>ERZ1034925.43-NODE-43-length-74752-cov-227.053349_pt1 | contig 74752 bp, 93 predicted proteins | sample MGYA00520687_ERZ1034925 | MGnify/ENA primary metagenome ERZ1034925 (study PRJEB33766, sample SAMN09781758) | gut metagenome | biome: gut microbiome | host: Homo sapiens | place: Madagascar | study: EMG produced TPA metagenomics assembly of the PRJNA485056 data set... | reverse complement strand
TGCAAGAATTAAGCACCAATAAAGATGTATTATATAAAATGACGCACGGCGGCGCACCGTCCTATATAACTATAGCGCGTATATGCGATTATCTTAATATATCTATAGATACTCTACTCGAACGCCCGATCCCTGAGCCTGAGCCCGTGAGCCTGAGTGCAGCTATTAACACCGTAGCCGCTGCCGCGCATATATCCCCCGATGCACTCCGCGCCGTACTGCACCTACCAATCAACGATAAATAATTCTTGCGCAGAATAATAGATGTTCGCGCGTCTATATAGGCGGGCATAGCCCGCCGATGGGGACGGTGTAGCCGTCCCGACATTATAGGATATATACCTACCTATAGAGCTATATATAGTATATAATATAATACCTATACACACGGAATTTATCTTTTGGTGTATAGGTATTTTTTATTTTAGCATATAAGATGTAATTGACGTGTTGACGGTGATATTATGCAGTGTTGACGTTGACGTGTAGACGGCGTTGTAAATACAACAAAAAAAATAATGCTTATATAACACTAAAATATCATAGCTTGTATACCTCGGCTATATAGGTATAATAATCTATAAAATACGCCTTTATAGATTTTCAGCCCTACGGGGGTATTTTAAACCCTTAACAAGAATATTAAACGAACAAAAAGGCTTAGTTGCTCAACACCACTCCCACGTCGTAAAAACTTCATCTAAAAACCACACAGAGTTGACCCAATGTAGGGGCTATCGTCTACGAGTCAACCGAAGTGTGGCTTTTTTATTTTTAACAAAAACAGAACAAAGCCCGCTCTACGCAGTTTAAGCAGCCTTCCGACCCTCCAAGGTAGAGGTGAGGTACAGGCCAAGCCCTAAAGGCTGTGTCAAGAGCGGTCTTTTTTATATGTATATGGCCTATACGACGAAAAGGGTCAAGCTGACGGCTTCGAGGTAATCACGAGGAGTTGGTATAGGCGAACAGTCTTCTTGACGCGCTAAGCGCGTTTATTTTTTTAAAAAAGCTCCGCTTCCCTCTACCCTGCTGTATTGTTCACACTTTGTTCATATCATTCTACTTTGCGGAGCAAACTTTTTAAAAGATTTTTAGTAAATCGGCTGATACATAGTGTATGGTAGGGGTATAGAGATACAACCTTCGTGTACAGGCTACGGCGTAAGCCGTTCAAGACAAATCCGAGGTGAGCGACACTAATAAGGCGAACGGAAACGAAGCGCAGCGTAGTTCAAGGCTTGCTGAGTTCGCCTCAAGATGGAGCGAACCGAGGATGCAGTCTTCCTTTAAAAATAAGGCGAAGCCTTCCACCCGCCTACGGAGATGTTTGAGGGAGACGTCAGCGGTATCTCCGAAGAGAAGTTAGCGAAGCTTGCGAAGAGAACTTCTCCCGAGGTGGTATAGCGTAGTCTCCCGCCTACTCCGTAGACGGAATTATGTGGCGAGCGGCACTGCGTTAGCGGTGTCGTGACCTTCACATAACATATATTGTTTTTATAACAAGGGGGTGCTCAGATGCCTTGATACACAAGGGCTGTGAGATAGCTCGGAACCTTTTGGTTTCCAATTAAAGAAAAACAACAAAAACTAAGGGAGGAAAACACTATTAGCATTAAAGTATGTGACGCGATTATGGGTGCTGGCAAGACCGAAGCTGCCATTACCTATATGAACGAACACAAGGAGAAGAAATTTATTTATGTAACGCCGTATCTGGCGGAGAGCAATCGTATCAAAGAGGGGTGTCCGGAGCTGCACTTCGTCGAACCGAGCAACAAGCTGGGTGAATACCATTTTAGAAAAACTGAGCACACGGCGGCTCTCGTTGAAAAGGGGCGCAATATTACCACTACTCATGTGGCTTTCAAGAGCTATTCCCGAGAGACCTTGGCTAAGATAAAGGAACTCGGGTATACCCTCATCATAGATGAGAGCTTAGAGGTTCTTGTTGAAAGCCAATTGAAGCCTATTGACGTGAAAATGCTCAAGGCTACAGGCTTTTTGACAAACGACAACGGCGTATATCTGCCAACGGGTAAATGGTATGACGAGGGTAAGTTTTCCGAAGAGATGAAGATGCTTCGTTCTCATAGCATTATAAGCCTCAACAAGGGGTCAAAAGAGAAGCTTTATTATTGGGCGCTGTCGCCTGAGCTGCTTACCTCGTTTGATGAGGTGTTTATACTGACCTATCTGTTCGGCGGGCAAAGCCTTTGCTATTTTATGAAGGCCAACAATATTCCATATACATATATAGGCGTGTCGCTAAGGGACGGCGTTTATCGTTTTTCGGATAATATCGATTATGTGCCGGAATACACCAAGCACATTAAAGACCTTATACATATAATAGAGTTGCCGAAGCTCAATCGTATAGGTGACCCGCCTCATGCGCTGTCTATGAACTGGTATCAGAGGCGCAAAGCTGGTGAAGACGGAGAGCTTAAAGCTGTCAAGAATCATATAGCCAACTGCTACAAGCACATATGGAAGAACTCACCTGCGGACGAGCGTATGTGGGGAACCTACAAGAGCGCCTGCAACAAGGTTAAAGGTAAAGGCTACACCAAGAGCTACGTCGTTTTCAACGAGAGGGCTACTAACTCATACATCAACAAGAGATACCTCGCCTACACCGTCAACCTATTTATGAATGTCGCGGAGAGGCGTGTGTATGAGAAATTTGGTGTAGAGGTAGACCAAGATATGTACGCCCTCTCAACTATGTTGCAGTGGATATGGAGGTCGGCTATAAGGCGTGGAGAAGAGATATGGCTGTATGTGCCGAGTAGAAGAATGAGGACACTTTTAAAAGATTGGATGGAGAGGGTTCAGAATGGAGATAAAGACGAAGACAATTACGAGTAAGATATCTGTGAGTGAGCGAGAGACGCACATATATAGAAGTGGCGACGGCTGGGTGATGGACAGCACCGTTCCGAAAGACTTCAATGCCGCGCTGCGTAAAGGCTGGACACTTGTAGAGCAGACGGTTTACGACGACGGCGCTGTGTGTGGGATGATTCTAAAGGCTATCCCTTCCGCAGTTACTATAAGAAAGAACGCCGCTCGAAGCATTTCCGAAGAACAGAAACGCAAGGCGACGGCGGCGTTAGCGAAGTACAGGGCAGAGAAGTGAGGCAGACCTATTGGACAAAAATGTCCGATAGTCTCGTAATGATAGAGGCGGTGTAACGAAAAGTTACCCCCATCTGCAAATTTTAACATTATAAACAAAGGAGAAAATGAAGTGAATGAACTGACAGTATTTAACAATGAGGAATTTGGAGAAATCCGCACCATAACTATTGACGGCGAACCGTGGTTTGTGGGAAAAGATGTGGCTGAAGTGCTCGGGTATAGCAATCCACGCAAAGCAATGATAGACCATGTAGACACCGAGGATAAGGGTGTAACGAAATGTGACACCCTTGGTGGAGCACAGGAAATGGCTATTATCAATGAGTCTGGTCTTTACAGCCTTATCATTTCGAGCAAGCTCCCTAATGCCAAAGCTTTTAAACGCTGGGTTACAGCAGATATCCTTCCCGCCATTCGTAAGACGGGCGGCTACATGACCGATGAGCTTCTCGCTAAATGTCAGAAAGACCCCAATGTCATGTTTGCGTTTGCAGAAGAGCTTCTTAAGCTGCGCGACAAAACGAACGTCTTGGAATCAAAGCTCGATGTCGCTCAGCCGAAGGCGGACTTCTACGACACGTTTGTTAGCCCTAATAAATGTACAGGGCTTCGAGACACCGCCAAAGAACTTGGTATCTCTGCGCATAAGTTCGTTAACTTTCTGATAGATGAAAAGTACCTGTACCGCACTCCGACCAAACAGCTTCGTCCTTACGCAAAGAAGAGCAACGAGGGTTTATTCGAGACAAAAGATTGGTACACTAAGTCAGATATCGTATCGGTAAGGGTGTTCTTTACGCCGCAGGGCAAGCAGTTCTTCTATAAGAAGCTTATAGAAAAGGGACTTATCGGCGCACCTATGGTATGCGCGTGAAAGAATAAGTAAAGACAAGATGTTAGATGTGGGGCGTAAACTACCCTACCGGGACACTTTAAACCGAAGTTTGTAATATATAGACAGCAAAACTCGAACGAAAATGAGTATGGCTGATATAAGGAAAGGTGTGAACGGCATTTTAAAGAAAGGATTAAACAAAGAAGTTGAACAGAGGATTTTGTGAGGGTTGTCCGTGGGTTAACCGCTGCGGCAACGACGATAACGACTACCCCTGCCACGGCAGTTGGGGTGAAGTCGATTACATAGACTATGGGGATCAAGCCATAAATACGGATATGGATGAGGAGAATTAACTATAGGGAACACAGTATATATACCGGGGATAGACGCTAAGGACATATACATAACCAACGAGTTATATCCCGACATGGGTTACTCGCTGGTAGACAAGGACGGCAAGGTTAATTATAGGCGATACGCTAACACTCTCGATTATAGCTTAGACCAAATAAAGCTCAGAGAGGTTTACGAGAAGGTGTACAGGCGCACGAACTTCAGTTTTTATGGGAGAAAGAAGGAGTACACCTCTCGCGTTATAAATGTAACATTCAAGTATTCGGTGGCGGAGTTCAACAAGGCCGGTAAAAATAGATATATACGATTCGGGTACAAGGACACAGACCTCAGCTTTGACGACTGCGTGGCGATAAAAGACGGAGAGTTGGCTGGCATAATATTGGACAACCTCGTAGAGTGTCCCGTATCGGACGAAGTTCTCGGTCGTTATTTTGGATTTGAGGACGGCAAGTATACCCTTATCAAGACACCAAAAACAATCAAGAGCACTGCGGAGCTGCGCCGAATACTTTATAACGACGGGTTTGTGTGTAACGGTATCAGGTATGTTAGGTGGAAAAGGTCAAGCGGCAGCTCCCGCGTCGGTAAATGTCTCTTTATTGACGAGAAGCTGTATGCTCGTATGCACAAGTGGGAGATGTGCGGTTTAAAGGTTGCGGATGGCGAGGAGGTTGACCTTGCTGCCCTTGAATCGTACATATCACTTCCCTCGAGTTCCATTATTGATATTTTAGAGATAAACCCCGAAAACATTCTTATAATAGACGACTACGAAAGCAAATTCTTCGATAGGGTTATGTCCGTCAGCGAAGATGGCAACCACCTAATCGCCGAAGAAAAAGACGAGCAGATAACCAACTCTATCTGGGACGGACAGGGGCTTATAGATATATCAGCTATGGGCAAATACAGCGATAAGGGCATGATACTACTCCGCAACCTCTTCTTTAAATGCTGTTGCTTTAATACAAACTTGCAGCAGTGGTTTGCCGACCACGGCATAACAGAGGTGAGTCAGCTAAAGGGCTACACTAAAGCGAAGCGTGTGGAAGATATAAAGATAGTAACCACGCCGAGCAGCATCAAGTATCTGAAGTTCGGGACGATAAACGATTGGATGAAGCACATCGACAATACTTTTGGCGTTGTTAAGTATGATAAACCGACTCACTTTTTTGACGGGCGCATGGTGCAGACGCACTATCAGCTTCTCAACAGCTTGCAGATGGACAAAGCTGAGACGGCGGCGTTCCTCAAGGAGACATTTGACTATATGACAGCTATCAGAACAGACCCCGCAGTTCTGCGCTACCATATCAAATATCCGATAGAAGACGAATTCGACATTTCCCCTGCTGAGTCCAAGAATGATATTGTGTATAAGCTTCTCGGCCTTAATGATAAATTCGCGCATACGAAGCTCTACCACGATTTTAAAATAGACATCCTTAAATCTTTCACGAAGAATCTTAGGCTCGGTCATGTACTCGTCGAAGGAAATTACGAAACCCTGCTCGGTAATCCGATTGAGATGTTGCAGGCAACCATCGGCGAGTTCGATGGCGTGTCGGTGTTGGGTGTTGGCAATATACATACGAGGAGGTTCGGGTACGGGCAGAGGCTCGTAGGTTCGCGCAGCCCCCATATCTCAATGAGCAATGTGTGGGTTCCGACGAATGTGGAGTGTAGCGAGATTGACCGCTACTTTAATCTGACGAACGAGATAGTGTGCATAAATAGTATTGGCGAAAATGTCTTAAACGAATTATCTGGATGCGATCGATGAGGGTCGCCCCACGCGGCAACGCATGGTGAAAAAAACGCGGTGAACCCAGAAATCTGGGGTGTGGTCGGAATAAGCCACCGACTGCTAACGGTAAACATCTAAGTGGAGAATAAAATAAAAGGAGTTTTATTGAAAGAGATTTGGAAACCCGTTGAGGGTTATGAAGATTATTATGAAGTGAGCAATACAGGAAAAGTTAGAGGAAAGACCCGTGTAGTCAATTTTAGGGATGGGCGGGTGAGGGAGTTTGGGGCAAAAGAAATTGTGCTGATTCCCAACACAGACGGTTATATGTCTCTCAAACTGTGCAGAGGGAATACATATAAAACCGCACGAGTTCACAGGCTTGTAGCGCAAGCCTTTATCCCTAATCCTAATAATTATCCGGAAGTAAACCATATTGATTGCGATAGAACGAATAACAATGTTTCAAACCTCGAGTGGTGTACTCATGAGCAAAATGTTAGATATGCCATAAAGGTTGGTAATCATGTATGCACGAGGGATTTAACTGGCAAAAATAACCCTAATTATGGTAATCATATTTTAGCCGATATATATAGAAATGATCCTGCCCTCGCTAAGGAGAAACTTGGGCGACCCGGTGGACAAAACGGAAGAGCTGTCCCCGTGCAGATGTTTAACGCCGAGGGCAAGAAAGTCGGGGAGTTCGGGTATTTGAGGGAGTGCGCAGACTATATTATAGAATCGTTTGGACGCGACTATTTTTTAAAAATTACTAACAAACCCCGCGACTATATAGCGGACAAAATAAGTAAATCCATAAAGAAAAACACTTCTTATTTAGGGTATACATTTAAAGTGGCTTAATAATAATTTTCTCCATAAGACAATACCGTGCCAAGCGGTGGTAGAAATATCGCTGAAGGTGTAACGACTAAGAAATACAGGCTAAGTCCATAAGGATATGTCTATGAATTCTGTACCAGCTCGGTGAAATTCCGCGCTGGGAAGTGCCGTGAGCGTTATAGTAACGCTAAGAGATAGTCTACTCCCCTAATAAATATCGGGAAACCGAGGGTGCAAAGGTTTGATTCAGATACATCGCTTGTTACGAACAATCTTCATCTTATCAACGCTGCGCTTAAGAACGAACATAAGTTTTTGGTAGCAGTTCCGGACGTATCGTCTGTTAAGAAAAAAAGAAGATATACCCCCGACGAACAGGTTGACCTTGACGTTAAGACGAGCAATAACCTCATAGGCGATATTATCAATCTAAGTCAGGAGCTTAATACTCGCATATGGGATGTCCTTAATCGTGGCGGCAGTTATAGTGATATCGAAGAGATATATAAAGATGTATGTATCTTGAATATTATGAGCGGCATTGAGATCGACAAAGCAAAGAAAGAATTCAATATCAACAACGCCAAAGAGCTTCGCCGACTGCGCGACAAGTATAAAATTGAGGGCGACGACGGGCGGGCGATTAAGCCGAACTTCTTTAAGGCTAAGGATATCGGCAAGGGCTATTACGACCGAGAGCGCAAAAATTATAAGAAACATCTGACAACTATGGATCATGTGCAGACTTGCATTAATTCGTATCGAGCACAGCGAGATGATATAGGAAAGAAACAAGAGTATCTCCCCTTCTCTGCGCTCATAGGCGACGGCGTAGACGCTCACCGCAGACAATATGAAAAGGTCACCCGTGTTATAAATGCGGTCACGGATATGACTAATGAAATTAGGGGCATCTATGCTTCGGATATGGACACTTCCGTTAAAGCGACGTTGTGCTGTGATATCAGACAGGCTTGTATAGAGCACGTCGGCAAAATGTCTTTCACTAAGAGCGATATGGCTTACCTCCTGAGACAAATAGAGGAACCCCGTTATTCACAGATACAGCGCAAAATATTCAATATACTTTTCGGCTACCCGAACACTTCGTTCTACGAGGTGCTTGAGGCAAGCGTAGAGCCCATTGGACTACTCGCAGAGGACGACGAGGGCGATGTTGAGCTGTACGGAAAGAGATATACGCGATATAAATATTTAGCGTAAAACGAGCGTATTTGACGTAAAATCACGTTAAAATTTACAAAAAATACGCAAAAATCCGACCAAAACGAGATAAAAGACCCCATAAAATAGCCGTATTATGCGACTAATTTAGGGGGTGTCTCGTGCGGTCACAATAGGAGAGGGGTAAGAAAACTCGCTCCAAATTGATAAAAAGGAATGGTTTTTATAGTTAAAATCTCGCAGGAGGAAGCTTTTAAGATTAGAAAGAAGTTTCCGCAAACACACATAACGGTAACTAACCGCTATGCTCCGAGCCGAAAGAAAACATATTATTGTACCGAAAGCTTCAAGGTAATGCGCTATCTTAAAAAGCTTCGCCATGAACCGTGGAGGTGAGCTTGTCGATGGAAGACTTTGTTAAGAAGCAGAGCGGTGAGTCTTATGTGGACTACTTCGTTAGGCTTTTTGATAACAAAAAAATCTATGGTCTTACCTGTGACCAGATAGCCGAGCTGCTCAATGCAGAGAGTGGACAGAAGCTTGGAGAGAGTGCATATAGGAAAGAGTTCGCCGCATTCAATCGTGGACGCAGTTACGAGCGTGAGATGGTTGAGCGAGGTGTAGCTACAAGAATATTGTCCATATCAGATTTGCACTATCCGTTTGCGAAGCCCATACAGACATTCTCAAAATATGTGGGGCGCGTAGATATATTGCAACTCAACGGAGATATATTTGATTGCCAGTCAATCTCCAAGTTTTCAAAAGCGTATCGTATACCTTGCATTGAAGAATTGGTCGAGGGACGGCAGTACCTTATAGACCTTATTGAGTACATAAAGCCGAAGAAGGTTATCGCTAATTACGGTAACCACGAGCTTCGACTGGGTGCGTATCTCGCAAGTCATCTTGATTCAGACTTGCAGGAGCTAATGCCCGAAACGGCGCTCGACTACATATTTACGGACGGATTTTTCCACTATGACCGACGCAATCATATCAAGACGTGGTTTGAACCTCTATGCGAAACCTTTGACGATATTGAAATTGTATATACGGGAGAGTGGTTTTCTCAGATAGGACACACCATATTTGCCCACCCCAAAGCATTTAGTAGTATGCCTATGAAGACGGCAGAAAAAGCTGTGCTATGGTTCCGTAACGAGGGGTATGATTTTAATTGTCTCGTTATGGCTCACACGCATAGGATTGGTTCATATAAGCTTGGTAACACTGTCATGTATGAGCAGGGCGCGTCGTGTGAGACGCAGAAGATGAGATATGGAGACGGTGCGTTAGTAAGCTCTCAACAGCAGGGTTGTATATATGTGTGCCTTGACAAAGATGGATATAATATTGAGTCGGCGACTAAGATTGTCGCCTTTTAAGGAAAGAAAGGAAGGAAAGATTGAATCGTAAGGAACTTATCAGACTTGTGGCAAAAGATAACTCACTCACGCTTGTTGATTCCGAGTTTTGCGTCAACGCGGTGTGCAATGCTATCGCCAAAGTAGTTAATGACGGAGATAAGCTTTCGATATACGGGTTCGGAACATTTCAGAAACATAAGCGTAAGCCCAAGCCTTACCGACACCCTGTAACGGGAGAGCTGTGTGTGCCCGAGCCGTCGGAAGTTATCAAATTCACACCCGGAGTGGCGTTCTTCCCCGCCACTGAACCCGACTACACTGATTTATAAGGAGAAAAATATGATTACTGCTATTATTTTTAATCTACTCAACCTGATTGGCCTTTATGGTGCTGCTGCGGTTGTAGTAATTCTCAAGCTTTTGGGAATAATGTAAAGGCTTGGTTTAAAAAATGCAGATGTGTTCTGCTCATACTTTGGGTTACTACTTCTTTTTACCAACTGCAATAATGGCGGTTATTGTTGTTATTGATATTATATCTTGCGAGGATGCGCCTCACTATAAGAGGTAGACGAGTCGCAAGATTTACGAAGCCGCGTGGCTGCGGCGGGCACGAAAAGACCCTGCGGACAGAAAGCCTCCCCGTTGATGAGGGGTCGGCAGTTTCCGCAGGGCGCTTATAAAATCTTATATTAACCAAATTGCCGACATCGGCAAAATGGTGCGAAGCAAAGGAGTGTGCTAAATGAGTTATTCTCTTACTGAGATATCCACAAAAGACCTCGTGGAAGAACTTAAAAAGCGCGAGGGTGTGGAGGCGACAATAGTAGAGCCATATAGAGATGATGAAATTGTAGCGAGTGGGCCTTCTGTTGTGCTCGTGGTTACTGATTGATTGATAAAATTTAAAGGAAATGGAATGATTTAATTGTTTGACAATTATCCCGATGTGGTAACTGTTAAAGAAATGCAGGCTATGTTGCGAATAGGCAGAAAAGCCGCATATGACCTTGTTCACAGCGGCACGATTCCGTCTGTCCGCGTAGGCTCAAGCTACCTGATTACAAAGAAGAGTATCGAAAACTTTCTATCCGTCAATAGTTGACATTCCGTGCTGTTGTGTTAGAATGACATTGCAACAGCAAGCGGACTAAAGAAAGGAGATATTTGAATTGACAGGAAGCTTGCAGATAAAACGCGGCAAATATTATGCCGTATTGAACTTGGTAGATAGCTCCGGTAAGCGTAGGCAAAAGTGGGTTTATACGGGGTATGAGGCGAGCAGTAGTCGGCGTAAGGCTGAAGCCGCTATGCGGACTATAATCAGCGAACACGAGAGAGCACAGTTGGTTTATGAACCAAATGTTCTTATGTCAGACTTTTTGGATCAGTGGCTCGAAGAAATAAAACCTTTTATAGACACGGTAACTTGGGACGGCTATAAGGTCATAGTTGATTCTCACGTCAGACCCTACTTTGAAGAGCACAAGATGAAGCTAACAGACATAAACCTTGAAAACATACAGAAATATTTTGACTACAAGGCGGCTCACGGTAGAAAGAACGGGGACGGTGGGTTGTCGCCCAAGACGCTCCGTCTGCACAAAAATGTCCTTCAGCTTGCCTTTAAAGAGGCAATGCGGCATAAGCTCATACCGTCTAACCCTTGTGAGCTTGTTAGGCTTCCAAAACTTGAGCGACGCGAATATGAGTGGTATAATGCCAGCGAGATTAACGACTTGCTTGAGGCTGTAAAAAATGAGCGACTATATCCGCTCATAAAAACTACAGTTATGTATGGATTGCGTCGCAGTGAGGTTCTGGGTTTACAATGGCAAAGCGTTGACTTTGACGCCAATACTATCTTAATACGCCACACCGTTTCTATGGCCACCAAAGTTGTCGAAAAGGATAAGACAAAAAATAAATCAAGTTATCGGTCGTTTCCGCTGTTTCCTGAGATTAGGGAGCTACTACTTCAGATAAGAGCAGAGGAACAAAGAAATCGAGATTTTTTTGGAAACGCATATGTGGATAATGATTATATCTTTAAGTGGGAGGACGGGCGTATGTTTGCTCCGTCATACATCTCTCACAAATTTGCAGACTTATTGATTAAGTACAATCTACCACACATACGATTCCACGATTTGCGACACAGTTGTGCGAGTTTGCTTCTTGCTAATGGCTGCTCGTTAAAAGATGTTCAAGATTGGATGGGACACGCCGATATAAAAATGACCTGCAATATATACGGTCATCTTGATTTAACAAGAAAGAAAATAACCTCTGAGGTTATTCGGGAGAGTTTGGGTCAAGCGTGTTAAAAAATACTGAATCAGGAAGAGTTTCAGATAATCGTGTCGAAAAAACATTAAAAAGTGTTAGACAAAGTGTTAGACACTTAGGTTTTCGGAACTGTTTTAAGACATAGAAAAAGCCCTGAACCCGTTGAGGCTCAAGGCTTCTGAGATGGCTCCCCCTGTTGGACTCGAACCAACGACCCTGCGGTTAACAGCGGTTGTGTTCGGTATACCATATGGTATCATACAATTCCATATAGTGTCAAACGGTGATTCACGTCTATAAATGGGAATCGACAAATAGTCCGCACCGTGCGGAGAGTCATTTAAAAATAAAAGTGTTAGACAAATGTTAGACAGGTTGCTTGCTGTTGCGTAAAAAAATATATATAGCGGAGTGGAGCAGTTGGTAGCTCATTAGGTTCATGCCCTAAAGGTCGTGGGTTCAAGTCCCGCCTCCGCAACCAATATCCCGTGTGCGCAACGGGGGCGTGTGGGGTATGCCACAAGCTCGGTACGTCAGACCATCCGCACCTCTCTGTGAAGTGTCCCAGTGGTGTCAAATCCGAGTATCTGCATCCTTAGCTCAATGGTAGAGCGGCTGACTTGTAAACAGCGGGTTGCGTGTTCGAATCACGCAGGGTGCTCCAAAATCCAAGCGCGAGGAAGCGCGAGAAGTTAAGTATCGGGCGTTCCGGGACGAATCGGGCGCACAAGTTTGCGGACGGTAAAACGATGGCTGATGAAAAGACGCGACTTGGATTTTAACTTAGGTTATCAAAAGGTTCATTCGCCTTTGTATAGGAAGCGTTACGACGTTTCCTTAGTTTTACAAATACCGCCCATATGGGCGGTTCAATTAGATATCTTCGTTTTGTCGCCCATAGTGGCGTCATACATTTCATTTCCTCCTTAGCAGAACTACGGGCGGATGTTGCTCTTACGGGTGATGTCCGCTCCGAGTCCTGCGACATACATAGCGCTTTAGTGTAAGGGCAGCACATCAGATTTTGGCTCTGATAGTGTAGGTTCAAATCCTGCAAGCGCCGCCATCTGTAACCGCGTCCCGCATAGGGGCGTTATTTTTATACATAAAGGATGTGGGTAATATAGCTCAGAACTCGATTGGCCGTCCTAATAAGACGACCACGAAGAAGAAAAAGAAGCCCGCGTCGTCTAATGGTCGAACCGAGTTCTACTGTACTATGTGCGGTAAAAAGTATACAAAACTGACCGGTAATTTTTATAGATCACAATCTCCTATTCACGTCGGCAACGACGGGTTTATTCCCGTGTGTCGTTCTTGTGTTGAGGAATTATTTGAATTGTATACTGACGAACTTGGCTCGGAAATGGAGGCGACGAGGCGGTTGTGTCAAAAGTTTGATTGGTATTTTTCCAAACGAATCTTTGAGGCAACGGAAAAAAGTTCGGCATCGTTTAGCCGTACAAGTTCGTATGTATCTAAGATGTCGCTGCGTTGTTATCAGGGTAAAACCTATGACGACACAATACGCGACGAAGAAACCGTTATTAATGACGTAGAGGACTTAAAGAACAGCACTTCTGAGATTAAGATAAAACAGAAGACGCTCGCGTTTTTCGGGGCTGGCTTTGAACCCGAAGAGCTTAAGTTCCTTCAAGAGCAGTATGACGACTGGACTTCTCGACATGAATGTTCTACCAAGTCACAAGAAGAGGTTTTTAAAAATCTTTGTATTGCACAGCTCAATATTCTCAAAGCACAGCAAGGCAAGAGCAATATGAAGCTGGTTGACGCTCTTAAGGTGTTCCAAGACCTTCTTGGTACGGCAAACCTGAAACCGAGTCAGAACAACGAAAACGCGATGGTTGAGCAAAATACCTTTGGTACGCTTATTAAGAAATGGGAAAACGAGCGTCCCATTTCTGAACCGCTCCCCGAATGGGAAGATGTCGATAATATTCGTAAATACATAACGGTATATTTTCTTGGACATCTTTGCAAGATGTTGGGAATACAAAACAAATACAGCGAAGCCTATGAAGCAGAGATGGCGAAATATCGTGTTGAAATGCCTGAATACGAGGGCGACGACGACGCACTGCTGGACGCCATTATAAGAGACGGTGAAGATTATGGCGACACGGAATAAGCTCAGCGACCGCGAGTTAGCTAACGACAAGGCTAAACGAATTATGAACGGCGTGGACGCATGGTGTTCGTTCTATAGGGCTAATCCTCACCGTTTCTGCTTGGATTATCTTAATATTAAGCTTAAGCTTTTTCAGCAGATAATCCTGTATATGATGAACTGGTGCAACTATATAATGTATATCGCAGCAAGAGGTTAATGTTGGCCTCGCCGCGTAGAAATACGCGAAAAAAAATAAACCGGGCAAAATCGGTGGACGCTCAACGAGCCAATACCGAGGTAACTTACCAGATAGCTAACGGCTGGCAAGCACCGTAACGCATAGGTGGTGAATAAATATAATCCACCCACGAGTGTCCGGCGCGACCGCATATAGGGCGGTCTGAGAACCTAACGCTATAACGAGGGCGAAAATATATGCTAAACTGGGTGCGAATTGACGTGCCGATGAAAATGGGGGCAACTCCCAGAGGGGCAGATAAAAAGCTGTCCGTTAATAACTATTGCAAGGCAAAACCTTTCTGGTCGCCGTGTTCTGCTGTGTGCGTTGTATTTTGTACCCCGGTACGGCTATCTGTATTGCGTCTAAGACCCGTGGACAGTCCGTCGAGGTCTTAACGAAAATACAAACGATTCTAATGCCCAATTCCGCCAATCTTCAGTTAGAGATAGAACCGAAGGGCATAACAATAAATCAGTCCAAAGCGGAGATTGTGTTTAGGAACACATCTCGTATATTCGTCGTAACTGCAAATGATGAAGCTCGACACAACAGAGCTAATATTATTATCTGCGATGAGTTTCGCATGATACCGTTTACTATTATTCAAACGGTTCTCAAAAGATTTTTAACGGCTCCGAGAAATCCGGGATATCTCAACAATCCCAAATATGCACATTTAACTGAGAGAAATAAAGAAATTTATCTCTCGTCTGCATGGTATAAGTCACATTGGTCTTTCGGCAAGCTTCAGACATACGCGAAGAATATGAGTGACGATCAGCGCAGATATTTCACCTGCGGACTCCCCTATCAGCTTTCGATAAAAGAGCACCTGCTTGACAAGAATCAGATAGCGGACGAGCTTTCCGAGGGCGACCAGTCCGAGACGACGTTCGGTATGGAAATGGAGTGCTTGTGGTTTGGAGATACGGACGGCTCGCTGTTCTCTTACGATGATATAGCTAAAACTCGTCAGATAAAGCAAGCCATATATCCCGACTATATCAGCTCTCTTATACCTAATTATAAACAGAAGATACCCCCACTCGCATTTAATGAGAGGCGTGTCCTTTCTGCTGACGTTGCGCTGTTGGCTTCTAAGAAACAAAACAACGACGCAGCGTCTATATGGATTAACAGAGCCATACCAAACTCTGAGAACAGGTATATTAGCAACCTCATATACACGGAGAATCACGAAGGGCTTCACACAAACGACCTTGCTCTGCGTATACGGAGGCTGTTTGAACAGTTTCATTGTACAGATATAGCCCTTGACGTCAAGGGCCTTGGTATAGGTGTGTATGACGCGCTCGTAAGAGATATCTATGACCCCGAGTACAACATCACATATCCGCCTCTTAGTTGCTGCAACGACGAAGTTTTCGCCGCTCGTTGCGCCGATAGAGATGCGCCCAAGGTTATTTGGGCCATACAGGCTACGAGTCAGTTTAATAATGATATGTACCTTGCTCTACGAGATGGTTTTAAACAGAATAAAATTAAGCTTCTTGGCTCGGAAAATGATTTCTATGAGCTTCCGAGAGGCATCGTTCAGGCAATACTTGACAATGCCGAACTTAAACGCAAGGTTCTCCTTCCGTATATTCACACAACGCTTTTTATTAACGAAATAATAAGCCTAAAGTACACACCTACAGGTACTTTAATAAAAGTCAAAGAGCAGTCCGGTATGAGAAAAGACCGAGTGTCATCGGTCGGCTACAATTATTGGGTTGTTCAAGAGCTTGAGAGAAAGCTTAAACCTAACAACAAACCACCCGAGCGCAGAGTGTTCGCGTTCAAGAAACCTATTATTAAATAAGAAAGGAGATGCGAAGTGGCAAAAAAGAAAGAAACTGCTCCGCCGCTCTCGCCTGAAGAGCAAAAGAAAGTCGATCTTGAAGCGGCAAAGGCGGAGTTCCATAAAGCTCTTCTGTATGCACAGAAAATAGCTCAAAGGAATATAAGCAATCCTGCGTCCTCACAGCAGAGCCGAGGTCAATCGTACTCCACCTATACAAAGGAAAATATTCTGACGTGGCTTAAAAACCCGTCAACAAACGCAAAGAGTCTTCGCAATGCGTCGATGTATCTTTACAATGCTTCGCCGCTGTATCGTCGCCTTATTAACTATCAAGCAAATATGTGGCTGTGGGATTATGTGCTTTACCCTCTTGGATATGATGAGTCTAAGATGAAAGCTAATAATCTTCAGAAGCAATATCTTGCTGCGGCTAAAAGGTGTGAGGTTTGGAATCTGAAGAACGAGCTTTCCAAGGCCGCCGTGAGTGCGGTACGCGAGGGAATCTTCTTTGGTGTGTCATGGGAGTCTGGCGATTCGTTCTTCATTCAAAAAATCAACGCTGATTATTGCACTGTTGAGGCTATCGCTGACGGTACTTATCTCTATACAGTTGATATGTCTCAGATTAAAGAGGACGAGCTTGGATTTTATCCACCCGAGTTTACCAAGATGTGGAACGCCTATAAATCTGATGGCGTTAAGAGACAGTTCGTCCCCGAAGAGATATCTTGGTGTCTCCCGTTCTGCACCGCAGACGGCGACCAAGGTGCGTTCATACCGCCTTATGTTGGTTGTCTCCCCGACCTGTTGGATATAGAGAACTATAAGGCGTTGCAGGAGACGGCTACCGAACTTGCTAATTATAAGGTGCTTGTCGGCAGAATTGACCTTGATAGTCAGGGAGCGCCGACGATAGATTGGAATTTGGCAATGCAGTATTACACGCACCTCTGCAATGCGCTTCCTCCGCAGGTTGGCGCGGCTGTACTCCCGTTCAAGGTTGAGGATTTCAACTTCGATCAAGACAGAGGTATAAGCACAGTTGATATTGTTACCCGCTCGGTCGAACAGTATTGGGAGAACTGCGGTTCAAACAGCGTTCTTCACGGCGGTAAAACAGATACATCGGGCGGTATGAGCCTTGCTATAACTACCGACTCCGAGCTGTTGCTTGGATTCTTAGGTAACGCGCAGAGGCTTGTCAACAGACATCTTAAATATCTCAGCGGAACTATCAAGTTCCAAATACAGTTCTTGTCAACTACTATCTACAATCGCAAGGATATCGTTGGTATATATAAGGAAGCGGCTACATATGGCGTAACTCCCAGTATGTATTTTGCGGCTCTCGGCTTGACTCCTCTTATGGTGTCTGGGCTTAATCGCATTGAAAACGATATTATTGGTGTTGATAAGCTTAAGCCGCTCCTGAGCTCACACACAACTTCGTCCGAAGAGATAGGGCGTCCCGCAGAGGATGAAAGCGACCTATCTGATGAGGGCGCAAGGACACGCGATAAGCAGTAGTCCGAAGGAGAATAACAAATGAACTATATTAAGATAGCAGACCCCGCAGTCATTAAGGCTCTTAGTGACGCGGGGTTTAGTTATATTCGGGAAAAAATCAATGACATCGACATAGCGATGTTTGAGGCTACACCCGAGCTGTTGGACATTGTACATAGCAAATTCAGCGATACAAAGTTCATATACAGCAATAAACTACATTTTCAAGGAAGGAGGAAACATGGAAGGAAAAGTGTCTCAAATTCACACCTTTTCAAAAATCACTCCGCTCCAAAAGCTGAATGAGAATTTTACGCTTGCGGAATGTACTGTTTGTGGGTGTGGCAAAAATCGAAACTACTCTTATATCTCACGCGAGACTATCGAGAAAGAGATGTACGGTCTGAACTATCTTCCCATTGTCGCCCATCTTATTGAAAGAGACGACGGTACAGGTGTGTTTATTGGCGGTCATGACTATACGATAGATGAAAACTGGAATTTTAAGCCGCTGACCCAAGTGGTTGGTTGTGTTGTAAATGACAGTTTTGAGTTCCGCGAGATAGAGGAGTACGGCGAGTCAGTAACCTATCTGGTCTGTAAGTGCATCCTCTATACCGAGCACGTTCCCGAACTTATGTCGGCTATATATTCCGACGACGTATATTTCGGGGAGAGTATGGAGATAGAGGTCAAGCAGTCGAGACCTTTAGCTGAGGACTCCAATTATCAGGAAATACTTGATTTTAACTTCCTGAAACTCTGCCTCCTCGGTATGTCAGACAATCCCGAAGAGCATACCGAACCCTGCTTTATCTCATCCAAAGTGTACAAACCTGAAGAGTTTGAGCTTGATAATAGCAACTTTGATGATGTAATGCTGAAACTTAAAGAGCAATGCGCTAATTATTTTGCTCTGCGCGAGAAAGGAGGTAACGCTATGGAAGACAAGAAAGATATGGAGCTTGAGCAGGAGACTACTATCGAAGAAGCTCCCGCTGTCGAGGCTGACCTTGTTGCAAGAGGTGAAATTGAGGCTATGGCTCAAGAATCCCTTGTGGAAACCGAAGAGTCTGTCGAGGTTGAGGAGCTTACAAAAGAGTTTTCAATGACTTATATACAAAAGCTTGACGCCGTGCGAGAAGCGGTTCACTCTCTCGGCGATGATGCTCATAGCTATTGGGCGATGGACTGCGATGACAATTATGTCTATATCGAAAAGTATTCGTATGAAGACGGCTATGAAGACCATTTTAAGTGCCCGTACACTCTTGACGAGTCGAACGGTAAAGTGACCGTCGGCGACGAGTGGGTTCATATACAGCCGAGATGGCTGACAGACGAAGAGGTTGCGGCTCTCGACGCTATGAAGCTTGAGGTGACTGTGCTTCGCGACTTCAAGAGAGATGTTGAAGACAAAGCTCATAAGGCTGAGTGCGACGCGGTTCTTGGAGAGTTCAGCGATCTGAATAGATTTGAGTCGTTCCGCGACCTCAAGGCTAAGGCTTATGAGTTCTCCGCAGACGACCTGCGTAAAGAGTGTTTTGCTATTCGCGGTCAGTATGGCTCTGCGAAGACGGTAAAGGCTGGGCTTCTGCCCAACACACAAGAGTCTACAAGCTATGTAGACGATTTCTTCAGAACATATTCTCGTAAATAATTTATTTATCCACTGCACGAGGTGGGCTTTATTTTTGTAAAAAGAAAGAGGTTAATACAATGGCATACGCAAAAGTTAGAACTGATAATCTGACTGGCACTGTGTTTGGCGGCGACCTTGTTTCCGTCAAGTATCAGCCCAGCAGCAAAGATACTGCAATTGAAAACGGCAACTTCGTTAAGGTTGGCGCACTTATTTCCGGTGAGCGCGAGGTTCACACTGGCAGCACTCCCGCCGCAAATACCGCTCTGTCCGACATCGTTCTTATTGCTTCTCCCGAGGTTGATAAGACCGTTTCCAGCAACACTCTTGGCGAGTTCGAGAACAAGGCTGGTGACATTCTTCGTGGCTATAAGCTTGTCAGAGGCTATTTCTCTGTTACCGCAGAGGCTCTTGATGCTGCTGCCGCTATAGCGGTCGGTGATATCGTCGAGCTTCAGGCTGGCACTAAAGGCAATGTTGTCAAGACCCTTACTTCCGGCTCCACTAAGGTCGGCACTGTCGAGGCTATTGAGGGCGACTGGATCGTCATCAAAATAGCTTAACCAAGAATCAAAGATTACACAGAGGTGAAAAAATAATGGATAACAACATAGTTAAGGTTGCACTTGACGCTATCAAGGGCAAGCAGTACGCACAGTATTCTGCCGCAGAGACATCCGAGACCATCCGTAATGCTCTTATTGAGCTCAACGGTGGCTCTACTAAGCTTAACGCTCGCGACTTCAGACCCGGTAAGCCCGTGTTTGACCTTGTTGAGATTCTTCTTCCCGCAATAATCAATGAGGGTATTGCGAATGACCCGGTTCTTACGAGCCTGTGCGAGTATCGCAATATCGCAGACGGTGACGAGGCTAAGTTCACTACTCATGGTGAAAACGACCTTATCGTCGCTGATGCAGCGGCTGGTATTCAGGGCGTTCGTCGTCAGAGAATCCCCGAGGGCGAGGCTGTTACTATTAAGACTACAGCTAAAGCTATTCGCGTTTATGAGGATCTGAATAGGCTTCTCTCTGGTCGCGTTGATTTCAATGAGTTTGTCGATATGGTTGGTAAGGCTTTCACAAACCAGATAGCCATCGACGCTCTGGCTTGCCTCAACAATATCTCTGCTTCGACCGCTGGTCTTAGCGACAAGTATGTCAAGAGCGGTTCGTTTACTACTGCTAACATGGACGAGATTATCGATCATGTCGAGGCGGCTTCGGGTACATCTGCAAAGATTTGCGGCACAAGAGGCGCTCTCAAGAAGGTCGCCGACGCTGTTGTCTCTGACGACGCTAAGAACGACATCTATAACTTCGGTTATTACGGCAAGTATTCGGGCACTCCGATGCTTCGTATGAAGCAGGCTCACAAGCCCGGCACTGATGTCTTTGCTCTGTCGAACACCAAGGTGTTTGTTATAGCTGGCGACGACAAGCCGATTAAGATTGTCAACGAGGGCTCTGGCATTATGAATGTCAAAGAGGCTACTGATAACGCAGACCTTACTCAGGAGTATGTGTACATACAGCCCGTCGGCGTTGGTCTTGTTCTTAACAGCAAGATTGGCGTTTATGACATCAACGCTTAATCAAATTTAAACTTTTGGGGAGAGTCCGCGTGGCTCTCCCCTTTCTAAGAATAAAAGGAGTGTAAAAGATAATAATGGCACAGCAGAATAAAACAACTACAGGCGCTAAGAAGGGAGCCGCGAAGGCTAAAACAACTAATGCAGAAAATCAGACGAAGGCAAATGAGACGATTGAGGCTGCTCCCGTTGTGCCCAAGAGACCCTCAAGAATAGAGGATTCTACCCTCGTATATGTAAAATCAAACACTTTTGGTGGTCTTACTTTTGTGGATAAAAGAAGTGGTGAAACCATCGACTGGGAGTTTTGTGGTGATATACAGCCTGTCTCGATGAGTCTGCTTCGCTCGATAAAGGCGTCAGCAGCAATATTCTTTACTGAGAATAAGATACTTGTCGATTCGGTTGACGACGGCGAGCATACGCCCGAGGATGTGTATAACGCTCTTGCAGTCGGCAGATATTACAAGGACATTATCGATCCCGATGATTTCCAGAAGGTCTGCGGTTGGAGTGTGAAGGATATCGAAACAAAGGTTCCGCTTCTTACTACTACGGCAAGAGAGAATCTTGTTGTTGCTCTTAACACATTTATCGAGGATGGAACTCTTGACTCTCTCAAGAAAATTAGAGCTTTCGAGGAGGCTCTTGGCTGTAATCTGATGAAGTCCGAGAGGTGATTTAATGGCAACACCGTTTTCGGAAATTTACGAACGTGCCGTTCTTAAGTTTTCTGATTATGATTTTTTAAAGCTACCCGAATCCGAGCGCGAGTATATTCTTGAAAAGTATCTTATGGGCGCTCAGGCGGACTTCGAAAGGATGTGCCGCATAGACCTTTCACAGATAGACGCTGATTGCAAAGAATACAAGGTTGATTTAGATAATGAAGTCATAGAGATTCTTGCTCTCGGCATTGCCTATCGGTGGGTTAGTTCTAAGGTTTTGGATAGCAGTAATTTAAGCAATTCCCTGTCTGTTAAGGATTACTCATTCTTCTCCCCCGCCAATCTTCTGCGAGAGATGACGGAATTTAAGAACTCGTTATACAAAGAGTATCGTCGCAGAATGATTGAGTACACCTATTATGCCGGTAATATCGCCTCACTGAAAGCGTAGGTGATAACAATAATACCACATATTTTTATTGAGCGTTTTACGGGTCACGTTTTTAAGATAATGCCCCTTAAAGAGTGTGAGGCTTCCGACTCGGGCGAAAATGTACACCTGTCTGAATATATAAACAGTGTGGCTATAGAAGCTAACGGAGCTTTGACGACTTTTGAAGAGCTTGCAAATAATATGGACTTCATTACCGTGGTTAACATAATAAATTATCTTAACAATAATGAGGTTTCGGAAGAGGTTTGTAGGCGCGAAGTTTTTAAGGCGTTGCATCTTCTTAATAGGATTGGTGGTGAGCCTCATGCTTGATTGGTCACACTACAATACTCGCCTCAGCGTGAACGGCTCATCCGACAGGGATAGAGTTATACAAAAGGCCAAGGATAATTTCTTGGTTAAAGTTCTTAATAATCCCGGTTATCAACCCAACGCCACCCGCAACGGAGAGTCTCAGCATTTTTTGGTTGACCGAACCGAGGTTGCTTATAAAATAAAAGTTATAGCCTTTCCCGATGAAAATCTTTATGTCGGGGATATTCTTGAGATTATGGGGGAGCACTTTATCGTCATTGAAACGAGAGTGGTTAATGAAATCCATACGACAGGAACGGCGTGGTTATGTAATCATCTGTTTAGATTTCAAAATGGCACTTCTGAAATAATTGAGCGTTGGGGTGTCTTGGATTCGGGCGTTTATTCGACCACACTTAAAGGCAATAACTTAGTTCAGTCGCTTCATAAACAGTTTAAGGTGTACTTACCTTACGACAAAGACACGGCGAAGTTATATATAGATAAGCGTATAGCCGGTGGTGTTAATTACAACGCCAACGGTGACGAGATTCTGACTTGCTTCATTTATACGGGCGAAGACCCGATAAGCCGAAGTTACGGCAAAAACGGACATCTTCTTATTATGAATGTCGAAAGTGTTGAGTACGACGCTTCGAGAGACAACGCTAAAGAGCGCATATGTGATTACATCGCTCCAAGCGAGCCGTCTACTGTCGGTACTCTTTGTAAGATTGTCGGACGCGATACGCTCCGAATTGGAGCGCATAGAACATATCTTGCGCAGTTTTTTAAGGACTCAGGCGGAGTTGATGAAGAGGCTGTTCCGTCGTGGTCTGTGACTGGGGCTGCATACGGCATACAGTATTCCGTTAAAGATGGCGCACTAATTATTTCCGTTGACGCTAATGATGCTCTCATTGGCACAAAGCTGACTATTGAACTGAATGACGGCGGAGAACGCTCCGCTTATAAGAAAGTCGAGGTGACTGGCTAATGGCAGGATATACACACCTCGATGAAATTATAGACTATAACAATCTCGTTATTAGCAAAATTTTGGAGTCATCAGAGGTTATGAAGCTCGTCTCGAACGGCAGATATGCCCCTGATGATGACGATGCTGAAAAGTGGGAAGACCACATTAACGACCACGGTTGGATCGACGAGAGCGTTCAAGAGGCTGGTGCTTATGTGCTCGTTGACACAGAGGTCACTAAGGCTCCGAGTGGAAGCATAAAGAGAATGACGCTCCTCGTAGAAGTCGTCTGCAACAAATCCTTTATGAAACTCGACAGCGATAGATTTCCGGGTGTTAAGGGAAATAGGCGTGATAACATATGCCGTCAAATAGACTTGCTGATAAACGGCAGTTCAGAGTTTGGAATAGGCAGGTTACAACTTAGTTCAGCGACGCTCGCGGCTGCACCCGAAGGCTTTACTGCTCGTCTTCTGACATATACTGTACCCGATTATGCACGAGATAGAGCGAGGGTAACTGAATGAAGCTGACCCAGTGGGACTCGATTACCGGCAGTTCTATCGCCGTCGGCAATGTGTGTCATGTACGACAGCCACGATTGTCGGAGGTTCGTCAGCTTGGTTACGACAAGTTCTTCGGATATGTGAGTGTAATCATGTTCGACCCGAGCGAGCTTGACGGGCAAATACCTATGCTTATACCCGACCTTTCAACCTTTTACATCTTAATAACCTACCCGATGTTAAGAGAGACCTTTTTTGAGGCACTCTTTTTTTTTATTGAAGAAGAGGTTGTTTTTGATGACAAAAGCTTGTGTTTTAAGGTCTATAGGGATAAGCAAGTGGTCGGCGAAATCAACAACGGAAATTTCGGAGATATACAAAGTTTAATTGCTCAGATAATTGGTGTGGAGAAAGAGAGTAAGAGCGAATTAAAGTTCTCAAACAAAAAAGCTAAAGCCATTTACGAAAGATGTAAAGCGCGGAAGAAAGAGTTCGATAAGGCTAAGAAAAAAGAACAGCCGTCTAACGACTACACACTTCCGAACATTATATCCGCCGTATGCGCGAAACATCCGTCTCTTAACTTACTAAATATCTGGGATTTAACTATATTACAACTATATGACCAATTCAGACGTCTTAATGTTATTACTTATGAATCGGTCGAAGGACTACGTTGGGCAGCTTGGGGTAAAGACCCCATAGAGTTGTCAGCGTGGTTTAAGGATTTCACAAAATAAATAGAGAGGTTTAATATGAATAACAATACTACTTTTGCTAACAGAGAAGTATGTGACCTTATATTCGTAGAGTATAAGACCAAGAAGCCTTTCCTTAATCTCGATTTTGCTAACACTACAACGACCGAGATGAGCGGTGAGGCGGTTTATGCTTACGGTGGTAAGGGACACCCCAAGAGAGTTACTTTCCATGGCGAGCGCGGCGGCACAATCGCTTTCGAGACTCAGATGAAGACGGCTAAGCTCTATTCTCTGATTACTGGCGCGAGCATTGAGACAGCCGCTAAGTTCCTTAAGCGTGAAGTCGTTAAGTGTGAAACTACGGGCAAGCTGACCGTTTCCGGCACTCCTGTCGTCGGCACTGTCAACGTCTTTAAGGCAGACGATGACTGTGGTACAGAGCTTACTGCTACGGCGACCGCAAGCTCCAAAGAGATTACCGTTACTGATGCAACGGCTAACGACAGCTATATTGTCTATTACATGACTGAGCTTACCGAGAAGGTTCGTAAGATAAACATTAAGTCCACAACTTTCCCGAGAGCGTTCACTGTTTATGGCGATACTTACGAGAAGACCGAGAACGACGAGATTGTTCCTTACAGAATGGTTGCGTACAAGTGCTCTCCCCAGACCAACTTCTCTCTGTCGTGTGCTAACAGCGGCGACCCCGCTACTATCACTATCACCTGCGACCTTATGGCAGACAGTGACGACAACATTCTTGACCTTATTTGGCAGGATGAGGAGGAATAATCAATATGGATAATGAAAACGTTGTAGAGGTTGTAGAAGTCGCTGACAAGGAAACTCCAAAGCGCAAGTCAAAGGCTCTGCCCCGCAAGAGGAAGTGTCAGGTCGTTTCTTACAATAAATATAGCGGAATCATAGTCTATGTTGATGCAAAGGGCGAGCTCGTGCAGACGAACGCCATCAAGTACGACGGAAGCGGGTATGTAACCGTATGAGAATTTTGGCGTTAGACCAAGCCAGTATTATTACCGGCTACGCCATATTCGACGACGGCGATCTTGTTAGCTTTGGTAAACTCACGGCTGACAAGTCCGTTTCGCCAGAGGATAGATTTGAGGAGATGTGTCGAAAGATACATCTCCTCTTTTTGAAGTCTAAGGCTGATATAATTATTTTTGAAGATGTCTCACTGAGGACGTCTATTAAGACGCTAATCACATTAAGCAGACTTCAGGGCGCTATTATGGATATGTCATATTGGTATAATACAGCGTTCAAAATCTATGCCCCGACACAATGGCGTAAGGTGTTGGGCTTTAATCAGGGCAACAAGGTTAACCGAGAAGCTCTCAAGATACAAGCAATAGACTATGTTTCAAAATGCTATGGGATAAGTGCCAAAGATGATGTCGCCGAGGCTATCTGTATAGGTCTTGCCTACCTGCGTGACAACGGCATTGTCGAAGAAATAAAGGAGATAAAGGAAAATGTTTAAATATAAAGCTGAGATTGACGGTAAAGAGATAGAGATAGAGGTGCATGAGTCGCTCAGTTATCTTGACAGCGAAAAGATAATTGGCGAAGCTTTGGAGTTTTGTTTCGATGGTACGGGTATCAACTCTCACTTACCCGAGTTCGCCTTTGAAACAGCTCTTGTTTTGCAGGCTTCAAATATAGATGAGTTCGACGAAGGAAAGTCCGTTGAGTCTATGTGGAGCCTAATTAATAGCACTGACCTTGTGGAGTTTATTGTTAAGAATGTTAAATATGTTAATTACAGTACGATGAAAAAGTCGTTTTTTGCCGCATATAATGAGAAGCTCAGAGTTGCTTGTAATCCGTGGTCTTCTGCGGCGGAGTCGCTTGCAGAACTTGTTCGAACCATGAATTCCAACCAGAAAGCCGTATCTGCGGCTGATGTGGAAAAACTCGTACAGCTTAGTGAAGCCATCGCTAACAAGGACGAAGGAAAAATAGTTGATGGGATTCTCGACTTTCACGAGAAAAATGACAACAAGTAAGGAGATGGTTGTGTGAAGAGATTCACTACTCCCACTATACCTATTAGGTTTAATATAAATCATTCAGATATCGAGCATATAGACTTCTTGTTTAAGCTTGATAAGGATATGAACAGTCAAACTCTCTTCACGCGAAAGTACCCTGATGATGTTGGCTACGACGAAGAGTTAAACCTATATACTATCGAGTTAACGGCAGACGAGTCCGGTCGTCTTCCCGAGGGTATTATTTATATGGACACCCGCGTTGTTATGAATGACGGAAAAATACCCGCTACATCTATTGCCGAACTTCGCGTATCTGCGACGCTCTTTAATTCCGCGGATAGGTGTGAGTGACGGAGGTGGCAAGATGAATATAGTCTACATAAAAGTTATCGAGGACCCCGTCGTTATGATACGGGTAATTAAGGAGCCCGTGTGCTTCGTTCGTGGTGATGTAAAGTGATTTCTGAGGCTTATATCACACAGTTACTTCAAAAATTTGCCGCAAGTAAAGCAGGGAAAGAGGTAATTAAAGAACGCATTCCCGATTACAGCGATCCGATGACTAATCTTGCAAAAGAGCTTCGCGACGACATTGTGGCCGCGTACAACCAAACCACATCAGCTAACGCTCGCTCAATGGGTGTTAGCAAAATATATGTTGGTGTGCCGAAGATTGATAAGTCCTCCGGCTCTTGGGTTGTCGATATTTCCTTTCCCGACAGCTTGTTAAGTCGAGACTCACTAACGGGGTGGCGCGGATCCCCGACGGGACGAGGTGTATATGATATCTTTGGTTTAATTACCCAAGGCTACCCTCGAATTAAGCGCGTATACGGCGTATGGGAGGAAAGGAATAACGGTAAAACAATTTCCAACAAAATATCTCGCCCACCGAACTCATTTATCTCTGATACAATCAGTAGCTTTGAAGCCAATCACCCCGGAATTAAAATAGACTATCCTTATGAATGGGGTGGTGTAGGTACTGGAATATTATAAGGATAGCCGTGCTCACGTGAGCACGGCTATTTCTATAAGGAGAAACATTTATGGCTGACGATAAAAATATAATTAGATTAAAATTTGGTATGGCTGGCGGCGCTAATATAGACGGCGAGTCTGGTCGTCAAATACTTAAAGATCTTGACGGTCTCACCAAGGCCATAAACGGTAGCGGGCGCGCAAAGCTCAAGTTTTCTCTCGACGTAGACGGAATGCTTAAGGATGCTCAGACTGCCAGTAAGAAAGCCGCTAAAGCAATATCTGATGATTCGGGCAAGACACTTAGAGCCTTTAATCAGATATATAAATATATGGACAAGTATGGAGCTAAACTTGAAAAAGTTAATCTTGCAAGTGGCTTTAAGGGTCTTAAAAGCGCTCTGGAAAGTGGTTCTATTACAGCCAAAGAGTTCCAAACCCAATTTAACGATTTAAGGCTTGAAGCTGTTCAGGCTGGGGTTGAAACTACTAATATTTTCGAGAAGCTTAATGGTATACTTGGGACGAGTCTTAAGCAAAGGGCAACGGGCGCTTTGGCTACTTTTTCAATACAGCAGCTAAAAGAAGTTTACGGAAATGTCGTTCGACTCGACTCTGCCGTTGTTAACCTTTCTATGGTTACGGGCTACAACCGAGATAGAACAAAAGAACTTGTTGCAAGTTATTCTGAAATGGCTCAACAGCTTGGGGCTGTTACGTCCGAAGTTGCCGCCGCCGCCGACGATTGGCTTAGACAGGGTTATTCTCTTGAAGACACAAACGAGCTTATCAAGACAAGTACCGTTCTTTCTAAGATAGGTCTGATTGATTCCGCTGAGGCAACTCAGTACCTCACCTCGGCTATTAAGGGGTACAAGGTTGAAATTAATGACGCGATGTCTATAGCTGACAAGCTGTCTGCCGTTGATATGGCGGCGGCTGTTAGTGTTAGCGGTCTTGCCGAGGGTATGAGTAAAACCGCAAACTCGGCTCGTCTTGCGGGTGTTGAAATGGACGCCCTCTTGGGCTACCTTGCCGCAGTTGGCGAAGTTACTCAGCAAGATATGGCTTCTGTCGGTAACGCCTTTAAGACGATGTTCGCTCGTTACTCAAATGTTAAGCTTAATAAGCTTGTTGATGATGACGGGGAATCACTAAACGATTATGAGCGAGTGTTGACGAGAGTTGGTATTCGGCTTCGTGACAACTTAGGGTCGTTTAAAGACTTTGGCGACGTCCTTGATGAAGTGCAGGCTAAATGGTCGTCGCTGACCGAGGTTGAGCAGAGCGCCATTGCTACCGCGCTCGGTGCTACAAGACAGAAAGAAAATGTCCTTACCCTTATGGAGAACTACGGTAAGGCGATGGAATATGCAGGTATAAGTGCTGACTCGGCAGGTACTGCTATGGAGAAGTACGACGCATACTCGCAGGGTATTGAGGCTAATATTGCAAGAGCAAAAGCCTCGTTTGAATCTTTATCTACAAATCTTCTTAACAGTGACGCCGTTGTTACTTTCGTAAAATTAGCCAACGGTGCGCTTAAATTCGCGGACGCTCTCGCTAAATGCAAGTTATTACTTCCTGCAATAATTGGCATTGTAACGTCCGTAAAGAACGTGGGCTTATCAAACATCGGAGGAATATACCCACGAAACGCTCTGGCGGCGACGCTGAACGAGTCATTGCTTGACAATGACAAGAGAGTGTTAAGAAAAACGACTGATACTGGTGCGTGTAAGAAGCGCATTGCTGCTTGATAATGTGGCACGGGGTAATCCGTATGCAAGGCTACCAACCCATAGTAGTAATATTATGGCGGCGACCGTGAAAGCGAGTCGGTGTGGTAACAAGGCTAAGATAGGAAAGTCCGCAGCAAAGCTCGTTGTTTATGACGAGAATGTTCACAGAGCACAATGGTCGATTGGTCTACGGGTCAATATGGTGTGCTCGACTCCGGGGATGAGCGAACAGTCCCTTAAATTATCAACGAATAACCTGTTCGTTGTTCGCAGTAGGTCGGTACGCGCCGCCGTTGGGGATAGGCGCAAAATGATTGAAGCACACAAAGGTAATAATAGCAAAAGGGAGTGCCATAACACTCCCTTAAGACACCATTTAGCGCTGGCGGACACGCACTTTGACCTGAGCCTTAGTCGTGACTCTTATTTTGGTCGTAATCTTTACTCTTGCCATACGCCTTCACTCCTTTCCCGACAGAAACCTGTCGAGTTGTCAAACAGGAACTACTATCGGTTGGGGTTATGTGCTTTGTTATTTTATTACTTTTTGTAAATTTTGTCAACACCCAGTAGTGCATCCAGACGGTTGCTATTATAGTTCTCGCCGTCAAATGGTCATCACCAAGTACACCCGCAGTCTTTGCACTTAAAGCTCTTGTTTATCTTATTAGAGAAGATACCGAGGGTTCCTATTGAAACTGCGCGGTCAATAGCGTCAATTTTGCTGACATTAGTTGAGCCGCAGGTAGGGCAACGAGGTTTGCTTGAAACAGACGAGTATACTTGTTCCATTAGTTTTTGCATTGCCTCTTCTCTTCTTTGGGCATCTCGTTCTTCCTCTTGCTTCTTGCGTTCAAGCTCTCTTAATTCAGCGGTTTTGAAGGCCGCCTCCTTACTGTATAAGGGATTTTTGTCTATGTTAAATATCTCAATTCCGTAAAATTGACTCTCTTCGATATGCGAAGGCTTTCTCCCAAAATATTCAGGGGTTTTTAATTTACGGCTAAATTTTATTCCTTCTATAAACGACATATGATGAACTTCTGACTCTGCGATTAACCCGTCGCTAAATCCACAAAACCGGCAACGAGAATTACTAAAATCATTCACATCTGCTTCTTTTTTGTCTGAGAACACATATCCGCATTTTGGGCAGTAACCTAAAATCAACATTATTGTCATCTCCTAATTATGATGTTATTTTTTTTATCAATCCCCGTGATAATGATAACATAAACGATATTCACTACCAGTGGAAACGGGACAAGTTTTGGCAATCTTTCGATTTTTGGAGCGCAGCTCGAGGATATAAAGAAACAGTACGACGGTTTGATGGATAGTATCACCAAGCCTTGGGAAAAAGCGGTAAATGGCCCTCGAAATTGGGGCAAAGCCACTCGCGCAGAAATTAAAAAAGTTAAGAACGAGGCAAAAAAATACAAAGAGACTCTTTTAAGAGCTATATCCGAATCGGTAGACGGAAGCACAGATTCCGGTAAGAGAAATAAAGCTTTTATTGAGCAGTGGAACGCATCCAACTCAACCAGTCGCGCCGGACTCCTTGAAACCGCTGACAAGTCCATGAGGGACTACATTAAGACGGTTGACGAGAGTGGCCCTACTTGGGAGGGTTTTGTAAAACACCAACAGAACGCCGCCGCTCAGACACAAGCTACAGGCGTTAAAGCAAAGATTGCCTCGGTCGGACTCAATATCTTCAAAGCCGCTGCGGGTATGCTCATAACGGTTATCGCTCAGTTTGCGATACAGAAGCTAATTGAGGGATTTCAATATTTAATTAACATAGAAGACGAACTTGCTAAAAAGGCTGATGAAGCTCGTGAACAGTACAAGAGCACAACAGAAGAGCTTAATTCGCAAGAGGAAGCTCTTAAGAATGTTAAATCTCAACTTATCGCTCTAAACTCGTTGGAGTCACTTACGCTTGCCGATTCAGAACAAACAAAGGAATTAGAAAAACAAAATACAGAACTCGCAACACAAATCGCTTATTTAAAAGCAAAAGCGGCGAGTGAAAAAGAGCAAGCTGAGTCTGCGGATAATAAGGCGTGGAGAGAAGCTAACGATCTTAGCTCTTTCGGGGATTCCTACGATAAGTATGGCAACAAATTAAAGTGGTGGCAGGTTGCCCTTGACAGGTATTCCGGCAACTCAAGTGTTGACTATAATCAGGTTGGTGCAGCTAAGTCTGCACAAGAGGAATTAATTAGACTCGAACAAAAGCGACAAGAAATATATGCCAATACTAATCTTAGTATTGAAGAGCAGACTAAAAAGCTTGAAAATAACAAACAAGAGCAAGAAGAAATTCGTGCCAATCTCCTCTCTATTGCGGATAATTGGAAAGACTCCACAAACTCGGACGCTCAAGCTTTTTATAAAGGCATTGTCTTTTCTCTTTCTGATGCCACCGAGAAGGCGTCAATGCTCAAAAATGAGCTTAAGAGCCTTAGTGTTAGTCAGGACTCTATAAATCAACTTGAGAAGCTTGCCGCCTCCGCAAACACACCAAAAGGACTTGCGGCATTTAAGGAAGCCTTCGAGAAAGCTATTCCTGACGAAGATGACAGGAAGGCGTTCCTTAAACTTACTGGCAGTATAGAAGAAACTGCTGCGGCGTTTGCTAAAGTTTCTGTAAATGGCCACGCTTCAAAGAAAGTTCTTGGCGGGTTTGCCAATACCATTGACGATCTTCTTGGCTCTTCTAAGGGGCTTACTGAGGTTTTCGACGAAAACGGCAAGGCATTAACAGAAGGCTTGAATAATCTTTTCGATGAAGACGGTAACGTTATTTCGGAAAATGTTGACTCAATGTTCGCGGGTGCGAGTGATACGCTAAAGAACAATATTAGTACCGTTCTTCAGCAACTCCACGATGGAGCCATAGATGTTGATAATGCCAAATTAGCTTTTGCGGCAGCGTTTGAGCTTGAAGCAATTCAATTTGACTCTCAAACAGTTATTAATGCATTTGAAGATGCTTTTGGCGGAGCTGTCAGTGGCGTTGATGGTCTTATTAATTCTTACGCAGAACTCGACGCCGCATTAAAAGAAATTTCAAAAACCTACGACCTTGTGAATGGCGCTATAAAGGAACAAAACGAAAACGGTTCCATATCTATCGAAACAGCGCTTAACCTTGCTAAGAGCGGGGCAATGTACGCCGACGTTCTCGAAGTTACCACCAATGGAATAAGGGTCAAGGAAGGCGCTTCCAAGGATATGGTAGAGGCGCAGATAAACGCGACTAAAGCCAGTCTTGAGCAAGCCAAAGCGGAAGCTCAGGCTCGGTTGTCGTTCTTAAATCTCGCTATTGGCGTACAACCCGTTGTGCAGGCGTTCGGCTCTGCTTTAATCCCCGCAATAGGTAAAGCGGGTGGCGCAGCTCTTAGGCTTAAGGCTGTTTGGGACGCCCTAAAGGACGGAAAGAGTTTGTCTGAAGCTCTTGCTATAGGCAGATCGCAAGCAAAGAATTTCGAGGCGGAGTTAAACAGCGGTACAAAAGCTCTTTCTACCAGTCTTAGTAATTCGCTCAAAGCCCAAGTTGTCGCCACAAATAATGAAATAAAAAGCATTGAAAATATGCAGGGGATAGTAGGACAGCTTAACTATAATAATTTCCAATCAAGGTATAGTGGCAGCTCCTCAAAGTCTTCTTCAAAATCATCTTCTTCCTCCTCGTCTTCAAATGACCCGCGCCTTAAAGCGTGGAATGAGATGTTGGCCGTCAAGAAGCACCAGCTCGAAATGGATCAAATCACCGAAGAGCAATATTATGCTTGGCTTGAAGCTAACTACAAGAAACAGCTTAACAACCAAAAGAAGTACGCAGACGAATGGCGTAAGTACGAAGAAGAGATATATAAATGGAAGAAGCAAAAACGACTCGACGACTGGAACGACGCTGTTTCTCTGAAGAAGCATGAGCTTGAAATGGGCAAAATCGATGAGGCGGAGTATTATAGTTGGCTCGCGGCTAACTACAAGAAGTACCTTAACGATAAGACCAAATACGCCGAAGAGTGGCGTAAGGTACAAGAAGACCTGCATAAGTTTGAGGAGAAACAAGCCAAAGCTTCGCAAGACGCACTCGAAGATATTATTGAACTTCGCGTTAATATGCTCAAACAAGAGAAGAACAACGAGAAGGATATTCTTAAGAAACGCCAAGATAGCGTTAAAGAGTTCTACAGTAAACAACGCGACCTTCTTAAAGAACACTACGACAAAATAGACAAAGAAGAAAAGCGTCGAGAAAAACGCAAAAAGATTACGGACATACAGTCGGAATTGCTTGAACTCGAGGCAGACGACTCCGTTGAAGCCCAAAAGCGCCGTCTTGAGCTTGAAGAGAGCCTTACCGACGCAAAGAAAGACTTGAATGACTTTGAGCGCGACGAAGAGCTTGAGCAAGCTGAGAAGATGTACGACGACCTCGAAGAGATGCAGACGCAGTATTACGAGAAGCAAATAGAAGCTATCGAGGACTACCTTGACAACGCCTATGAGCTTCGTCAGCAAGCCATCAAAGACTTGCAGAACGGTAATGCTCAACTGTATCAGGAGATGATTGAGTACAACCGGTCTTACGGATCGACCATCGATGCGGATGTCACTGCCAAGTGGGAAGCCGCATACGAGGCTCTTAACCGTTACAATAGTCTACTCGACGACGACTACGGCATGAAGCTCGACAATATGACGGGCTACAACAAGGGTAAGTATGAGACTGTGGCCGAACGCGAGGCGAGAGAGGCACGAGAAGCCGCTGCTGCGGCTAAGAAAAAGGCGACGCAGAAGCCCGCGCAAAAGCCTGCACAGAAGCCAGCGCAGAAGCCCAAGTCTGGCCCCAATCGCGGCGACACAGTAACCGTTAAGAAGTCGGCAACGCACTTCTCCTCACAGAGCGGTGGGGTTAAAATGGCTCCATATGTTCCGGGCGGAAGATACACCGTTTATCAGGTCAAGGGCAACCAAGTCCTTATAGGTGTTAACGGGGCTTATACCGGCTGGGTGTGGAAGTCTGATATACAAGGTTACGCTAAGGGTACTTCCCACGCCAAGGGCGGTATAGCTAATGTCGATGAGATGGGTCTTGAATTTATACTTGGCTCACCCGACAAGGGTCGTTATAAGTTCCTTCACGACGGCGATAAGGTGTTTAATGCCAAAGCCAGTGAGTTTCTTTACAAGTGGGCTAATCAGCCCGCAAAAATGCTCGGTTCTATGATTAAGTCACTATCTGCCGCATCGTCCGTATCCATCGCGTCTCCGTGCAACATTACGGTGGGAGATGTAATTATCAACGGGTCGGCGGATGATAAGACGGTCGGCGAGCTGCGTAGAGCACATAAACAAATTGTTACAGATATTCTCGACGAGTTTAAAAGAATGAAGAAATAATTCCCTTGCAAGTCGATTATATCACACTCTAAAACAATGTCAAGCATATAACGGGGAGATATTTTCATAAATATTTTCCCGTTTATTATGCGGTTGTCATTTTTGTATAAATGTGATATGATATAAATGAAAGGAAGTGGGCAAATGGAGAAAGCTGTTAATGTGGCTCAGTATATTTATGAAGAGTACAAGAAAATTGCACAGAGCAATATAGACAATATGAAGCTTCAAAAGCTCTTATATTTTGCGCAAAGAGAATCCATTGCCGTCACGGGCGTTCCTATGTTCAGCGATAATCTTGAAGGATGGCGATATGGTCCCGTGTGCCATGAGGTTTGGTCTTTCTTTGCGGAACACGGAATACCGGGCGGCGATAGCCGCATATCTGACGAGGCTAAGTATATAATCAACAACGTTATTCAGGAATATGGTTCTTTGGAGTCGTGGAAACTAAGCGAGATGTCGCATCGCGAGATATCTTGGCAAAACGCTCGCAAAGGATTAAGTGATGGTGAAAATGGCAATGTTCCGCTGAAGCTTGACGATATACGGATCGATGCCCAAAAAATCCGCCCATACGATTATGTATGGGATATGTACTACGATGAATTTGAGGATGCTTAAATAGATGCTTGGGTGGATATGCTCTTCTACAACCCCATATTATGATATAAAAACTGGTCGTAATGCTTTTAAACAAAGACCGGTTTTGGTTATTAGTGAGTTAATAAGTAATGATTATACAGTTCTACCAATATCCACAGTGTCTAAGAGAGAGAATCTACACTTCTTCTATGACATAAAAGTTGAACCCATGCTCTACCCAAGATTAAGATTAAGCAAAGAGTCGTTTATCCGCGTACACAAACAAACAACGGTTCATCGAGCTGCTGTTGTTAGAAAGATTAGCAATCTAAAAACCGAATACCCAGACCTCTATTCGCTCGTTTTAGAAAGGCTGTCTGAGTACAATACAAATCTTGTAAGTAATGCAAAATAAATCAATTAGACCGTCGTTATGGCAACGACGGTCTTTTTATATAACAAAAAATCTGCGTACAAATAATCAAAACTGTATGCAGATTTTATTATTTTTAGAAAGGGGCGAGTCAATATTTATCTGTTAGGAAATAGGTTCATTTATGACGGAATTAACTCGTCGCGTTACAATCTTTCAATTCTGCGAATCGACACGGAAGGGCTTACCTCGGCAGAGGGAACCGTCGAGTATTTAACTTCGTTCTTTCCCGCGCAGAACAAAAGATATATTACGGGGATGTCTCGCGAAAACGCCCCTCTTGAGTTTGAGGTGGAAATAATCGGTGAAGAGGGGTATTGCTCTATTCATGAGAGAGCCATAAAGAAGTGGCTCTTCAACTCCCCCGACTTCAAGAGGTTGTATATCGACCACGAAGACGACAAAGAGGCCGAGCTTATAGATGGTGCAATAAAAAGACAATATCTTGAGTGCGTTTTTTGCAACCCGCAGAAGATTGAATACGCTGAGGGTACTGTTGGCTGGCGTTGTACCTGTATGTGTTCGTCCACAATGGCTATACAGGAAGAGGTTAATAAGATAATCACGAACTTCGACTCCGATATAAGGATTTATGTTGATACCGATATACAGGATTATGTTTATCCTAAAATGAAGATTAGCTTTGATGTTGGCGACACTCCTACGATAGCCATAGCCAACAAAACCGATAACAACCGAGAAATGCAAGTTAGAGACGCAAAGAGTTCGCCTATTTATGTTGACTGCGAAATGGGTACCATTACAAACGACTCGGGTATTTCATACTATAGTAAAATTGTCAATCAGCGTTTTTTAAGGTTGCTTCCCGGAGAGAATGTACTTTCTGTTACGGGCAAGTTCAGCCGTATTGAGTTCACATGGAATAATGCGAGGTGGATGACATGATAGCGAGGTTTGACGAATTTAAGCGTTTCGAAACGCCCATGCTTACGGTGTGTAACCCCGGCAGCTATGTTACCTCTTCTAAGTCGCTCACCAATTCTGTCTGTGGGCTCCCCTACGCCAAAAATATAGATGCTACCCTCAATTTCGGCTCTCTCTCCGAGTTAGCCTTCACTCTCCCGATGTTCGACAAAAAGGTGCGCGACACCTATATTGACCTCGAAGCGGGAAGATATATATACGCTTCGGATATCGGATATTTTATAATAGACAGCGTTGAGGACTCATATTCCCGAGAGGGGCGAGTAAAAGAAATATCCTGTGTGTCCGTTGAGCGTGAGCTTGAGGAGCTTGAAGCACCATTTTATAAGGCGGGTGTTTATCCGCTGATAACTAACGATAAAAAGCAAGGCGTGTTGACGCTCGCCATAGCAAAATGTCCGTCGTGGTCGCTTGACTACATTGATGAAAAAGTTACGACTCGTAGCAGATATTTTGAGATAGCAGAATCCGTCAGCATATACGAGTTTTTTATGAATGATTTGCAGGACAAGTTTGATTGTGTGTTCTGCTACGATATAATTAATCGCAAGATATCTGTGTATGACAGAGCTACTTATGCAGACCAGCACCTCACAAATATTCATCTCGCAAGAAATAATGTGATAGAGGGGCTTGAGATATCTCAAAACTACGACGACCTTTATACGGCCTTGAGTGTTACAGGCGACGAAAACATGAGTATTCGTCGTGTGAACCCCATTGGTACAACGGTTATTTATGACTTCACATACCACAAGCGTTGGATGTCATCGGAGCTGCAAGACGCCGTAACTCGATGGGAGTCGAAAGTTTCTGCTTCCGAGACTGAGTATGTGAATCTCAACAGAAATTACTATAATCAATATCTCGCTATGAGCGAGACGCAGATGAATATTGACAGATTGAATACTCAAATTGATGTCTATTATACTTGCCGTGATTGTATTCTTTCGGGTACTATTGATACCAAGAAGAGCACCTTGCTTCGTCAGCTCAAGGATAGTGGCGCGGTCGGCAACAACGCGACATTTAACGATGTTCCTACCGCTTTGTCTACGGTTAACGACAAGATAAGCGATCTCTCTGTTGTAAAAGCGCACCAACAGATATTATACAATTCACAAAAAGCACAAGCAGACGCAACTAAGGCTCAAATAGACGCTATTCAGGCGGCGTGTAGTTTGTCCACCACCGCGAGGGATGTTAATGGCAAAGCTATATTCACAGATGGGCTTCTTCGCGAACTTTCTGCTTATATAAAACAAGCCGATTATAACGACGACAATATTACCAAAACCGATATTATGTCGCAGGACGAAATATTTGACTGGTGCGTTGAACTTATGAAACGAGCCAAAACGCAGCTCGCCAAAATTTCAACACCCAACAGAAAATTTAGTGTTACCACTCGTTCGTTTATTTTTTCACAACAGTTTACTCCATTTACTTCGGAACTTGAGAGTGGTTGTATCGTAACCGCAGAAGTAGACGATGACCGTTTTGAACAACTCCATTTGCTCACTTTAGACATAGATTTCGAGTCCAAAAACATATCCCTGACCTTCGGTAACAAATACAATCGATACGACCCAAGGTCTTTGTTTGATGACGTGTTTGGAGATGTGTCTAAATCCAAGGCAACCCTGCAATATGTTGCGGGTATTGTTGACGATATGTCTAAGCAAGTCAGCGACGCCTCCAAGTGGATAGATGAAGCCTTAATTCTAACCAAAAGCAAGGCGTTGGCGGCTAAAAACCAAGAGGTGGTTATAGACGATGGCGGATATCTCGGTCGTATACGCAAAACAAAAAAAGACGCGCAGGGTATGGACGCACTCGACGCAAATGGAAAACCTATATTTCTTACAGATTCACAGGGTAATCCGTTATATGACGGTGAACAGCTCCGTATAGTCAACAACTGTATAGTATTTACTGACGATGGTTGGGAATCCGCTAAGACGGCTATCGGCAAGCTGTATCTCGGCAAAGACCAAAACAATAACGATATCTACAAGTACGGCGTGGCCGGAGATGTTATTATAGGCAAGATTATAGCGGGTAATAACCTTATTATAGCGGGCGGTTCTGAGGCAAACGGAGATTACAGCGTCACCATAGACAATAAAGGACTCATTGTTAATAATGGAGACATTCTTATAAAAGACCCAGACGGCAAAAAAGTATTCGGTGTTGAAAACGGGCAGATGTATCTTGACGGTAGTATTATTGCTACGGGTACTCTATCCGCTGATTCTATTGTGGTTGGCGACTACACCAACTACGTCAGACTCAACGAAGACACCGCCGGTACATACGGATTTAAGTCTGCCGCTGAGTATGCCGCTGAGACTGCACACAAACCGTATATAAATGAGCGTTGGCTTACCCCTATCTCCTACCCCACCGTTTCGCCATATTTCACATATATAAGCAAATCATATCCGTGTAAGCTTGGCGACTCGTTCAGAATTACGGGTAAAGTATACAATAGGGCGTATAATAGTTATTCGCTCGACGTCGCACTCGCACTTGTTATCACCGTGCGCAACACTCAAGGCATCGAGAGTAAGGTGAACATATACTCCGACAAGGTTCCTCTTTCGAGCGGCGGGTATACAACGCTTAACAGCACCGTTACTATCGACACAAAGAGCCTTAACAGTACATCTCTTACTCCAATTAATTTTTCTATTGCCATAGCAACATTCGTCCATAATTCTTCTTCCAAAACCAATGTTACTGCGGGTTGGTATGCTGTTAATAATCTTGAAGTTCGTAGGGCTTCTGCTGGTGAAATAACTGCGGGCCTGCTCAAATCAAAAAACGGCGAAACCTATATCAATCTTGATGAGGGCAATGCACAACTTACAGGCACGGTTCGGGTTAAAGGTGCTAACTATGATGTGTGGTTAAAAAGCGAGACACTCAACAGCGAAACCGAAGCTGGGTTATATCTTGTCAAAACTAACGGGGCGGACGCTGGCAGTAAAGTGACGCTTTATGCCGATAGTAGTGGCGACTCTTGTCTTAACATAGTAGGTGAGCATATAGTCATAGGCGCATCAAAAAGCGGTCAAACCAACAGTTTTACAATGCAAAGCACGGGGTATTTGACTGCGCTATCAATCAATGATCTCTCCATACGAAGCAATGGGTTTGCAACAACAGTAAACGGAAAATCCACCATGAGCGGTGGTAACATCTCAATGTATGGTGGGACGGGCTTTGAGTTAAAGGTTCCGTCGTATTACAGTGACAACCCCACTAAGGTTCGCCTAAATAACTATATTAAGAAGAGCGTTGGGTTATCTGAGGACGGGTGGGAAATTGGTCCATCTTTATATGTTCCATACTTAACCGTTAATAGCGTGGTAATTGGCGGTGTAACGTATACTGGAAAGAATACAGAATTGTGGAGTGGTGCAATGTGGATGGACGACACCGACACGATTACATTATCTCCTAAGATAAGCGCAATGCCCCATGGAATTGTTTTAGTATGGAGTGTGTACGCAGATAATAAAATTCAAAATTATGGATTTAATTATATATTTATCCCTAAATATCATATCACATTACACAACGGAGGGGGTGTCTCCATGTTGTTAAGCAGTGAACTGGGGAACTATGCCGGTTGGAAGTATATTTATGTTTCTGACAAACAAATAACGGGATATGAAAAAAATGGTGCTGACCAATATACAGCAAGCAGTCACATTACGTTTTCACCTCAGCACTTTGTTCTTCGTGCGGTAATTGGTGTCTAACAATGAATAAAAGGAGTTATAAGAAATGACGATAGAAAATGCTCATAGGGCTTATACAGCTCTTAACAATATTAGTTCCAAAACTATGCCCGCTAAAACGGCATACAAAGTTTCAAAGTTATGTAGTGCTCTTAAGGGCGACGCAGAGTTCTACACGGAGCGCCTAACTCAAATTATTGACCAGTATGGCGAGAAGGATGACAAGGGTGAGCCTATTATAAATGGCAATGGTTGCTCGATTCAAAAAGACAAGGTTGACGACTGTGCCAACGCCATAAAGGAGTTGAGGGAGATAGAGGCTACAGTCGTCGATATCAAGATTAATTTGTCCGAGCTTGAGAATATTGAACTCTCCCCTAACGACATAGCGGCTATTTATGATTTCATAGAAGAGGACTGATGTTATTTGCGTGAAATGTATATAAACGCCGACTACCCCGCCACGCAAGAGATAGTGTGGGGTTATGACGGCGAAAACAACAGCTCAAAATTAAATATAAAACTCCCCGACCTTATGGTTGGGGAGAAGTTTGTTTATACGGTTCATTTTAAAGACGCGCTCGACAAGCAGTCGTCGGTCAGCGCCACGGCGGTTAACGGTGTCTGCTCTGTTGATCTCACAAAAAACATAGCCGTCGGCGGTAAGCTTAAAGTTCAAGTTGTCGCCGTAAGTTCTAAAGCGACAGCCATTGGTCTGCATAAAATAAAAGTTCCTAAGCAGGCTGAAAAAATCAGGTTAATATTGGGTAGTGCAACACTTACTCTCGGAAGAGCTGATTCGAGGGTTCTGTCTATTGAAACTATTGGAGAGTATGAGGCGTGGACGCTCAATGTCAAGCTTGATGATGGCGAATATGTTGTAGAGGCTAAGTTTGGTTCCGCGTGGATTACGACTAAAGACATTTTAATCGTATCAAATCAGCAAGTAGTCAAGACTCCTGTTTTGACTTTAATAATTAAAAGCAAGGATGGTGACTTAATCTGAGAGAGGTATATATAGATTTACAGCGTCCTATTAGAGTCAACATAGGATATATAGGTGAGCATAAAGCCACAAAGCTTATTATTGCTTTATCACCAGACCTTAAAGGGATGACCGCCTATAAAATAGAGTTTAGCGTGTGTGGTAAGGTGCTTGCGTCGAACACTGTGACCGCAACCAATAACGTAATCAATTACGCCATACCTCAAGATATAACACTAATGCCCATTGTCGGGTCAGTTGTCGGTGTTCAAGTTGTGGGTAATAACGGGGAAAATATAGTCAAGTCTCCCATAGTCGAGGCTTATATTGGGAGTAGCCTGCGAGACTCCACCATTGTGGCAAGTGATGTGCCTCCAAGCGCGACAACTCAAATTGAACAGCTAATGGTAGCAAAGCACACCCACGCCAACAAGTCTGTTTTAGACAAATTTGCGGAAGGTAGCAACGGAAAACCCACTTATAATGGTGTGGCTATTGGCGGTGGTAGTGGTAGTTCTGGCGGCGGAGCGTCAACTGCCGAAGAGGTCAGTTATACCAACGAGCAGATGCCAAATGTTTCAAATGTCAAAGCAGCACTCGACGAGGCAATAGTGGTGCAGCAAACACATGAAAACGACATAATAGCCGCCGGTGAGATGCTCGATGCCCTCGACAGAAAAGCCCACACCCACGCCAACAAGGATATACTTGACAAGATCTCAGACTCTAACGGCAAACTCCAATATAACGGCTCAGATGTCGGCCTTAAGGGCGACAAAGGCGATAAGGGAGACCCGGGCGCAAAAGGCGCAGACGGTAAAACACCCGACAAGGGCATTGACTATTGGACGGCGGCAGACAAACAAGAAATAGTCAACAGCGTTCTTTCCGCCCTGCCGACTTGGACGGGAGGTAGTTATTAATGGCGTTTGACAAGGTTGTAGACTCCGCCAAACTCGACACGGCCATGACCTACACGGCTAACCGTATTCGTGCCAAAACGGGCGACACTGGCTCAATTGCATGGGACACTTCAAAAGGTTTCGGCGACGCGATCGACGCGATAACCTCGGGCGGTGGCAATCCGTTTGAGGTGTTTGAATCTTTGCAATCTTTCGCACTTAGCGAAAATTCGACAATCACAGAGCTTGTCGCCAACATTCCAGATGTCACAAGCCTATCGAGGTCGTTCGCCAATGCGAGGTTAACTCCGCTAACAAAAATCGAGTTGACAGTAAGCGATAAGCTAACAAGTATTAGCTCAATGTTTGGTAATAGGGCGGTACACGGTCTCACTGAAATAGTATTTAAAGGCGATTTTTCAAAAGTGAAATCCGTGTTAGAAGCGTTCGCTTGCGGCGGCACAGGTAAGAATATAGTCTTGAAAAAGATTGTCGGATTAGACTTTACCTCGGTGACGAGCGCGGGTGATGTTTTCGCGCTGCAGTATGGGTTGACTGACGTCGATATAAAGGCAAACACGGTCAACGTCTCGCTCAAGCTTAACTATCAGGAAGCCCTTAATATTGCCTCGTGCGTTAATGTTCTCAACGCGCTCAAAGACCGCACGGGACAAGACGCCTTGACGTTGACGCTCAATGCTGCACTCAAAACCGCCGACACCGGTATGATTTATGCGAACTATGTCAAGCCGGACACAGACACAAATCTGTATGTGTCGTGCGAATCGTCAGACGCGGGCGCGGCCACAATAGCGGAGGCAATCACCGCCAAAAACTGGACAATAGCGTGAGGTGATGTACATGACAACAGTTAGCGGAGTAATTTACCCGGCAGACAAAATGCATTTAAAAAACATTCACACGGGCGAGATTTATCCCGGCGAAATTATCCCGGCGAAATCGCTGTCGGAGGCGGATTTGGCAGAGGTGACAGAGGCGGAATATCAAGCGTATCTAACTGCCGAAGAAGAAATTTCCGATTCCGAAGCACTCGCCATAATAACGGGAGGCGCTGATATATGACAAGAGGACTGGCAACAGCTTATCGTACCAAAATCATCGAGGCGGACGAGGTTAAGGCGGACTTGCTGACCGTTGCGGCACATATCCCAAAAGGTCAGCGAAAAAAATACGGCGCGGAAATTGAAGCGATTTTAGCAAAGTATGACGAATAACAGGAGGTTAATGATATGAATATCTGCATATCGATAGGGCACGGCAAATCGGCGCGAGGGGGCTACGACAGCGGCGCTCTCGGTGGAAACTATCAGGAATTTAAAATAGGGCGTGAGATAGGCAAGTATGCGGCAGCCGCTCTTCGAGAATATGGTTGCGGCGTTACGCTTATAAACTATGATGCAGACAAGAGTCTGTATGAGCGTATTCGAGTTATAAATGCAGGCAAATATAGCCTTGCAATGGAGATACACCTTAACGCTGCTCACGGCACAGGATCAGAAGTCTACTATAAGGTCGGTAACAATGCCGGCAAGAAAATAGCCGGTGCTATAAGTAAAAGTATAGCTACAAAATTCGGTATTCCGAATCGCGGCGCGAAGGTCAAAGTGCAAAATAATACAGATTATTTTGGTTTCGTCAGAGAGGTTAAATGTCAAAGTCTCCTCGTCGAAACTGTTTTTATTGACACCGCGTCAGACCGCAAGCACGTCGAGACGGCAGCGGGACAAAAGCAGTGCGGTATAGCCATAGCGGAAGCGGTTGCTTCTGTGTATGGCCTTAAACCTATAGCTCCATCCACTCCCGCCCCCTCGCCTAAAAAGATTGGCGTGGGGGATATTGTCAAAATCATAGGCAAAAAGTACGCTACGGGACAGAATATCCCAATATGGGTTAAGCTCCGTAAGCACACAGTTAAATCTGTGAACGGCAATAAAGCCTTGCTTAAGGAGATTAACTCTTGGGTTTACATAGCAGACCTTACTGTGACGCATAGTGCGCCCAAGGAAATAGGTGTTGGCTCTATCGTAACAATAAGGGCGGGCGCGGTCTATGGTGGACTTACTAACGCAAGAGGAAAAGCTGTACCGAAATCTCAGCTTGCTCCAACAAAACATACAGTGTCGAAAATTCAGGTAAACGGCGGCGTGAAAGAAGCGTTGCTCTCTGATATTTTTTCGTGGGTCGCTGTGAAATATCTTAAGGAGGTGTAACGATGGCGACCAGCTTGGAGGCTATCGAAGTCGAAATCAAGGGGCTTAAACGCCGTGTTGAGGCTCTTGAAACAGAACTAAAGGAAGTGAAACGAGATGCGACTGTTTTGGGCGAGGCTCAAGCAACTATATTTGGAAAACTGGATATGCTTATAAAGAACCTCGGCCACATACAGCAGTCGATAGACGACTTGAAGGAGCGTCCAGCTAAACATTGGGAAACCGTAATTTCAGCTCTCATCGGGGCGGCCATAACAGCTTTTATGGCGTTTATTTTTAGGAGGTAAGCAGTATTATGAAGAAGTTTAAAGATATCGTCGAGAACCTCAGTAGCGTGTCGGTTGGCACTTGGGTTCGTGGTATTTTGCTGATTATATCGTTTATCAACATGGCTCTTTCGACGGCTGGTAAAGCGCCGATTCCTGCTGATTATAACGAGATTTATACCATTGTTAGTATTATATTTGCGATTCTTGTAGGAGCTATGGCTTATTGGAAGAACAACAGTTTTACTGCGGCTGCGCAGGCTGCGGACGAGTTCTTTCATGCTCAGGGTCAAGCTCACGAGCAGGGTGAAGTAACGCCCGACGAAACAGAAAACGCGAACGAGGAATAAATAAAAAAAACTACGGGTGGGGATTTTCCCCACCCGTAGTTTTAACCCAAAATAATGGTCGAAGGACAAAACATCTTGTAGGATGTTAACCCCTATGGAACACTGTTCTCAAACAATGTCTCGCGTCCCTCGACCGACTTAAATATATCACGCCAATGTTTTGTTGTCAAGTCTTAATTTAAATATTCGGCAAAAATAAATAGTAGCCCCGCCTGAGCGGAGCTGCTGAATGAAATAGAATATAGAATCGGGGAGATTCTACGCCATAATTATATCATAAATAAAAACAAATGCAAGTATTTTTGCATTTCGCCTCATTTTTGTTGCACTTAAGTTACAAAGTTAAGACACAACCACCTCGCGAGTGTAACTTATAGGCTAATTATTTCGTCCTAAATTCTCCATAAATTCTGTACCAAATCTGGTCGCCTGCCCCTCGAACCATATGTCATCATAGGGTGTAAGGGAACTATACCTCTCACCCTTTACGCGCACAAGGTATTCCCTGTACCAATATCGTATAGCCGAGGGAACGCATACTATAAACGGCATAATAAATCCATAGAGAGCGTTCTGTATCGCATGACCGTGCTCATGGTATGTAATCTCGCTCTCCGATTGATTGTCTGTGATTATCGTTAAGCCAAGGGACACACCACCCCACCCGTTGCCGATTCTGAATCTTATACAGTAACCGCACATCTCAGGCTTTCTACACAGCAACAGCATAATCAGAGCCGCGAGTACGCCTATTAGAGTCATAGGTAACCCCCAAGTAAACGACAAAAAATAAAACAGTAATTTGTTGTTTTTCATTACTTCACTCCTGTCGAGCCGAATCCACCCCTTGATAATTCTCCAAGGTGGTCTACTTCTTTAAAATTAACTTTAGACATACATTTTACTATGCGAAACTGGCATATTCTGTCACCCTTTTCAATTTTTGTATCTTCAAGAGCTATCGCAGGGAACATCCATACATCGTTGTCACCGCTGTAGCTGTTATCTATGACCCCCATACTATTTGCCTGTATCACCTTAAAGTTTTTATATGTACTGCTTCTCGGTACAACGTGAGCTTCGTAACCGTCAGGAAGCTCTATAGACACGCCGAGCGATATAACCTTAAAGTCCCCCTTTTGGAGTTCTACAGTTTCGGCAGCTCTAAGGTCGATCCAGTCTCCCTGTGATATTTTCTGAATACGCTCCATATCAGAATCGTGATACTTTATTTTAATCTTCTTCATTATTCTTCTCCTTATTCTTCTTATCCAGTCTATAATCCTCAAGAAAGTAAGCTACTGCCTCAAGCTCGTCGTCTGTAAGAGACTCCATAAAAATATTGTCTCGTCTCGGATAACCACATTGTATAAGAAACGTGTTAAGATACTGCCCTATCAGGTCAACAATCTTTTCGCCGAGTTCGCTGTACACTTGAAACTCTGACGACGACGTGTAAGTGAAGCCGTTCTCATCCTTTAATTCAAACTTAATAGTAAGTTTATCTTCCATACTCGCCTCCTTAGCTTATCTTTTTCGCATACTGGTTGTTGCTCCGGGAAAACTCTCCAAAATACAATTTTTCTGCGGCAAATCTCGCTGCTACCGCATCTTCAAAATTATTAAAAGTGCCAATATTAATCATGTGTTTGTCTACACTAATATATGAGCTCCATTTCTGGGTCTTTTTTTGATAATAAACTCCGCTTACACCAGAAGAATTATTCTTGTACACCCCTTTGTTAAAAGCATTTTCTCGTCTCGTGCAAAGTCTTAAGTTTGATCTCGTATTATTTAGTCTATCTCCGTCTATATGGTCTACTTCTACACCAGTCGTCGTATCAACCCCCAAAATATAGTTATGAAACAATACTTGTTTTTTATTTACCAAGCCTCTGACATAGCCAGTATTATTCCTGAACCAGCAAACACTTTTTGCTATTTCCCAGTCATCACTATCACACACAAAACTTTCTGTGCAATTAGAAAACTTGACTCGCACGACATCTCCATCATGCTGATATTCATTATATTTTTTATTATTTTTTCCTGTTTGTCGGGTTCGCTCAATCACAAGACACCCACAAGATTTCGTGTCGCCATTGGTTAAATATTTCCCGCGAACAACAACCTCTTTATTTGGATCGCAATCGCAAACGCATCTCCAATAAGTTGAGTTGTTGCGGATGTATGCTAAGCCTTTTACTTCTAATTTTCCGAACCTTCTGCCGGTAAGATTTAAGCGAGAGATGGTTTTACCCCCTTCCTAAAAAGATGGGTCTTATTTATAAATCCATCTGAGGACAAGGCGTAAAACCTTTGATTAGTTGAAGAAGAAGATAATCCTCCAAGCTTTTTGTCGTAATGCCCTATTTTTATGTAATCACAATATTTGGTGATACCCTTTTGTGATAAAACTTTCATGTCATCACAACCACTATATACACAGGTTTTTAGATTCTGACATTTTGCAACAAGCAGACACTTTACCAAATCCTCCGGGTTTTGTTCCCCTCCCATAAAGCAGACGCAAGTAATTAAGCCCTCGTACATTTGTATTAAGTGGGCGATGTCGTCGGAAAGATATCTTCCTTTATACTCCCACAGGTACTCGCTGTGGCAGCCCTCACATCTGTGAGGGCAACCACTTATATTTATCGTGAGAGATACTTCGTTTGGGACTTCCTGAAAGGCAACAGAATACCCAATATATTTTAGTTTATTCATAATATCGTTTAGCCGCTTCTTTCTGTCTTTCCTCTGAAAACGCAGAAACCCTTTTAAGATACCCGATAACACGAGTTAAATAATCTATATTCTTACTGCCACAAGATTCACAATGATTCGTGCGGTGTTTGCTGATATGGCCGCACTCATTACATACCGTGTTAGGGATATTAAATGTGAAATACGAGCAACCGGTTTTAATGGCGTCTAACAATAGGACTCTATACTGTTCTTTACTAAGGTGTTCATTAAGGTTGGCGTGGAGCGCGGAGCCGCCGTCAAGATACTTGGTAAGTTTCTGTCCGTGGAGTATAAATTTATCCACTGTGTTAGTCTTCTCGTCCTCGACTATATAAAAATAGCTATTGTAACAATCACGCGGGACAAAATATCCGTCCGCTCTATCCCATTTAGCATTTTTCACTCCGAGGTTTTCTGCGGGAACGAATTCTGTATTCCACATCAGCTCTTTGGTTCTCGCTTTTTTATTACTCTCATATATAGGCTTCAGAATCTTTTCACCATATTCAAAATACTCTTTGTTAGGACTGATTTCTATACCTAAAAATTCAGCTCCCTCTACGAAGCCGTTAATACCTATAGTCAAGAACTGCTTGTCGGTAGAGATATATCCGGCGTTATATATAGGAAGTAAACCAGCAGAAAGGTTGTCCTTGATAATTTCGTTGAACGCGGTTAGATAGCAATGAATCTTTTCGACCTGTTTTGTAATAGCCTTGGAAATATCCACTCCGTCCTTTGTAGCGTTCTGCACAAGCCTGTTAATATTGATAGTTATAACACCCTTAGAGCCGGTAGAAACTCCTCCCGCACCGAGAGTGAACGAAAAAGTATTATCTTGTAGCTCATTCTTTAACCGGCAACATGATGACAAACTATCGACACTTCCGCTTCTATATATAAAGAATGAATGGCCCTCCGCATACATTTCGGCAACAAAATCAGACCATTCGCTATCTGTGTACGACTCGCCATTGTCCAAGAGGTTCACGGTCTCGACAGGAAATGTAAGAGGTTTCTTTAGCCTCTCCGCATTAAACCACTTCATAAACCTCTTCTGCAACCAGCTCACACTGTCCCACTGCGGCTCAGTACCATCAGGAAACACGAAATCGTGAAATATTCCGTTAAAATAATCGTGGTCGAAATATGCTATGTTCCAAAATACCGACTGAAAATTTCTTGCGGCAGCGGGCTGGTTAAGAGAATAAACGACTTGACTAAACTTATCCTCTATCACTCTGTCTATAGTTTTTTCTCTAAGTCCGAACGAAACAAATTGATCAGAGTGAAGATAATAGTCGTCTCCGTACTCACCCCTAATGAAATAATCAAGATATGTCAAAAACTCAGGCGTTGAAACAGCACCCGCGAACTGCGACGCTATAGCGAAAACAAGGTTTATAAACGATCCGCAAAAGGAATCGAGGTTCTTGGGAGGGTCTGACATACCTCCGATTGATTTAAGACCCTCAAATAAAAACGGGTACATAGTTATTGAAACACAGTACGGCATTATACTTGTTTCGTCATGCTTATATATCTCGTGGTCTTCGAGTTGTCTTATATACTCATTTGCAAGTTCTTCGCCATACATCGCGGTGAGCTTGTTTATCATGAGCAACCTATTAGTTCCTATGATATCTCTTTTACTCAGCTCGCCCTGCATGGTTGCTATATTTTTACTCTCAACATTTGCATTGGAATCCACCTCGCTTCCCGTGGAAGCGTTTACCGCCTTTTTATATCTATCAATAAAATTGACATATTTCTCATAACTACTGTATTTACCCATATCACACCACCTCATTAACCCATTTAATTGCTTCGACGAAAGTCATTATCTTTCCATCAACCTCAAGCATAGGAGCCGACATGAAGCCCTTGTCTCTCATAACATCCACATCGGTGACTTCTTCGTAGTCCACCCCCTTCGCTTTAAGTTTAGCTGTCAGCACCTTGCATTTAGGGCAATGTGTTGTGTAAAGTATCACTTTCATATTAGTTGAACCTCCGTGTATATAATTAAGCCTCGTGTGCTACTCGTCCGCAGCACGGGCATTTTGACATTGTGTAGGGTGCATATGTAACTATCCTGTGTGCCCCGTCGTAAGACTCCCTTATAATCTCTTCTCCGGAAAGAACATAATTGTTTATATTAGCCTCAAACACGCACCCGCAGGTCGAACACTCAAATTCAAGAGTCTTGTTTGCTCCATTTCTAAGTATATTAACCATCCTATCAGTCCTCCTCGTAAGGCTCAGGAAGTATCTGCCATGCCACCACAAAGGTGAGCACGCCGTCAACACTTCCACCCTCAACTGCGTCTATAGGTTCGTCCACGCCGTCAATCTCCCAAGTCATCGAGTCGGCATTGTACCACGCTGTAACGGTCGCTCTCTCGTTGTGGGGTCCCGAGTGCATACAATTGATTGAATAAAAAAGCTCCTCAATCGTCACGATAAATTTACCACTGTACTCGGGCAGGTCGCCGATAGTTTTTATTGAGTGCCAGTTGGCACCGGGTACTCCCTTGCAGTCTGCGGGACACGTATGTATCTGTGGCTCGTCACCCTTATGGTCGCTATGAGCCTCATCTTTGGCAGTTATTACTGCTGCCTCATCTATCGCTGTAAGCCAGTCAAATATCTCGTCAATGATTCTCTTCATTTTTTAAAACTCCTCTCCATTTCCAATCGTTATACCCGTTCTCTCTGCAACGGTCACAGTATTCTTTGTCTAACCACCCATCGTAAGCGCAGTAAGCATGAGCGAATCCACTACTTCGGCGAAGTGCATTAAGGTCACTTGTCACCTCTGCGAGCAACTTGTTTAGTCTTAAGTTCTCCTCACGGAGTTGTTTATTATCTTCTAATTTTTCTTGACTGAACTCCGCATATCCCTTCCAAAATTTAGCATTGTTCTTAGCGGCTTCAAGGTCGGTGCGTAGAGAATTTAGCTCCTGTTTTAGCTCTTTTTTTCTCATACAACCACCCCACAGTCAGTGTCCTTCGGGGCTTCTGTATCGGGTTGAATTATCTTCTCGGTCTCACCACCACAAGCCGCATACCCCGCAGCGTCTACCCAATTATCAACCTTGCCCACGCCCGTCGCCACTCTTGCCATTTTAAAGAGCACCATCATGGCAGCGACATCCTTAGCCTCAAGCTTATTTACCCCATGCGGAAATGCAGCTCTAATATAGCTCGTCCACATATCCGCTATTGTAGCAAAGTTATTCTCGGGCGAATTGTATTCAATGTTTTTGCTTTTACACACACAATCATACGCCCTTACTAAAATGTCTTCTCTGGTTAAATAGCTCATAGTTATCTCACCTTTCACAATGTTTTTTATCGCCGCCACACTTCGTCGGCTCAACCCACTTCGTACCGAGACACCTACCTTTTGCGTAGAGGCGGCATTTTGTTGTCTGTTTTATCTGCCTATCCCAACATTCGACACAAGTCACACCGCCACAGTCGGCGTCAGCAGCGGGCGCGTGGTCGTGACCGTAAAGGTACCTCACGCAATCGTTCGGATAACCCCTGTCGTTAAGAATCGCATTAGGAAACTTTTTACGAAAGTCACTCAAATATGTCTCTGTCGGGTTGCTCTTTTCCCACATTTCAACCGCCTCTACCGCCTTTTCGGGATTCTGCGACTCAATAGCGTCACAGCCGACAACCCCATCCTCAGCAAGCGGACACCCCGAACAGCCATACAACTCTCCGCACATTCGCTCCCTTGTCTTAAGGTAATCTACTGCGTCCATATTAGTCCTCCTCGTCCTCGCCCTCGGTTTCATTCTTGTCTTTGGACTCCCCTGTTATCAACTCTGAATACGGAAGGGTTTCGATCCAATCGAGCATGGTCTTCCATTCGTCCAAACGATGCCCTTTTCGAGACTTGTATATGTTGGCGAGCACTTCGTAATTAAGCATTACAGTGCGGCGCTGATTGTAGGAGGATGGAAGAAGCTGAATCATGGAGTACCAGTAACCCTTATCTCCGCTCTCCAAATACGCGCATCTAAGTTCATTCAGCTTATCTATTGTCTCTTCCAGAAGTTCTAACGGAAAAATGGATATGTCGTTATAAATCTTGCCAGTTACGATTTCGGAAATGACAGAATGATCGCAGCCAAACATTCTCCCGAGTTCTCTTTGAGATACGCCATCCGAGTGATATAGTTCTTTTATCAACTGTACTTGCTCATGTGTAAGCCTTCTTTGCTTTGCCCTTCCAATTCGCTGCTTACTTCCGTACACAAGCAAGCCGGTTTCACTTGCGTGTGTCGAGTTTTCCTTTCGCGTACACCACTCGAGATTGCCAACGGAGTTGTTCCATTTATTCCCGTCTTTGTGGTTTACGCAGTCTTTCCCTTTTCCTTTGGGGATAAATGCGTCAGCTACCAGTCGATGCACCTTAACTCTTTTGCACTTGCCGTCTTTATAAAGCCCTACGGTTTTATATCCATCAATGTCGGTTCTTAGCTTCAATAAAACCCTTTTGCCAGACTTCCAAGAGTAAACGTCTCCAAATTCACTAACGTCATAATCCGGAAATCCTATTACCGGTCGTATATCTGCTCTGTTTTCGTCATGTTCCGGGACGAAATAAGAACTCGTATTATATTCAGACAGCAGGTGTTCGTGTGAAAAATCCTCCAGCGTAAATTCCTTCGCATGAATCTTGTGCATTGTAGAACAGGAATTGGCAACCGTACCCACCTTGTAAGTCGAAAATTCTTTCCAAAAATACAAAGGAGCAATAATGTCTAAGTAAACAGGGATCATTCTCATAAATTTTCTATGATCTGTGCCGGCGTTGCAAAGTGTGGACATGAGTTTAAGGTCGTTTGGTCCGATTTTAAAATCCTGATCGCTCCCCCATGTCGTCTGCAAATTAAACTTACTGTCGCTCCTTATCCAAGAGTTTTTTGGATTTCTGCACCCCATAATAATAACCTTCCATTGGTCAGAAGAAGGCAATACCACATTTTCAATTTTAATACTCATCTTTAAACCTCCATTCGTACCCGCCAGCAATTCTTCTCTCACCGGCACATGCTTTATAGATATTTCCTTGCGGTATTCCAGTTTCTTTTGATGCGTTTCCCGTGGAATAATATTCGCCAATAATATTACCATTCAAAACTTGTATAACTGGACGACCCTGTTTTGCAGCCATTTTTCTTAGACCGTCACCATAACAAGTATTGTAACGAACTGTACACCATTCCAGATTATCAGCTTCATTGTTTTGTTTATTTTCATCCTTATGGTTAACCACTGGTAAACACTCGGGGTTTGGAATAAACGCCTCTGCTACTAATCTATTTACGCGTCTTCCATAATGTTTGCCTTCCTTAGATAAGCATACCGCTAAATATCCGTCTTTATCGCGTCTCTGTTTAAGGATACGCTCTTCGACTCTTTGGGTTCCAGCGTTATTAGTTTTAGTTCGTTCAATGCTCTTGATATCGCCGTGATCGCTAACTTGGTAAAGACCTTCAAAATTTTTAATGTCTTTCCACATGTCAACCCTCTGCGCCTTTCATAGGATTTCGACAACCCCTAATAATCGCCTCCCACTGTTCAGTAGAAGGTGCTACAACATTCTCAATTTTTATCATTGAACCTCTCCTCTCTATTCGTCCGAACCCTCGACAATATCAAGCCCGTCCAGTACACACTCTGCACACAGCTCGTCGCCGTCCACATAATAAAGTGTCTCCTCTTCACCGCACTTATCACAGAAGTACCGAGTAACACGCCTATGTGGACACGAGTCACCGATACACCCAAGTTCAGGCGGACACCCGACACACTCATTAAATTCTTTTGTCACTTAAACATCTCCTTAATAAACTGCTCGGAGTCACCGTCCTCTAAATAAAATCCATCAGAACGCATTGCTCTTTGGATGTTGCATATCATCTGAAAGAATCTCCAATCGGGAACCCTCTTCCACGCCCGACCAAGCGTTTCAAGAAAGCCGTCTATTCTGTCGGGATTCCTTCCGTTACCCATATCTCTCGTCGTTATGTATGCCGCCGCGCACGACGGGCACACCTGCCGCCCTTCGGGGACTATCTCTCCGCAACGAACACATCTGTCTGCATCGGCCATTGTTATTCCCTCCGTCCTCACTTTCGCTTTTGATAACGCTGTCGATCGTTTCGGCTATGTCAAGCAGTGCTTCTGATATTTCCTTGTTTTCAATGCAAAAGGACAAACCTTCAATCTGACCTGTTATCCTTTCGAATCTTATTCTGTTCTCTGCTTTCATTCAATTCTCCGTAACTGTAATAATCATCAGGGTCAGGAGTTTCATAATTACCCCATCGGCACTCTTGATGAGGGTATCCATCATTGTTGTCTTGCCAATACTTACAGTCCTTACATCTGACAACCTCAACCACATCGGCGGCGTTCACAAAATGCTCGCATTTTGGGTTTTCTTCTTTGAGCATTTTCTCTCTAATGAAAAGCTGATTTTTCATAACTTGGGCGCAAACTTGAAAATGAAAGCATTTCTTGCATTGTTCGTTATATTCAGCCATTTTCAGCCCTCCTGTTCCACGCTTCGATTTCTTGTTCTTTGCTCGCGTGCATTTCGGTGAAAGAACTGCACACGCAAGCTCCTATTGCTTTTGATGTCGGCAAAATAAAATATTCGCCGCAAGCATATCCGATTTCGGGCATTTCGCCGCATTGCGGACAAGGTTTTAATTCAGCCATTGTTAAAACCCTCCAACTTACCGTGTCACCATCTTTTTATCGTAGATATTGCCGACAACCTCAAATTCGGTTGAATCACAATCAAATGTTGTAAATTTTATGCCCGCTTGCCCGATAAAACTCGCGAGACCGTTGTCATAGACAGTTTGATAAATGCTCATTTTGCCGAGCCAAACTCTCTTTACTATATCGCCCTCAAAAATATTTATGCCGTTTCTATCTTTCAGACCTATGCACTGTCCTACGGTTTCAGGTTTTACAATATAGTGCGAATTCGGCAAGTTGCATTGTTCTATGTGCGGAATAGTAATATAATCACGAAGCTCGTCATCAGTTCTGCAATATTTAGCTTTATAACAATATCCTTCAACCCACTCGCCGTTATCTGTTCGCTTGCCGCGAAAAAGTATCTCACGCATTGTTATTACCTCCGTCCATTTTCGCGCCGCAATTCGGGCAGTAAAAGAAATCACGGTCTATTGGTGTTTCTCTTCCAGTCGCGATGTCTATACCGTCATGGCATTCGGAGCAATAATAATTACCATCGTCAGGGTTGTTGGACATCTTAATCCATTCACCGTGTTTAATCTCTTGTACATCAACAGCAGGAGCTTCTTTTAAAATTTTAACAGCGGCATTCCAGCCATCTACATAGCTTTTGTTTTCAAAAACATTCCACCTGCAAAAGTCTATTTCAAGCGCCGCGCGGTCAATATAATCACTCATTCGGCTACCTCCGGCCAGTCAATCTTCTGTCCACAAAAAGAACAGAATAAATCACCCAAAGTAGGTCTTTCATCGGGGTATAAGAGCCAACCGCGGCATGTCGGGCATAAGTAGCTTTTATAGCCCAAGATTTCACCGAGATAAGGCTTCTTTGGTATCTGCTTTTCGAGGGCTTCTTCGGTTCTGTATAGTTCCTTATACAGCGCGTTCAATCCGACAAGATAGCCGACCCAATATCTGATATCGTTGTTACAGTCGTTTTCGCAACTGTCGTCAAGGCGTTTTTGTGCAAAGTCTCTGAGCTTTGTATAAGTTTCGTTCATCGTCGTCACCTCATATCTTTCTATAGGAATTAAGATACCAATATCCTTTCAGGTTCTTGTAGCAGTTCTCGGCGTACACGATATCACCCTTCGCTACCTGATTCTCGGCATATATTCTCGCCGGTATCGTCAACGACGACTGCTTACCTGTACCCAGACTCTGCGTATTCACTTTATATCCCCACGGTACACCGTTCTGTCCACGCATAGGGAATACTTCTGTTATTAGAAGTTTACGGCGGTCTTCCGGTCGTCCGGTCTGAATACCAACATATCCGAGATAGTCAATGCTGTTTTGTATTTTGACTTTAAGCGTTAAGTCAGGAACATTTGATTTTCTAATTTGCTCTTCACAAGCAGCTAAAAGCCCGTCCATGTCGGTTATTGTGTAAGACTTAAGCTCATTTCCCTTAACACCCTTATCCGTCGCATAATCTGAAATGATGTCCGCAAGGAAACCTGCAACCTTGGACTTGCTAACGGATTTCGCGGTTCCGTTCTTAAAGAACGAGTACACCTGTACAAGCTTCAGCAGCTCTCCCATATTTCCAAACTCTTCAAAGTAGCCAATTTTAATTAGGATATCGAGCTGTCGCGCATCAATAGAAGTCTTCGAGAGAGCTTTGAGAACCTCCATAAACGATTTTCCTTTTACCTCGTCGTATATGTCATACAGCTCATTTGCAAGAGCAGCGGACATATACTTAACACTCGTCAACCCCTTTGCTATTTCTTTTTTCTCCTTGTTAAAATAGAAGACATCTCTCGACGCGCCGAAACGAGGAGGTGTTACCTTAAATCCATATTCAGCGGCAAGCGTAGTGCCATTAATAACATCATCTTCATTAGCGGCGTTGTTAAGATATGCTGTGATAAACTCGCAAGGATAATAGCAACGCAGATAAGCACACAGATAACCTATGAGACTATATTCAGTGGCGTGGTTGTAACCAAAGGAATACTCAGAAGCGTCCTCAATTACTTTCAAGAAGGTTTTTGCATCTTTCTCAGCTTCCTCTCTTGGCTTGTCAGAATTTTTGCAATACCCCTCAAGTATCTTAGGCATTGCCCCTTCCAACCTCTCGGCATCCTTACGACCTATTGCTCGTCTAACATTATCCGCTTCACTGCCTGATAAGCCACATATTTGTTGAAGGAACGCTATAATATCTTCTTGGAATATCAAATATCCTAAATTATTCTCAAGAAGCTTATCAATTTCTTTTGTCGGATTTTTATTGGGTATCTTATTCATTAGCTTGTCTCTATATGAAGCACCCGACGGGCGCACCGCCGCAGTTATAAGGTTCATATCAAAGATTGAGTGCGGAACAAACTTTTTTAACATCGAGAATGCGAATGGTGATTCCATCTGAAATATTCCCGCAGGACTTCTTAACATATCAGCCCAAACTTTTTGGTCATTGAAATTTATCTCGTGCATATGCGGATATGGAATACCTGCCAGTCTGCAAGTTTCATTTATGATACCTATGTTGCTTAGTATAAGGAAATCAAATTTCGCCGCCCCGACCTCGTGAAGCTCGTCCATGTCAATCATAAGACAAAGATCTCCGTCTTTATCAAACACGCCGTATGCGTCATCAAGTGTAATCGGGCTAATAACTATACCCGCGGGGTGTACAGATTGTGAAATCTTTGTGTCTAATAGTCCATCATAATATTGGAATATATCCGGGTGGTTCTTTCTTGCGCTCTGCTCGTCTGCGAAAAACTCAGATATAATCTCATCAATATTACTCAGGGAATACGGATTATCGAGGGAAAACTTGTCTGAGGGCTTAAATGGAACTCCGGTCTTTTCTTCTTCCCAATATTTAGCGAGTGCATTTCCTATACCCTTAATAGTACCCTTTTCTTGCAAAGTCCCGAACGATGGGACCCTTGCTGTTTTTCTCTCACCAAAACGATTTATTATATATTTGAATATCTTAGGTCTATCGGTTTCGATACAATCGATGTCGATATCACCTATCTCAATTCGATCTTCATTACAAAACCTTGAAAAGACCGTATGCCACTGCTCCGGGTTACACTCAATAATATCCGTAACAAAAGCCGTCCTCGATCCACCAACAGAACCTCGACCGGGACCAATTGGTATATTATTTTCTTTGCACCAACATATCAACTCACTCATACAGAGCATAAATCCGCTCATTCCAAGCTTTTCAAAAACTCGTCTTTCTTCCGTCAGAGCAGATCTAAACCCCTTTTCCTGTTCGGGTGGTATAATTCCTGCCTCAAGTTTTTCTTTAAACATTCGGTCAACGCGCTCTGTTTCGATGCGGCTATCCTCTTCGGCAGAGCCATACAGAATCGGATATTTAATTGATGCGTCGAGCTCAAACGGTTCTACCATGTCAGCCATTACAAGCGTGTTGTCCATAGCCTGTCTGTAAAGCTCGGGAGGTAGAACGCCCTGCCTTGCAAATGCAGCGTCCAACTCTTCACGGGACTTATATGTGAGGTCGTATGTATCTTCGTCGCCGTAGGACTTGTTTTTATATTTAAGCAATATCTTGCGGCACTCGGCTTTATATTTGTCAAGCGAGTGAGTATCGGTTCCCGCTATCAGCGACTTACTGTACTTCTTCGCAAGCTCCGCCAAATGCACATTAAAGTCTCTCTGCTCCTGACAGTCATGTGCCTGTATCTCAAGGAAGTCATATCGCTTAACAAGACTCTCGTACATCGGATGGTCTACGGGAAGCTTATTTAGAGGACTTGCAAGACACGCGCTCGTCGTGATAATGTTGTTGGACAGCTTCAGAAACTCGTCAAAACTCAATCTATTTACATAATAAAAGTGGTCTTTATCGCATGATTTCGACACTGCAAGGTTGAGTTCTTTCACACCCTGTTCGTTTCGAGCTATAAGCACCGTATGGTAGTTGTCTCTGACCTTTTCATTAAGGCTTTCAGTAAGGTATATCTCAACGCCGTGAACGTATTTAATTCCTTTTTCATCGCAATACATCTTTTTTTTGACCCAGTTGAGTGGTTTTCCGTGTTCGCTGAACGCTATAGCTGGTTGTCCAAGTTCAGCGGCTCTGTCAATATACAGCTTGTAGCCTGTGCAACTGTCCAGCAGACTGTTATCACTATGTAGATGATAAATTACTAAGTTGTCTGTCAACCAAACACCTCCTCGTCCATATCTTCGTCATAAGCAGGAGTGCCGTAAGGCAACTCCGCACTTGTCACGCCGTCGGCGACTTCCCACCCATAAGCATGGGCAAGATTCTGCGGCGTCGTGTAGAATCTCTTACTCGGGTTGTCGTAGTACAGAGCAAATTCCTTGTTGTTTGCACTACCATATCGGTCTTTGAGAACTTCAAGGACAACACTGCCTTTCATGGGCGGCGTAATAAACTTGCCGTTTCTGCCAACAACACCCTTTTTATCTTTAGGTGATACTCGGTACAGCGATATAACACGCTGTGCAAGGTTGGCAGCGGCAGCAACGCCCTGTAGGTCAAAGATGCTCATCTTGCGTACCTGCTCCATTTTCTTCGGGTGAATAACCACAAAGCAAGCCACATTCCATCGTTTTGCAAAGTCAATGATTTGTCTTATAAAATCTTCCTGCTTAGTCCACTTTGAGTTATCGTCGCACGACAGATCCACAGATGTGAGATTGTCGAAGAATACCGTTTTTACTCCAAGTCTTCTTACCGCACTCTCCGCCGTCGCGAGGAGGTCTTCAGTCTTATGCGAGAACGAATCTTTGTAGAAGTAAAGCTGTCCGCGATAATAGGAGTTGATTTTTCTGTACACATCAGACTTGATTCTGTAATACTTGCCGTGTTCGCCCTGCACTTCTTCAAGCCCCCGCTGTCCTGCGTGAACAAAGTCAATCCAGTTTTTCAAGGACGGATTTGAAAGCTCTCCGCTGTATATAAAACAAGGATAACCCTGCTCTATAGATCGGCATACAAGCGTCGATATCAGAGAGCTTTTACCCGCAGAAGCTATTCCAGTTATGAGCGTTGTAGAACCCATATAGTTCTTGCCGAGCGCAGCGTCCAAGTCTTCAAAGCCCGTTGTAAACCCCTCAACATCCGACATATCAAATCTCTTTACTTCGGTGTAATCGACTATCGCGGGAATCTCAGACTCTTTCGCGTTATTGATTACATCTCTGACCGCCTCTTTCCCCTCAAAGAACAGCAGTTCGTTTATGTCTTTTATGCGAACTTTCTCGCCGTCTGCATTGGTGTGAGACAATGGGATTTCTGCAACCTTGACACGATATTCGCCCAACCTCGGAGCAACTTTCTTTATGTATTCCTCGCCGCTTCTGTCGTTGTCGTGGACGAGGATGATTTCGTCAAACTCTTGCAGAAAATCCCAGCACTCTTCAATCCACTTCGTATTCTGGTCGCCGCCGTTAATGCTTACGGAGTTGTAAAAACCGCACTCAATGAGTGCGGCACAGTCGCCTTCGCCGGTACATATTATCAACGGCTGAGTGGTATTTATTTTATTGATGTTGTAAAGGACATTACAGCAATCGCTGTTTTCGAGATACCATATCTTAAGTTCACCGTGAGGCACTGCGCGTGACTTGCGGACTTTACACATTACGAGCACGTCATTCAGGTCGAAATATTGGAACAAGGTGTTTCCTTTTTCGTCCTGCTGTATATTCAGATAATCTATTGTTTCAGGTGATATTTTTCTCTTCCGCCAATACTTATACACCTCTTCTTTGTTGTCGGCGTACTTGGGCTTGGGGTATTTGTATGCCCTGTCTTTTGTTCCGCGCTCTACGAATGAATACTGTATACCCGCCTCATCAAAAAGCATCTCACACGCTTCAAGAAAAGTACACTTCTTGGATGTGATATAGGCATCTATGATGTCACAGGTAAAGCCACACGCAAAGCAATGAAAAGAATAAGTCTTGGGGTTATACGAGCACGACGGATTCTTGTCTATGTGTTCGGGGTTCGGGCAACACCCGACTCTTCTTGAGGGATTCCAGTTCGTAATACCGAGCAACTCAACCATAATCTCAGCATTTCTATCCCCTAATTTCTCTTTCGCTCTTTGAATATCGCTTTTTAATACCTGTATAGATCATCAACCTCCTTTACTTTATGCTACTTCGTTGCCAAAACTGTCCCAGCCATCTCTCGTTTCCCGCGCATACATTTCCAGTTTCTTTAAATCCGGATATAACCTCTCGATAATTTCATAGGCAATATCGGGCTTCTTACTGTGTTTTGTTACACGCTCACGGAAAACTGTATGTATTTTCCCTCTTTCATCTTTTGCTACAGGAGTAAGCTTTCCCTTATACATATATAAAAGATACTCATGCCCATACCTTACCGTAAAGGCAGCAGGTATTCCAGTAACCTTGTCCCATATCATTCTCGCATGAAGTTTATAGCCCAAGCTTTCCGCTATCTGTTGTGCCTCAAACAAATACTTGTCTATCGTCCAAAGAAATAATATAGAGTTCTCCGTGGTAGACTCAGTTGCAAGTCTCAAGTGCTCTTTTATTTCGTCCAAACTACAAGTCGGATAATCTAAAGGTTTCCCGCTACTATTCTCTCTCACAGACTTCTTACCACCCTTGCTTTGCTTCCAAGGCGGGTCGGCATATATAAGCCCATAAGCTTCCTTAATATCATTCGGATCGTTAATTATCATTCTTTCGTCGCCGTCTCCCCACAGCATTTTAGTCTCATGTCGCATAGATATTGGCAATAAAAATCATCCGGTCGGCTTTCAAACTCACCGCAATCCCGGATTTCCTTTACCGTCTCCTGCATCCAGTCTATTGCTTCGTAATAGTCGTCAATGTTAAACTTGATATCCACATCTTTGCTGTTACGGAACATATGGAATCTCAGTAGATCGGGAAACTTACCATATCTCAACTTGACATAAATTGAATATATGTATAACTGTCTCGCATACTTCTTCTGCTCGGCGGGGTTTTTAAATTTTGCTTTTGATTTCCAGTCGTGAACTACCAACCGTCCCGCCGAGTCTATGTATATAAGGTCTATAAAGCCCTGAATGATGAAGCTGTCTCTTCCGTCCGCCGCCGCAATTGGCTCCTCGAAGTGTTCTTCTACACCGAGTATCTCTTTCGCATCCACGCCCTCGAAGTTTGACAAAAACTGTACGCCGTCGTCGTAATATTTCTTACTCAAGTCGGTGTATTTGTTGGGTGGAAATTCCTGAGTTACACGGTCGAAGAACTTATCTTCATATTCACCCAGCAACTCATACTCGGCAAGTTCATCTTTGCCCCAGCGTTCGAGCAGGGAGTGAACGAAACTTCCGTACTGTGCGAAAGCATTATTTTCTCCCTGCTCACGAGCGAAAACCGCGGGGCTCCAGCCAGTAAAGGTATAGCCCTCTCTGGGAGCTGGATCGGCTATCTCGATAGCTGCGCCATAGTAAACCATGGACTCTACGCCGTCAACAGTAAGCTTGTACTGGTTACGGGCAAAGTAGACCTTCAGTACGAGGCTGCCGTCGGATGCAACAACGCCGGAAAGGACGCTGGTGAAGCCCTCGCGAGTCTCGGGCGCGACGGAGACGGCTGCGCCGGTGGTTGCGGGAACAGTCTTGGTCTCTGCTGCGCCGTACTGTCCGTCAAGACCCATGACATAAGTCTCAACCTTGTAGGAAACCTCGCCCGCGGAGAACTGAGCGTTGGCTGCATCGATTATACGCTGCTCGTCGCACTTCAGACCCTCGGGAACTACTGTTGCAAGGGCTTCCGCGAGAGCGTTTCTGGTCTCGGCGGTGTACTTCTTGTCGTAGTTCTCTTCTTTCTGCTTAGCTTCAGCCTCTGCCTTAGCCGCATTGTAAGCGGTGTAGTCAGCGTCGTCCTTAATCCATGTCGAAACGACTGTTACGTCGTGTGCGGGCATGGTGGCTATATCTATATATGTATACCAATATTGCAACGGACACTGATGGAAAGAAGACAACTTAGAAAAGCTGTATTTTTCCATATGTCTCATCAGAACGGCAGATCGTCGTCGTCAGTAGTGACATCAACATTTGCTTTCTTTGTGCTCGCCTTCGCTTTCGGTTCAGAGCCGCCGTTGGAAGTTGACTTAGACTCGATAAAGCAAACCTCATCAGCAAGGACATATGTCACACTTCTGTTCTCGCCGTCCTTGTTCTTATACGAGTCTGTACGAATGGAGCCTCTGACACCTATCTTAGAACCCTTGCCGAAATACTTTCCGATAAAGTCGGCGGTTGAGTTCCACGCCCTAACACAGATGAAATCTGTTTCGTCTTCTGCGTCCTTTCTCTTGGGACGATTGACAGCCACAGTGAAATTCGCCACTCTGTTGTCTGTGTTGCCGGCGATTCTTATTTCTGCGTCGCCCGTAAGTCTACCGATGATTGTTACATTATTCTCTACCATAAATAATTAATCCTCCTTATTTTTAAGGGCTACAAGCTCCTTATAAACATCTGTCGCTACCTCAAAGTCAGTTATCTTATTATAGTTTGCACTACCCGAAACCGACTTGATTATATCTGAAATTGTTTTCTTCGCCACACCGCTGTCTGCAAGTTCTTTAGCGAGTTTGTTAATGCTATCTATAGCCATTTCTATCTTAGACTTCTCAGCTACAGGAACGTCTGCAACCTGCTCTTCCTCTGCGGCGGGTTTATTAACCGGCTTCGGAGCGGGGGCGTCGCCAGCGTTTGCCCAGTCAAACAGAGCCTTGCCGTCGCGCTCGGTCAGCACATCGTATCTGCCCTCGAAGAGGTGGGTATTATCTTTCTGAGCTTCCGCTATGTGGGTGTCCTGCGCGATATTAAATGTTAGAGTGTAGTTGTACTCCGTGTTATCTCTCTGCTTGTAGCCCATACCGACTTTCTTAGGAACCTGTTTTCCGTTTCTATCCTCAAGAACATAAGTGTCCTTGCCTCTAACGGTGGATATAATATGTATGGGAGACTGAAGAACCTTTTCCATAAAGGCGTCATGTCTCGGAGTTACCTTACCCCAGTTGGTGTAAGAATTGCCCGGCATCTTGTCGTGATAATCAACACAGTAATCCCACTCATGAGTTATGCTGTCGATAACAAGAGTCTTATACCCGCCGTCAACCGCATCCTCAATAGCCTGAATGTATTTCTCGGGAGTATACGGAGCCTGAAGCTGAAGGTCGTCGAAGTCGAACTCGTTTGCGTAATATCTTATACGACCATTCTCCGTGTCGATTGCGGCAACTCTACCACCCGCAGCGGCGGCTATGCCCTTCGCCAGTCTCAGCGCCGAAAAAGTCTTACCGCTTCCACTTGGACCCGCGAGTAGCACCTTAAGCCAAATCTGTTCTCTTTTTGCTTTCTGAAATCCCATTTGTTTTACCCCTTTTCATTTTTATTATTAAAACCATTTCGGATTTTAACCGTAATTTTCCTCAATGTCTTCATCAAACACTTCGTTAATGAGGTTTATTAGATAAGTCTCATCAACCTTTTGTCCTTCCTCTCGTAGTGTGCCTACCTTATTAATAACAGCGCCAAAATACGCGCTATCAACCCCGATAAGCTGTTCTTCAAAAACATGAAGATTAGTAAGATCGAGAGCGTTAAGCTGTAGTATCATTTTGACATATTGCCCTGCATTGATATTCCATCCGCGCTTTAAAAACTTTCGCGCACGAATTACCGAGCAAAGCGGATATTTACTACCGATGTAATAGAGTTCTTTGTTAATAATAGCCTCAAGAGCTCTCGGCGGCATAACTAATGCGTTATTCCAGCTCGTCCAATATGAAGTACAATGGACGAAGTCATAGTTCTTATGTATCTCTTCGGGTTCTCCGTAAAATCTAAGTACAATCTGAACTCCATTTTTTAGTGTAATAGCATTATTTGTAATAAATATCGGACTGTATGGCGGTAAGTCGTCAACCGAAATTTTGGTGCTCTTCTTCAACTCGTCGCCTATTAACGCCATCGCTCTGCGATATTGGGCATCAGTTTCCTCGTGAGGAATATAGTCAACGCCAACTGCTCCGACACTACGAATAAAAACACGCACCCTCTCATCGTCTCGCTTCTTATCGTTTTCTTTTAATACAGTCCATCTCTCTGACGATTTGTTCCAATAGCACCTCTGTACAATAGGCTTTACGCCTTTATCATCAAGTTTCTCCTCAACAAATTCAGTATATTTTTTGACATAATATTCCGCCACCTGTATTAACGCTTTTTCGTTTCTGAAATATACGTCATAATCATGCGGCTTCTCGTCTTGAAGAAGCGACACAATCGCACCGCCAGTTATAATAGCATTGTCGCTAATAGCATCTTTTATGGTTTCGTCATCAACACTCGACACCCAGTCACCTATTTTTCTTTTAAGGTGTACTTTAATGTTTTTGCCCTGCATAGCTTCACCACCTTACAGTCCAAGTATTTTCTCGATGAACACAAGAATTGCTTTACCATAAAGACCAATCAGATTAAGAATGTTAAAAAGAAATGCGTCAATCATTATCGTTCTCCTCCTTACTTTTGAATCATTATCGAACTTCCATCGTCGCCGGTCATCACACTCGGGAGCTTTCCATCCCACTTCTCTATGTATTTTTCTGTGACATACCCCCGCCGCCTATGCTATGCATAGAGGCGGGGGCTTCTCGCTCAATAGTCCTAACGGACTAAGTATCAACGAGCTAACTCCGTGTGTCCCACGGTTCAGATTTGTTTTAGTCTATTTGGTTTAATCCGGTGTTTAATATGTTTATTGCGGCGTTATGGTCTCGGTTGAGAACCTCTCCACAACTACACGTCCACACACGGTCAGATAATTTTAGATTTTCGTTTATACAGCCACAGACGTGACACATCTTGCTGGACGGAAACCACCTATCTATCTTAACCAATCGTTTCCCTTGTTCCTCTAATTTATACTTGAGTATATCACGGAACATCCCGAAACCGTTATCATTCGTAGATTTACCGAGGGTAAGGCACTGAGCCATTCCTTGTAGATTTATATCTTCCACACAGATGATGTCGTAAGTGTCTGCAAGATGTCGGGAGAGCTTATGTACCCAGTCTTTACGCTGGTTAGCAATGTGCTCCTGTATGGATGCAACTTTTACTCGTTGCTTTTCGTAATTATTGCTCCCATATTTCATCAAGCTCAACTTTCGTTGTTCTTTGGCTAAAACATTTTGAGCGTTGCGGTAAAACTTCGGGTAGTCAGCCTCTCTGCCTTGGCTATCGACGTAGAAACTATGACTTGAATAGTCCAACCCCAACGCCCTCGTTTTGTCTAAATGTCTTTCGGGTGTTTCATAATCGTATTCAACGAGAACTGAAACAAAGTACTTTCCGGACGGCTCCCGAGAAATCGTTGCAGACTTTATCCTTTGGTTTTCAGGAATTTGTCTGTGCTGTTTAATCTTCACGATACCGACTTTTGGTAGTTTCAGCTTGCCGCCAATAAGTGCAACTGTCCCTTTTTGATTGTTTGTTGTATACGAGTGATGGTGAGTCTTTTTACTCTTGAACTTCGGAAATCCGACTTTCTTATCTCGAAAGAAGTTGTTGTAAGCCGCCTGAAGATTCATCTGTGCGTTAGCAAGAGCAAGACTGTCAACCTCCTTCAACCACGCAAATTCGTCTTTATACTGGGCGGGAGTATTGCTAAGCTTCAACCCAGTATTCTCATAATGCTTAATTTTATCCGCAAGCATACGATTATAGATAAATCGGACACAGCCGAATGTCTTAGCAAACAACTCTCGTTGCTCGGCATTCGGGTATATTCGGAATTTATATGCTCTGTTTGCCATACGGATCACTCCCTTCTTTCATCATTTACGGTTGTCCCGTCTATATATACAATAAAAGTTTGCCGCAATTCATCCCACCACTTATAGAAGAGGGGGATTTCTTGCTTTCGGCGTGTTAAATCCATCTAATTTTCGGTTCACCCTTGAACCCCTTTTCCCAAACAAACCACGCATACGCCACAGCACTCGACTCAGCTTTACTAAAGTCGCCGTTCTTAGCACAGTTCACTCTGCCAGAGAATACATACACATATTTCGGTGGAGCTTTATCAAACAATTCCCGTCTTGCCTTGCCCTCAAGAAATGTGACCTTGAGGAACATAGCTATTTTAGTTGAATCCATAGATAACTTTAAGGCTTTCTCTATAAATTCCTTGGCATATTTGTACGGCGGGTTTGTGATAATGTCGCGTGGTATATACTTCGTGGGATGAGGTTTGGTTCTCAAAAAGTTCGCCACATATGTATTCGGATAACCCCTATCCACAATGTCACTCGACAGAACGTCGTAGCCGTGAGCCTCCAATACTTTTGATATGTGTCCTCCACCACAAGCCGGTTCCCACACATAGTGAGAGAATTTCTCTCGTTTCAGCAGCTCCTCAACTGCTTTCGGGTCAGTCGCGTAGTAGTCGTCGCCTGCCCTGTTTTCGTTTGAGTGGTTAGACGCGCCGATAATTTTGTACACGGAATTCGCGTTGCCGCTCCAATCCTGAGCCATTTCATCTCCCCTTCTCATTTTCATTTTTCAAATCAAAATCCAATTCCTTTTAGCCCGGAATTTTCCAATCATCACCCCTAACCCGAAAGGCGTCCCCGCACCGCACAATATCGGGATAGTTTGACATCGCTATCTTTTGTGCGTAAGGGTCTATCTCATAAGCGTAATACTCAATATTTTTAAAACCCATTTTGTCGAGACAGTATCTGCCTGTTGCTATGCCGTCATACATAGACAACACAACAAGCTTTTCGTCACGCGGCACATCTTTTAAAGCGTGATTAAGGATATGTATAATAACCTCCGCCGTCCATCCGTTGCTGAGAGCTTTATGCCTTTGGCTGTTACTTACTGCGGCAGTATAACCGTCCGGCATGGTCTGTAATCTCTCGCATTCCGTAGGCGTGAGCTTACGTATAATGTAGTAACCATCTTGCAGTTTTATAGGGTATCGTCTGTCCTTAATGGTAATCTGCCCATCTCTGACTTCATATACTGTATAGACTTTTCCGTCTGCACAGCTAACGGCTTTTGTTGGGACATTTCCATCAAACTCAACAGGTATTGCATAAAGTCCTGTTTTCGTGCCTTGACTTCCGCCGTTTTCCATTCTTCCGCGATATCCAACGCAGACAGGTTCAGCAACCATCGTTCGTCGATTTCTCTCCAAAGTGTTCCACGCTACCGCTCCGCCATAACTGGCTGTGAGCGTATACGCCTTTTCGCGGCAAGATAAATCTTTTCCGCTTTCAAGTACATCACGAAGTAAAATTTTCCTATCTTCCGGCTGCTCTATGTCGCCAAAATTCGTAACATAAAACCTCTGACGATGTTGCGCAGAAACCAACGCGCTGTCTATATGCGTAAGCCGAACTGATGAGTCTTTGCCCCTCCAAGAGCAGAGTAAATCGCGTCTTTTATGGGTTGAGACGCAGATTTATTATTCTCATATAAAAAGATGTCGGGCTGGAATTTATCTTTCACTATCCGATAGTTCTCGAACAGTTCCCAACCTATACCTTCTGGTAGAACTTCGCGTCCGTTTTTCTGAGCGATACTCCACTTAGTACAAGGACTACCACCTATAAGAATTTTAATTATGCCGACTCCACTCCTCTCGCGCTTGACAAAAACTTATTAATAAGGTAGGTCTGACCCTTGCCCGTAACCTTTGGAGTCTTCGTGATATCTACCGTGCCATCGGGTCTGTAGAAAGTCGATATCTTAACCTCGAACAGACCTAAGTCCATAGACTTCTGCGTCGGCATATTCTTTCTGTCGCCCGACTTTATCAGATAGTCGTTCATTCTCAGCCACGAGAAGAGGCGATTCTGTCCAATATCGACGCCGTTCTGCTTTATAAGCTTCGCAAGGTCGCCGACTGGAATAGATGTCTTCGAGCTTTCTACAGCCTCAGCGAACAGCACCTTCGGAGCCTGAGCTTTTAACTGATTTGCCATTCGTTTTGTTTCGTTGAGCATAAGCGTAATAGCTTCTCGCCCATATGTATTGCAGTCCGCAAAGTAGTAATCGACGAACTGTTTCGTATCGTTTACATAGCCACCTGTCTTACGGATAACGGGCAGGACTTCGGCGGTTATCCAACGCTTAAACTCTTTTGCTTTTGGGAGTTTGCTTGAAAGTATGAGACTATAAAGACCGGACTCGTTGATGATATACATTTCGCGATTCTGACCTGAGTCGGCAAAACGCCGACTCAGCTTATCCTCGTTGTCAACGTGCTTCTTAATAGCATCAGAAGAATCTTTATACCCCAGCGCTACAGCTACATCTTTGCCAACGAAGTACGGTTCGCCATCAATCTCCAATACCCTAACATTTCCAAATTCCGCATTCGTAAACAGCGTCATTTTATTCTCCACTCGATAAATCATTTCCTTTCCTTAATTTGTTTTCTATCTGTTCCTTATATCTTCTAAATCTCGGCAAAACCGAAACTCTTAACTCGTCGTCAAAGTGATAGCAAATTGCTATCGGTTCACCGCACCGACTACATCTAATCACATAACCTGCCGACTCCATATGGTCTATACATTTCCGAGGCACGACCTCGTGAGCAATAAGATTAAAGAGATTAGATATCTTCATTGCGTTTTCTCCTATAATTAAGAACCTCGCTTCCGTATTGTTTTCTGACAAACTCTCTGCGACTGATTCCGTATTTGTCTTCTATGTGCCTATCTACGTGCTTTCTTTCGTCGTAGAGTTGCTGTTCGGTTTTATAAAACCTGCAACCACCGTACTCGCACAGTTTTTCTGTAAGCACACTGCAATAGCTCCCTTTATCGGCAAAACATCTGTGTCTATTCACTATTAGCCTCCAAATTCGTTTAGATTTTTTAGTACCTTTCGGGTGTAGTTAGTTGAATGTACGCCCTGTCCCCATAAGCGTTTTGCTCCGCCCTCTCCGCAGTTATAAGCCATCAGCGCGTCTGCAAGGGAGTAGCGTTTTAGAAATCTGCTCAATATGTAAACTCCACTCTCGATGTTTTGCGCCGGGTCGAACAAATCTGTAACCCCGAGTTCGTCTTGAAGCCACGACACATTGCAGGCGTTGATTTGCATTAGCCCGTAATCATTGGTTCTACTGGTTAAGTTAGGGTTAAAATTGCTCTCGGTCTTAATAATTGCTTTGATAAGAGCCGCCGAGACACCGTACTTCTCGGCAACCTCGGCGATTATATCGTCATATTCGGTTTGTATGGGCACATTCTTTATCTCCGCTGTCTCGACTTCCTTTTCCGTTTCAGCTTCCGTTTCTAAAGTCAAAACCGTTTCCGTTTCTTTTTCGATTTCGATTATCTCCGCGCCCGGAGCCTGTGCCGGAATTGCATTGCCGACCATTAGGAACGCTCCCGTACTCAACAACAGGACAAGCGACGCACCCTTAATTATCTTAGATTTAGTTTTACACATAGACGTTCACCGTTATATTAATCCCCATCTCCCTCATATCTTCTATATCAGACGCAAGCCTGACCTTCTCAACTCTGTACCTCTGATTAAACGGTGTCGTGCTGCGCCCCCGATTTTTAATGCAGTTATATACATCCCATGTTTGAACGCCTATTTCCTCAGCGAGTTCCTTGAGAGAGTCGCCAATCGCAAAAGGCAATTCGTATTTGTCGTCTTCATAAGCCACATAAACAAATTTCGGTTTTCCCACTAATTTCACTCCTAAATTTTTACTTGACATTTGTTTCCTTCCCGTGCTATAATAACAATGGCAGGATTATGCCCCTATAAAAAGCGCAGCGCGCTTAATATAAGGACATATCATTGTCTTCTCCTTATGTATAGGCCGTCGTCGCCAAACGTCATTTGCCTAACATAAGGAGCTTCTTTTTTTTAGTCGTCTATTCCACAAAGGTTGCGAATCTCTTCGAGCGTATCTAATATGTTATCAAACAAAGCTCGAATGTCCTCAACAAGACCCTCTGCCTCTTCGTGTTTCTCGGAACCCTTCAAGTTCTCTGCCCAATTATCAAGCCTATCCTCTTCGTCATCCAAGATATCATTGACAAGTCCGATTTCATTATCCATATATCGGCAAGCCCTTGCTATCGTCCTCTTGTTCTTACGAGTCAAGTATATCACCTCACTTTAAGGGTTTACTAAAATTTAAGCAACTTTTCCTAACATTTCTTCACAAAGTTTATAAATTTCATTGTTAGAAATCTGTCTCTGCACCACCAGTTCGTTTACATCAGTCTTGCCGAGGACAAAATCCGAAACCGCTTTTCTTGCCGCGTCGTATCTGAGAATAGTGTCATCGAGGTAGCGCATTGTGATTCTCACATCGGAGTGCCCCAGCAGACCCTGCAAGTCTCTCATTGCATAATCGTTAGCGCCGCCGTCATAACAACAAAGCATTATATTCGCGAACGACTTCCTCATTGTATGCGACGAGATGTGTATGGGTATTTGAGCTGCCCGCCCTGCCTCTTTAAGAATTTTCGAATAACTCGGCGGCTGCAACATTGCGCCCGTGCTCTTAGAGAAGATGTAATCATTAGGAGAGCAGTTTTTACCGTCAAGCCACTGTCGGTATTCCATAAGCGTTTCCTTTATCGCCTCTGAAATGAAACACCGATTGATTTTCCCTGTTTTGCTCTCGACAACCGGTATGCGCTCACGAAACTCCCCATTTTCGTCTATAACCCATTCCCATTTCAATTTAACGAGGTCGCTCGCTCTCAAACCGAAGCAAATACCACAACGGAACATTGCCCAATTTCGCACACCCATTCGTCCGCTATTTTTCAGCCCGTCCAACACGGCGCACATTTCGTCATATGAGCGAATCGAATCCGCCGCGTGAGCTATTGCAATACCGTCCGACTTAACACCAGAAAGTAGACGCTCCTGTTTTTGTTCCTGCTCTAATCGCCGCTTTGCTTTTCGCTCCTCTTCCGAGACTTCATTTTGAATTCGATTTGCTTCCCACAATGATTTATACCGATCGCGCTCCTCCGCTGTTTCGCGGAGGAGTTTTTTAAGTCTTGCGTTCTGTGCCTTTAAGCTGTCAACAAGGATATCTTTATTAACATTTATATCTGTTATTCGTGCCATCCTGTTCGCTCCTTCCAAGTCTTATAAGCGCGATAAAAATTACCTTCAATGCTTATAGGAAAACCTCGATACCCCTTTCCTATTATTTCTTTCTCGGCAAGTAGATTTATCCACCAGCCGAGTACCTCACCATCGTCCACAAACGCCGGCATAAGCTCTTCGGGAAAGTGTGTATAATCCCCCCTATACCACTCTGCCTCAAACTTTCTTTTCAATTCGGGGCGCATTGTCGGAGGTTCCTTTGGTTTCTGAGCCGCAAATCGTCTCTGCAAATCAACCTCGTCGCAGGTTTCTTTTACGCTCGCTACGGTATACGCCGCACCCGCTCCGAGTAATCCCAAGAATCCAGATAAAAAACTCATTTCAAGTCTCCTTTCTTGAACCATATCGAACATTCGTTCTGTTTACATTCTTAATTATAGACTTAATGTCTTATGTTGTCAACGGGTATTTTATTCCATTTTATTAATGTCCGTTTTATCGGACTTCACTCTTCGTCGTCTTCTTCCTCGTTGTCTTCGTCTCCAACCCAGCAAAGATATTTTGCGTTCAGCAGATGTTTCACTTCCATACTGGTTAAAATGGTTGTTTCGGGATTGACGTACTTCTGCGTCTCTTCGTCATAGTTGTCATAGCAGGTTACTAAATAATCGCTAAAATGTGGCTTCTGAATGACATACAGCGTTCCCGTGTTTTCGTTGTACAGTTCTGTGCCCTCTTTGATATAAGCCTTATGCGTCATTTTATTTCTTCCTTTCTTTTTTTATTATTGTGTTTTGAGTTTGTTTTCTTTTATAAGCCGTGCCGCTATAACCGGACTCAGTTTAACCGTCGGTAAAGTAATTTTATTAGCGCCGTTGCTCCACACCTGATGGCTACCGCAGCATCTCACCTCCTTATATCCGTTATCCCGTAGAATCTTTTTAAATTCTTTTACCTTAAACTGTGTTATGTTTACACCGCCTTTCTATTTTATAAATCAAAATTCAATTCCTTTTAGGTACAGTATACACTAATTAACGCTTTTTCGCAATATGTCGCATTAGTAGTACCTTTCAGGTGGTGGGTAGTTCACCCCAAAACTTGTCGTCGCCTGCCCATAGCTTCGTTATAACTCTCCCCACGCCCTCGCCTCCTTTCTCTTTTCGTTTGTAATCGCCGACATAACGGCGGCGCACGGCTTCCAACAATTACCGTTGTGTGCGCAGTTTTTGCAATATGTTCTTAGTGCTTCATATACCGTCATATCACGCCACCTCCGAATTGGTTTTAAATTCGCTAAGAGCTTTCGCCACAGCTTTGTATGTATCGTTCTCTACTGCCTTATCAACCTTACCAAGCAGCTCTGCGTTAAGAGCGGCGAGCGCTTTCATCCTTGTGTCATATTTTTTAAGAATCCTCATACCGGAAGCAACATCGGTTACATACCATCCGTCGCTCCGCTTATCAAAACCAAATTCGATTTCTCTTCCTCGTGGAGTTCTTACTACCTGTCCATAACCGCTAACCCGCTCAAAGTGATTAAGGGTCTTAGGGTCGTTTCTGTTAGATACCGCTGCGTAAAAGTCAAGTTTATACATTTTCATTTACCTCCAATCTCTAACTTTATTAACCGCATAATCATATATTTCGCAATACTCTTGATTGGTAATGCTAACATCCCACGCGGCTCGATTTGTAATCTCTGAAATTTTATCAACAGAATCAGCCGCGTCTATAAGCCTGATATATTTTTCTACTATGTCATTCATTTTCATTTGCCTCCGCTACATCACCGTCTATTAGCCGTTCAACCGTCATAGTATCATCCTCAATACCCGCACACGCAACCTCGGGATTGTACCCCACCGCATCCGCCGACACCCAAACCGACCACCTATTAGCAGCTTCTCTCTTCGCCGTCTCTTCGTCGTCTGCTTCAATCTCATATGTAACTCGTCCTGAATAATCGAACTGTACAAGATATTCCATTTCGTTCTCCTTTCTTAAATAAAATCTACTATGAGCATACTGTCACCCATAACCATATCAGAGCACCTCAGTGTATTTAATATCGTTCTCTCAATAGCTTCGCTTGCGTCTTGATAGCACCACGACTCTTCCCATATCGAGCAAAACGACGCGCACCCTCCGCCGTAATAATCTGAGAACAGTATTAGATCTGCTGAGTCGAACCCCGTATCTACAGCCTTTATTCCATACCAGCCGTAATTATCATCGCGTAACTCGTCGAAGCTTTTGTTCGCGTTCTTAGAGTCTATTACAGCGAAGTCACAATCTGGAAATCGACTACCCTCACGAATACATTTACGCGCCCTTTCTCCGAGATAATTACTTAGCTCGCTTACTGTGCAAATCATAGATTCATTTTCTTTTCTCATTTCAATACTCCTCCGGCAACAGCATGGTCGTTACATTACCCTTGTCGCCGAAGTCTGTGATTATCCAAATCTCGCCCTTACTTGTGTTATATGCGGCGAGCGTTCGTCCATCGCCTACCCGAACCGCCTCGTCGTTTAAAGCCTTGTCCTCTTCGGGGATATCACCCCAATCGCACTTTGTGTATCGCCCGAAAGCGTCGAGCAGCTCTTCGCAAATTTTACCGTCACCGAGTATATTTGCTATACCCGGCGTCATGACCTGCATTCCTAAATCAAAATTCAATTCCATTCCAAATTCAATTCCTTTCTGTTAATCACACTCAACAAACTCGCCGTTTCGGAGAGTATACCAAGTGTTAGCCTTGATTTTTTCTCCGTCTACAATTGCTGCCTTGATATTAATCAGCGGATATGTTTTACCGTTCCAATCGCCACGTTCCGCAATGACGATAGCAGAACCGAGCCCCGCTTTTGCTTTAGACTTGCAACCTGTCACTATCGCAACAGAATCACCGGTCGCCACTTCCGCTGCTGACTGGTAGCCCGAATTCACGGCTGCTGACTGGTAGCCCGAATTCACGACTGCTGACTGGTTGCCCGAATTCACGGCTGCTGACTGGTTGCCCGAATTCACGGCTGCTGACTGGTAGCCCGAATTCACGGCTGCTGACTGGTAGCCCGAATTCACGGCTGCTGACTGGTTGCCCGAATTCACGGCTGCTGACTGGTAGCCCGAATTCACGGCTGCTGACTGGTAGCCCGAATTCACGA
>ERZ1034925.41-NODE-41-length-76400-cov-553.451503_pt1 | contig 76400 bp, 90 predicted proteins | sample MGYA00520687_ERZ1034925 | MGnify/ENA primary metagenome ERZ1034925 (study PRJEB33766, sample SAMN09781758) | gut metagenome | biome: gut microbiome | host: Homo sapiens | place: Madagascar | study: EMG produced TPA metagenomics assembly of the PRJNA485056 data set... | reverse complement strand
CAATGTAGTCAAAGCAGTAAGATTCTTCAATGCACTGATGTCTCCTGACAACTGATTTTGTGAAGCATACAAGTATCTTAAAGCAGTAAGATTCTTCAATGCACTAATATCACCTGACAACTGATTGTTATCAAATGACAATGTAGTCAAAGCAGTAAGATTCTTCAATGCACTGATGTCTCCTGACAACTGAACACTTCTAACATTTAGTTCAGTAAGTCCTTTAGAATAAGATACTGCTTCAATGTCAAGCTCTTTATTTTTTACATTACCAGCATCGTAGTCAAAAATTCTCACAAGATTATACTTGTCTAAAATTGCTAACTCTAACGTGTTATTGCTAACAAAAACTTTAGTTGTTGTATCTATAGTCTTTGTCTTACCATTGTTTGCGGAAAGATTTTCATCTGTAAAATACCCCTCACCTATAATCTCTAAATTTGTAGATTTTGATACATTTATCGAGATGTATTGTGTATTTTTTGAAGGAGATAAAACTTTGTTAAACTTAATTCGCATTTCTCCCAATCTAAGCAAACCTGCGTTAGAAATACTACCATTTAATTTTGTTACTAAACACTTTGCCATAATATGAATTATTATTTGTTAAACTTGTAAATTTCATCACATTTCTTTATTCGAGCAGTCACCCAATTCTCAATACGATATATATTATCAATATGTTTCTCCTTAAATGGAGAATATATTTCAGGTGTTTGAGGCCACTTAGACAAATCTTTCTCAAAATTAGAAGCCCCTATTCTAGAACACCAGTCTTTCAGTAAGCGAAAAATATTCTTTACAGTTAAGACATTAGTTCTTAATGTTTTGTATCTTTCACAAAGTTCTGTATCGAAATATTTTATAACCCACCCAGTAGGCAAATCCAATGACGTTCCACATCTGTCAGAAGTAGGAGATAACTCATTCCATCCACTCCAGCCTATAATACCATCCAAGTCATAAGGACAAACTGCCCATTTTACACCATTATAAGTAAGCCATTGCCAATTTTTTCTAAAACCATCAATGTTTGTTACTATATCGCTGAAGATAAGATAGTCAATTAAGCTATCTATATCAAAGAAAGACTGAATCTTAGCCTTGATAACAGACACCTCTTCACCTCGCTCTTCCATCTTTTTCAATGTCGGAATGTATGTTGTCAGTGTAGAATAATATGCCTTCACTTTGTTGGTAAGAATATGATTTTTATTGCTAGAATCATAAAACTCACTTGAAGAATCAATCAGTTCTTTTCTATTTGTATCTGCATCATATTTTGTACCATCAATACAGATTAATGATTTTGGATTTCTAAATTCAAAACCATCCTTACCACCTCCTGATGAAGCTTTAGTCCCATTTACAACATCCCAATCAATGGCACCATTATACATGAATGTATCATAAATATCCCCATCTAACTGAATGTTTTCAGGCTTAGATTTATTCTGCATATAATTATCACGATGTTTCTTTAATGCCCAACTGAAAACACCATAGAAAGAACCATTCAAATGTACAATACATGGAAATCCATCGGGATAGCAACGTGCATCATTATCAATCAATAGGTTAAGGTCGGTAATACTTCCCATACCTTTCGTACCATATCCTATAGTATCAGCGGATGGAAGTAGTGCCCTTTTCCAAACTCTATTGGTACTTGAACTTCTGGTAGATTCAATTTCATTAAATAACTTATATCCAACCATAGACACACCCTTAAAGAAATCTGCATAAAAAGCCTTGAAATGGAAGCTATCTTGTGAAACCCAACTGCCAAATTTAATTTTAAAGGTATCGTCTCCAATCCAATCATCATTGCAAAAGTCACAAGCAAAGTTTTTCTTTGGCATACCTAGAGAAGAATTTCCTTGAGCATTCAGAATGACCTTCTTCTTAAAATAGTTTCCCTGCATATCCCAAAACTCAAAGATAGCGTGCATATTCTGTGTCTTGCTTGTAGGCATGGAATCTATATTAGTTATATTGACGAAAGCTAAACGTGGTTCTGGTATTTGTATGAAACTACTATCACTCCAATCAATAGGTGTCTTTACATCAAAACCATTTGCTTTCAAAGCATCTTTAATATTGTTTACGCTATTTCCTTGGAGATTGAGATTTGATACATCAAGGTTAGTAACTTCCATATCGTGCTCATGCTTTTTGCCATCAGCATCACGATATGACATTACTTTATCCTCTGCATCAGTTGTAATTTCCATTCTGCCCTCATGGTCTTCAATATGCTCAAATTCTGTTGGGATAGTCTCAGACTTGGCGTTTAGAATATAGTGACTGCCATCAGGATTTGTTGTAGACAATACCTTACCTTCTGCATCTTGCTCAACTGCAAGATATTCCTCGTTATCTTGCAAAGAGAAAACGTCAAGGAGTTCTTTGAGGTTGGTATCTATTATACCTACCTTTTCCTGCAAAGCAGCTACATCGGATTGAAGCTGAGATATAACTTGTTTCAAGGCATTGACAGCATGGATTTTACCAATGATTTCTCCATCTCTTCTGATACCAAGAACTACCTTATCATCTGCATCAAGCCAAGCAGCAAAGTATTCCTTGTTCTGAATGACGTGATACATTTCGTTTAATGGATAATATGGCTTACCAGTTGCTCTGTAGAAACCAAACAGTACCTTACCATCTGAATCCACTATAGCTTTGAGGAACTCTTTGTTCTCGATTATTCTAAAGCATTCCTTTACTTCATCCTCAATAAGAGACTTGCCTTCCTCTTTATCTACCTTTGTATCTTGAAGTTTCTTGATGTCTTCTCCAAACTTAGTATTGAGACTATTGAGATTTGCAAGGATACTTGTCAGAGTCTGAGTATTATCAATGTTAGCAAAGAAGTCCTTCAACTCCTTTAATGTATCAATAGCACTTGTATTATCATCATCACCCAAGATAGTGGTAATCTTATCAGCCAAGAGATTTACTTGTGACTGCAATCTATCCTCTACTACACTTGTCTTGCCAAACTCAGGAGTGCCATCCCAGTGAATACCGAAGAGAAGTTTGTCCTCTGCGTCCACCTTGGCAAAGATGAACTCTTCGTTCTGAATGTAGCGGAAAGGAGTTTCTACCAAGGCTCCTTCCTCGTCCTTGATAGCTACTTTATCTACTACTTCCTGCATTGTGCCAAGAGTCTGCTCTGTCTGCTCTCTAGAATCATCAGCCCTCTGGGCAGCTTCATTGGCTTTTGTGGCAGATTCTTCTGCTTTGGTTGTTGCAGCTTTAGCTTGCTCTGTAGCCTGAGCAGATGCTGTTGTTGCGTTGGTTGCTAACTGGGTAGCATTGTCTGCTGCTTCCTTTGCTGCTGTGGCTGCTGCTGTAGCTTGCTTTGCATTCTCTGTAGCTTGATCAGCTTTGGCGGTAGCCTCTTTAGCTTTCTCAGTTGCCTCATTGGATGCAGTTACAGAATCATTTATCTCTTGACGGATAGATGAGTCCAGCTTGTCTTTGGTGACCGATCCGTCAGCTATCTTTCTGGTGGTTATTGCACCGTCCTTTAACTTCTCCTCCGTGACAGATTGATCATTATAATCATCTGTTTTCATCATTGGCACCATACCACCTATTTTTGTATCTTGTCTAAATGTAGGCATATTTAATTTCTTTTGGTTCTGATGAAGTGAATATCTGAATTTTAACATTCTCTGGGATAATTCTCATTCTGAGATAGAACTTATCCATGTTCTTGTGCGCTCGGATGGGTGCTCTTGGCTTTTTGCCATCGCCAATATCCTGACGGATGATGAGCTTGCCAGGGTGCTTGAGCTTAATCATCAAATAGATGTCTCGCTGCAAGGGGATTTCCTGGGTTACCCACGCACGTTCCTCTTCGCTGTATGTTGAAACTACGTATTCCATTGCTTTTTAAGATATTTCGTCCAACTGTAATGAGGTCTGTTTGAAGGATAGGCAGGGTATTGCTGATACTCACGTGCTTCCTGCTCGAAAGAGATTGCCAGGTACGCCTTGTGAGGGTTATGGATAACCAAGAGGCGAATGAGCCATTCCAATACATACCAGAGATAGAAGAAGACGTATAACATTTCCTGCATCTGCTTGGTATGGATTTGTTCATGAACTACCGTTTGCTGCGAGAGGGTTTTGTTTCCTCTGACAAACAACACTCCAAAGAGGTTTATTGCAATGAATCCCTTTGGAGGGATCAGGTTATTTCTAATTATCTTCATATCCTTATTATTTAATAATCCAGAAAGTTTGTCCATTGTTATAGAATCCTACTATGTCGTATGCACCATAGTCCAATTCCTTCTTTCCCGATTTCGGAAGTTCCGTCTTTTCGGAAGCCAACTGCAGAAACACATTTGTGCTTATGCATTGCAAGATAGGGACAGGGCTGCTTCTGGTAAGCAACGGTGCGTACAGTTTGAGATTCACGTAACCGTCTTCTGCCGTCAATGCCGGCATCGAGTAGGTTCCGCCACCCAACAACAAGGATCCACTGAGAATGTTGCCGTGGGAAGAAGAGATTTTGAGGCGAACAGTCTTGGCACGAATATCGCCAGCTACTTTAAGATTGCCCGAACTGTCCAATTTCAAGTTCTCGGAATCAATCTCAATCTGTCCGGAAGCGAATTTCATCGTCTTACCTTTCAGATTAATCTGGTCTGCTGAGACTACGGCACTGGAAATGCCATCCTGAACCATGGTACGTATCGTTGCCTCGGAAACAACCTTCCCATCAACATACTCTCTTGATGCAAGCGTTGCCTTATCTGCAGTAGTCATAAGACCCGACTTATTTTTTAGTGAACCATCCTCGTTGAATCTGCTGTTTGCAATCTCAATACTCTTAGCGTTCTGTGAAATTTTAGAACTCAGGCTTTCGAGTTTTCCGTCAGCATCGGTTTTGTTTTGCTCTACAGTAGAGGTGATGCCATCTGTTGTTTGTTTAAACTCTGTCTTTAGCTTTTCGATATTTCCATCAGCATCTTTCTTGTTTGCCTCAATGGTAGAAGAAAGAGAGCTGGAAGTGGCTTCAAGCTTGTTGGTTATATTCTCAATAGAACCGTCTGCGTCCTGCTTGTTTGAGGATATGGTTGCCGACAAGCCTCTTGCTGTCTGCTGAAACTCGGAATAGTACTTTTCAAGCTTCACGCCCTGCTCGTCAAGCGAATTGCTCAATTCCGTGAACGTCTGCTTGAATATCTTCTGATTGCTCACCAAGGTAGTATAGAAGGTCTGTGTATTCACGAATACACGAACTATCGTAGAGTATACCAAATCACTTCCACCGATTTTGCAATCTACAGCAACCTGTGCCTGCGTGACAGGAACCTTGATGGAATTGCCATCCAAATCTGTAGTATGGACCGTTTGAAGGTCGCTTCCCCTGAGATAGAATGATTTTCCATCAGATTCAGCTGATACGGTGTTGGCGAAATTGGTAGTACTGAGACCGACAATCGTAACATCATCAATCTCCTGACCACCCAAGTAGGCTTTCATTCGAATCAGCTTGTCTTGGCTGGAAGAAATATTTCCCTTAGAATCGGTATTGAATGTAACAGAAGCCGGCTCGGCTGAGATTCCGTAACCACTCATGCCATCATCGCCGTTTGAGCCAGAAGGAATACCGAAGTCAAGAACAGCAGCATTTGTGGTTCCCGAATTGCGAACATAGGCAGCTGCGCCTGATCTCAGCGTCTTCACTTCACCGATCTCAATGGTAGCAGCCCTACCAATGGTAGAAGAATCACGGTCGGTATTGAGAGTTACCACTTCAAGGGCAACATTAGGATTGTCTGTACCCTGCTCTTCCTCGCTATGAGGGACCAGCTCGAAAGCTTCGGTCTTGTCAATGGTGCTCAGATTGCCGTTTGTCGTATCACGGCACACCAAGGTATAGACTCCACAATACTTCTGCTGAGAACCTGAAAACTCGAAAGAAACAACATTCCCCTTAATGGTGAAATCAGAAACGTCTATTACCCTGTTATATACGACAAGCTGCACTTGCAAGGTCTTTGCTTCAAGTGATTCCTGCTTACCGTTGGTAGTGATTCCCCAACTGACGTGAATATCGTTATGAATGCGAATTTTTTTCATATATTCTAGCTTTTAGAAGTTTGTGTTCCAAGTTGCTGCAAGGCGATAGCGTACATCTGAGTAGCTTTTGTGTCATCGTAAGCAGAGAGCAACAGATAGGCGATATAGTAGATGAAAGCATTCTTTAGCATATCCGGAATGGCAATATCGGAAGAAGACTCAGTATTGATGTTCTTTGGAACGCCAACAAAAGAAACGGTTGCCTCGTCTGCCATTGGCTGTAGGAGAATCCGAATAGGATTTTCCCGAAGGATCGTAGCCTGAGGGCGGTCTTTGGTTCCCTTGGCAGTATCATCAAACATCATGAGTGCCTCATCAGAAGTATCTTCTACTGGGACAACAGCCTTAAACCAGTCTTTACCACGAATACGTGAGACATTGATAATCTCTGTATTGGCATCCATTGAGACTACTCCAATGCCCAGTTGCTCATTGTAGGTAGAAACCTGCAAGGTAGAAGTGGTAGCGCCAATCTTTTTGGAATCAGCCAAGACAGCGGAAGAGGATGCCGTGATGGTAAGCCAATGCAAAGCATCATTAATCTTCGACTTGATGATGTTATCCATATACAAATCATCCTTCTCATCGGTGATTTCCGATGTATTGTTGGATTCCTCGTCTATGCACCAACGTACTGCCTTTATGATTTCCTCTACACTCATTACACCTTATTATATATGTTACACCTGATTGCAATTAGGGAAATGAACATTCTCCTTTGTCGCAAATTCAATAGCCTTAGTTGGGCGTATGAACTGCTTGTTCCATCGCTGATTAACGTAAGTGACTGCTTCGTCAGCTGTGTGAACTTCCTCTACAATCTCTACTCCATCTACTACTTTGGGACTCTTTGATTCCGAGTCATTGGTTGGATCGTCAACAATTTCAGGCTCAACCTTCGGCTCTAATGCCGCTTTCTTCTCCTCTTCAAGTTTAGCCTTTTCGCCAGGGTACTCTTCTTCCTCATGGTCGAGAACAATAGTATTGTTGGCAAAAAGCAAGCTAGACTCTAGAAGTTCCTGACAGTATCGGTTTCGCAACGTAAGTGAAGGATATTTATTAATAATAACATTACCATTTGCGAAAGGATAGCGAACCTGATTGCCCTGCTTACCTGAAAGCAGATAGCTAATGCTATTTTGATTTACTCGTGCTTTATATGTCTTAATCATATTTATTCTTGATAAATGGAGGGCAGGGCAACATGCTCCTGCCCCCCGATGGTTTATTGTGACAATTTACTGCGCTGTATCTTGACCCGCGTAGAGAGTCCAAGCGGTACCAGTATAGTACAAAACTGTACCTGCCTCATACTTGACATCATCAGTAGGTGAATTAGCACCCTTTATGGTGTAGTCTTGCGTGAGCGCAACCTTCATACCTTTTGATGGAGTCTTAGGAAGTTCCTTAGCAGAAATGATGGCACCGAGTGACTCTGTGGCAATCTTAGCAATCTTATCAGCAGGTCCAACCAAGATTGAGTTGTAACCACGAAGTGCTACACTATCTGCCTCCTGATGAATCCATCGCTTAGCGTCACGGACCTCACCACCTCCCTTAGACATATCATTGGTCTGCTCCTTCTTGCCAATCTTGACGTATCGGCGAGAAGCCTTAGGGTCAAAGATAACCATGAAGTCTGACATACCCATGAGGTCAAGAGTCTGAGTCCAAACGAAATCAATAGAACCGAAGGTGTCCTTGAATCGCTTGAAGGTAAGGTCGAACTCGTTGTGATTAATGAAGTCGTTCTGATGACTACCCTCCAACTTGATATTCTCCAAACGTTCTATGGCGTTCTTACCACAGAAGGCGAAACAACGATCATTCTCAGAGAATTCTGTGAACTGGAGTTTGGAAATAGCAATCATATCGCCAAGCGTGTAAGTATCACCGATGGAGTACGTGTTGGTGAGCTGATTAATGATACCTTCAGAGGTATAAACATCCTCAATCTGTCCGTCGCCGGTTTCAGCCTTGAAACGAGACTTGCATCCAAGCAAATAAGTACGCTCAGCACGGAGGTTATATTTGATGATAGCATCGGTCTTCAAGTCGGCAACGGTAATAGGCTGTTCCTTCTTTACCTTCTCGTAGTCATCTGTAAAAACGATGTTCAAGAGTTTCTTCTGAACGTACACTTCTTTCTCGCGTGGCTGGAAGTTCTCTGGCGTAATGGTGAGCTGAGACTCAGAAGCAGCAGATGCACCAGCAAGGAATGTTGTGCCTACAGGAATCTCTGGACAAGTCATGTTGTCAAGATTGTCTCTTGTGTCTCCACTAACCTTCGGTTTTCCGTTGACTGCCTGCATGACCGCTTTTTTACCATTAGCCTCAATCACATAAAGCATCAGTGTGCCCTCTGTTTTAGTCTGTGAGCCGGGTGCATAACCTGAAACGCCAGAAGCAAAGACGGTAGTGCCTTTATAGAATGGGCGAATAGAACCAGAGAAGTTCGTTGAATTAATCTCGATGGTGTCAGCAGTTTCAATCTTCTGAATAATCTGCCCATCAAGAGTTTCGCCACCGACACGTTGATGTGAGATTGACCAGTTCTTGATATTTACAGTTTTTGCCATACGGCGAACAATGGAAAGAAGCGGTGTCTTGAAAGGATAGAACTTAACAATCTCACTATCCCACTCCTTATCAAGCAGACCACCCTCACGAAGCTGTGTACTGGAAGCCTGAGAGCCTGTAAGGTCTTGACCATCTTTATTTCCACCAGGGCTAAGTCTGTCATTAGCATTAGGGTCTACTGGCTCTTTTGCTGCAACAGTCTCTTTGCCTGCAGGATTAGGACCTTCGTCACCAATCTGAGGTTCAACGAGATCTGCCATAGCCATTGCGCCACCACCTGTAACTACTGCAAGAATCATCAGAATCATCTTACAGATGAACTGAGTAGAAAAATAATTAATTACTTTCTTCATTTTATACTTATATTTATGGATTAATTACTTCTAATATCATCAAAGAAACTTTCACGTTTCTGTTTTCTGGCAGGCTTGTTTCCTGCACCCGAACTAGACAGCGAAGGAGGAATGCCCTCTGTTGCAGAAGAGCGGACCTTATTCTGAATCTTCTCATTGCGGGCTTGCATGGCAGCCTCTTCACGTGCGGAAGAAATATCAGAATCGTAGTTGTAGGCATTCTTGAAGAGATTCCATGTCTCAGAAGAGATATTGCCTTCCTCGGCATCCTGAATGACTCCCCAGACCTTACCATAAAGGTCGTTTGCCTCATCATCGGAAAGACCTAACTTCAGCAAAGCCTCATAAGACTTTCTCAGATTTTCATCCAACTGCTGGCTGTGCTTCTCCTGCTCGGCAACCTTCTCCTGGAACTTGGCAATCTGATCGGCAACCTTCTTGGAAAGCTCTTCGTCTTCAAGAGCAGCCTTGATGTCAATACCCTGCGAAGCCATCCACTCAAGGGGGTGCATGCCCTTGCGTGTAGCATCAAGAACCATGGCGCCCAGCCACTTGTTGTTGTCAAGCATCTTACTCAATGCCTGACCGTTCTTTTCATAATCGCCGAGTCTGTCAGCATCATCATTCATGGCAGCATAACGGGCTTCCTTGTCTTCGAAGTCGATGTCAGAATGGCGCTGCGAGAAACGCTTGGAGAAGGCTGTACGATTAGGTCGCTCGTCAACAGGTGGAGTCTCCTGCTCTGCTGGAGCTTCCTGCTGCGTAGCATCCTCTGCGTTCATTTTTTCTAATTCTTCTTTTGTCATAGTTATAACTGTTTGAAAACTTTTCGGCAAAAATGCAAAGAAAACAAAGAAGTTTTGCGGTATTCCAAATCAGTATATATCAGTCGATTGGAACACCGCAAAGAAAGCTTCGATTTTACCTATTTTTGCGCCTATAATTAACAATGTGTAAATAAATATGGCAAAGGCAAAGTTATTAACACTTAGTAGAGTGATGCCTCGGCATAACAAATATGATTCGGTCAAGGCTCGAAAGCGGAGACAGGAGCACGGCAAGGACTGGGAGCTTCTTACCCGATGTAAGAACGACTGGAATAACCTGAGTGGCGTAAGGGAGACGAGAGCAAGAACCATGAGATACTGTAACGGTGAACAGTGGAGCGACACCATCAGAGTTTATCATCGTGGCTATTGGGAAGAAATGTCAGAAAAGACCTACATGCAGAAGCGCAATCAGACACCAATGAGCAACAACATCATGATAAGTATCTTGGAATCTATTGCCGGTCTCTACGCCAAGCAGGGAACGGAACCCGTCTGCTTTGCAAGAGATAATGACTCCCGACAACTGAGCGACATGATGAGCGCTACGATGCAATGCAACTGGCAGACCACCGGCATGCAGGATTTACTGAATCACCTCATCAAGGACTACCTGCAGGGCGGTCAGATGTTTGTGAGGGAGAGCTGGGAAGACCGGGAACTTGAAATGCCTGACGCTTGGACGGACGCAATGGAACCGGACCACATGTTCTTTGAGTGCGGAAGCGACCCAAGACACAATGACGTTTGTCTGATAGGTTGTCTGCATGACGTAAGCAAGGAAGACTTGTATCAGAAGTTTGCCCGCAGGGAATACGGACTGACGGTTGATGATCTGAATAGGATTTTTGACATTCATGATGTAGACGATAGCAGTTATGGCTACGAATTCAACGAAGAGAAGGCTTTGGAAAATCTCAGCTTCGATTATACCAACAAGGGAAGACACTACGTAAGAGTGATTGAGGTATGGACTACGGAAACCAAACCAAGACTGCAATGTTTCGACCCTATTGCCAAGAACATGAACAATGCTTGGTTCCGTGTGGATTTGGAAGACACGGCAATGATAAACAAGCTGATTCAGGAGAACGAGAAGCGAAAGAAGCAGTATGACGAATACGGTGTGCCGGAAGAAGAACGTGCCTACATCACATCGGAAGAGCTTTCCGATAAATACTGGTACTACACCTTCATGGCTCCTGACGGTACGGTCCTCTGTCGTGGCGAATCTCCTTACGATTTCAAGAGTCACCCATACACCATGAAGCTTTATCCGTTCATCAACGGAGAGATTCATCCTTTCATGACCAACGTGATAGACCAGCAGCGCTACATCAACCGCCTCATCGTAATGAACGACATGAGTATCAGAAGCAGCTTCAAGGGATTCAAGATGATACCTACAACCGTACTGGGTGGAAGAACACCGGAGCAGTTCATGGAAGAGGCAATAGAATACGATGGATGGATATTCTATACGCCAAAGAGAACGATGCCAAACGTGAAGCCAGAGATTATCACTTCGAATGCGGTGAATATCGGAACAAACGAACTCTTGCAGATAGAGCTGAACCTTATCAGAGAGGTGACAAACGTGAGCGGCGCCTTGCAGGGCAAGACTCCTTCGGCTGGTACGTCGGCTGCAAGATATGCACAGGAGAGCCAGAACGCAACCACTTCGCTCTACACCATCCTATCCGATATGGAGATTTTTACGGAGAAGCTGGCAATGAAAAAGTGCTCAGTTATCCAACAGTTCTACGAGGACGGAAGAAAGATTTTCAACAAGGACGGTCTGAACACCTACAGCTATGACAGGCTATCAGCAAGAGACATTCATTTCAAGATAAGCATCAAGAATGCAGCTGCATCTGCTGCCTTCAACACTTTGCAGAATGACGACTTGAAGGAGTTGCTGCAGATGGGTGCAATCAACCTGATTCAGTACTTGCAGAATGTAAACAAGCCTTATGCAGACAAGTTGCTTGCCAGCGTGCAGGAACAGCAGGCACAACTGGAACAGATGTACCAGCAGCAACAGGCGATGGCACAGCAGCAAGGCGGCGGTCAGGTAGTAGACGGAATCGTACAGGGTGCAGACCAGAACGCAGTAGCACAAGCTATGAATTTGTATAACAATCAAGCAGCATAAGGTATGGAATTACAGATAACGATAGACTGGAGTCATGTCAAGAATGCGGTAAAGAAGCATCTTGCCATCATGGGCAAAAGGCAGAAGAACCCGGAAGGGAACACTGCCTTTGCTGGAATCACCCTATCAAGTGCGGAAGAGGACGTGATGAAGCAATATATCAATGCCGCCGTGGAAACCTTTGTGGGAGAAATGGCACAGCTGGTAACCTATTATGATAGCGGCGACTTCCTGACGTTCAAGATTAACAACTCCCGCTGGGCAGGAACAGAGACGAGCGTAACGGTTCCATTCGAAGGGAATCTGATAGGCTATGTTGTGGCTTACGTGGCAAACGCCGTACTGGGAATGAATTATCCGGAACTGGCAAAGAAGTATGAGAGCGACATGAGCAATCATCTGAATGCCGCCATCAAGCTGGTTTTTCACAAGACCCCACCGGCAAGCAGCAACACAAGTTTGACAGACATGACTGGCGAAATAATAATTGACTAAAAAGGATAAGCTATGATCATAAAATTTCAAATTATCAAATCGGTAGTGATGGAGGCAGTAAAGTCGACAACCTACCTGAAAGCAAAGATAGATACTGCGGCAGACGAAAGAGCAGCGAAAGTAAGCTTTAACGAGGCTGCCGGAGACGATGAGGTTCACGAAAGAACACTGACCCACGACTTTGATACAGCATTGGAAGTATTGAAGACCATCTTCGTAGACTATCTTGTGCCAACGCCTCAAACTATTGGCGACAACGCCATCTACTATGGAAGCAGAACGGATGATATAGTGGAGTTCACCCTATCAGTATCAAGACGTTATAACGGAACGCTGACCGACGCGCTGGCAAGGCTGTCAGCAAAATACGTGGAGGACTACATGATACACCAGTGGTGGCTGAAAACAACAAACCTGAAACAAGCGGAGCCATACCAAGCTACACTTGCATCAGATGAGATAGCCATCAGAAAGTGCTTCGTGATGAGTGGACCGTTGGTCCCAAAGGTTCCTTATTCTTCCACATTGACCGCAAAGGTGGACGGAAGTGACACAGATGGTGGCGTTACAATAGCAGTAGAGAACGATGAGGTGACCCTATCCTACTCTATTGACGATGGGGCTATTGACGATATTGAGGCAAGAAGCAGCGACCCTTGTATCTTGGAAGTTCACAGAATGCAGGAGCCTCATACCTTCTGGCTGAAACCGCTGAACACTGGAGTGGCTTACGTGACATTATTCTCACGTCACAGCGACAATCTGAAAAAGGAAATAGAAGTAACCATAGCAAAGGAGGTATAAGATGGAGTTCAATTCATTACACCCTACGCATTTCCTCAGAGAGAAAGGATGGAAGCCTGAGCCAAATCCTTTCCTTCCGAAACCTCCACGTCCTGCCCATGTGTATTTCGACAAGCACATCTTTATCTATTCCAACCAACTTTGGTATGATATAGATGCAACAACCCACATGATGGGCAGAGTAAGACAGGAGAGCGACCCAAATATAGCGAATACCGTTCCGACAAGTGAGAACACGCAGGAAAGACCACTTTTCTACAGATGGTTCGACAAATACCTGAAAAAGGTAGAAGGACTGCTTTCTGCCTACGTCATGAAACCGCAGGGCATGGTAAGAGACAATGCCTTGAAGGAATGGGATGAGAAGGAAATGTGGCTGAGAATGCCCGACTACTGGGACGATGCAAGACTGGACGAACTGGCGCAGGCAATACATCATTATATATCAACAGGTGCACTGTATGAATACTTCCTGCTGACATTGACAAGTAAAGACCCGCTGACCGTTGACAAGGCTACACAGCTGGAAGACGATGAACTGGAGATTCTAGAAGCAGCCAATGCCAGCAAGCCAGGGGGGATGATTCATACATTGAAACCATTTGGATAAAAAGGAAAGGAAGGCTTATGGAAGATTTAGAATATGACGAGTTTAAATCGATAAGGGAATTTCAGAAGGAGAAGAAGGAAAAAGCCAAGACCATTCTTCCTTGCCGGAAGAGTGCGCAGAAAGAATATATCAGAGACTTCTTGGCAAGGAATCAGGAAAAGTTTGAAGAGTGCATGGATCAGCTGGCAGAATATGACCCTAAGACATACGTCACCATCTACAAGGACCTGACCAAGCACATGATACCTAAACAGAGCGAGGTAAGCGTGACGCATGGACTGGACGAAGACTTCAAGCAGCTGGCAGCACTGGCACAGACCAAGACAGACAACAATGCCTTGGACGTTACGCAAGTTCCGCAGATAATGGATGCGGATTTTGAAGAAATAAAGGAGTTGGGCGATGGCATTAGTTAGAGAAGTAGATATTGATGAACTCGTTGCCGAGAACAAAAGGCGGTACGATGAGATTTATGGCACCTACGACCCTTGGACGGGCGAAGGGTGTTATGATTTTGAGCATCGTGAACTGTTGGAACTTCCCGACTTCATGATTCCGAAGATGTGGGTCCCCAAAGAATGTATGCGTACCTTATTATATAGGGGACTGAAACAGCTGGGCAGCATGAAGGAATACATCATCAGAGTATGGGGTAAGCAGTATGAAGAAAAAAGCTATTACACCAGACAGCTTAAAATGGTGCTCACCTTCGAAATCATGAAAGTCAGATTCAGAGAAGACCCTGAATTTGCCCTTTATGCTACAGACAAGATTGAGGATAAGGTAAGCGGTGACATGATACCTTTCAAGCTGAACTATCCTCAGCGAAAACTCTTGAAGATATTTGAGGATTTGAGAACCAGCGGCAGGGCTATCCGTGTAGTTATCCTGAAAGCCCGACAATGGGGTGGTTCTACCCTCACCCAGCTTTACATAAAATGGTTGCAGGATTTCAGAAAGGACGGTTGGAATGCTATCGTACTTGCCCAGCAGAAGAACACAGCTAAGAAAATCAAGGCGATGTATCGAAAGGCTTTGGAGAACCAACCGGGTTGGACGATTGGCAGACCGGGAGCGAAGCTTCAATTCTCTCCTTACGAAAACTCACCAGACGATTTCCAAGTTACAGACGGAATGAGGGCAATCCGAAGAAGTACGCTGACCGTGGCTTCATTCGAGAACTTCGATTCCGTGCGTGGTAGCAACTTCCACTGTGCCCACTATTCAGAGGTGGCTTACTGGAAGAAGACTCCCGAGCATGATCCTGAGGGCGTGATTTCGTCAATATCGGGTGGTATCAGAAACCAAGAGGATAACCTAGAGGTATTCGAGAGTACCGGCAAGGGTAATTCAGGATTCTTCTACGAAAAATGCCAGTTGGCGATGGACCCGAAGAACAATGATGCCTATTCGTTCCTGTTCATTCCTTGCTTCTTCATCGAGCATGATATGGAAGAGGTGAAGAATGAGCGTTCCTTTGCAAGATGGCTATTGGAGAACAGAGACAAGAGTAGCAACCCGAAGGGCTACCGAGAGACTGGTAAGTTCTTCTGGCGAATGTGGGAAAAGGGTGCTTGCTTCCAAGCCATTGAATGGTACAGAAACTTCCGCAACAAGTTTACCACCCATTCCTTCTGTGCTACAGAGGCGCCAGTGGACGAAGAGGATGCTTTCAGAAACTCAGGTAACTTGGTATTCAATCCGTACAGTATTGATGATTTGCAGAAGAAGTATAAGCGTGAACCGCTCTATACGGCAGACATCATTGTTGACGGAAACAAGAATGATTCTACTATTGAAAAATCGAAGGTGAGCATCAGAACAGATGGTGACGGAGACTTGAAGATTTGGGCTGTTCCTAACGTTCTTCAGGTAGAGAACAGGTACTTGGTGAGCGTGGATATTGGCGGTAAGAGTACCACTTCCGACTATACTGTCATGACGGTGATAGACAGATTCGGAATGATGCCGACTATCAAGGGCAAACCGAAGGTGGTAGCTAGATATAGAGGACACGTAAGACACGACAAGCTGGCGTGGATGGCTGCTGCCCTAGCCCATTACTATGATGATGCCCTGCTGGTGATTGAGAGTAATACGGCTGACCGAGAGAAGAACAACAATACGGAAGGTGACCACTTCGGAAGCATCCTGAACGAGATTGCCGACTACTACGATAATCTTTATCAGCGAACCACAAGCCCGGAAGACGTGACTGATGATGTGCTTGCTAAGTACGGTTTCCAAACCAACAAACTGACAAAGGGATGGATAATTGACAACTTGGAGCAGTTTGTGGATGATATGCTCTGGGATGAGCCAGACAAGGAAATGTATCATGAGCTGAGAATCTATGAGCGACATGATGATGGAAGTCTCGGCAACATCGTGGGCAACGGTAATCATGATGATGTTCTGATGAGTACGGCAATCGGTCTTTGGGTGAGTGCCAACGACATGGAGAAGCCTCAATGGAAGAAGAAAGAAAAAACAAGAAGCGGTGGTGACGGTGTGTATACTGCTGCAAAAATATAAACAAAATAGCTATGGAGAGAAACTTGGAAAGAAAGACTTTGAGTTTTGGCAAGGGAATGACGAATGTGCCGAGTGACTTGCTTTCAGACGATTCAGAATTACTGGAGTCTGACGGCTTTATCTTTCGTGATGGGGAAATGAAACCTATTCAGAATCCTGTCAAGATTGGTGAGATTGCGGGGCAGAAGATCATGTACGTTCACAAGATGGCAGATTACGAGAACATCATTGCTTACGATGAAGACCGGACCATCTACTGGTACGTTAGAGGAAGCAACGGAATCGAAATGCCACCTAGTGGAGTTCCTGCAAGTTTTGAAGTTGGAAAGGTTAAGGACATCAAGAGTATAGGCAATACGCTGGTTGTTGCTACAGAGGATGGCTTGCATTACCTCAAATATAAAGGTAACAAATACAAGAACCTTGGAACGGAGTTGCCTAAGCCAGAAGTGCATTTCTATATGTTTTACGCTGGGAACGTTGAGGCAAACACAAGTATTAAATATGAAGGGTTCGTCAACAGTAAAGAACTTGAAATTCGATATGATGCGAATGGTGATGTATGCTATATTGAAAAGATAAGATACATCAAGAACAATGGCGATAACGCAGTGAGTAAAGTAACGGTCACGACAAATCCTGCGGCGAAAACAGAGAAATTTATGGGGTACAGCGTTACGATAGATGATGAAAACAACAAGAACCTATTTCAGACTGCTGTAGTAGGACATGTATCTTCCATTATCAATAAAGCAGCAGAAGACAATATTTTCTTGTTTCCGTTTTTCGTAAGGTCAGCACTTAAACTGTTTGATGGAACGTATGCGCGAATTTCGAACCCGGTTATCTGCTATCCATGTGTGGCAGCAAACTGCAATTCACATCTTCGTTCAAAAGTCGCACGCATCACCATGTACGGCTATACTCTTTCCTATTCCATTTCTATACCAAATAGTGACGATTGGAAAGATATTGTAAAGAACATCAGCCTGTTTGCAACCAAGGGCGTACAACCATTCAAGCTAGATAAAGACTGGAAGTTTGCCTATCCCGATGAAGTATACGGAAAAGCGTTTCATGACACCCTAAGTGGTGACATATACGAGAAGTCTATATATTCAAGAAATAGTTCAACGGGCGAACCATGTATGAGAATCATGCCCGAATACAAGACAGAAGATGATATTAGGGAAGAGCTTCTGGGCAAAACTGTGTTTTATAAGATAGAACAGATAGGAATCAACTCTTCTAAGTTGAACGGCACGACACAGAAGGCAGAAATCAAGGATGGTGTTTTGTCCAATCTTGAGACACAGGAACAGCTGCAGAAAGATGATTACTACGGCTGGGCACACTACGTTTTTGACAAGATGTTTGCATACAACGGGAGACTGAACTCTTTTGGCGCAAAGAGAAAGCCTTTCGATGGGTTTAATCATTTCACGGCTCTAGACGGTGAACCACGAAACGAATACAAATACTACGTGAAGATTGAAGCAAACTCCATGTCAACATGGGTAGAATCAGAGGCTGGCATCGGAAGGACATGTGCGCTGACCGGTTGGTTCTATTATCCTGACCCTAATGCATCAGAGGTAATCATATATGATCCACAGCATCAGAGAGGAATCCGATTTGAGCTGCAACAGCATCCTCGTCTGAACGGCGCTTACCATTTCGGAAAACTTGAAAATGATATAAATTGGGATACAAGCATAAGCATTCCTTCAACAGATAACGGTGCTCAGGAAGATTTGAATTCTCAGATATTTACGTCTGTCGTGAACAACCCGTTTGTGTTTGAAGCATCGGGAGACAACACAGTAGGCACCGGCAGAATATTGGGCATTGCAGCCAACACCGAGGCGGTAAGCCAAGGACAGTTTGGTCAATATCCATTGATTGTATTTACGAACGAAGGTATCTACGGTATGTCGGTAAATTCAGAAGGCTTGTATAGTGCCAGTCACCCAATTTCAAGAGAAGTATGTAATGAAGATTCACCATTCGTGCCTACAGACAGACTGGTATACTTTACGTCAAAGAGAGGATTGATGGCTTCTAGCGGTAGTCAGGTAGCGTGCATGAGCGAACAGCTCAGAGGGCACACACCAAGAAACTTCATATCCGTGGGTGATGGAAAGTTCCTGGAGTTTTTGGCGAATTGTCTTATCGCCTACGATTATCGGGATTCCCTGCTGAGAATATTCAGCCAAGACAAGGACTACCAATATATATATAATATGGTAGACAAGACTTTCTCAATAGCGAACAGCGGAATGACTGCAAAGGCGGTAGTGAATGATTATCCCGACAACCTGATTCAAGACATCGACGGAAATGTATATTCGCTCATGGCTAAGCCAGACATCAACGATGATACGGACAACTACAGAGGCTCCTTCACTACCCGACCATTGAAGCTGGGCGGTAGCATGAACTTGAAATCACTCAGAGCAGTGAAGCATCTGTTTGATTCCGATAACGGAAAGATAGCCATGGAGATTTACGGAAGCAACGACTGTAAGCACTGGAACAAATTGATTTCGCTCGGTGGCAAGCCTTGGAAATACTTCACGTTCAAATATGCGTTGACGAACTTCAAGGCAACAGATTCCTTTGCAGGAAGCATCGTTGAGGTACAGAACAGAAGAGAAGACAAAATAAGATAAATTCTTCTTCCATAAGTTGATAACATAAAAGAAGGCGGCTACTCGTGATGAGCAGTCGCCTTTGCAATTAACTAAACCTATGAAACATTTTACGAAGAAATCCTATAGAATATCCTAACCAGAAGCACCAAAAATGCAGAAGTCCGTTGATATTCGGCACGGCCATGGTAAAGAGAATGAACGGCATTGCCTTCTTGACAGCCTCTTTCCACCTGCCGGTCTTTCCCCACATGATGCCAAATGCGGCAAAGAGAAACCCCGACAACCCCATTGTCGGCTCTGTAACGAACATGGGAAGGAAGCTGGCTGCTACTGCTGCCACGAACGAAAGGGTTACATCTATCTTATTCTTTATACTCCAAAGCACCATCAGATTGATGAGCAGATGGAATAAGTTGACATGTAAGAAGCTGTAGACGAGATGATTTTCAATCGGGCAACCCTGATAGAAACCTACGTGCTGCGTGCATAGAACCAGGCAGACAAGACTAAGAATCAGCTTGATCAGAAAGTTTCTTCTTACGAAGGTCCATTTCCCTATAACTCTTTCCATATCTTTTGCAATAATTGAAGATGAACATCATATTCTTTGGCTTGATGAAGAATTCCGGCGCAGGCTCACTCACCAAGAACTGGCAGATGAACCAGAGCGATTTCCCAAGGAACTCTTTTTTCTGTGACATTTCCATCAGCTTATCATACAAGGAGTAATACATTCTCCTCTTGTTGGGCTTCATGTTGTCAACGGTTGAGAAATCACCAACAACCATTTTTTCAAGCTTTCTGTACGCCTGCTTGGGAGATACATAATATCTCGGAGCTGGCGATTTCACCACCTTCTCGTATGCTTCCTGCTGTGAATGGCAGGTAGGGGCTATAGCCCGATACGCCTTCATCAGGTCATCCCTCTGTCTTTCAATCAGTTCGAAATTTGTCTTCGTCATAAACACGCTAGTTAAGATGGTGCAAATATACAATTTATTTAGATTCTAACCAAATAAGCGTATAAAGATTTAAATAAGTTTAATATTAGACCGATTTTCATGGCATTACGAAAGAAAAAGCTTAATTTTGCAACAAAATGAGATGCAAATCTCAGATAAAGTTAGCAAAAAGTAAAATTAAACCATAAAATCGTAACAAAATGAGAACAAAACAAGAATCAACTCTTTCGGAAGAGGAGAAAGCCTTAGTAATGGAAGGCTTGTTGAGTAGGAAGATTTGGAGGTTCTATGAACTTCTATCAAAGTGGGCACCCATACCATTGATGGTAGGTCACTGGTATGGCGTATGGGACTATGGGCATTATCCCTAGACCAACAGTTGTAGATACCGATTCCAACGGGAACTGCATCATCTGGATTTATGTACTGGCATACATTTATATGCCACTGACCATGATACCGGTAAGTTTCTTCTTCAGATACTGCTGGATTTTCCGTATTCCTTTCTTTTATTTCTTCGGTATCAACGCTATCAGATTGTATTATCGGCACTGGCTCATCACTCCTGAGCAACTGGAAATGCACCATGTGTTCATTATATTCACTTTAATACTATACGCTTATGGATTTATCAAAATCGCTCTATCACGTAGCAAAATCTGCATTCCACATGCTACAAAACGATGAATGCGGATTCACAGAGGAAGAAGAGCAAATCGTTCAACGTAATCTCCTGTACTGGATGGAGAGAAGACATCACTTCGATGAGCACTCAGGAAGAGCCTGCATTGCGAACATCTACTACTTTGACAGTGATGTACACAAGGAGTATGCGCCTTACTTTGACTTTGAAGAGCTGAAGAAGGAGTACGATCGCCTGGCTTGGGACATTCCCGACTACAACTTCTGGGATTTTGCAGTGACGATGAATAAGATGTACGCTGACCACATTGACGTGGTAGGTAGATGGTCAAAAAGCAAGGAAACGACAAGGAAAAGGATTTCTGAACTGTCAGTCAGTTTCCTTTGCGATGAGTCAACAAACCACCCTACTGATAAAATCTGGTGGTACATGAATAGCTAGTTTGGAACACCGCAAAACGTATTGGGAAGACCGGTAACTTTGTAGCCATTAATCAAAAATAAATGATATATGGCTGAAATAATTCATACATTCTTGCAAGAGCACCTGTATAGGTCGGCATTAATCATTGCCATCTGTATGGGTGCTCTTATCATTTCTATGGGCGTGGACCTATTCTTCGGCATCAAGAAAGCGAAAGAGAACGGACTGGCTACGACAAGTACAGGATTCAAGAAGACTTGCGACAAGGCGAGGAAGTACTTTTCGCCCTTCATGGTGACGGCCTGCATAGACCTGATTGCCTGTACGGTTCTCCCCTTCCCTGTCTTCTCTATGATATGGGCAGGATATTGCGTGTTCTGCGAATTTGTAAGCGTAAGAGAAAAGAGCTGGCAGAAGGCTGAGATACGGAAGCAGGAGAAGACGGTAAGTATTCTTCTTGAGAACAAAGAAGACTTGGCTAGGGCTTTTGCTGAGATTATGAAGGAACTGGAAAAGGAGAAGGAGGCAAAAGGATGAAGATAACTAGAAAACAAATGGTGAATGCTGTAGGAAATGTTGATAAGATTGACATTCTCCTACATTATATCAACATCTATCTTGATGTCTTTGAAATCAATACTCCTCTGAGAGCAGCACACTTTATGGCACAATGCTGTCACGAAACTGGCGGTCTGAAATTCCTGAAAGAGAAGGGCAATTCCAAGTATTTCAAGAAATATGAGCAGGGAAGACTCGGCAAGATGCTTGGCAATACTCAGACTGGAGACGGTGAGAAGTACAAGGGTCGCGGCTTGCTGCACCTTACTGGCAGAGCCAACTACAAGGCTTATCAGAAGTCTGGATATTGCAAGGGCGACATCATGGAGAATCCGGAATTGCTGGAGCAACCGATTGGTGCTATCAAGAGCGGTATGTGGTGGTGGATGAAGCACAAACTGAATGCTCTTGCCGACAAGGATGCTTTCGAGGCGATCACCAGAAGAGTGAACGGTGGAACAAACGGACAGGAAGACCGAAACAGATGGCTAAGAATTTGGAAAAAGGAGTTATGCGCATGAAATGGTATGATATTAGATTTTGGAAATGGGCCTGTATAGCCTTGGTTATTGGTGTTATCCTGCTAGCCTTTACTGGCTGCAAGACTAAGGAATACATCAAGGTTCCGGAATATCACACGGAATACATTGTGAGAACCGACACTGTTGCCAAGACGGACAGCGTATACTTAAAGGATTCGGTGTTTGTCTATCAGAAGGGTGATACGGTTATGATTAGCAAGGTTACTTATCGGGACCGCTACCATAATATATATAAGGTGAAGCTTGACACTATCTTTAGGCATGATTCTATTGAGGTTCCTGTGCCATGTGAGCGGACGCTTACCAAGAGCGAGCAGAGGCTCATGACGCTAGGAAGGTGCTATATTGCCTTTCTCTTCTTAGTGGTTGTTGTCGGAATTGGATTTGCCTTCTGGTATCATAATAAAAAATGCTAGCGTATGGCTGAGATTAGTGAAGAACTCAAGATGATTGACTCGCTCCTGATGGAATTTCATGAGCGCATTCAGAGTGGAAGATGCTTGACCAACAAGCTCCAAAATAACATGATGTTGAAGTTCTTGCACGAAATCGCCAACAAGGATGAACCGATCAGCAAAGCTGAGGCTTGCAGTTATGTCCGTGTTTCCAGGGCTACCTTTGACCGGTTGGTCAAGGAAGGAAGACTTCCAAAAGGACAGAAGCGCAAAGGATGGACCGAACTGATTTGGTACGAAAAGGATTTGGATAAATACATAGATAAGTTGATTTAATTTTACTTTTTTAGTTTTTTCATAGGGTTGAATTTAATTACATTAATCGTCTTTAACAAAATATCCCCACTCGGCTGTGAAGCTGGGCGGGGATTGTGGGTTACTTATTGATTTTATCAATAGTCCAGTTAACGACTACAAACGTTCCGAAAGCAACTAACCATGATGGCAAGCCTTGATTCTTGATTCCGAACTGATGCAGTATCGTGTAATTGAGAATCACGCTATAATAAAGCTTTACTAAGAATGAAATTAATCTGTTGTGCATAGCTAATCTTCATTACATAAAGTTTCTACGACCTTTGTTCTTGTGGTTTTTGTTGCAGGGTCATATTCGTCATGACGAGCCTTTACCCTCTCCATGATGTTATCAAAATAATAACGGATTGGAGTCTTTATGAGCCTTTCACTCATTAACGTTCTTCGATGTGTACTAAATGCTTGATGCCTTTTCCACATAAGAGTGCTCTGAGGTGAATTGTTCAAGCGGTAATTGATATTTTACGGCTACACCTAATGCCAACCAATCTAATTCGAGCACGACTTTTTCGTTATTATCTTAATTTCACCAAGGAGAGGACGGTTAGTTAATCTTCGACCTCCTTTACAGAAACATCACAACCATAAAGAGGTGACTCGTCATATTCTTTAGCCTCACACTCAATAGCTTCACTAATAGCTCTTTTCAATGACATTTCAGACTCATTAATTTCGCCTTTTACTATTACTAAAAACATTCTTTCTTCCATATTACTATCTATTTATATCCTTTGCGGATGGTTAATCATAAAGTATAACACAATCATCATATACTGATACACTATCAACATTCATAGGTTGCCCATTTTCTTGTGTACCATGAGAATATGGGAAGTTGACTTCCATAGTCTTATCCTCAATCTTTGATAATTCATCAATTAGTTCTTGTACTGTCATATTACCTCTATTTATGCCCGAAGGCGGTTAATACTTTGTGATTTCAAATTGGTCGTAAAGCGGTGATTTCTTAACATGAGGTATAGAACCCAATCGGTTGTTACCTGTTACTATCACTATTTCCATATCACCTTCATTATCACAAAGGTCTTGAAGTTGTTGAATAAATTCGCTTATAAGCATACCTACACCTCCATTTCTGATTTGATATTCAAGCCAAAGAGAAGGTGCTGGAGTTCGTGAATATACTTTATTGTAAAAAGCATGGTCTTCTCATTTATGTAAGCATATATACCATCTTCTGTAAATTCAAGTACTACATAATTTGCATTTTTTATCTTTAAAGCATACTTACCATTTATGGACTTCCATTCATTCTCCTCTAGAATCTCTGGAGTAAGAGGAACTCCAGATAATGTAACTGGGCTTACTTGATTTCTTACATAAGATAATTTATAACCATTTGATGCAAGTATATCTATAATTGTATGTATTCTGTTTTTATACATAACAATATCATCAATAATATATTTCTGTGCCATACGCTTTACTTTTTACGATGATTAAACTTTTTGATAGCGTCCTTCTTAGATGCTGCCATAATCTTGACTCCCCTAACGGTGAACTCATGCTGTGCCTTTGGCTGGTATTTCTGTTTGTCAGAAGGAACGCTTCCTTTCGGCACATTGAATCTAAAACCAGGAAGACCAAAAGGGAAATCACTCATCTGATATTCCATTTCAGTTTTCATACCAATTATTGATAATAATCCATTCATACGCCTAGCCTTTTATATATTCATTTACTTCACACAGAACCTTTTCTAGCAGGTTTTTTAGAATCTTCAATTCATCATTCGAATATGTAGCTATTGGATAACCATCAAGGGTAATATCCCCAAAGCAGCTACGATTTATCTTTAATGAGTGTTTATTCTTTTTCATTTCTCACCTCCTTTCTTTGGAAATAAATCATCAACGTAAAGCCAGTGAGTAACACCATGAGAAACAACAAACTCTTTCCAATTTGTGTTTGGTCTTAATAGCATTGGAAGTACACCTGACTCACTTGCTTTTGTTTTCCCCAAGATATAGGTTCTTATCGATTCGTGATTAGGTTCTTCCTCAGCAGTATGCCACAAGTCCATCAAAGCCCGATTATACCCACGCTGGAAGCCATACTCAAAGAAGGATCTTTCACTATCTGGCAACCGTCGTAGTATTGTTGCATCATCAAGTCGTTCTAACTTTTCTAAAACATTTGTGTCTATCATAATTACTCCTCCTCGTTAATTTCATACTCATGCTTGAGTTTCTTAACTTCACTGATAAACATGCCGACATTATCGCACTCTATCACTTTCATGTGATGCTTACGGGCATCCTCGATAAGATGAGTGCATTCTTCCGTGAAACCGCAGATACGGTCACCTTCGGTGGTGAAGAGATAACGGTTTGTGTTGAAGTAGGCGCACTGGCATAGATTAAAACCTTGCTCTTCCAATGCCTTTCTTGCGGTAGAGTCATTGAAGCGAAGGACGATCAGCTTACCTTGGCTTGAATAATATTTATTATACTTGATGCGGTCGTAGACTACGACTGCTATTGCTGCCAGCCACAAGACTGCCAGCGTGATAACTGTGATGTTATTTGCATTCATGATTTCTTCGTTTTTAGATGAATTACTATTGTCTATCTTGCCGGTAGAACTTTCTTTCCGCTATTTCCCTTTCAGCCTCGGTCTTGTAGAGAATCTGATTAATGTCATGTTCCCTCATGTTGACAGATGCTATACGATGAGTGTCTGGATCCAAGCCTTTACTTGCGCAATATGCCTTGAAACCTTCTATTCCATGTGGGATATGCGCTTCCTTTGCTGCTTTCCTGGCTTCTTCCTGCTTCTTTAGTTCGTCCTCTATCCTTCCACGCTCTGCGAGAAGCTCCTTTTGGTAAGAATCGAGAGCTATCAGTATCTCTTGCGGATTGACGGAAGTGTTGCCATCGTTATGCTTATACTGATAGAATTTTCCGAATTTGCCTTCCATGATCAATACAAAACCATAGTCAAGTTCGGTGGTGGTCCAATAGTGGTACTTTACACAGATTCTTGTAGCAAGCATCTGTATTTGGAACTCTGTAACGATGTCGAAGACTCCAAGGAAGGTGAAGAGTTCTATCAGTCTGCCCTTGACCCATCCGACCAGAGAGCGTAGCCCACCCTGCTTCTGAATGTCAAGCAAGGTGGCTTTACTCTTTGTGATAGCATCTGTGTAGGAGACTGGGCGAACGTAACCCGGCTTATCCTTAATAATCGGAACCAAGGATTCTTGCTGCCTTGGCTGTGAGGTTGATAGCTCGTTGCTGCTCATTGTTCTGCTTTTGGATTATTTCGTCATTCCAGCACTCACCATTGAGATAAGTGAGTGGGTCTTTTCTGTATACTGGGTCGGGAGTGGAGGCTACGTAAATAGGAGTAGCTTTCATACAAGCTACCTTATCGTCAAGGCTTAACTTATTCCACTTAGCCTCAGCCTTCTTACGCCCTCGCTTTTTGTTGTAAGCAATCCACCATTCTTCAAAAGGTGGTTCGAGGACCAAAACCTGTTTTTGCTCCTCTTCAATCTCCAAATCTACCGTTTCCACTTCGGCTTTGTTGTTGAACAGTTCGGAAGGCTTGTAATACTTTCCAGTAACAGCATAACGTGCACCTTCTCGGAAAGCATCCTGCAGCGGTTCTTGGTCAGAATATACTTTCGCCGCTTTGATTATTTCCTTAAATGTTTTCATAAGCTTTCAAGTTTAAATTTTTTATACCCAACCATCTGCACTTTCCAGTTCCTTCTTGCAGTAAGCCAAGCTAACCTTGTCGTCAATTTCCGGAATAGGTGTTCCGTTCATGCCTGCAAAGTCGATAAAGTTACGGATAACGCTGCTTGCTTCTGCTGTAGTAAGGGCAGAAAGCGGCTTGAAGACATCGTTGCCATGCTTGTCTTTTTCTCCGGTATAGAAAGGTACTGGCGCTATATGAAGCTGAATCTTATGCAAAGTGTCATAGAAGGTTTCCCCATTCTTCCATGCCCAATAGCTGATCATGAAGTGGATATATCGGGCTTGCTTGTCAGATTGCTGAGGATAGAACTTCTTTACTTCGATAACCTGCTTGTTGTCCTTGTATCTTTCAATGTCCTTGAAGAAACGCAGATAGTCGTTTGGATTGTTGAGATTGTATACACTCATATTTATTCTAATAATTACGTTAGATTTACTACAAGTCCTGCCTTGGCGTAATAGGTTGGAACGCCTAGAACTTGCTGGAATTTACTTACTGCTGCATTCGGGATGAGGTGCCGGGCAGAACCGTGGATGAGAATGATTTTGCGGGCACAGTGCTCTACGTCACAGTCATGCAGCCAAGAAATGGCGTGCTCCATGCTCATGTGGGATAACCGAATGCGGTCCGCTTGTCTTCTTGGAGTTAAGCCATCTGCTACAGCCTTGTCTAGCATACTGTCCGAATAGTTGCACTCTGCGAGATAGACTTTACAACCTCGGATAACAAAATTCAGATTGTAGCAATCCGTAGCAAAGAAGATAGTGCCGATTTCCTTATGGTGAATCAGATAACCATAATTTGGTGCATCCTCATCGTGCTTCACCCAAAAAGGTGTAGCACTAAAACAGCCAAAACAGTGGGTACATTCACAACCCAAAGTTCTTACGCAATTAGGGAAATACTGCGATACATTAGCATTGGAATAAACTATGATTCCTGCTTTGGCATATTCCTTAATATACTTGGCATGATCAGAATGCCGATGAGAACACAAGCACGCCTCTACCTTGCTCGTCTTGTACCCGATAGCCTTTTTCACCTCTTTCAAGGGTACGCCTGCTTCAATCAGCAGGATTTCTCCCGAATCTGATTGAAGGGAATACGAATTGCCTTGCGATGAAGAACCGATAATGATTAGCTTCATACTACAACAAGTTAAGACTTACGGCAGTACATTTCTTGAAATCCAAGTTCATATCTGCCATACGATACTCCAAAGCTTCAAGGTAGGCAGTCATACCTACAGACTGTTTTACCATTAGCTTATACTGGTACTCGCCAACTTTCTGCAAGAAACCTTCCTTTTTCAAGGCAGCGTTCAACTTGCTTAAACGCTCTACTAGCTCATCGTGCTCTTCGCACATTCTTTTCTGATAATCTTCCATACTGTTTATTTTTATAATTTTGCTACATTATGCTCGGCACGTACTTCAATGTCGCCAATGCGATATTGTCTTCCACTGAGAATTTTCATTTCAACACAGTCATATCTGCCACGCTTGCAGCTTCCTACGACCTGAGCTTCAATCAGTCGACCGGCTCTAGTACTTGTGCATTCAAAGAAGACAACAATATCACCTTCTTTGAGTTCTTTTCCTCTAAAATCTTTCATGTTATTTTTGCTTAATGTTATGACAACCTAGTTACAACTTCCCAATCATCAGCAAAAATATCACTAGATGAGGCTGTCCAAGAATCGGCACGACCTGATTGATGTATAAGCAATAGCTGATTAGTATAGTCAATATGAGGATCCTTACGTATCATAAGAATGTCTTTGGCAGATTGAGGGAGTGATTGCATTCCTGGGATGATGCCAGCATCTATTCTGCAAGGAATCTGTTTAACAACAAATATTCCTTCACAAACCCAACTACTACGTCTTACTGCAAGACCAGCCTTTAAGCAATGCATAGCACCGCCAAAGTCCATTACACCAACCTTATGGTAAGCCTTCTCAAACACGTCCTTGGGAGACCAACTTTCATAACCGCCTTCATAGACAACTTTATAGCCGTCTTCACGGTTCATTGACCTTGGCACAGCCTCATCTTTAAGATACACTTTGCCATCAACTCGCCAAGCTGGAGTGGCATATACAACTTTTGTTCCAATATACTTTTCCATATCAATTTATTTTATATCCTCATAGAGGATGGTTAGTTATCTTTCTTAGGCTTAATACCCCATGCGAGACATCCAAATCTAACGTCTGTATCAATATTTGAACCATCAAATACAATCTCTTCTCCTCCAATAGACGTTAAGGTAATACCGATTGGCAATGCAGGGTAAAGATATAGCGGAATCAAACGAAGTCCAAGAGTATTTTTCTCATTGGCAACCTTCTTATCAAATTCTTCCTTTGTAAGATGCCCCTTGTCTAATGCAGATTGTAAGCAAGAAATTTCTTCCTCAACATCTTCTTCGGATTGCCAACTTCCAAAATGTAAAGCCTTACACTGACTTTCCGTAAGAGTATTCCAATCAATGTCTTTCTTAAATTGTTCTTGAACTTTTTGCCAAGCATCATTGAGACTTTTGTTTTTATAATCTTCATCCCAATGATATACCTGAATGCATTCAATTTGATTTGCAAGCCATTTCAAAGTATTGTTAACCTTTTCTTCTAATGAAATTTGTTTCATATTATTAAATAATATTATGCCCGAAGGCGTTCTTACTAGATCAATTTACGATGTGATGATGCTGGTGCGGCTGCTGAAGAAGCAGCGATGACAGGCTGAGCGTTGCTTTCACCTGCCGGCTGATCAATCTCACCAGTCTCAGCATCAACCACGATTACCTTCTTATCCTCAGCAAATTCCTCGTCTCTCTGCTGCTCAGCAGATGGAGCTTCGTCAATGTTGAGAATATCATTGTTCTCGATGGAAAGCTCACCCCACTTGGAGAGGAGTCTTCTCAGCACGGTCTTCAATGCCATACTCTCGAAGTTGGAATACCAGCCCACTCCATCGCTTACTCCCGATGCAGCCTGCTTTAATGCCAAATTCTTCAAGGTTTCCGATGTAACACTGTCCTTAAACTTGACGGTAGGGCTATACTGCTTGGCGTAAAGGCAAACTTCATCGAGCGACATGTAGAGAAGCTTGGAAAATCCGTTCTTCATCTTCATGTATGCAAAGTATCCGATTGGCACATTTGATGTGCGAATACCCGACAAGTCGAGATTACCGGTCACCTTGTCATAGCCTTTCAGCTCGCCCTCATACACCACATCAGAGTTGATGGTCTCGTATTTACCAGTTCGCATTGCCAACTGGAGATAGCCCTTTGTACCCACCACGAGCGTAGGAGTCAATACTCCATGATTCTTGAAAGGCAGGATATAACACTGACCCAACTGCTTGTTGAGCGGAAGATGCAGGGATGCTGCCTTCAGAGCTTCTGCCATCAAAGCATTCGGGTTGCACTGGAGAAGGCTTTCGTCCGATGTGGCAAGCTCCATCAAGCTTGTTGTGAAAGTTCCCTTATTCTCCTTCAATGTATTCTGTAACAAGGTCTGGTAATAACTATTGTTCATTACCGCCTGAAAGTTCTTTACTGCCAGCGCCTTCTGCGATGGCTGCTTTGCTACTGCTGTTTCTGCCATGATTGTAAATTTATTTTTTATTTACTAAAGTATTACACATTATTTACTAAAGTATTATTCCATAACCGCAAGGGATGGATATTCAAACTTCAACTCGTCGTCTGTTGTCACGTTCAACCGAATCTGCTGACCGCCATGATACAGTGGTATGTTCACGCTCTCGCATTCATCGAGCAGCATTGGAACTGAGATTTCATTGTATCTTGCGAAGGTGTAGGCGATGTCGATTCCAGAGTTTACCTTTGCAGCGGTGTTGAGTCTGCTGTAAGGTACACCAACATGGTAGCACTCACAGAACGGCTTCTTCTCTCCATCAAGCGTAGTCTTGAACAGACTCCACTTCACATAAGCGAAATGCCCGTTTACCCGGTCTTCGAGCAACTGACAAGATTTCTGATTGTATTCGTTTGCGATGTCAAGTTCCTCATCGAGTGCGTCAAGCTGAGTCTGATAGGTCTCCTTATCCTTGTTTATATCCTCAATGCGGGTGCTGATACGGTCAAACGTTTCCTTTGTTGCAAGGAGTTCCAACACCTCATTGTATCTGATTCCGATAGGCTCACGCTCCTTTTCGAGTTCGGCTAGCATCTTTGCGGTTTCTTCCGAACTGGTCTCGGATGGCTTTTCGAGTTCAGCCTGCAAGTCTGCAAGTTCCTTCACGACCTGCTGATATTCTTCCTTCTTGGCAAGAATCTGCTCGTAGGTATCCGGAACCTCAGCATCAACCTCCAGCTTGTGATATTCAGCTTCTTTGAGAACCTTGTGAGCTTCCACTAACTGATTGGTAGTTATCTTGCGCTCCTCATCGGTCTTCTCCAGCAGATTCTTCAACTCCGTGTAGGTGTGCTGAAGCTTGGTGAAGTCTTCATCAAGAGCCTTCAAATCGTCAGCCTTTCTGTCATTGAAGCGCTTCTCTGATTCATTCTTGATTCTCTCAACGTCTTCTGCAGGGAGAGTCTGACCGCAATGAGGACAGATTCCGTCTTCTGCGTTCCAAACCCATGAGCGTTTTGTGGCTTCATCTATCTTGTCGTTGATTTCATCTGCCTTCTTCTCGCATTCTTCCTTCTGCTGCTTGGCGTGTATATCGGTCTCGCTGTAACCGCTCATCTTCTGTTTAAGATCGTCCACTGTGCTCTGAGCCTTCTTGACGGCAACGTCCGATGTGATCACATCACTCTGATGCTTGGTTGCCTGCTCGGTGGCGAGATTCATGGCGCCCTGCTCCATATTGTGCTTGCGCTTCTCGGCAAATTCTATCTTCTTACGGATTCCATCAAGTCTTACCTTGTCAGCTCCACCAGTACGAATGTCCTGAATCTTGTTGGCAAGGTCCACCAGCTTCTCGTTGAGCTGAGCCTTCTCGGTGGACAGGGCTTCCCAATCCTGCGCTTCGGGCAGTGACTTATTCAGCTCTTCCAAGCGGATAGGCACGGCATCCAACTGCTCCTGCACCTCCTTTCGCTTGTACTTGATGTGGTGGACCAGCTTGTCAATATCCTGCTTCTTCAAGGCTTCAACAACAAAATCATATTTGCTGTTGCCTTCCGTAATATCCTCGGTGGTAATATCGCCTACAAGTGCCTGCAACTTATTGCGCTGCTCCTGCCATGTGCGGTAAACGAAATCCTTTGTTGACGAGCAGAGACGGAAAACGTCTTCCGGACAGATAGTATCCACCGTTTTCTTATACTCGCCAGCAGTAACAACTTCATCATTCACATAATACTTGAAGGTGTTTCTGCACTCGTCGCCCTTCCATGAATCCGTGAGTGTACGCTTCAAGACAATATTGTCCTGCCCTGCTGGCTCCGTGCCAGTGTAAAAGACTCTAACCGTAAGCTCCACCTCATGAGGAATCTCCTTGATGATGTTGTGGTCCTTGTCGAATGTCTTGATTTCGAGCGAATTGCCGCTGATGTCCTTTCCGAAGAGCGCATACATGATAGCGTTGACTATCGTACTCTTTCCTAATCCGTTTTTGCCCGATATGACGGTGATGTCTTCGCCGAACTCATATTCCGCATTGCGGATTCCGCAAAAGTTGAGAAGTCTAAGCTTCTTGAACTGGATTTTCTTCATCTTTATTTTCTTTTAAAGTTTCTTTTTCTCTTAACTCCTTATCATACTGTTCGAATGCCATTGCGGTTGCGTAAGTGAATTGGTCACTGTTGCGCATTGCGTTCAAGATAAGGTTTTTCAGGTCTTCGGGTGACGCATGAAGGAAGGAGTAAGCCTTCGGAACGTTTCTGTCACCCATCAAGACAATGCACCGAAAGTGCTTGGAGTTGTCTCCTGCCTTATCAACTTCATCAAGTTCCTTCTTGATTCTGTTGAAGTGATTCTGTCTGATGTTCTTGTTGCTCATTGTCGTTTATGTTTATTAAAATATCATTTAGCGTTCTGTTGTACTTTATCTTTCCTGCCTTGAACAGACGGGAAAGAATAGAAGACACGTCCTGCTGTATTGCCAGCTTCAACCTTGTATAAAGCACTCCGCTGGGCTTGTGGTGTTCATCGGGCATCATTTCTCTGATTTTACCGATGATATACAGCTCGTCCATAAGCTAATCGGTAGAGCCTAGACCGCTGCGAGTTCCGTTGACTGGTCCTGCTTCCAGGTTAGTGTCGGGGACATAAGTGAAAGCGCCTTGGCAGATGCGTGAGCCAGAAGCAATATAGAACTTGAAGCCAAGCAGTCGCATGATGCGGTGCTTCAAGTTCCATCTGCCCGACTTGACGATGGAATGAACTTCTTCACCATATCCGCAATCCACCAACCCGACTACCTCGTCAAGATTTTCTCTTACCTTGCCTAAGTAATCATGCCCTAGCCATTTCGGGAAATATACTTCCAGTAGCATTCCCTTGCCCGACTGTCCGCTTCTTGGCTGAATCAGCATCTTCATGTTGGAAGGAAGCTGTATTCTGAAACCAAGCGGAACAAAGAAACGGCTGTGAGGATAGACCTCAACACTCTGTCGAACAAAGAGATCATAAGCTGCATCTGTAGGATGCGCTTTAGTCGGGAAGCAGTAAAGTTCTGCATCCACATTAATTCTTGTGCCTAATTTACTCATTATTTTTATCTTTAAATTCTTTTATTACTTCTGCCACAACACTGTGTCCTTTAATTCCTAAAACTAATCTGATTTTCCGAAGGCTCATCCCTTCAGAATGCAATCTTAGTATTTCATCCTTATAAAGTTCTTTCTGCGGGATTGGCTTTTCTACTTTAGGTGTTGTCATTAAAGCCTTTTCAATAAGTTTTCTAGAACGTTCGGTTCTTCCGAACACAAGAGAACCGACATAAGTACTTGATGTGTTGAACCTTTCGGCTATACTCTTTAAAGAAATACCTTTCTTGAAAGACTCATTCATTGATATTATTTCATCATCAGAAAACTTTATCTTTAAGTCTTTCTCTAAGGATTGGTTGGTGTACTCGGTTCTGCACCTACCATGTACCAATCTACAAACAAAGGCTCTTGTTACATCATACTTTGATGCTAAATCAGCTTGCTTCATACCTTTCTTATAGTCCTCAAAGATTTTTACCGCTAACTCATCAGAAATTTTTCTATTCCGCTTTGCTGCTTCCCTTGCCTTTTCCGAATAATGATAATGACCAGCATCACGACTATACTTGTTATTGTACTTTTGAGTACACCACTCCAAATTGGCTACACAATTATTCTGCGTATTGAAATCCTTGTGATTTATCGTATCGTAGTTGTTGGGGTTAGGAATGAATGCCATAGCAACAAGACGATGAACTAAGAAAGAAAAGTCTTTTCCTTCTTTTCTTAAACGAATTCTCAAATAGCCATCTTTAAGAGGATGAGGAATCATAATCGTACCACTTCTGCTTGAACGAACACGCCCAATATTGCTAACCTTATACAAACCTTCAAAGCCAACAACATCCATCCAGACCTCACCCTGCAGGTCTGGTTGCTTCTCCAAATTCCGGCTCACTACTTTCTGATTATTCTTACGGCAAACACATCTTTTGCAAGTATATATTTTACCATAAAAATCTGTTATCGGCTTAGCTTCACCGCAAATTTTACAGACTCTTAGCCCATTCGTCATAATGCTTCTCTTTTTTTAGTCGTTCAACTTCCTTCCTGTAGAACTCTATAAGCTCTTGCAGCTCGAACAGAGACCAGTTCTTGGCTTGGCGATGTTTCCATTCTAGCAGTTCCATCTTCTTTGAGCCAAGTTTCTTTTCTAGATACTTACCCAAGTATATCAGATGAGAGCTGTTGAATCTGTTATCATATTGACATTCGATTGTCACGTTGTCCGGATCAAATCTCGTTGCCATGTGAATACGTCCCCAATAGTGGCTTGCATCGCCTTTAGAGAAAGGTAAGATACGCCTGCAAGTTGGGCACTGAAACACACCTTCACCGTTTACATCACGAAGTCGTATATAGAGAGAAAACCACCTATCGAGCTTCTTGGTGAGTGCTGGCTTGCTAAGTCCGGCTTTTGCCTTCTTCCTTTCCTGTTTCTCCTTAGCTTTATCCCAAGGAGTTTTCTTTAATGGAGTCCTTTTTAGGGGAGTTTTTCTTTTCAGAACCATACCTTATAATATTATAATGTATCATACTCGCCTTCCTCTCTTCCCATATCTGCTGAGAGATTCTTGATTCGAGAGTTAAGCATATTGATTTTCCTCAGGCACAGTTCGAAGTGCCGGATGGGGCACCACGGATTATGCGCAAGTTCTTTGTATATTTCGTTCACCCGATCTTGATAGGACCAGGTTGAGAATAATTTCAGCATACGCTATTGTTTTTGAAGTTAAGATTAAATCCTGCCTATCCTCACGGACCAGCAGGGAGTAGATTATTAACTCATATTTCCACCCATTATGTTGCCGCTGCAACTGGACAAAAACAAATTGTTGAATAAACTATCTAATAATAGAGTTGCAGAAGTGGGACTTGAACCCACGACCAGTTGCACGGTTTGATAAGAATATGCTAAGGATTTACACATCTGTTACGTGCTTGCTCTAACCAACTGAGCTATTCTGCAATATACGGCATCATGCGCTACCATGAATTTAAGAGCCATGCTCACCGTTGAGAAATGCAACTCGAATCTGTTTTTATATATCAATTATGGCTAATCAACACATCATTTAAGCTTGTTGCATTTCTAACATAAGAACTCAAATATATTCAACTTTTTCCAATATGTCAAAGAACAAATGCCCACAAACTGGCAATGGGATTGTTTGAGAATCTGTTACATATTTGAAATGAAGGTGTTGGTAGAATGCTCGACCACAACATTTCCTTATGGTTCGTGGCGCCTGAAAAGTATCAACGCAAACAACTATATTTCGCCACTGGTCTTTACCGCTCTTTTGTCACCGTTTCATTCGGATTTAATATAATAACAATATTTCAAAACTATGGAGGCGCCAAGCGGAATTGAACCGCCGACCTCTGCAACCTCCTTGCAGCGCTCTACCACTGAGCTAAGGCGCCAAGATCACTCCTATTCTCACGAACCAGAGTGAAGCGTAATAACTAAAATACATTTTTAAGAATGAAATAAAATTGTATATTATGCTTTGAACCCACTCTTTCAAAACCTCCACCCTGCTCACGCAGAGTGAAGGAAAATAACGCTTAAAATTTTTATCTAAAAGCCTAACGGCTGTCATCATTGCTCTTCTACCAGTTCGGGGTACTTCTTTACGAGGATTCCCCCATATCGGTTGGTTGCGACATCACGGATATCAACCGCCAACTTACTATTTGTTTTAAATGCTATTGCAGCATAGACTGCCGCATCGCAGCAGCCCACCGTTTTTGCTATTTTGCCTATTTTTGATTTTCTTATCAAAATTTTCGGCTTAAAAACTATTTTATCCATACTTTTTTATTATCTTTGCACACGTAAACTACTCAATGATAGGAAAACGAAGATTTGTTGACCAAATCACGAGTGCAAAGATACACATTTGTAGGCAAACTACCAAGAGTGTAGGCAATATTTTATATTATATTTATCTATTTACACATTTATAAACACTAAGAGATATGGAAGGATTAAGGGATAGAATTAATGAAATAAAAGACTATTACAGACTGTCTAACAGAGGGTTTGCGGAAGCTGTAGGTGGCAAACCTGCTGCTACAAACAACTATCTGAACGGTACAAAGGAACCTTCTCTAGAGTTTGTTGACAGAATATTGTCTACTTATGTAGACATTTCTGCAGAATGGCTTCTTCGAGGTGAAGGCTCGATGTTTAAGGAAGACAAACCAACCGATGAAGCGCTCTTGAAGGAGCTGGCAGAGACCAAGGTTAAGCTGCTGGTGAAGGAAGGTGTAGTCAAGGAACTCCGTGACATGCTCCTGGAGAAGAACGGTGGCGTGATTCCGGATGATAGAAAGAGCGTTGTCGGATGATACGAAAAAAGCAGGGCACTAGGCTCTGCTTTTTCTGTATAATACCTTTGTGTATCTCCATTTCGTTACGATATTCGCCTTCATAAATCGGTGGTCTTTTTTCAAATCCTTAACATCGGGGAACAACAAGGAGTAACCAGAGTCAACTCGTCTATCTTCCCAATATCGGCATTTCTTCTTGAGAATCTTCTTAGCCAATCTAACCTTCATACTTACCTCGCTTTCTTTTAGATTCCATTCGGATAGGAAAATAATTCTGAATCCTACCATCTATATTTACAAAACAGTAGTCTATCCATTTAGTACTATAATCTCCAAGCAAAGACTTCACCGAATATCTAATTATCTTAGCCTTGCGCTTGAACTTATAACCTTGGCTCTCCCAATAAGGACGAGCCTTCTTCATTTGCTTTTTAGCTTTTCTAATACTAGTCATGCGCTACTCCTTTTTATTCTGTAAATACGTCAAGCACTCCTTGGCGATAGTGCTTACCGCCTTGAAATATTCATCATCGTATAACGATTCGTTACCATCATACCTAGAAAGGTATTTCTTTCGTTTCATGTCTGCATCGGACATGATTTTAAGCTTTGCGACAATAACTTCATTACTGGTTACCTTACCAAGAAACCACAACAGATTAGTTAACGCTAACTTGTTTGGTTCATAATCGTTAACATTTGATGATTCAGACAGCCTTCCTTGAATGTATTTCGTAAGTCTATCTTTGTAATTCATACATTTCTCAAAATAGAATACGATAGGCTTATCGAAAGAAGGGGTTAGTAGACCATAAGCAATGCTCATACTTACCTGGAACTTTGCAGCACCTTTAAGCAAACCTTTCGCCTGTTCCTTGATAGCTTCACGGAATTGTCCTATACTCATATCTCGCTTTCGAAAATTACAAGCTCGGCAAGAAGGCATATAATTCTCCATACTATCCTCACCATGAGAAACGATATACTTACCTTCTTTATCGCTCCAACGTGAATAGCATCCACGATTCTTAGGTACGAAATGGTCGATTTGCATATCTTCGAACTTTATTTCTCTTCCGCAGTATGCGCAATGATGGTCGTACTTCTCCCAAACCTTAATTCTATCTTCTTTCTTCATAACTATTTTAGTTCATCAAAATCAAGCCACTCAATCTTATCGTAGCACTCGTACAGAGCTTCAATACGCTGCGTGCCATCTCCTCTAGTGACTAGCCATACACCATCACTCATCGCTCCGTAGTGAAGAGCCGTAGGATTTACGCCTCTACCACTATATCGGAACATTACCCACTTTTTTAATGGTGGCTTCTCTTCCTTTAGGTCGTGCCATAATGATGCCGCATTCACATAAGGAACGTTTTCTGTGTCACAATCAGTAACACCAACCTTCTCTGTACTAAATGTTACTCCATCTAATTCATTGTAATCTACCTCATCTTCATTGCTACAGATGTTGAGGTAAATCCTCTTTGGTAAATTCTTTACTTTCATATCACTTAAACTTAATGATGAAAAACTCGGTATCCAACCATTTGTCGGGGCATAAACCCTTTTTCGGCTTTCCAATGGTGATACCTTCGATTTCCTTTTCTATCATCGGACGATTTTTTGCATAACCGCAGAAGAATCGGACGTAGGTGTAAGGGATGAACCTAGCGGTTTTCTTTTCAAGCAACTCTTTGAGCTTTGAATTGCTTATAAGTATATCAAACTCTGGGTGCATTGTAACCTTGCGATATTCATCACTTCCTCCGTATTTTGCTTGAATTAAGCGGTTTATCCAATACGATTTGATGGTTCTGTATTCCTCAGTCTTCTCGCCAGCAGCAATCATATCGAACCATTGCTTGGAGACTACGAGATTCAGAACATTCTTCTTGGCTTCGGACAAATACTTGTCCATTACCTTTGTCATTCTTCGTTGCAATTTCTGTCTTGATTCATGCTTTCTTTTCTTAGGGATGCCAAGAAGTACCAGTCTGTCATTCTGGTTTCTCTGACATATTATGCTATTTCTAGCATTCACTAATGCAGTCCAAGACTTAGTAACTTCACCCTTAGCGTTAGTCCATCCCTTCTTGTCGAACTCTTTGTAGAGGTCAAAAGGGTCGAGGTCAAAACCATGCTTCTCGATGTAGTCACAGAACTCATCCATTGATGGCTTTTTAAACGTATTCAAACACTTTCCCATAATCAATTATTTTTAGTCTGCACTTTTTACAATCTAATTATACCATGGCTAGGCATGGAGCTACAGAGTAAGAGTTAGCGAGAACTTTATATCCATAGTTACGAGTTGTGAAAGTATAGCCATATACGTCCATACCACATACAGATTGCATGTATGTAGCTATAGAATGGTTTGTTTTCTCTAAAATCGTGCGCTTTACTGCAAATTTGACGATTTCAACCGCAGTTTTGATGCTTACTCCGAGTCTTCTTGCAATAGTCTTGTAAGAAAGTCCGTTCTCCTTGTACTCAAATCCGTAACCGAACTTCCGTGCAGCGTCACGGGCAGACTTAACGACCTTGAAGTCGTGGCTGGCGCCATGAGCATTTCGAATGGTTCTCTTTGCGAAATCCTTTCTAGATTGAACTACTACCACCAAGATGGCTTGCAGAGAATACTCCACACTTTTGAGGGAAGAATATTCCATCTTCCTTTCTCCTAACTTAACATTGCGCTTTGCGTGCCTTGAAACAACAGAACGCAACATGAGGGTCTTTCCCACTATCGTGACAAGACCATACTGAGACAACACATGTATGCGCTTCTTTATCGTGCGTGCGTGTGCGCCCAAGAGATTTACTAACTTGTTTATGCTATAGTCTTTGAGAATATTTGAACCTAAGCGCTTACGGATAAGCAGAAACATGGCAATAGCTTTCAGCAACTCTTTGTTGCCGAACATTTCCAAAGCCAGTCTTAATCTTAGATTCTTATTCATGTGAAATAAAAGTGGGGGAAGAAAAAACCGCTCCACCGATTTAATCAACCCCCTATATATTTGTGCCTATTGAACTCAGGCAAGTTTGCTAATGTTTCGCCAAGCAAAGGTGGAGCTTCTACATTGACGAGTGCAAAATTACAACTTCATGTACACATATCCAAGCATTTATACACTCTTTAACCAACAAAACCTAAAGAAATCTTGTAACTATCTGTTACTAAATTACTTATAACGCTTTTCTTATTTTAAAACAGTATAAATATCAAAGAAAATTACCAAAAATCTTGTGTTATAAAAAAGTTATCATTATCTTTGCAGTAGTAAAATAAGTGACTGATAATTAGACTGTAAGATAATTTTCAATGTGACCCCAACGGAATCACTAAGTCGTTATCAAATAACGCTAAAAATAGAATTTTATCTAAAAAGAATACGGATGTAAGTCGCTTATAATCAAGCACTTATCTCCGTATTTTTCGTTTAGGGGTGTTCTTGGTGCAAGGAATAGGCTGACAATTACTGGTCGTTGACTGGTCTACGCCTAAAAACACATTAACTCTCTGAAAACCAGCCAAATTAGCTGTCATGATAATAAATGTTAAATTTGGGGTGTGTTATCAAATTGTTATCAACTCCGTAAAATTATGTTATCAAAATGGCTAGTATTAATTTAAGCTTCGTTCACAATCGGTTGAAAAGAGGAACGTCACAGAAGCCAGTTTCCATCGAATTGCGGTTCAGTTACAAATATGAGCGCAAGTACATTTCAACCGGCATCAAGGTCACTCCAAACCAATGGTCTGACAAGTTGCAACGCATCATCAAGCACAAGGATGCTGCTGTACTCAACGAGCGGCTGGAAGCCTTTGAGGAGCGTGGTCGCATCGTATTGAACAAAATGTTGAAGGAAGGTATCACGGATTTGTCTCTGATTCCTGCACTTTTCAATGGTGAGCAAGACAAGAACATTTCATTCATTGACTACTGCAAGAAGAGAATGAATGAACGCAAAGTGCATGATCATACCAAGAAGCGCTACGCTGTGTTTATCAGATTTCTGCAGGGCTGGGGTAAGATTATCTCGTTCAGCGACTGTAACGTGTCTAAGGTGCGTGCCATGGATGAGTATCTTCACCGTCAAGGAAAGGCGCAGTGCACCATCTACGACTATCACAAGTATCTAAAGTTATTCATCAATGATGCGATGATAGACGGACTTATTGAGAAGAATCCTTATAAGTTTCTTCCGTTCCACATCGGCAAGGGTGAAAAGCAGTATGTAGACTGCTGCACCGAAGAGCAGTTCAACGAAATCAAGAAGCTTGACCTTTCCACTCCTCACTTGCAGGCGACAAGAGATTTGTTTCTCTTCCAATGCTACACCGGACTGGCTTACTCTGACCTTGCTTCATTCGATTACGCCAACTGTGTTGAGAAGGATGGCAAGATGTTCTATCATGCCAAGCGCACAAAGACAGATACTGATTTCGTGTTCCAGCTACTCTCCCCTGCTGTAGAGATTCTAGTTAAATACGATTTCTCGCTGCCAAAGATTTCCAATCAGAAATATAACGACTATCTCAAAGTTATCGGACAGATGGTCGGGGTTGACCGTCTCCACTCCCACATGGGTCGTGCTACGGCTGCTACGCTCTTCCTTTCAAAGGGTATGTCTATCAATATCGTGGCAAGGGTGCTCGGTCATACCACCTTGCGCCAAACCACAAGATACGCCCGAACTCTGAGCAAGGACGTACAGTCTGCCTTTGATGCGCTGGAAGGCAAGATGTAATAAACGAATAAAGGGTAGCCATTACTGACTACCCTTTTCCTTGTCTCGTTCTCTTTTCTCTTGTATCGCCTTGCGGATATACTCGCCCTTCTTGTCTAGAAGGTTCTTGAGGAACTCCAAGGTTTCCTCGTCAACCCGAAAGCATACCTTGCTGGATAGGACTTCTTCGCCCTTGCGCTTGCCTCCTGCTCCTGCTCGCCTTCCACCCCAGTTGGGATGGATGCTCATCTTCTTTGGCTTGCCCTTGTTGGTAAGGGTCATTTTCGATTTCAACTTATCCTTCACGTAAACCTCAGCTATCAATGCGCCTGGAGTGGTACGCAAGCATGAGATAACGATTGATTCCAGATTCTTGGCATCCGTGAAGAAGGATTCCGTCTCGTCAATGATTACCAAATCATCATACAATACGATTCTTGCCTTTTCCATACTCGTTTCCTTTTATCCCAGTACTGCCATCAATATTGTGAACAGAAAGATGAACAGTACGAACCATTCCTGCTTACTCATTACTTACCTCCTTCCTCGATTACTCCTATCGGTTTGATGTCGTGTACGGTCTCATCCTCGGTGAAGAAGGAGATTTTCATGTTGTCACTCACGTACCCCATGGCGATAACGTTCTCCTTGCTATCCTTGATGATGCAAATATCCCCTCTCACTTCGTTCTGAGTTTTCAGATACTTGATTGCAGCGTCCTTCACTGCCAAAGGATTCATTTCCTTTGTAATCGTCTCCCATGACTGAGGGAAGACGAAAATAAACTCTTTCTTGTTCATAATCTCTAAAATTCAAATAATTCCAACTGTGTATAGGTCTGCTTCGGCAGAAGCTTGTTGATTTCATCAAGCAGCTTTCCTGCTTTCTTGCAGACTGTATTGTTACTATCTTCTGATTCTATCTGTCGTAACAGATATTTCTTTGCCCATTCAAGGGCATGCTTCACGGCTGCTTCCTGCGTCTTGAACCAATCCTTGTTGCTGAGATTGTTACCCCAGCATCCCCCTCGGTCTACCAGCATGTATCTGATTCCGTACGTCCACTTACCTCTAACCAATGCGGTGGTGATTTCGATAAAGGCTGTATCCTTTCCAACCTTTGCCGACTGATCGGGATTGATGCAAACACCGTGCTCATTGAACTTAAAACGCTTGCTCATACAACCTCCTTCTCTGTTATTAATAACTGCTCCCAAATATACTCATTCTTGTGCGTGATTTCGAAGAGTGTCGGGTGGTCCTCGGAAACCTCATACTCACCGCAAAAGGCTTGCTCGTATGACTCCAGCACCTTCTGTTTTTTCTCTGCCAGCATTTCCTTTGCCTTGGTCTTGGTGGTATAGACTCCCAAAACGTTTACCTCTGTGTCACTATCGTTGCCATAGAGTTCTGTCAATACAAAAACTATCTGCTTCTTCATGTTACTTGTCTTCCTTCTCTTCTACTACATCAAATGAAACACTATCCAACTCGCCTTCGTCTTCAAAAGCACCCATATCATATAGTTCTCTTACAAGATTTTCAGCACATTCCGGTGAAACAGCAGAACGCTCCACCTTGTAGACTACCTTTTCAACGATTTCTACTACATACTTTTTCATATCAAATCCTTTCTTTTTTAATTAATACTGGTGGGTGGATGGTACTTTGCAACCATCTGTATCGGCTTGGATACCGCATTCACCCTATGGAAGTTTAACAATAACCGCTATTTTATCTTCTTGTTTGTCTTCTCATTTATCTTCTCAAGACAAGTGCTCTTGCTTACCTGCATTCCGTTCGTGAGATAATATCTCTCGGCAAATGGTGTCTGCTTGATGATGCAAGTTGTCTTTGCTCTGTATCTGTGCCCGAACTTATCTACGTGGATAGCGTCTCGGAAGCATGTTATTACTATCGTCATGGCTTAGTCTCCTCTACTATATCTTCCAGTTTCTTCTTCTGAATATCCATGGAAATCAGACTTTCAATGTCTAACACGTCCATTTCTCGCCTATCATCAGATGGGTAGATATATATGCAAAAGCTATCTATCTGGAATTTATCACAACTCCACAAAGTGTAGGTTTTTGTTTGGAAACGGAATATGATTTTGTTCCAATCATTTTTAGCCAATAAATCTTTAACTATAGCGTTAGTCATATTCAATACTTTTTATGAGGGAGATTGCTCTCCCTCTGTTAAACTTACTCAGCCATCAGACTGTTTACTAAATCCTGCTTGGTGGCGAAGACCTGATTTGACTTAATGTAGTGTCCTTGGTCTCCACCTAACACAAACTTACACTCTTCTCCGTGCTTACTTCTCACTAGGCTGATATAAATAATCTCGTCCTCAACTATCTTGTTATCACGCAAAAGATACACCTTCTGACCTACATAGAAGTCGGTATGCATAACTGTGTTGTATTCCTTCGCTACATACAACCCGTCCATAATCTCCATGCATGCATAAACCGCATGTTCGTCGTCTGCGAGATCCTTTGTGATTCGGTCGAAGATTTCCTGCTCTGTTGGCTCTCGCTCTTCTCCGGTCTCCTCGTCCACATCCCAGTAGTTATAGCGGCATCCGCATTCGTCTGTGATAATAAGTCCTGCGGCTTGCGCTTTCACTACGTCTTGGATGCTCTTAACCTCAACACCTACATAATTCCCACCAATCTCTGTTGCATTTTTTACGTTCATATTCTTATCTCCTATTTTTTTAAAATGTTACTTAATAATCTTGTCTATCTCTGCTTGATACTGATAGTCGGTGCAGTCTGCAAAATCGTCCTGCTCCTCATAGAAGCGTGCAGCGCTCTTCAGTTCGTGAAGGCTGGCTTTGGTATAGTCCTTGGCTGGATTCACTTGTCTGAGGTTCTCACAAGTCTTGCAATACTCGATGAAGTCTAAAAGGACTTCCTTGTCATTGATGACGCCCTGCATTCCTGCTGCCATAAGTGGTAGGGCAACTATCACTGCCACTACCAATGCTAACTTAATTCTCTTCTTCATATCATTACAAATTAATCTTATTGTTTATCTCCTTTAATGTCTTGTATGTCTCCGGAAACAACTCCAAATGTGCTGCCATGAAGACTGCGCAACCAACTGCCTTTGCATAGGCTGATGTTGTTGTTTGATAGAGTAACGCTCTTAAAGCGTCATACTCCTTGTCTGTAAGTTCTAACTTATTCTTCTTCATTGTCTTATCAGTTTTTATATGTTATATCAACGATATATGGTAAGGCGTGTTGCGGCTTGTTGTCCTCGTTTGTGTACTCGAATTGATGAGAGACCTTTAAGTAGCAAGAATTGTATTGTGAATAGTACTTCTTGATGGTCTTCTCTATCATATCTTTGTCTATCTGTTCACTACGCTCTATCTTCCAATAGTGGATGAATTTCTTATCCCATACGATGTTTGATGTGTCGTATCTGTTAGCTATTGCCACAAGTCCGAAATCGAGATTGAAGAAGAACATCTTACTACCTGTAAAAATAGCGTCTATTCGGTTGCGTGCCGTCTTTGTTACTCTTATTACTTCCATACTACTCATCCTCCTCTTTTAAAACATATTCCAAATCAAATATTAAATCTCCTAATAAGTCTATTTTCTTTCTTATTAATTCTTGCTCTAAGACTAAATTTATGGTCAATGCAAAAATTCAATTCAGAATATAACTTCTCTCGGTTAGACTTCCATTTAGCCAATAAATCTTCTTTTGATAGTCTTTCCATAATTACTCGTCCTCCATATCTTTAGCGTCTCTGATTCTGTAACCTGCCAATGCGCCAAACAAAGCGCATAAAACATAAATTGTAACGTCCATAACTAAATCCTTTCTTTTAAATTGTTAATATTGTGCGGTCTCCAGTCTTGAACTGGAAGTGCTCCTCTATTCGCTGACCGCTCCATTTTCTCACTTCTTGCCGAAATTGAAGATTCTGATGAACTGATAGAAGGTCTTGTGTCCCACAAGGTGAAACAAGTCTTCAATGATATACTCCTTGCATTCCTTTGTTCCTTCTCTGTATACTTCCTGCATCTTCTCTGCTGTCATGTTGCCACATGTAAGCCAGTCGAAGAATAATGCTCCTAGGCTCTCGTAATCGTTTGAGCCATCGTAAAACTTCTTCTGCTGCTCGTATGTCTTGTTCCTTCTCATAATCGTATCTTTTAATCATTCAACCATCTAGTGTTTGTGATTCTAGTCTGTGCTCCTGCGATTCTGTATTCAGCCGCATCTTTCTTCACTTGGGAGTATGATGTTTCCTCTTTATCGTACACGCATTCTTTCTCCCATCCGCTGCCCCAGTTAGTCCATATAGCCCAACCATAGCAATATTTGTTCTTCTTTGCCATAATCTCTTCTGTTTAATTGTTCAACTTTGCTTTAATCTCTTTGAACTCCTTCAATCGCTTGTGCGCTGCGGGAGTGCCATCGTTGTTTGAAAGATAATCCTCTAGAAGGATTATTCTATCTTCAATAGCTGATGTGATATTGTATATCTCATCGCCCGAAAGTGTTATTGTTCTATCCATAATCTTTTGTCCGTTAGGCTGGGGAGGGGCGTCAGCCCCGTGGGGCTTGCCCCTTATCCCCAGCAGTTATAAACTCATTTCATACACCCAAAGTTTACCCATTGTCTTCCACCCGAAGGCTTCTGCTTCTTCTCTAGTATCGAATTGTCTAACAATACTAGGAGACTCGTTTGGGTCTATTGGTTCATGTACTAATATATACTTCTTCATACCTTGTAATGTTAAATTGTTAAACTTCAAAATTGTGCAGGTGTACGTTTGCGCCCAACGTCTGCAAGCTATATGCAGCCTAGCTCCCTCACTTAACGTTCGTGGGTCAACGTGTTTCGATATTTATTCACTCTAACACGAGTGTGGTTTTACTTCAACCTAGAAGAGTGTTATAGACTTCTTTGTCTTTTGCGCTTTACAGTCTCGCTAACTGGGTTGTTGCCATTTTCCTTTGATGTTTGAAGAGTCCTATCTCTCTGACTTTCCCGACTAATCTGTACTTTTATAGAGGTAGTTAAACGTGAAGTTCTAAACGTGCCACCGTTCCTCTTTAAATCTTGAACTTGTTCTTGATTTCGCTTGCAAAAGTAGCGCATTTCTGCGAAAGTTCTAAATATTTTAGAGTATTTCTTTCTTATTTTCACGCTATTTAACCAAAAAGTAGCGCAAAAGTACGAAAGTCTTAAAGTTTTTAACAAATAATAGCGCATTTATACGCTTTCCTGAAAGAAAAAGTTTCTCATTTATGCGCTATTTTCAAAATAATTTCGTATCTTTGCGCCATAAAATTAGATTATTATGATAGAATTGCGTATAAAAGAGTGCTGTAAAGAGCACAATATATTAATTTCAGAACTTGCCAACAAGATGGGATATGAGCAAGTCACAAGTTTAAATCAGCTACTTAGGCGTAGAAAGATTGGACTTGACAAGTTAGAACAAATGGCAGAAATTATCGGCTGTAAGGTGTCTGAATTGTTTGAAGAGGATTCAAAGGAAGACTTCTCTTCATTCTTTCGCTATCGTGGCATCCATTACACAGCTGATACGCTGGAGGAGTTCTTTAAACAAGTTGGCGAACTAAAAGCAATAACAAGATGAAGAAATTTTTCGGTAAGGTTGGTACATTCTTAGCTGGTATGCTAGGGTTCTGCTTTATTGCAGTTGTCTTGGTGTACTCCTTCAAAAGTACGTTCTTTCACAACGTGAACGAAGACGTTGAGCGTAAACAAGAAGAACAAAAAGAAGAGTATCATAGGGAGTATGAGGAAATGGACGTTTTTGCAGACTATGACACGTATTATTATCACTACGATTATGGCTGTAAAGGCGTACATGAGGATATGACAGAAAGAATGCCGCTTTATAAGGCTGAGGGAGAAGGATTCGAGCCTTGTCACTTCTGTGCCGAGTGATGGCGCCAGCCGCCACGGCATGGGGAGGGCGCTTGCGCCCGTGGGGGCGCTGCCCCCTTATCCCCCGAAGGTTTTCTTCTTCCCCCTATAGAGAGACAACACCACTTTCCCAACTAGGAAAATATATTTCTCCAACTAGGAAAACAAAATCTCCATTTTTTATTTGCAAAGAATCTTCATTTATGAAATAAAAAACGCCTAAATCATCCTTCACCCTCATCATTTCTAGATGAGCGCATTATCCGGCACAAAACCATAAAATCTACGAAAAGCCCACAAAATAGGCTCTAATCTGCTTGAAAATGGCTCTTAAACGGCTCAAAACTTGCGAATTTGGGAGAAATCCCGACCATTTACCCGAAAATCGCAAAAATCAGCGAAAATGAGAGGAGTTCGTGTTTGTTCGTGTCAGACAAACATCAAAATAGCCTAAAATCGAAATGTTAAACTTTACTATGCGCACGTGCGTACCTATTTATGCAAACCGACTTTTTTACCTAAAATCACGCCTTCATCAAAATTTATAATTATCTTTACACTAAAGTTTTGTTTCTCCTTGGGAACAGTTGAGACTAAAATCCTTACTACCAAGATGTTAGCATTTTGGCTAATTTGGAGGTTTATTTTACAAAATAAGACTTCTAGGAGTGGTTGAGGTAAATAGAAAAGTGGTTTATTGCGCCCCGACTAAAAAATTTGTGGATTTTGGCGAAAACTCGGAGTAGATTGGAATACCGCAAAACGTACCCCCAAATATTATATATTTGCCCTCGAAAACTCTAAATAATTGCAATTATGATGGAAATATTATCAAAAATCCCAAAGAATTTGACCTCATCCCCAGTGCTTGGGGAGAAGAAAGAGTGGATTGCGACTGCTGCCATGCTGGCTGGCTCTGTTGCGTCCTCTCTGTTCGGTGCTAACAAGGCTAAGAAGGCGGCTAGGAAGGCGCAGAAGGAGAATACGTACAGAAGTAACGCTGAGAAGGCTTGGTACGACAAGGAGTACAACACGGACTATCTAGACACCAAAGCAGGGCAGAACCTCATGAGAAGAGCGCAGGAAGTGCAGAACGAGTATATCCGCAAGGCTGATGGCGCTGCTGCTGTTGGCGGTGGAACTGCTGCAAGCGTAGCAATGGCGAAGGAAGCCGCAAACAAGACGATTGGAGACACGGTTGCCAATATCGCAGCACAAGACACCTCACGCAAGCAGCATGTCGCAGATACCCACCTTCAGAACACTCAGCAGTTGTCTAGAGAGCGCCAGCAGATAGAGCAGCAGAAGGCGCAGGCAACCAGTGATGCAGCGCAAAATATGTCAAATGCGCTGATGTCGGCAGGTGTGAACCAATTGGGGTCACAACTCGAAGGCACAAAGGCTCTGAATGGCAGCAAGTTAGACAATCAGACACCAACGCTTGATAACAGAAATGTAACGGACGTAGCTGTTGGCAAGTCATACAAGACCAATCCGAGCGGTTTGCTGAATCCTGCCACCTCTAGCGGTCACACTCTGCTGGATGATGCTGTGGGTGAACTCAACAAGAAGAATCCGAAGGTTCCTCACATTGGGGTGTAGAGCGGTGAGGGCAGCGAGGATGGCAAGGCAAGGGCAGGCGAGGCATAGAGGGACACCCCAAGACCCCCACCCCCTTTGACCACCGTTGCAAATTATAGTAGATAAATACATAAATAAAAATCCTCCTCCCCCCTCATTTTGGATTTCGGTTTTCCGATTTTCCCCACCCCCTAAATTTTCGGGAAGTGTTAAAAAGATTAAACATAGGTAATATGGAAGTAAAGATAGGAAAAGGTCTTTTGTCTCAGATTGAAAAGCCATTCGAGTCTAGCAATAATAAGATAACGCTAGATGGTTTAGTGAAGTTTCTAAAAGAAATGGACGAGCAGTATAAGCATAGAGTAAATACCAGACGTGAGCGTTATGCTCAGTTGCTATGTAAGGATGGCAAAATCCACAATGTGATAGTTGTAGAAGAAAAGAAGGAAGCAGAGGAATGGGGTCCAAGATTCTACTATTACACCGAGACAGATAACGGCATTATTCCTGCATCATACGACGATATTATAAATAAGTTTGTTAAATATTAAAACAAGATAGATTATGACATTTGAAGAAGCAAAGAAGATATTGAAGAAGGAAGGTTACGACGTAGAGAAAGTTGGCAGACCTTGTAGCCCTAGTATCGTTTTTACTGCATACGAGTCTCCTGAAATTTGTGAAGCTATGCAGGTTGTTTGGTCTGCCGGTTATGGTATCAGTATGGTGTCCAGCCGCTTTGATGATCGCAAGGCTCGTTTGAGCTTGGAACTTGCAGAGAACAGCGCACCTATTCCTGGTTCTCCTTTGAGCGCAGTAGAAGGCATAAAGTTGAAGTGGAAAGATAACCAAAATACAAGTGAAAATCCTGCCCTTAAAGAATCAGCCTCCCAGTTCAACGATGCCTTGTTGGATGAACAGGCGAAGGAGATAGAAAGTTTGAGGGATAAATGCAAAAAGTATGTAGATGTTCTTTGTTCTGTAAGAGACAAACTTCGTGAATTGAAAGAAGAGAATAAAAGAATCAAAAATTCCGATTTGAATCTTGAAGGGTTGACTTACGCAACTAGAGAGTTGAAAGAAAAAAACAAGGAGATTGCTGAGCTAACCAATGAGAATGAGCGCCTGAAGGACCAGGTTGCGGTTTTATATGCTCGCAAAGAGTATAACGAGAAATACAACCTAAAACAAATTAAGCGTCTTGGCAAGGAGATTTCCAAGTTGAACAGCATTATCCATGACAAGAATGCTGTTTTGTCTGACGTTGCAGAGGAACTTCGCCTTTCAAAGATTCGTGAGAAGAATCTGACCGAGGTAAGCCAGAAGTACATGAAGGAGAATGAGGAGTTTAGAGAGAAGCTTGCAGGGGAGGCTAAGCGTGTAGAAATGATTCGAAATGCCTCTAAGGAGTACTGCGACAATGGCGTGGCAGCAAATGAATTTATCAAGGAGCTGGCTAGTTTGTATGTCCTTGCCAATAATAAAGGAATCATTAATGATGAAATGCTTGAACGCTGCAAGAACTATCAGACTTATGGTTTTCCTGCCAATTGCAATAGAGAGACCAAGAAGGAGATCAATGACATTGCTAGAGGAAAAACCAAGGTAGTTGGAGTTGATATTGCAGAGGAAGGTGGAGACCATTCTGCTATTATTGCGCAATGCTGTAAGAATATAGCAATATCAAAAGACGAAGCTGAAATCATCGAGCGCTGCACGAAGAACGGCACGGAGTTACACTATAGTGAAAAGGATGGATTTACCTATACAAATATGTTTGGTGATGAAATGCCTATTATATGTCTTCGTGGTATATTTCATGTATTCACTGAAGAGGAACTCAAAAATATGAAAAAGTAAGATATGCCAGTAAATAATCAGAATACACAGCAGCCTAAGAAGGTGCCCATTACGATTAGTGGGTATCCTCAGGCTGTTCAGGACATGATGAGGGCGAAGCATCCTGATTATGATCAGGTGATGAACCAGGGGATGCAGGGTGCTCCTAATGGGCAGATTCCTGCTGTTGCCCCTCTGCCAGCGAGTATGAATTTCTTTCAGCCGAATGGTGGCGCTGTGGGAAAGTATGAAGCACCAGCGGTTCAGCCTCAGCCAGCGCCGCCTGTTCAGCCAGTACAGACTGGGGAAGCACCGGTTACAGACTTCACGAATATGCCTCAGCAGCCTACAGGTTGGAATGCAGACGGAACACCAAATTATGATTCCCTTTCTTCTGCCCTTTCAGGCGCAGCAGCATCCCAGAAGCAGGAAGCGCCGGCATTCCAGTCTGACCCATCCAAGAAGGACGGTGGTTTCTTTGGCTGGCTTGGCAGTCTCATACCGAAGAAAAGACCGGGAATGAGAGAAGGGGAAACCCCTGATGAGTATGACAGACGTAGAACCCGTAACATGGAAATGATGACTACCCTAGCGGATGCCATCCGTCACATGGGAAATATCGTGAATACTTCCAAGGGCGCTCCTCTGCAGCAGTTCAATGACCCTACCGCCATGATGGAACAGGGGTACCAGAACCGTAAGGCTCAGAGACAGAAGGAAGCTGCACTTGATGCAGATGCGGCTTACAAGCAGGCTAATCTCAGCTTGAAGGAACGTGCTGCCAATGCACAGAACGCCTACAGGGAACTGCTTCTTGGCATGAGAGATAGAAACAATCAGCTTGCCAAGGATAAGTTTGAGTACCGAAAGGGAAAGGATGAGGCTGCTGACCAGTATAAGAAGGACAAGGGTAAGCGTGACTTCGAGTATAAGAAGGAACGTGACAAGGTGAAGGATGAACAGACAAGGCAGCGTCTGGCTATTCAGCAGTACAACGCAACCCATAAGGGGCGTGGCGGCGGTGGACGGTCAGGCAGGAGCGGTAGCGGCTCGGGTGCCAAGTACTGGTTTGAGGATAAGAACGGCAAGATGCGCTATCAGCCTAACAAGACCATGTGGGAACAGGAGTACTACCGTGAATACGGCAAGCTTCCGCAGGGCGAGACTTCTACTTCTACCAGTACGAAGACCATCAATCCGAAGACTGGCGCAGAGGTAACGACCACCATGAGAAGAAAGGGTGCATCTGTTACCAGTCAGGCAGCAGCTTCGCAGAATGCGGCTAGGAATGCGAGAAACAGACCGAAGCCTGCCGGCAAGTCGAAGAACGGATATAAGAATACAAAGAAACTTGGTTTATAAACATTAATATATAAAATATGGCTGGAGATAAATTTGACCAACTTTATAACGCCTTGAAAGCTGATGGCGCAGTATCGGGAACTAGAGAACATTTCAGACAGTTCGTATATGCGCCGGGCAAGCAGGGCTATCATAACAGAAAGCAGCTCTATGATGCGCTTCATGCTGATGGTGCTGTTTCCAGTAATTCCTATGAGGAGTTTGCGCAGCGGCTTGGACTCCATGCTGTAAATCCGAAGCCTCAGCAGAAGCCAGTAGCGCAGCAGAAGCCAGTAGCGCAGCAGAAGCCAATGACTACTTCGCAGAGGGCACAGAAGGTGGCAGCTCAGTATCGGCAGCAGAGGCAGCAGCCTCAGAGACCTCAGCAGCCTAGTAGGGCAACAGCTTCTGGTACAGACTATATGAAGAACTGGCAGTTGATGCACATGCGCAACGACCAGATGAACCCGATGCAGCAGGCTCAGGCTAGCAATATGCGCGCGCGCATGCAAGGAGCACAGGAACAGGCTGCACGTCAGGAACAGCAGAGAGCAACCCCTATCAGCAGAAGCAGAATAACTCCTACTGCCAAGAATTTCAACGAGACGATGCAGCAGCTTTCTACTCCTGAGGCTAGACAGGCTAGAGCCAAGCAGCAGAGAGAGGATGATGCAAGAACACTTGCCAAATATGAGGTGGAGGGTAATAATTTTGACCAGAATGACGGCAAATATGGCACCATTGCACCAGAGATTGACTCTCTTGTAGCCCCTTCGATGAAGGAGGCTGATGATTTGTCTTGGTCTCAGTATCAGCAGGCTTTGAAGAAAGCTGGTAATGATGCCTATCTGAGAAACAAGGCGTGGAAGGATTTGCAGGACAACAGAATCAAGAACCGTCAGAATGTACTTGCCGACACTCTTGGCTCTAAGTTACAGGAAATATATTCCCAGAAGGGATTGCAAGAGCATATCATACAGAGTGCTGATAAGCTGAATATGGGTGTGGAGGAGTACGTTGATAAGTATGTTACTCCTCAGATGATGCAGCGTGCCCAGAATATACTGAGCGTTAAGAACATTGAGGAGATTCTGCCTCAGAGTGCCACGGAATATGTGGTAAGAAGACTCAGCGATTCCATCTTGGGAACCTTGTCTGCCGGACAGGATAAGTCTAGAGAGCAGATTGCTAGAGAGCAAGAGGCGATGGCTATTGCAGACGGTCTGGAGGAAATGCCTACCGTTAATGGCTACAAGGCTAACGAAGGTTACAAGTCTGGCACGGGCGCACGTTTCGTTTCTACGGCGGCGAACATGGCGATGGACTCCCCTATTCTCGGAATGACAGGCAGTGCATCCAATTTGACCGTGGATTTGGGTAAGCAGGTCCTGATGAAAGGTCTCGCCAAGGCTGGAGTTGTGAAGATGGGAGCCAAGCTTACCGCACAGCAGTTGGCATTCAAGGCTGCAAACATGACGATGGCACAGAAGATTGCTTCTGGCTTGGTGGAGGGAACGGCGAAGAGTGCGCTCAATCTGGGCGGTTACTCCAGTATTACCGCAGCCCTAGGACAGGCATCCACCGGCGATGATACTTCGTTGTCGGCATTGGGTCAGGCGGCATTGGGAGGATTCGAGCATGGTGCTACTACTGGTGCGATGTTCGGAGTATCGGGTGCTATCATGGCTCCTTGGGTGTCAAAGTTCGGTATCACTGGCTTGGAGAAGAGCACAGGCGAGAAATGGCTGCATGGCACACAGAAGCTTGGTGCTACCGCCACAGGTCTCGGCGTTGAGGCTGGAACCATGATGGTTGCCGACAATATCACTGGCGATAAGGACATTTCCTTTGGCACATGGCTTGAAGACGTGGTGATGGTGGGCGCATTTAAGGCTGGAGAGCCTAAGAATTACGCTCATATCGGAAATGCGTTGTATAATCTTACTCATAATAGCGGTGGTAATTTCGTGATTGGAAAGAATGCCAACGGCTCCCCTATTGCCGTAGATATTCGTCTGACTCCTGACGAGAAGAACGAGTTGATTTCTTCTGCATCGGGTAAGAATCTGATGGATGCTTTCGTGAAGGTGGACCGTGCATCGAAGACAGCCCCAAGAGACCCGAAGTATAAGACTGCTTACACAGATTTCATGAACGACCCAGACGTTTCTCAGAGCACCAAAGAGAAGGTGAATGCGGCCATGGGCTTGTTTAACACTACAAGAGGCAAAAGCTACCGCAGCGTGAACGACGTGAAGAATAAGCAGATTCTGGAATACACCAAGAACGGAACGCTGCTTACACGTACCTCTTATAAGAATGCCGATGAACGCAGAGCTATACTTTACAAGCAGAAGCTTTATCGTGACAACGATGATATGCTCTCGCTGATTGGCTATTCCAAGATGAAGGATATGCAGCTGACTGATGAGAACGGAAATGTTACCAGACTGGCATTTGAATTCCTTAAAGAAAAAGGATATGATGAGAATAAGGACGTTACGGACCCGAAGAACGCCCAGTTGATTAATGACTTGCGCAACCCGAAGAGCGCACTCTATCTTGACTGGGAGAAGTATGTGGATAATAACGGATTGTATGGCGATCTGAAATCAGAAAACACAGAGGTTGCTGGTGGTTTCAGAAACGCATTACAGGTGATAATCGACGGCACCGGGAAAAAATATGTTGATATTGACAAAATCATGCAAAAGGACCCGATGAAGCGTACCGATCAGGAGAATCAAATCTTCTATGGTGTGAAGCGAGCACTGGAAGATGAACTTTTCCCTAGCGGAAGACCACATGAAGACCAGTCTGCAAACCAAGGTAAGGCGGCGGCTGAGGATAATAACCTTGGCACCGAGCAGCCGAATGGCGAAGTGGTATTGGATGAATTGAGAAATCTTCGCAACGCAGAGCAAGCTCTTGATGCTGCCATGGAAGGAAACGATGTTTTCAAGCAGGTGTTTGAGAAATTGCACCAGCAGGGCTTGACACCGGCACAGATTTACGATGCACTCATTCAGAATGGATTGACCCAAGAAGAGTTGACCCCACTTGCCCAATATATCAATGCGAACGCTAGAGTGCAGGGTATGCAGCAGGCTACTGCTGATGCCATCGAGGAAAACGTGAAGGAGTTTACTTCTGATTGGAGCTATCACGGAACGCTGAACGGTCAGAAGATGGACGGCGAGCAGGCTCTGTATGTACAGGACAGCAACAGCAGAACCCTTCTTGTCGGTTCGGGTGATGTTGCATTCGACCAGACTACTGGCAAGGCGAAGGAAGGAAGCGGCGATATGCTTGTCTGTCTGGACCCTAATACCAAGGAATTGGTTTACGTGAAGGCAGATGAGGTTACTCTGTTCCAGAATCAGCCTATCGACCAGTTTGCTGCAGAATATCGTCAGAGATTGCAGATGAAGAACTCTGAGCCTTATAATCAGGCGGCACAGGAGCAGGCGATGCAGGATGCAGCCAAGCCTCAGCAGGAGCAGGAGGCACCACAAGATGATACCACAAAAGCGGAAGATAGTACCACAAAAGAGGGTGATTTAACAAAAGATGATACCACTTTAACAAAAGTTGATACCACATCGGGCGAAGATAATACCACAAATGAGAACTTAGCACCACAAGAGCAGCCTCAACCTAGCAGAAAGTTTGCCGATGGCTCAGATGTTCCTATGGCTACGGATAGCAAGGGAAGACCTACGCCTGATTATGGGAAAATGACTCCTGAGCAGAGTGCAGAGATTCTTACCGAGGACTTCGGGGAGAATGCCGAGAAGGTGGTGGATGGACAGATTCAGAAAGCAGAGAATGCTTTGAAGGATGCCGAGAAGATGAAGGTGGACTATACCGCCGAGCCTAACGACATCATGGAGCAGGAGGCTTTGAAGAACCAGACCATTGAAGCTGCCAAGAAGCAGTTGGACCACGCTCAGAATATCAAGAAGGCTATGACTGCCAAGAAGGTTGCGGAGACCGTGGGCACACCTGAACAGGCGGAGGGCGCACATGAGGCTGGTAGCGTGGCAGGACAGAAGTTTGTGAATGCGCCTAGACTGGTGGGAAACAAGCGCACAAGAATGCTGCCTGACGGAGAAACCAAGATTAAGGGGCACTATGAGATTGTTCCGGCTGAAAGTCTTACTCCTTCACACGATGTAAATAATGGCTATAAGAAATCAGAGGGATTCCCTACCGATGCTGAGGGCAGAACCGTGAATGACCGTGACTATGAGCACGACAAGGCGGCTCAGCAGAATACGGACCAGATTGCCCGAAAGTATAACGGTATGGCTATCGAGCAGGTGCCAGTGGTATCTGACGAGGGTATCGTATATGATGGCAATGGTAGAACGATGGCAGGACAGAAGGCGGCAAAGGAAGGCACGGACGGAGAATACATCAACGACCTTTTGGAGAATGCCGAGAATTTCGGCTTTACTAGAGAGCAGATTGAGCAGAGCGGTATCGAGCATCCTCGCCTGGTGATGGTTACGGATGAGAGATTGCCATACGATGCAGCTACCTTCGCTAAGTTCAACCGAAACGAAAAGAAGACACAGAGCAATACCGAACAGGCGGTTGCCAAGGCTAAGACTTTGACTTCTGACGAGGTAGGCGCGATTGTTGCCGAGATTGAGGGAAATGGTTCTCTTGAAGCATTCTTTAACAATTCTAAGGCAATAAATGACTTGGTGAAGACGTTAGTAGATAAAGGCATCATCGGACAGAACGAGGTGGCACAAATGATGGATAGTCCTGAGCGCCTTTCAGCACAAGGCAGGGAGTATGTGAAGAACCTTCTTTTGGGTTCTATCTTCAAGCCAGAGACTATCAGAATGCTGGGCATCGACTCTACGGTGAAGAATAAGGCTATCAATGCTATCCGCTCGGTAATGGACAACATGAAGCTTGGAGAGTTCTCTCTTCGTGATGAGATTGATCAGGCTATCCAATTGCTCTATGAGGCAAGACGGGGTGGCAACAAGGTTGATACGCTGCTGAGAACACCATCCATGTTCGGTGAGGATGCAGCTAAGCGTTACCCTTCTATCTCTCAGATGATGGCTTTGGCTCTGGAAGGCAAGGTTGCGGATTTCAGAGATTTGCTTGACGAGTACAACCGTATTGCTGCCGCTAGAAATACTGGCGAGGGCGATGTATTCGGTGAAGCACCTACCAAACCAGAGTTGATAAAAGAATTTATGGACTTTAAAAAATGGCAAGATTATGGAACAGGACATTCAGAAAATGAAAGAGGCAATGATGTTTCAGGCGTTGAAGAACCTCAACAAGAAGCATCAGGAGGAAATGAACCAGCAGGAGAAGAGCGACCAAGAGTAGAAGAGGCTGACGACTTAGAAAACAAGGAACTCGAAAGTCGCATTGAGGTGACGGACGAGGAAACCGAGACCCCATCAAAGTACGGTCCTATCATGAAGCAAAAGATTGTGATTGATGGAGACAAGGAAGTGATGAAGGTTGATGAGCCTAACAAGAAGGGCGAGTACACTGGGTCTTACTATGAGTATGATGGCAAGAAGTTTGGTGACTTGAATGAGGTTACTGAGTATATTGACAGCAAGAATGAAGAAGGTCCTCTCCCACTCCTTCCAAAGGAAGAGAACCCAGACCCTCAGTTTAACCCGATTGAGGCAGCTGCAGCAGAGTTCAAGAAGGAGCATCCTTTGACCGAGGATGAGATTATGAAGGCTGACGTGGACGATTTATCCAAGGATATGGCTTTGGACTATCTGAACGGAGAAGTGACAGACGATTTGCACCGTGCTATCTACGAAAGTATCTATGCTAAACGCAAGGGATTGAAGGCTGAACCAAAGGTTGAGACTCCTAAAGCTGAACCATCCGCTGACCCAATGGAAGCTTTCAAGAATGCTGCAGAAGGGTTCGAGAAGGAGAAGAAGGGTAAAGCAGAACAGCCAAAGAATCCTCAGCAGAAAGCTGACGATGCAGCGGTAGCGGCTTCTAACAAGAAGGTTAATGACCTTTGGGATATGCTCAAGAATGCCGGCAAGGATGAAATGTCTGCTTCGTTCATCGGTCTTAACTCTAGACAGCTGGAGGTATTGCCTAGACTGGTGAGCGCCATGGCAGAGAATGCTTACCTGAGAATCAAGAGAGGTATGCACAATCTTGAAGACGTGGTGAAGGAAATGCGCAAGGAGTTTGCTCCTGCTGCCAAGATTTTCAAGAAGGAAGACGTGGATGCTATCTATGAGCAGATGATGAATATCCGCTATCGTGATGGTGAGCAGCGCATGAGCTTGAAGGAGTGGGCTGACTACTACGAGAAGACTTCACCTAAGCATCAGGAAAATCTGGTGGGTGACTCCAAGAGTGCCGAGGAAAGAAAGATGGCTGAGAAGAAGTTTATTGATACCGTGAACATAAAGTTGGGATTCAAACATAAGTTTAACGGTATTGTTGAGCTGAGAAAGATAGCTGAGAGAGTTGGTTTGAAGGATATTAAGGATACAGACCTTCAGGAGCTTGCTGAAACTGCCATTGTTAAGCGTGCAAGAGGTATCTCTTCAACGGAATCTACCAATAATGCCGAGAAATTCAAGCGCATCAAGACACTCTATGAGAATCAGCCGAGCCTCAACCAGCGTGATTCTGAGCGAGTGATGAAGCAGCAGTACTCTACCCCTGCCCCTTATGCTTTCCTTGCGGATATGTATGTGAAGGGTAACGGTAAGGTGATTGACAGCGCCCTTGAACCAAGTGCCGGTAACGGTATGCTTACCATCGGCTTGCCAATAGATAAGGTACATGTGAACGATATTGATGCACAGCGATTGGCGAACCTGAGAAGACAGGGCTTCAAGAACGTGACCAGTCAGGACGGAACCCAGCCATTCAACGTAAAGCCGGTTGACATTGTGATTACAAATCCACCATTCGGTAGTGCTACACCAAAGGACTATGACGGCTACAAGATTTCTTCTTTGGAAGGACAGATGGCTATCAATGCCCTGGAGAGCATGAAGGGTGATGGTCGTGCTGCTATCATCATCGGTGGCAACACGGAATATGCCAAGAACGGAAGTCTGAAACCAAAAGACAAGGCTTTCCTTGGTTATCTCTATAGCCACTATAATGTGGAGGACGTGATTAATGTGGATGGTGGTCTCTACGCCAAGCAGGGAACCAGCTACCCTACACGTATTATATTAATAAACGGAAGACGCTTGGACGAGAATGCCTTTCCACCAGTAAAGGATAAGGCTAGAGCGGAAGCCGTGAAAGATTATGACGAACTTTATAAACGAATTGAAGATGATATACTACGAGGTGAACGGATGGATTCTTCCATCGGAGGAGAAACAAGAAGTACTCAACCAGAACTTGATAAACAAGGCGCTGCTGATACTCCTAAAGAGAGAGTACGAACAGGAGAACGAGGAGGAAGCGAACCAGATGCTAGCGATGGCTCTCAGAGATTATCTGACTCATCTTCCGTATCAGGAACCCATGATGACTTGGAAAATCGACGAGGAACCAAGTCAGGAAAAGATGGAGGACTTTCTGACGGAGATACTGGAGCAAACGGAGCAGGGACAAATGTTGCTCGGAGCGATGGGGAAGGAAATAACTCCAATCCCGAAGGACGAGTATTGGAATCAAGAGGAAATGGACAGTCTAACACTCAGCTTCATGATAATGAATCTTCCGTGCCCGGGAGCGGAGGGGGATCACGGCGACAACTACAGCGGTTGGATCAGCCCGTACGTGGACTAAGTACCGAGAAGGTTACTTATTCTCCAAAGAGTGAAAATCCATTCACTCTGAAAGCCGTGATGCCTGCCGACCAGCAGGAGGCGGTGAATAAGAATCTTGAAAAGCTGGGCGATGCCGACCAGTTCCTTGTTGATGAACTGGGCTATAATGATAAGGACGATTTGTATTCTCACCTTGCTGCAGAGCAAGTTGACTCTGTAGCCCTTGCCTTGCAGCAGGCAAAGAAGGGCAACGCCTTTATTATAGGAGACCAAACTGGAATTGGTAAAGGAAGACAGGCTGCTTCATTCGTTAGATACGCAATAAAGAATGGACAGATACCAGTTTATTTTACAAAAACTCCTGAATTACTAAGCGATGTATATCGTGACTTAAAATATGTCGGTAGTCCTGATCTTCGTCCTTTTATTCTTGGAGATAAGACTAGGGCGAATGTTACAGATTCGGAAGGTAACATCGTCTATAAAGTTCCATCGGATAAAGAAAGGGACCTTGTTCTTGCATACATTGAAAAGAATGGTAAACTTCCAGAGGAATATGACTATGTATTAACAACCTATAGTCAAGTAGGCAACGGAGTTTACGAATTTGATGAGAATGGTGCCCGAAAAGAGAGAAAGCTTGCGAAGGGTAAGACATTCGGCGCTGCTGCCCTTAGCGGACAAAGAAGACGTGATGCTATTGAAAAACTGATGGGTAACGCCTATCTTATCCTTGACGAAAGCCACACGGCTGGTGGCAATAGCGGACAGGGCAACTATTTCCAACACATTATTCAGAAGGCAAAGAACGTTACCTTCTTCTCGGCTACATTTGCCAAGAGACCTGACAACATGCCTATCTACGCTTTGCGTACTGCCATGAACGATGGCGGTATGAAATCATCCGACTTGATTGATGCGGTAAAGCGTGGTGGTGCTACCTTGCAGGAAATCATGAGCCAGACCTTGACACAATGCGGTCAGATGATTCGTCGTGAGCGAGATATGACTGGCGTAACCATCGACTGGAAGGCTATTGATGAACCTGAGCGAGTGCAGGAACAGCGAGAACAGTATGATAGTATCATCAGTTTGTTTAATGATATTATCAATTTCCAAAAGAAATACGTTTCAAGTTACGTTGATGAGCGTAATGATGAGCTGGCTGCCATTCAGTCTACTATTGGAATCAAGAAGGGTACTGCTGCCCTGGGAATCAAGAATCAGCCTTTCGCCAGCAAGGCGTTCAATACCGTTCAGCAGGTTCTTCTCTCTCTGAAAGCGAAGTCTGCTGCAGAACGTGCCATCGACTACTTGAAGCAGGGTATGAAGCCTGTGATTGCATTGAATAATACCAATGAATCACAGACTGGCAATCTTGCGCTTGGCGAGGAAATGGACGCACCAGACTTGGGCACATCTTTGAAGAAGGGTCTTGAAGGTACACTTCGCTATACCCAGAAGGATGCAAAGGATAATAGCGAAAGCGGCTACATCAAACTTTCGGATTTGGGTGATGAGGCTGTTGAGGCTTATCACGAACTGGAAAAGAAGATTGAGCAGACAAGTACCGGTCTTTCACTCTCCCCTATTGATGTTATCAAGAACGAGTTGCAGAAGGCTGGCTATAAGGTTGGCGAGCTGACCGGTAGACAGACCGAGTTTGTTTATAACGACAACGGAACTGTTACCAAGGTGAAGCGTGCTGATACCGACAAGAAGAAACTCGCGCGCGACTTTAACGATGGTAAGATTGATGCGCTTATTCTCAACAAGAGTGCAGCAACCGGTATTTCCCTTCATGCTTCGAGCAAGTATAAGGACCAGAAGAAGCGTGTGATGATCGTGGCGCAGCAGCAGCTTGACGTGAATGACGAGGTTCAGATGCGTGGACGTATCGACCGAACCGGTCAGGTGGCTAGAGGTGCATACGAGTATGTTGTTTCCCTGATTCCTGCCGAGCAGCGACTGCTGATGATGTTTAAGGCTAAGTTGAAGTCACTTGATGCCAACACAACTTCTTCTCAGAAGAGTAAGTTCAACGAAATGGAAGTTGCCGATATTACCAATAAATATGGTGATAAGGTGGTTAAGGAATACATGGCAGAGCATCTTGACCTTTATGCACGCATGGCTGATCCATTCGGATGGGAAAAGACTTACGGTGATGATTTGAGTAGAATCAACCCACAAAACCTTGTTGTCAGTGGTGGAGGTGTCGGTGATGGTGAAGCTGGCGGTGACGCAAGCAAGTTGCTTGGACGTATGGCATTGCTGAGAGTAAACGAGCAGGAGAAGATGTTGCAGGAGATTGGCGAGCTTTACGCCAACGAGATTCAGCGACTCAACGAAATGGGAGAGAACGATTTGGAGATTACCGAGCTGCCACTGAAGGCTAAGACTATCCACAAGGAAGTATGGAAACAGGGCGCTGAGCCGGGCGGTGATAACGCCTTTGCCGACAACACCTATATAGAAAAGGTGAACATGGCTATCTTGAAGAAACCGATGAAGGCATCTGAGGTGAAGACTTCACAGAAAGGACTGACTGGCGGCAAGACATGGGATGAATACAAAACCGAGAAGAAGACTGCCGTGAAGGAATACTTCGACCAGAAGATTGCGGACGAGACTCAGAGGTATGAGGAGCGTGCGGTGAAGGCTGCAACAAAGGCAAAAGAGAAGTATATCAAGGATGGAAAGAAGGGTCAGGAGAAATCGGGCATGACCGATGAACAGATAGAAAAGAATGCTGAATATCAGTACGAGACTATCTACAAGCAGGAGAAGGATAAGCTGGATGATGTAGTGAAGAACTTGAAGGAGAAGGCAGAAATGTTTGACCGTGTTCTTGACACCTTCGACACCAACCAGACTTTCGTTCTGCCTACGGACATGAACAATCCTAACGAGTTGAGCGGATTCGGCAACAGCTACGGTAGACTGATTGACATCAAGATTACTGATAACTTCTCGCCTAACGCCTCTTCTGTTTCCTTCGCTACCTTGGATGGCAGAAGAAAGATTACCTTCCCTATCGCTGGCAAGGTGGGTTCTGGTGAAAACAAGGCAGACATTATCGGCGCTATCGACCGCATGACCAAGCAGTCTGCCGGTATGGGCGACAACCATATCAAGGTATTGAACCAAGACCTTAATAACTGGGATAGACTGGCAAGCAACGAGAGTAGAAAGGACGGTTACATCGTGACTGGTAACCTGATGCAGGCTTTGGTTGACAGTAAGGATCAGGGCTTGGGCGGTCAGTTGGTGAAATATACTACTGATACTGGCGAGGTGAAGACTGGTATCTTGATGCCGGACCGATTCGACCCTAAGGGCTTAACTACGGATGCGCCTATCAACAGCGTAGCTGATAAGTTTGAACTTTCATCATGGCATGGTGGTATTGACGAGGTTACTTCATCGGATGGTGAAGTAAAGGTGAAGCGCATAGACAACTATCGTGGCAACTTCTACGAGCTTCGTGTACCGAAGAGCAAGGCGAAGGGTGGCAAGTACTTCATGGATGAAAACTTGCTGAAACTGGTTAATGGCAATAACTTCGAGACAAGAGGTAACAATATGCTTGCAGAGTTCAAGCCTGAGCAGTTGAAGCCAGTACTGGACCGACTGTCTAAGATGGGCGTGAAGGTACAGGAGGAGCGCAAGACTTCTGAGGATGAGGGCACCCACTTCCGTGAGGACCGAGGCTTGCAGTATTCTAAAACAGATACAAAAGATGTTAAGAAAGGTAGAATCATTCCGGAAGATGTAGATAAAAACGTATCTTCGCAGATTGAAAAGAAGTTTGATTCTGCCATTGAAGACATTGTAGAGCATGCAGAAGACAGATATAAGTCTAGACTTATTGATGATGCAGATTTGGCTGTAGAAGAGTTTTCTAATTATGGTAGAAGTGTTATAGAATACTACATAAATGATTATGAAAGAAAAGTCGAAAAGTTATCAGGATTGTCCACCGGAGGACGTAATGGTGGTAATCAGGACAGTAAGGGAAATAGAGGCTCTTATCTACTCCAATATTATAAGACCATTCTCGCCGTCGCTGACAGAGAACTTGCCTATAGAGACGCTAGAGCAAAGAATCTCAGAGAGACTTGGGGATTGCAACCAGGAGGAGCGTTTTTACTTGGAGACGTTGAACGAATTTTTAAAGAAACAAATCGAGATAAAGAAAAGGCTAAACTCTTCCAGAAAGTTCTCGATATAAACAAACGTCTTGGTGTAAACATCAAGGTAAGTGCCGAGAGTCCTACGAAGAGATCAGGAGAAGCAGACACCTATAGAAACATTGATTTGTATATTGATGGTCTGACAAAGACAAAGGCTCCAGACTACGCTGCCCCTACTGTTATGCTGCATGAAATGATTCATGAGGTAACAATGGGTGCAATCAATCTCGTTAAGAAAGGCAAGGCTGAGGGTGTGTTGACTCCTAAACAGATAGAGGGCGTTAAGACTATCCTCGAAATCTATGACAAGGTAAAGGACGATAAGGAACGCTTCAAAGAAGAGCCTTACGGTCTGTCTGATGCTTACGAGCTGACAGCTCAGATGGCAGATTCTAGACAGAGAAAGGCGATGGACCTGTCTATCTGGGATAGAGTTATGAATGCAGCACACGAATTTGCAAGAAGTGGCGATCGCTCTATCTTGCAGAGAGTGAAGGATGCCATCAAGAAACTGTTTGAGGTTTCTGAGAAGGATAAGATGGATAAGGCTATCAACGACATCATGGATGATTTCAATGAAAAGATTGATGATCTTTCCATGAATGAGATTGAGCAGGACGGATTTGCCTATAAAGTTACAGATAAGGATGAGCTGGACCGCCTCAACAAGGAAAAGACTTTCAGAATGTATAGCGGTATGCAGGAGGTGGACGGTAAACTCTACTCCCCTATGGCTGCTATCATTGACGGAAAGCGTACCGATGCTACCGAGATTGGGGCTTGGATGGGCGCAGACGAGAGACCAGACCTTGTGAAGAACGGAAAGTTTACACTTGTGAAGACTGATAAGAATAAGGGTGTTGGCGAGGGTGATGTGCCTGCTGCCTACAATCCTTATATGCACACCTCCACTTCTATGATGAACGACCAGTTTACCGGTGCTTACGCTAGAGGCAACATCAAGGTTGTGGAATGGGAGATTCCTGAAAGCGAGAAGACCAGTGGCTATCGTGCTGAGGGTGCAAAGGATGCTGTGGGTCTTGTACCTTGGCATTCGGGTTCGGTTAATAGTTTGCTGCCGAAGGACAGACAGAGACAGGTGATGTTGTCACGCTGGAGAAAGGCGGTGAGAGTGGTTCCTGATTCAGAGGTGGCTGAGAGTATCGCAGAACAGTTGAAGGGTACAGGCTTGGCTATCCCTTGGAATGTGGTTACTCCTAATCAGGTTAGGGAGTTGGCTAAGCTGGGCGTACCTATCACTACCGTTGAATCGGGAAGACAGGCTCCTGAAACCAAGGAGAAGTTCTTGCAGCAGATGGCTGATTTGGAACAGGAGTTCCCTCAGGCTAAGTTCGTTAACGTGAAAATGACAAAGGATGCCTTCAAGGTATGGGGCAAGGACGGCGGCACCAAGTTCCGCACGAACCATGGTGATGGCAACTACCCTACTTCATCTGTTGAGAGCCATGTGGAGAAGGTGGCTCAGAAGACTGGCGGCAAGGTGAAGATGGTTTCATCGGTTGATGAAATCACCAACAAGGCGGCTAAGGCTGCTGTTGAGGAAGGCAGAAAGATAACTGGCTGGTATGATGAGAAGACTGGAGAGGTACATCTTTATATGCCTAATATCCATGACAGATATACTGCAGAAAAGACCATCTGGCATGAGGTGGTTGGTCACAAGGGTATGAGAGAGTTGTTTGGTGAAGACCGATTCAATCAGTTCCTTCGTGATGTCTGGTACGACTTGGACAATCCTGAGAATGCGGCTTTGAAGAAGCTGGTGGATGAGGAGAGAAGATACAATCCTCTGAATATCTATAATGCCATAGAGGAAGGTATCGCCCGACTCGCCGAGGATGGCAAGGGTGAAGCTGGCTTCTGGAATGGTATCAAGAATAAGGTATCTGATTTCCTTCATGAAATCGGTTATCGTATTGCCCCTAATACTAAAGATGTGAAGTACTTGCTTTGGTTGAGCAAGAACTTGCAGAAAAATCCGAATGATCCTTATTGGAAACTGAGAGCCGAGGCGGTGAAATACCGTCTCGACCATGAGCGTGTGCCTGCTGTTGTGGCGCATGATGGCATGTTCTACGGAAATGACGGTAAGGTCCGCAGTATGGAAAGCATGACCAAGAGCGAATGGAACGAGGCTACCGACGGACAGATTCACTTCCGTACTACCCCATCTGCCGGCACAGCACTTGACAGATACCACCGTTCGCTGGATGAGCACGGCTATATGTTCACCGAGAGCTATATGGATAATATGTTTTCGTTGAAGAAGTTGATGAATGCGATTGTGCCTGACAAGAAGATTGAGGATATTGCCTCTTCTGAGAATCCTTATATCCTGCAGAACACCATGCAGGGAGCGATGAGCGATGCAGCCCAGATGTTTGAGCGCAACGTGATGAAGCCGCTGGATAAGGCGATGGCTGGCGTACTGGATGCCTTCGATGGCAAGAAGGATGATGAGAAGATCAGAAACTTCAATCTCTATATGATTACCAAGCATGGTTTGGAGCGAAACAGAGGGTTCTTTGTTCGTGACTTCCTTAGACAGATGAGGATGGACGAGAAGAAGAAGCAGGATGCTGACATCTTGGAGAACCGCTGGAGTAACGAGAAGGAACGTTTGGATAACGAACTGAATGCTGGTAACATCGACCTGAAGGAGTACTACAGACAGATAGACGAGTTTATCAACAACGAAATCGACCCAGACTATAAGGCTGGCGAACACGACTATTCGGGTATTCACGCTATACAGGAAGTGGCTAAGTCTTCTGACCCATACGATGATGCAGAGGCTATCGCTAGCGTGATGGATTCGGAAGCGAAGATGGAGAGCATCAAGAAGGGTGCTGTTAAGGACTATTGGGACAAGGTGAAGGCTGCTACCCAGTATTCGATTGACAGCGACTACAAGAATGGCATCATCAGCAAGGAGTTGCACGGTCATGTATCTAATATGTTCAACTGGTATGTGCCTTTGAGAAAGTATGATGAGGCTACGGCAGAAGATACTTATGGATACATTACCGAGCAGGGCGACCCGAAGAGTTACATCGGAAGCACCATTATGAGAGCAAGAGGACACAAGTATCTGAGTGAGACAAATGTGCTGGCGCAGATTGGTGCGATGGGTAACAGAGCTATCAAGAATGGTGGTATGAATGCCATCAGACAGGCTTTCGCAAGATTCGCGCGAAATAATTCGGGCAACAATCTGATTACCGAAACGAGCGTCTGGTACGAGAAGGACCCAGTGGTGAACATCGTCTATGAGCGCTACCCCGATATTCCAGAGGGCGCTACGGCTGACGAAATCAACCAGATTGTTTCAGACTTCAACAAGGATATGAAGATGAAGGAATCACAGGGTATGGCATACAAGGTGTATCGCAGAGACAAGATTGGCTATAAGTTCCAAAGAGCAGAAAACAAATCACAGCATATCGTGGACGTGAAGATTGCCGGCAAGACCCATTCCTTTATTATCAACGGGAATCCTAGAGCAGCGCAGGCGCTGAATGGGTTGCTGGAGCATAAGAACGAATCATTGGCAGGACGAGTTACTGCAGGTGTTTCTAGAGCTATGGCACAGCTCTGCACATCATACAATCCTGAGTTTGTGATGCGAAACATGATCAAGGACTTTGAATTTGCATCGACTAACCTCTTGGCAAAGGAGGGACTTGTCTATACCAAGAGATTTGAACAGTACTATGCCAAGGTTGGTATCATTGAAGGTATCAGAAATTCAAAGCTGAAAGATTTTGGTGATACAGGCGGCTTCGGTCTGTTTGCCAAGTATCGTAATGGCACACTTGATATGAATGATAAGGTTCAGCGATATTTCAAGGAGTTCATGGATAACGGAGGCGAAACAGGCTGGGTTCAGATTATGAGTATGAAGGATTGGACTGACAGATACAAGATGCACATCAAGGGCGAGCGAAACAAGGCTCAAAAGGTAGGTAAGGGCATTTATGATGCCATATTTAAAAACCTGGAGAACGTAAATGAGATTGCCGAGAACTTGGCTCGTTTCTCTACCTATTGCGCTAGCCGTGATTATGGACGTTCTGTTATCCGCTCTGTTTATGATGCCAAGGAAGTATCTACCAACTTTAACCGCCATGGTTCTGGTAACGCCATCTACTCTTTCAAGAATGGAGAAATGGGAAAAATGAAGACTGCAAGAAAGAATATATATGGCTTTACGGCTGCATGGTTCAGAAATGGTTCCATGTTCTTTAATGCCGGTATTCAGAGTACCAATCTCCTGATCAAGAACTTCAAGAACAACAAGGCTGGCACCATCGGATATATTGCAAGTGCTCCATTTATCAGTGGTATGGCTATGGCACTACTCAACAACTTCTTCATCAGCAATGAGGATGAGAAGGACAGAAAGGGCGTGAAAGACCCATACGCTGAGCTGCCAGACTATATCAGAAGAAATAACCTCTGTGTGTATATTGGCGGTGGAGAGTTTGTTACTATTCCGCTTGCTATTGAGGAGAGAGCTTTCTATGGGTTGGGTGACTTTGCGGCTGGTATGACCTTCTCGAAGAATATTTCAAGCCAGAAGATGCCAAACCTTACGGAGAATAAGGATATTGACAAGTATCTGAATCCGTTTATGGATGCAGTGGGCTGCATGTCTCAGCTGGTGCCAGTATTTGACTATCTTGGAAATTCTTCATTCGGTAAGCATCCTGTTCAGGAGACCTTCAAGGCGATTGCTCCTTCTCCTACAGCTCCTTTCTTGGAGTGGATGTATAATAGCGATTGGAAGGGTGCTCCTATTCAGCGTGATAATAAGTATGACGAGAATCAGCCTTCATGGATGCTTGCATATAAGGGAACGCCAGAGTGGATGATTAACATGAATAAGAAGGTGAATGCGTTGACAAACGATGTAGCTCCTGGCAACGAGGACATGAAGGGTAACGACTTCTTGGATGCTGTTACAAATCCTTCTGCCCTGCACCATTTCTACGGAAGCTATTTTGGTGGTGCTGCAACATTCGTTGAGCGAGTTGGTGGTTTGATAAAGAACGGCAAAGATACAGAAACCAAGGATATTCCTTTCCTTCGCTCCCTACTCTATACGCCAAGCGAGCAAAGCAGCTTACAGAGAACCAAGAGTAAGTGGTATAACTACAAGGACGAAATGGAGAAGACCATGGCAAACGTGGACCGCCTGAAATCCAAGAACGTTCCGATTGATAAGAGAATCACGAATATAGGTGAGTACTATCACTTCCAAAACTCCAAGGAAGCTGCCAAGGTGAGAGTAATCGAGCTGGCAGAGAAACAGATGAAGCGCTGGAAGAAGATGAGGGATAAGGCTAGTGATACAGAAAGCATCAACTTCGCTAATCAGAATATTGATAGGATCATGATGGATGCGGTTGATGAGCTGGATAGATTGAATTAATAGAGTAGATGTAGGGGATTACTCCCCTAGCACCTCTCATTGCACCGTACGTACGGGTCTCGTATACGGCGCTACATACATATAGGAGTACGCAAATTCTGATATAAAGCATAAGGGTCGACCAAGCCAGGTCGGCTCTTTCTTTTATCAGTCCTATTCTCTTTTGGCATAGCAAGTACCTTGGGACTCAATAGAAAGTTGAAGACAGATAGCCCACATTGACGATACCATCCCAGCCTCGTCATTGCAGCTTGATAGATGGAGGTATCATCAAGATTACTCTTGATAATTCTCTTCATTGTCAACAGATTCTTGTAGATTGTATCACATTTCTTCCATTGCTTGACTATCACAACTCTGACTTTATGGCGAAGCCAAGGACCAAACTTATCCCTGAGGTACGTACTCATACTACCGATATGGTAGTAATTGACCCAACCTCTGACTATTTGGTTCAGCTTGGTGAAGACGATGTATAAAGGTTGGGCAACAGCTCTCTTACGCAAGAGAACTTCCTTGACCTTGGTCTCCAGTTTCTTCTTGGCGGTATCGGTGGGTTTACACTCCCAACCTTTGGTACTTTTCCAAAATGTGAAGCCGAGAAAATTGCTCTTCATTGGTCTTACCACTTTGGTCTTGGTAGCACTGACTTTCAGCCTTAGCTTTCTTTCTAGCCAACTGCTGACCGATGCCATCACTCTGTTCGCTGCCATCTCACTCTTAACAAAGATGTCGAAGTCATCCGCATAACGGACAAATCTGAGTCCTCGACTTTCAAGTTCCTTGTCAAGCTTGTCTAGGTAGATGTTAGACAGAATTGGCGATATACAACCACCTTGGGGAACTCCCTCGCTAGTAGCATGAACCAACCCATTCTCCATTACTCCCGCTTTGAGAAAGGAGCGAACCAAGTGAAGAGTAGCAGAGTCGTTGACCTGCTCTCGTAGGATTGAAATTAACTTGTCGTGATTGACCGTGTCAAAGTACTTCTCTATATCGAAGTCCACTACCCACTCATAGCCATCGTTCAGATACTCCAACGCCTTATGTATCGCCATGTGACAACTGCGTTGAGGTCTGAAACCATAGCTGTAGTCGCTGAAGACTGGTTCGTACACTCGGCTCAGCACTTGTGCTGCAGCTTGCTGAACGACTCGGTCTACAACGGTCGGGATGCCAAGTGGTCGTTGCTTACCATTTGGCTTAGGGATATAGACACGTCTTACGGGGGATGGCTTGTATTTCTTGTCGCATATAGATGATACGATTTCATCCATGTGCTTTGATAAATACACGTCAAGCTCTTCAGTCGGCATCTTGTCTATGCCGGCGGCACCATGGTTGCGCTTGACAGACACCCAGGCTTCCCAGAAGTTTCTTGCTTCTACAATCTCGTTTATTAATTTCATTTGCTGCTTTTCGTTCTGCTTGTAAATATACTTGCGATTATCCCAACTACTTCCAACCTAGAAAGATTACGATTCTCTCACCTTGGTTATACCTCGTTTTCGGATTGCGCAAACATTGCTTACAGCGATTTGCACTATATATACATTAACCCCTTCAGTGATGGTGAGTCACCTACTATGGGCTCAGCTGACTCCCATCCATAAGCTTTTTATCGCACGTGAGTACACGCTGGATGGGTCTCTCGGGGTAAGGCACTAACCTTCTGACTCCACAACCTCTTGGTTTACTGTTTTGGGGGGATACGTTTACCATTCGGACTTCAACTTGTTATGCAGTCTTGTCCATTCCCATTTAGCCTTGTACCAAGTTTCTGTTCGTAGGCTCGTAAGTCTCGCTACACGACTTCCTCCATCCTTGTCATTACTGGCAACGACTTGTCGTTCGCTTCGCTTGGCGGTAAATACCTGCGGTTGGATTTGAACCAACTAGGTCAGTGTCATGCCCGACACACATATAGAAAAAGGAGTGGGTAGTTTGCTCACTCCTTTTTTATGCTTATAAATGAGCAAGGAATGACTCAGCATAAAATGCTGAGGAACAGTGACTTTAGGGGCGAAAATTTTATTTTGAGCATATTTAGGCAGGGCGCTTGGGTCTTCGTAACTTTGCACCAAGTTCAATAGTGGACGAAACGAATAATCTATTTTATTATGTCAGAATCAAAAACTTACGTATTCGGGGAGAACGGAACCAGCCAGGGCGGCGGTTTCAATAGCATTCTCGCTATGCTCCCAGCACTTATGCAGCGACAAGGTGTAGATCCAAGTTTGTTTGCTCTCTGCAACGGCAAGAGTAATGGAAACGGATGGGGTGATGGCTTGTTTGCCATCTTGCTTCTCTTCCTTCTTATGGGTAGAGGCAACTTCTTCGGTGGAAATAATGGCGGTTGCTTGATGCCTAACGGACAGGGTGGCGTTATGCTCAATAACGATGCCAATACGGCTGTTATCATGCAGGCAGTTCAGCGCAATGGCTACGATGTTCAGTCGCTTGCTACTGCTCTCAACACTACTACCGGTAACGTTATCGCTGCCATCAACGGTGTGAGCAAGGAGATTTGCGGTGTCGGCAACCAGATGGGTATGACTGCTAATCAGGTATTGACCGCCATCATGCAGGGTAACAACGCAATCGCTACCCAGTTGGCAGAATGCTGCTGCAAGACCAACAACAACATTACCGCAATGGACGGTAATATCAAGTTGGCGATGTGTCAGCAGACAGGAACCTTGCAGAATGCCATCAACAACGTGGCTGTAGGTCAGGAGCGTGGCTTCTCTAACGTAGCTTACGAAACCCAGCGCCAGACTTGCGATTTGCATAACGCTATCAAGGAGAGCACTCAGACCATCGTTGACGGTCAGAAGCAGGCTGAGATGCGCGAAATGCAGAACAAGATTGATTCTCTGCGTGAGGAGAACAGTACCTTCAAGTCTTCTGCCATGACTTCTCAGATTGTAGGTCAGGCAGTAGCACCTATCAATGCGGTATTGGCAGGTCTGCAGAACGAGGTTGCAGGTATCAAGTGTAAGCTGCCGGAGACAGTAACTACTCCTTACAGCCCTTTTACTGCGGTTCCTAACTGCGTGGCTTATCAGGCTGGTTTGTATGGACTGAATGCTGCTAACAATGCAGGATTCTGGGGTTAAAGAAAGGAGGCTGCTATGTTATGGTTAAGACCTTATACATGGGTGAATCGTAACGGTTCGGCGGCTATCGCTTCTACAGGCGTGGCGGTGAATACTGCCAATGTGGTGTTCACCTTTAAAAACCACGCCTTCGTGAATGCCAGCTACAGAGGAACGATTTTCGTAAATCTGCGTCAGGCTATTCCGACTGGAACGACTGGTACGCTGCCTATCCTTTTCGAGACCAACGGCGTAACCCAAGCCGTAACCAAATTCAATGGTGAGGCATTAACGGTTGCAGACGTGCCGGGAACTGGAGTGGTTCAGCTCTGGTTTGAGAGAGACACTAACACCCTTCAGCTGATGACGGGTATTGTTTAACAAACAGAATAGATAATAGGAGATTACATTATGTTTCAAGGTTTAAGAACAAATTCTTTATTCTATGTCCTAGATAAGGGCGAAAACCCGAATTTGCAGATTGGTCAGGTTGTTTCGGTCAGCAACCCTCAGACAAAATACCCTACCTTCAATAATGGCTTCACGCCTCAGCCTATGGAAACAGTGGTTGATGTGAAGGTGAAGATCAATGACGAGGAAGTGGATTTCAAGCAACTGCCAGCAAACGGACAGATAGCCAACGACAAGAATCTTGTGGTGAGCGACAACAAGGAAGCCATGAGTGCCGAGGTCGATGCGATGCTGAGACAATCCAAGGCGATACTGGAGAGCGTAGATTACCATGAGAGAGTCGTTAAATCTTGTGAGGGAATGCTACTGCAGCTCAACCCCCAGATAGCCAAGGAGAAGGAACAGGCTGAGAAGATTTCCAAGCTGGAAGGTAAGGTTTCCGGCATGGAAGGCAAGCTCGACAAGATGATGGGATTGCTCGAACAGGTTGCAAGCAAGTAATCTCCTACCCTATCTATTCACTTTAAAAATCTTATGATTATGATAATGGTTGAGATTACAGAAGACAAGTTTGATGGCTTGTATGATAACGTAGAGAAGGGCTTGCGCTACTTTGGCAAGGCTATGAGCTGTCTTGATGAAATGAAGCGTGAAGGTAGACGTGACCGATACGGCGAGCGCAACCGCATGCCCGATTACAGAGGTCGTGGAGGTAGAAGTGGTATGCGAGAGCATGAGGAGTACGACGACATGCGCCAACGTGAAGACCGTGGACGTGATTACAGAAGTGATTACGGAGAAGATTACTAATTAAGTGAAGAGTGAAGAACGAAGAGTGAAAAATTCATTTGCTTTTCCTCTTCACTCTTTTCATTTCAAACGATTGAGATTATGGAAAGAAAATACAGACAATCTTTGAATGCCTACGATTACCAGCCAGAGGAAATGAAGGCTTACCTGAGATACAACGGCTGGCACTTCAATAAGAAGATGTGCGAGTGGGCAATCAAGCAGATGCGGAAGAACGGTAAGTCTATCCGCATGATGAGCAAGGATGATATTGAGGACATTCTGAAGAAGAACAATATCGTGCTGGAGAATAATGTGGGCTACGATGCGGTTTACATCGCACACATGTGCTTGGCTGATTTCTACGGCTCGTCTATCACGGAGGAAAAGCAGATGGCTCAGTTCATCAAAGACTACGTGGATGATGAGGATCAGCAGGACGGATTCATCTTCAACCGCTTCTATGCAGATACATCATTTAACGGTATTGGCATTCCTTGGGAAGAGATTTTGTAAAATATGACAGAGCAGGAGATTTACTTGGAAAGGTATGACTGGACAGTACATGTGATGTACGATGTTCACTCAAAGGATGCCATGAAGGTAAGAAGGTATCTTCGGGATTTGGGATGCACCGGCATTCCTCTCGAAGATGCCTGTAATCTTGTGCTCAAAGGTGAACCAAACAAAGGGATAACCTATTCTAATGTTGATATAAGAAAAACGGTGGTCGTTATCGGATGGTCCACTTCGAAGGCTGAATATATGAATAGCCTCAGCCACGAAATGCTGCATGTGGTTCAGCATATTTCCGAGCAGTTTTTGATAAATATGTATGGGGAGGAGGCTTGCTACTTACTTGGTGGATTGGTGCAAGCAGCCATTATAAAATGAGTTTACTTCTCGAATGGAAGCTATCGCTCATCCGAGTTATATGTTTGCTTTCCACATACCCATAATGTGGCTCAGCGAGGTAAAATGCGTACATCAAGACTAATCTTTAACTGTCTTGACTACGTAGTAAACAGTCCCTGCTACAAACATCAGAGATTGTAATACTGGCAATACTATTGCCATAATTAAATGAAAGTCTTTCATAATGAATAATATTTTAATTATACAAAATCGCTGCAAATATACGGCTTTTCAACGGATCGATAACCTTATCCGTTAACTTTGCATATAAAAATGCAGCAGCCACCTCTTTGGTAACTGCTGCAAAGATAATTACTTTTTCATGTGCAGGCAATGGCATAACAGAATCCCTTATTAGTTTGATACAAAAATACTTAGAAATAAAAGGAAAACAAGATATTGTTTAGCTTTTTTAAGACCAAACTTTAGAAATCTATCAGATATTTTTATATCTTTGCACCAATAAAACATTTAAACTTATGAAGAAGAAAATTAAAGTTTATTCTATAGGGGTACTTGTTTGCATCATCTTTGATGTTGCTTTTGCCACTTTGGTTATTATTTGTAGTAAAACACTAGTTTCTGATTGTATCATTATGAGTATATTCCTTTTAATTTCTGATTTTATGATTCTTGGAATGAGCTATACTTACTTAAAGGAAGAATCAGGAAATAAATGCTTGGTGATTAAACTGCCTGGTACAGTAGATGATGATAGTTTACCTAAGTTGAAATAGGAACAGAAAACTTGAAGAGTAAATACAAGAAAAGGGAGTGCCAAACAACACTCCCTTCTTCTTTATCTTTATGGTTTACTCCCCATACTTTGGCTCCTCATACACCAAGTTATGCTCATCTACGTAAGCCTTGGCTTCTGAGTATGTGTCAAACTCTACTGCTGTTGCATTTACTGCTGGGAATACCTCAGCATTGTCACCTTCCTCTGTGAGAGGGAACACCATCTTGGTTCCCTCATGTACTACCTTATACTTCTTTGTTAACTTATTCATATCTTGTTTTCCTATCTTTTTAATGTTAAACTTATGCTTTTTCAATACTGATAGTATAGCCCTTCTGCTGCAAAGTTGCTACTGCATCATCTGAAGCTGTTGTTCGAGTACCTGATGCTGAAATAACCTTGTAATAACTAGGGTCTGATACTTTGTATCCTGTTTGACAGTTAGCTTGATTTATGAGCATTTCATCGATGTTAGATATACTAACACTTTCTAAAGCAATAATTTTGGAAGAAGTAGGACGAGTACTCCATGTAGTAGTGCCTTTATTATTAAACAATGAAATAAAACAAACAGAAGAAGGAAGTGTTGCAATATCACCAGATATTGTTGCATGTTGCATATTTATTTCTCTTAATTTAACAAGATTACTCAGATTGCTTAAATTACCAAAAACTCCTGGCACATTTACAATGCGAATTACAGTCAAAGCAGTAAGATTCTTCAATGCACTAATATCACCTGACAACTGATTGTTATTAAATGACATTACAGTCAAAGCAGTAAGATTCTTCAATGCACTAATATCACCTGACAACTGAT
>ERZ1034925.38-NODE-38-length-81984-cov-26.366732_pt1 | contig 81984 bp, 132 predicted proteins | sample MGYA00520687_ERZ1034925 | MGnify/ENA primary metagenome ERZ1034925 (study PRJEB33766, sample SAMN09781758) | gut metagenome | biome: gut microbiome | host: Homo sapiens | place: Madagascar | study: EMG produced TPA metagenomics assembly of the PRJNA485056 data set... | reverse complement strand
ATAAAGATAGAGAGTATTATCTATGTAGAGTTCAAATTAGTAGTAAACATTTATGGAACACATTAAATAATTATGGATGTTGTCCTAATAAAACTACTAATGAAATTTTTCCATCTATTAATATATTCTCTAGTCCAGAATTAATTGTGCCTTTTATTAGGGGAGTTTTTGATGGAGATGGGTGGGTATATTTGGATAACAGGAATTTACTTATGGCGGGAATTTGTGGTCAAGAAAGCTTTTTATAGCAATTAATGAATTTTCTACCTTATGATCTTCGTAGGAAGAAATGCTTATCTTGTAATAACACAGAAATAATTAAAGTCATAAAGTATGGGTGTTAGCCTGCTATAAAGTTTGTAAAATTTTTATACTCTAATTCAACAATATACTTAGAGCGAAAATATAATATAATAGCTCCTTATATCTGGGAGGATATAAGAAAATTGGGCAATATCGGTGAAAGTCCTACTGACGAGGATAATACCGAGATAAACTCTGAGATTGCGAAAGGCTCAGAGTCATCGTAGAGCGTAGGTCTTGAATAAATATAATAGACCCAAGAGTGCCCGACATCCAGAACGGATGAAAATGTACGCCGAGCTGGTAAGTGAGTACACTTACATAATGGAGGAAACTCCCAGAACTATAGGATAAAAAGCCTATAGGATAACATAACTGATTTTGATAACAAACATATAACTTTTAGTTTCATTCTTAATATGGGTGTATATCTTACTCCATCTGAAATGAAGGAGTTCGATGAAAAGGATAAGGATGGAAACACACGTAGTAAGCTTGAGGTTATTAAGGAACGGCTTAATATTAAGAATACTGTACGCTTAACTGTAAAGCCTACAGGTCTTAATTTCAATGAACTGCGTGCTATGGTCAACTTAAGACCTAAGAAGTATTCTGAGTTGACTACTGATCAACTTATGGTACTTCGTAATAAGGTTCTATTCCGTTTGGAAAATGAAGTAATGTTTCATATTGACCAGTGGGAGGAGAGAATCCGTCAGCTTAAACTAGTTGCAGAAAATCGTGGAATCACGCTTGAAGACTAATGAGTAAACTCTTAGATTTTCTTATTAACTGTCAGAGTTTCATCAATGTAGATAACTATGCTATATTGTTATATGGATTGATTGAATATGCAAGAATCTATCTTTAAAAGGACTACACGAGACGAGAGACAAGAGGAATGTCGTATCAAATGGATAAAAAATAAATGTCGTGGTACAGTAGTTGCATCAACTGGGTTTGGTAAAACCAGAGTTGGAATTAATTGTATCAAGACGGTCCTGAAAAAATACCCTAGTATGCACATTATAGTTATAGTACCAACTACTGCTTTAAAGGAACAGTGGTTGGGACTTCTTGATGTGAACGGGCTTTTACTTAATTGTGAAGTTCTAGTAGTTAATACTGCCATTAAGAGTATCTATAAATGTGATATTATGGTAATTGATGAAATCCATAGAGTTGCTGCTGATACTTTAAAGCACGTCTTTGAAACTGTAAACTATAAGTATATTCTTGGACTTACTGCGACCTTTGAGAGGCTAGACGGTAAACATGAACTTCTTAAGGAATACTGCCCTGTCATTGACGAAATTACGTTAGCTGAGGCTAAATTTCAAGGGTGGATATCCGATTATAAAGAATATCTAGTGGTTTTAGATGTTGATGATATTGCTACCTATAAAGAAATGAATAGGGAATTTACTGAGCATTTTGAGTTCTTTAATTTCGACTGGGAGAAAGTTATGAACTGCCTAGGTCCAAAGGGGTTTATGTATCGTTCTCAATTGAGGAATGAAATGTGTCCTAATGGAACTGAAGAACAAAGAAAACGGGTATTTAAGCAAATAACATATCATGCAACACAATTCATGCGAATCATACAATCTAGAAAAGCTTTTATCAATAATCATCCAAAGAAAATTGAAATAGCTAGAAAGATTATTCAAGCTAGACCTGATTCTAAGATAATTACTTTTTCTAATAATGTTAAGATGGCAGAATCTATAGGCATGGGAGGAAAAGTGTTTTCTGGAAAAGATAGTAAGAAGAAAGGAAGAATGACGATAGAGGAATTTAGTACTGAAAAGACTGGAATATTACATACCATCAAGAAAGCTGATGAAGGCTTAGATGTACCAGGATTGTCAGTTGCTATTATACTTGGTTTAGATTCTTCTAAGATTCGTAAGACACAGCGAATAGGACGTGTAGCTAGGAAGGAAGGTGATAAAAAGGCTGAAATATTTACATTAGTCTTAGATCAAACTGTTGAGACAGAATGGTTTAAGAGGTCCAATAGTTCTACAAGTGTTATTACAATTGATGAAAAAGGACTAGATGATGTTTTAGCTGGAAGGGAACCTAAACCTTATGTTAAACACATTAAGGATTTTACATTTAGATATTAATATGATAAACGAGAAAATGAATGAACTTCTCATTCTAAGCTCCCTCTTAAGTACAATTAATACCAAGGATATTGAATATAACGGAGAAACTAGAATGATTAAAAGAAATGACGGAACTTGCTACAACGTAGATAAAATGCAAGAAAGAGCAGAAATCTTAGTTGAGGAGTTTATGAAGCCGTATGCAATTTGATACCGCCTCGAAAGAGGATTAACTTATTTGCAGTTTTGAGATTAGTATTTTTATAATATTAACTTATAAACTGCTTGAAAAATTTAACATTAACTTTAGAAGAGGAAATTTCAATACTAGGTAAGTATAGAATAACTTCAAATGAACTAATGTTTATAAGAACTCTATTATTACTTCAAGATGAAGAAAATGAAGGTCTTTTTAAGTCTTATATTGAGTCTCTTTATGAAAACGGAATCAAAACTAGAGAGGTTATTCTTTCCTTACAGAATAAGGGAATTATTCTTAAATCATATAAGGTGTCAAATGAAGGAGAAGCCTTTGATCCATATTCTATTCCACTCAATAAGAACTTTATAAAGAATCTTTATAGATGTTCTTTTGAAATGGGAAAGGAATTGTTTGAAGCATATCCTCAATTTGGAATTATTGGAACGTCCACAGTTCCGTTAAGAACGGTAGCTAAAAAGTTTGATTCTTTAGAAGAAGCATATTTTAGGTACGGAAAAAGTATTAGGTGGAATGAAGAAAAGCATAATCAAATCATAGAACTTGTTAGGTGGGCAAAAGATAATAATGTTATCAATTGTAGCTTAGCTAGCTTTATCATTAATCAGGGATGGATAGATCTTGAAGCTCTCAAGAACGGAAATGGAGCTAATGTTAACTTTGATGCAATTAAACTTGTATGAGTACTGGTAGAGAGGAGTTCTTTAATCTTGTTCGAGAAGGACGTGAGGGAAAGAATATAGGTTTGTCTATAGGTTCTAAGAAATTAGAAAGTTTTGTAGATGGATACTTACCTGGAACTAGTTACCTCATAGGAGCCTCATCAGGTGTAGGTAAATCTACTTATGCCTTGTGGACTTTCGTGTATCAGCCCCTAATTCATTTTATGAATGGAGAATGCCCAGAAAGAGATCCGAGGTGGCTTTTGTTTAGTCTAGAAATGACTAGAAGTCAAGTATATGCAAAATTGGTATCCATGTATATTATGGATCAGTTTGGTGTAGAGCTTAGATACAAGGAAATATTTTCTAGAGGAAAAGATTGCATATTGTCTGATGAGAAGTATGAGCTTCTTAAAAAGGCTTCCGAATTTATGGATATACTTGATGAAAGACTAACCTTTTATGAGGGTAGTCTTACAGAGGCAGTGTATCTTAGAGAGGTAGAGAAAGAGCTTAAAAAATATGGAAAATTTGTAGGGAATAAATATGTTCCAAATAATCCTCAACAGATATTTGGAGTCCTTATAGATCACTTTACCTTGGTTAAAGCAACTTCTGGTAGATCTAAGAAAGATGAAATTGATGCAATATCTAGAGACTCTGTAATGCTTAGGAACAAGACTAAGATTATGAGTCCTATTCATATTGCCCAGTTTAATAGGGATTCTAATAATCAAGAAAGAATGAAGCAAGGGTTGCAAGATCCTTCCGCCAATGATTTCAAGGATAGTGGTGCTCTCTATGAGGATAGTCAAGTAGTTCTTGCACTATTCAGTCCTCATAAATATAAGCTCTCATCTTATAGGAAGTACGATATTAAGACGTTGGAGCAATGTTTCATAGGTCTATTTCTTTTAAAGAGTAGATTTGGTACTTCCGACATAATGGTTCCTCTAGGTTATTATGGTGATAGTTCTCACTATATAGAATTACCTAGACCTGGTGAAATATTTGATTATGAAAAATATAAAAGTCCAGAATGGGCTTTGGAAGAGCAGCAAGATAACGTAAAGATAGAAGATGATAATAAAACTATTCAAAAATCTAAATTTACATTATAATGGCTGAATTAATAGCAATCGTCGGTGAAAGTGGAAGTGGTAAAACTTCAAGTGTTAGAAATCTTGATCCAGCAAAGACCTTTATCATATCAACAACTGGTAAGCGTCCTGGAATTAAGGGAGCTAACAAGAAATATCCTTCTTTCACTGTTCAGGATGGAAAAGTTTCTGGAAATTTCTATGTCTCTGCAAATGTTGATCAAATCGGCAAGGTATTACAGATTATCGACAAGAAAATGCCACACATTACAACTGTTGTAATTGACGATTTCCAGTATGTGATGGGCTTTGAGGCAATGGATAGAGCTAAGGAGAAGAGCTATGATAAATTTACTGATATGGCACAGCATGCGTATCAAGTATTGAAGTCTGCAATGAATATGCGTGATGACTTAAATGTTGTAGTCTCTACTCATAGTGAAAACATGGGTGATAGAGTGACTCCTTATTACAAAATGAAGACATTGGGTAAAATGTTGGATTCTGTGATTACTCTGGAAGGTTTGTTTACTTATGTATTCTTCACTACTATACAGCGTGATGAGGACAATAAGCCTTCATATAAGTTTATCACTAATTCTGATGGTACCTGTACTGCTAAGTCTCCAATGGGATTATTTAATGATATTTATATCGATAATGATCTTGATTATGTAGTAAAGCGTATTAAGGAATATAACGAGGAAGACTAATGCCTACTGTAAAAGAAACCTTTATTCTGAGTCTGACCTACGAAATGTCGGTGGACACAGAAACCGGCGAAGTGCTAGAAACCAAGCTTATTGACAGGAGTGTTAATAAGCCAGTTAAAGCAATGAAAGCAACTGCAAATGAGGCAGTGCAAGATGATGATAAAGAGCCAAAACTTTATTTGGAAGATAATAAGTGTAGACTTAACTCTAAGGCTGTATCCCTTATGGGGATTAGCCCGGGAGATAAGTTAGACATCAAGTATGATGATGGAAAGAAGGGTTCAGTTCCTGTTATTGGAACTGATGAGGCTTTTGGTACAAAGGGGGGTAATAAACTAACTAAATCAAATACCATAGCCTGCAGAGGTAGCAAGAATGAGGAACTTTCCAAATATGGAAAGGAGTTTGTTCTAGCTGTACACCCATCGAAAGCCGGATTATTTGTACTTACTTCTGAAGAAGTGGCTGTAGATCAATTAGTTGGAGATGACAATGTTAATATTGACACTCCAGAAGGGATAGATCTTAATTTAGAAGGATTAGTAGATGACAAAGATGCAAATGTAAGTTCTATAGATACAAACTTCTTTAAACTTTAATTTGTAAATATTATGTCAGAATTTAATTTTGGTAGCCTAGCAACAACACAAGCAACTTCTAATGTACAGCAGCGTCTTAAACCTTGGGGAATTTATCCTGTAAAGTTTTCAGGAGCTCGTAAGGAAACTATTAAGGGTAAGAAAGACCCTAATGCAGTTTATGAAATTCTTAAGGTCCGTTTTGACGGAGCTGATGGATATTATGAAGAGTCTATCTTCTATCCTAAGGATGGAGATGAAAAACGTCCTACTTATACAAGTAAAGAGGGCCATGAATATCAGGGAGCATCTTCTTTTGATAGAACAATGACCTTTATTGCACAGGTAGCAGAGGTTCTCAATCCAGAAGGATTCAAAAAGATGCAGGCAGCTAGTGCTAAGTTTAGATCTTTTGATGATGTAGTTACTGCATTCATAAAGATTACTGACAGCGCCAAAGGTAAAGAAACTAATCTCAAACTTGTAGGAAGAACACAAAATGGAAACATTGTAGCAAGTCTTCCAAAGTTTGTTGCAATAAATAAGAATGGAGAGAAGTTTACCTGTGATAATTTCGTGGGTGATAAACTTTTCTTCTCTGCTTATGAAGAGTCTAAAAAGGCAGAATATCTGAGTGCTAAACCAACTAACATGGATAGTGATGAAAGTTCTACTATTGCTAAGGAAGTTGATGGCAAAGCAGCAGGTTCTGAAGATATAGACTTCGAATCATTGCTTTAATAAGAATTGAGAGGTATCTACTGTGATAGCAGGTATCTCTATTTTGGTTTTTACTAGAAATTTAGTATTTTTGTGTTATAAACACAATTATTATGGACTTCTCGTTTCAACCAAAAATTACTAAAGAATTAATTTTATCTAGGTTCTCTGAGGAGCAACTTATGGAATACTACTTACACATTCCAGTTAAGAAGGGGCTATTTCGCTCTCCTCTAAGGAGAGATAAGCAACCAACTTGTAGTTTCTATAGGAATAAGTCTGGAACATTGATATTTAAGGATTTTGCAACCGGACAGCATTTAAGTATATTTGATGTAGTTCAATCTATCTTTAAATGTGACTATTTCGAATCACTTAGGATTATTGCTAATGACTTTGGAATTGTTCGAGATAATGCTCTGCATAAGAATCCAGGTAAGATTAATTTAAATCCTATTAAGATTAAAGATAAAGAGATATCAAAGATTCAAATTGAGGTACAAGAATTTACAGATAGTGAACTTAAATGGTGGGGAAAGTATGGAATCTCGAAGGACATCTTGAGGCGCTTTAACGTATATTCATGTAAGCATGTCTTTCTAAATGATCAACTATTTGCTGAATCGCAGCAGCATTGTCCTATATTTGGGTATTATGGCAAGAAGTATCAAGGTCTTGAGCTATGGAGATGCTATTTTCCAAAGAGAACTTCTTTTAGGTTTATAACAAATTGGCCTAGTAAGAAGATTCAAGGCTATGACCAGCTACCAAAGAAAGGAAAACTGCTAGTAATCACCAAATCAATGAAGGATAGTATGTGCCTCTATTCCTGCGGAATAACTGCATGTGCCCCAAATAGTGAAAATCTATTTATTTCCGACAAAGTTCTGGATGATTTAAAGAATCGATTCAAGAATATTGTAGTTCTATATGACAACGATAGACCTGGCTTATATAATATGGCTAAGATTCGGAAAGAACATCCAGAGCTTACTTACGTATTCATTTCTAAGAAGTATGGAAGTAAGGATATATCAGATTTTTATAAAGATCATGGAAGAAAGGAAACACTCAATTTAATAAAAACATTTATATTATGGTTAAAAGAACATAGACAGAATTAGACACATCTGTAAGGGCAACTTTTAGGGATGGAACTTCTAAAGACTTTACCTCTATAGAGGAGGCTAGTGATGGTACAGGAGTATCTGTTGCAGCTATTAAGATTAGGTGTAATAAACCAGGAACTGGTGGAAAAGACAAGACTACCTTTGAATGGCTAAATGATACTACTGCTAGACATTATAGAGCCAAGAAATCTAAGAACAAAGGAGCAGGCTTAGAAGCAGAAGTTGTAAATAAATTAAAGGAGATTGGTTATAGCGGAGTATGTAGAGCTGCTGGAGAGTCTAAGAATTTAGATGCTTCTAAGGTTGATATCGCAGATGTTAATCATGAACTTGAAGTAGCTATTCAGTGCAAGCATTACGCTAAATTTCCAAATTACTTCGACATAAAGAACGAATGTACGGATCCTCGTGACTTCATCTTAGTCTGGAAGAAATCAGCCCAAGCAGGAGAGAACAGTAAAGGAACAGTAGCTGTTCTTGATATAGACTTTTTTTATAAGTTGTTAAAAACTTACCATGGATATGAAATAAATAATGTTCATAGTCTAAAAGACCAGGACAAGTAATGAATAAATATATAATTCCAGTATGTAATATCTCAAATTCAAAGGTGTATAACTTTAGGATAATTGCAAATTCTAATGCTGATTGTCAAGACAGAATTATGGAAAAATTTGCAGACTATTCTGAATGCGATTCCTATCGTGATTTCATTAAAGATTTGAATAGTCAGGATATTCTTATTGGGGCAATAACTGATATAGAAGAATTATGAGATTGCGAATAGGACTAGATATTGATGATACAGTCTGTGATTTTATAAATCCTTATTTAAAGCGCTTTGGCACTCCTCATAAGGATAGTGAGATTACCAGAAATGTAAAACGGATCCTTATAAAGGATAGGGAATTTTGGTTAAATCTTCCGGTTATCAACCGTCCAGACTTTATGCCTGCTTTGTACTGTACTAAGAGAGTACACTCTAAAGCTTGGTCTAAGAAGTTTTTGGAGTTAAATGATTTACCAATAGCCCCTATATATCAGGTTTACTGTCAATTATCTAGTAAAGCACCTAGGATTAAAGGTAGGGTTGATGTTTTCGTTGATGATAGTATCTCAAATTTCATTGATCTCAACTTGCATGGAATACCCTGCTTACTAATGGATGCCCAGCATAATAGAAAGTGGGGTCCAATTGGAAGGATCTTTAGTCTTAGAGAGGAGGAAATAGAGGATTGTTATAATCTATTCTTAGATACGCTATATCCTAACTTTAAAGATTTAGTATATGATAAGTTTGGCTGATTTAAATCAGATTCAGATTATACCTCTATTGGATACTTTAAAATTGCAGAAAATAGACGATTTAGAGTATTTTAGTGAAAAATACAATGGCTATATAAGCAATTCTAGACTTTCCCTTATAAATCCAGATCAAGACAATGATCCTAAGGCTTTCTTTGAGGGACTTGGAAAGCACAATAAGTACAGCGATGCCTTAATTTTTGGTAGAATTTAAATTGTAAAATTATTTCATGTTTATTTTGCTTTTAACATATTTTTCATTACATTTATGTGTATTAATTAATGAAAAATTTTTATGAAAACAACAAAAGAAATTTAGGATAAACTCTCAGAAAAGTTTAAAGATTTAATCTTAATAGAAGATTATAAAGGGGCAAATGAAAAGATAACTATAAAATGTACTAATTGCGGATATGAATGGAAAGCGGTTCCACGATCTGTAATTAATTCAAAATGTGGATGTCCTAAATGTGGAGTTAAAAGCTCTAGAACATCACAGGCTAGAGAAGCTTTCTTATCTAAACTCGATACTACTAAATATGATTTTATTGAGTACAAAAATTATCAGGATGTTACTGTAAGATGTAAGGAATGTGGAAATATAAGACATACTACTGCAGATAATATCCTAAGATTTGGATGTAAATCTTGTGCAAGTACTAGGCAAAACGAATCTAGAAAGTTAACAACTGAAGAGTTTATAACCAGGTCTAGAGAAATTCATGGAACTAGGTATGATTATTCAAGAGCCAAGTATATTGCTTGGAATACTCCTGTTTGTATTATATGTCCTAAACATGGAGAGTTTTGGCAAAAAGCAGGCAAGCATCTATCTGGTCACAATTGTCCAAAGTGTAGAGAATCTGCTGGAGAGGAATTGGTACGTTTAGCGTTAGAGGAAAGTGAAATACCTTTTGAATAGGAAAAGCATTTTTAGTTATATAAAAAAGTTCTAGTTGATTTTTATATTAACTTAAACGGAAAAGAATATATTATTGAAGTAAACGGAGAATAGCACTATACGCCTGTTGAATACTTTGGAGGTCAACTCCATTACAATGAATAGGTTAAAAGGGATTAGGCTCTTTCCGATTATTGTAAAGAAAATAATATAAGGCTCTTTATAATTAAATATAATGAAAATAAACTTGAAAGAATTTAGGCAATTATTAATGAAATACTGCCGTCTGAGTAAGTAATTACTCTTATTATTACACCTGAATATCCTCGGAGGCTAAGTCAAGAAATTGATATGCTAACTTGAGGAGGCATAGGCTAATCTTAATTGTGAAACTATAAGATTAGATTCAGCCTAAGAGACTAGATGCAGGTGCATCCTATTTATAGGATGAAGACATAGTCCAGACCACAAATTAATACGAATAGATTGGCTGCAAGAAAGGCAGGCACCTGTAAGGATAGGTTGACAAGAAAGTGTTAAGCTAGGAAACTAGTAGTGGTATGAGTGCTGTTCATGAGCTTACTCTTCAGCCAGAGTTCTTCCACATGTGTACAAGTGTGGATAGACCTACTGCCAAAGCAGGTTTTATGGCAGATGAACTCTTCGAAGAGTATAAGAAAAATCCTTCTTTAAGCTCAGATGCTCTTATAAGAGCTTCTGATAAAGTTGATTATTACAAGGGCAAATTTGATAAAGAGAAACAAGATGCCCTGCTCTCAAAGTGTTCAGACTATTGGGAGGGCAGACAGAAATATGAATCTTCTCCTTTAAATAGCACTCCAATTTACTTAGATGCCAATGGCAGAGAAAGAGTTTTGCAATGTGTAAGAGCTTTAAAGGAAAACAAGAGTATCCAGAAGCTACTTCATCCTGAAGGACTTTTGGAAGATCCTATTTCTGAGAATGAGCAGGCAATTTTGCTTAATGTCAAAGTTATAGTTCCAGGATGTGATCCTTTCGTGCTAAAGCTAAAGGCTAAACTTGATAACTATACTATTGACAAAGAAACTAATACTATTGTAGTTAATGATGTCAAGACTATTGGAAAAATAGTTTCAGAATTTCCTAACAATTTTAAGAAGTTTCACTATCATCGGGAGTTATCCTTGTACAGCTGGCTATTATCTCTTATAGCTAAAAAGCATTATGGTATGGAGAATTGTACAATTCGTTCCAACTGTTTAGTTGTATCTACTATACCAAAGTATTACACTAAGGTATATGAGGTTACTAAGGCTGACTTTACAAGAGGGTGGGAGGAATTTAAAGCCCTTCTAAGGCTTGTAGCCCACTATTATAATAAAGGATATAGGTTCATCTAATGGATGTTATAACTACTCCCCCGTACCAAGATATGCAACGGTTATATAACCGTTACTACTCATTGGGATATTTGAATACGGACATAAATGCTAAATTTGCATTAATTTCTCTTGTAGGGTATTTAACTTTTAAATTAAAGCAAAAGAAGCCAGATGTAACTGCTTATCAGGTTATAAGAAAGATAATTGAAGACAGCTTGCCAGAAGACTTTATAAAAGGAGTTGCGGTGGTTGTAGAAGACTTTTCCTATGGCTGTAAAAGTTTCCCTACATTTGGAATAAATGACAAAGATATTCCTAACAAAATAAAGGAAATTCTGTCAACATATGTTCCGTTTTAATTATAAGTAAATAGATTCATTTATTTTGTACAGATAATTTTGTTAACATTTGTTAACAATAAAATTGTCACTTTTCGTTTGTGTAGATTAAGTAATATATTATATTTGCTTTACCGAAGTCAGCGAAAGAAGATGAGATAAAATTTAGAACTCAAGATAAACTTTACAAATTATTGTTTTGATAATTCAATAAAGAATAGTACATTTGTAATGTTAGATGAAAGATGTTGATATGAATTAATGTTTTTGATTTTAAATTTTTAAATTTTATTGAATTATGACACAAATTATGAATTTTAAGAGAATGGAAGTAAATGGAGCAACTAAGGATGAAGCACTCGCAAAAGCTCCTTTTGACATTATGGGTGATGCTACACAGGCTTACAAAATCTGGAAGAAAAAGCAAGTAAATGGTGTAACTGATGCTGACAAGAAGCAGTTTATGCTTGATTATCTTTCTAAGAAATCTAAGAATGTTGCTGGCGTAGGATTCTCAATCACATTGGAGTCAGCTATTGCTGATAGTCGTGAGCGTCCTTATAGTATTCATGATAAGAAAAATGAATCTGGTGCTCGTAAGTATAAAACTACTTATCAGTTGATTGATAAGGCTACTGGCTCAGTTATTGCTGAAACAAACGAAACTAAAGCTAAGGCTAAGGAAATTGCTAAGGATTTGTATGTAGATAAGGGCTTTAAAGGCAACATTATCTGCACATATACAAAGCAGGTAGTTGATGGTGAGCCAATCGCATTTGAGGCTAAGTATACTCCTTCAAAGAGTTCTCGTGTTGGTAGTTATCTTGTATTCGGAGTTGAAAGAGGTTAATTCCATATCTAAATCTTATATTAAAGGCAGTTGTTGAGAAACGACTGCCTTTTTTATAGCATAATAGCTTACATAAAATTGAATAAATCAATCAAAAATAATGAAACATTCAACTGTTAGAAAATATACTGAAATATTGACTGCAGCAAAAAATAGCGGGCAAAACTTACATCTTTTCTGTGAGAAAAACGGACTTAACTATAATAGTATAGTTGGAGCTATCTCCACTCTTAAGAAGCAGAATGACGCTGAAACTGATGAAGTAAAGACGTTGCTTCGTTTGTATAGCGAAGTAGTCTCTAAGAATAAAAAATCTCTAAAGGAAGTAGTTGAAACCGATGATAGAGCCGAGACCTCTGTTCTTAGAGGAGAAGATGGAAGGATTAACTTTTATAGTTATCAAATCTTTAGAAGAGATAAAGCACCTCTAACTGGTAAATTAACTAGAGAGGAAATGAATACTATTCATAGACTCTATTCTTACTATGGAGACTCTCTAACTCAAAGAGTTATTTCTAGACACTTTGTAGATCTATCTCTTATAGACTTTAAGAGGATCCTTCGTGCATTTAACATCACTAAAGCATCTGCCCCATTTGCTCCTCATATGTTTGAGGAATTGAGTGAGAATGAGCTTAGAGAAATTCAACTTCGTGAGAAAGAAAATAGTTTCCTTCGCAAAGCTGAGGAAGATCAAATCAAGAATACGGAGAAACTTCTAAAGAAGTATGCTCAAGAAAACATTGATTTAAAGAATCAGTTAAAAAGCTCACAATTTACAGTAAATGTAAATAATATCACACCTTATAAGGTTGTGAATAAAATATCAGAAGGTAACATTATAAATTTATACTTGTCTGATATGCATATTGGAGCATCTGTTGTATCCTCCCCTCTTTATGTAGAAAATATTATATATAATAAGGACGAAGTTATTCGTAGATTAAAGGAAATAATCAATAAATTATCTGAAATTGGACCATTTAAACAAATAAATTTAGTTTTAATGGGAGATAATATTGATTGTTGTGGTATTTATGGAAAGACTGCAAGACTAGACCATGACATGCCTGAAAATATGGATCCAAGAGAGCAAGCAAATAATTTTATTAGTATTACAAAATGGTTTGTTCAATCTTTACTTGAAACATTCAATACTGAAATCTCAGTATATTCTGTTCCATGTGGTAATCATGCTGGTAACTTCGAATATGTATGTAATATGGCATTACTAAGAACATTAAACACTGCGTTTCCAGAAGTAAAGACAACACTTTGGGAAGAATTTTATGGATTATTTGAAGTAAATGAGCATAAATTTATTTGTTGTCACGGAAAAGACCAAGCTTTTATGAAAAAGCCAATGCCTCTTGACTTAAATGACAAAACTAAGATTATGTTGTATGAATGGTTAGATTCTAAACATATCTATGGTGATAATATTCACTTTATAAAAGGAGATCTCCATTCTAATGCTTTAAGTAGTTGTAAGAAACTTTCTTATCGAAATGTCTTGAGTCTTTTTGGGGCTTCAGATTATTCTAACTACAATTTTAGCAGAAATTCCTATGGTATGTCTTATGACTTATTTATAGGAAATAATCTCATCAGAGGAACATTTGAAAATCTTTAGAAATTAAATTATTATGGTAAAAGGAAAGAAATTAAGAAGGGCAATAAGAAATAAGTATGCCTTTGGTGTATATAAACCAAATAAGAATTGTAAGCCAGTTACCTATAATGGTACTGAATATTTGTCTAAAGCACAGTGTATGGCTCTTGAAGGAATTACACGTAAAGAGCTAGATACATATCTAAACGGAGACTTGGGTAAAATCAATGAGGCCGTTGATGTCCAGGAAGAACATCAAGTAGAAGAACTTGTGAATCTAGATGAAGTTCCTGACGAAAGAGAATTGGTTGGCATGCTTTAATTAGTAAATATAAAAAGAAGACTTTTTGTCTTCTTTTAATTTTAGATGTAAAGAAGATTTATAGATTTATAGTTCAAAAACTTCTTTATAATTAATAATGGAAATTGATCTAAATACTTTATTACAAGGTAATGCAACAACAATTAAAAATAGAGAATATTTTCCTACACGAGCTTATGTAGAACCTTTCTTAGAAAGGATGCAGAAATATACTAATGATTTTAGAGTTCAGGTAAAACTCCCAGATCAATTAGCTTTAGATGAAAAGGATCCAATAAATATCTATAATAGAGTTGTAGTACAAGCAGTATTGCCCGATGACTTAGTTATAGATAACCATTCACAAGTTGTAGGTATGGTATATGGGTTAGATGTTCGTAAACCAGTAGTTAAGTTTTATTCTGGAGCTATGGATATGGTTTGTACTAATTTATGTGTATTTTCTCCAGACCAGCTTAATTGTGCGGCTCTGGAACCAGAAACAGCTATAAATTATAAACCTATAAACTCTATAATGGAATCTATTGAAGATACTGCCAAATTTATTCAAAAATTAAAAGATATGTCATTTGATTGTTCGTATCAACATACGAGTGAAAATTTAGGTAATTGGATAAAACAATGCATTAATCTTACTTATGATAATGGATTTGGTAAGGTAAAGATAGCTGCAACTACTCCTATTGATGCTTATAAATTGCTATTTGAAGATGGTGATTCTAGATATTTAGTCAAGGATGGTATAACTAATATGTATAATGTTTATGGAGCTTTCACTCAAATATTTACTGATTCTATGAAGCGTGATATTATGAATGTTTGTGAAAAGACTCTTTTAGTAAAACAAATATTAAATATATTTTGATAATTGAAAATTAAATATTATATTTACCTGTTTTACTAAAATAAAAATATTATGAATGTAAAGAAACGTAATGGAAAATTTGAACCTTTTGATAAGCAGAAAATAATAACTGCTATTCAAAAGGCTTTTTTATCTTGTAATGAGGAGGTAGATAGCTCAACTATCGAAAACATTGCAAATGATGTAGATGTATGGGATAATATTAGCATTGAAGATATTCAGGATCAAATAGAAGAACTTCTATTAGATTATGATTATTCTAATGTCTATAAAGCATTTTCAACATATAGAGAAAGTCATTCCCAGGCTAGATTTATAAGAGAAAGGCTTGACTATATGAATAAGTATAAAGATCCTAAAATTAATGCTTCTACTGCTTCTGAAACAGATTCTAACGCTAATGTTGCTATGAAGAACGTTGCAAATCTAGAAGGAGAAGTTTATAAAACAACTAATAGAATTATTCAGAGGCAAAGAATGAAAGAAGAACTTAATAAATTATATCCTAATGAAAATCTAGGAGAACAATATATTAAGGATCTTGATCATCATATTATATATGTTCATGATGAAGCTAGTTCCCCTGTATTAAAACCATATTGTAAAGCTGTTACTCTTTATCCATTAATGGTAGAGGGTGTTGGTAATGTAGATGGAGTAACACCATCTGCTCCAAATGACATTCAGTCATTTAGCGGACAAGTAACTAATCTAGTTTTCTTGTTAAGCTCTCAATGTAAGGGAGCAGTTGCGTGTGGCGACTATCTTATAGCACTTAATTACTATGTGATTAAAGAATTTGGTCCTGATTGGTATAAGAATGTTGACTTGATAGTTTCTAATCATAATATGCTTAGGACCTACACAATAGGACATTACATACTGAAGGGCATGAAACAATTTATTTATGGTATAAATCAACCTGCAGGTAATAGAAGTTATAACAGCCCATTTACAAATATTTCTTATTATGATAAATATTATTTTAAGTCATTATTTGGTGATTTCTATTATCCTGATGGTACTCAACCGCAGTGGGAAGCTATAGATAAATTACAAAGAATGTTTATGCAACTTCATAGAGAACTAAGATTAATAAAGCCTTTAACATTTCCTGTAACTACTATGGCTTTAGTACATAATGATAAAGAATATCTTGATAAAGAGTATAAAGAATTATGCGCTGATGAATGGGCTAAAGGAGGTAGTTTTTTCTGTTATAACAGTGATAACCCATCGTCGTTAGCTAGTTGCTGTCGGGTTTTGAATGAAATGTCAGAAAATACTTTTAGTTCTACTACTGGTATGACTGGTATTATGACAGGTAGTTGTAATGTTATTACTCTTAATATTAATAGAATTGTTCAAGATTGGTGTAGGTCTTGTGATGACTTAGTCCCTATGTGCAAAGGACAATACGCTACTTTGAAATTGTATCTAATAGATATTCTTGAAAGAGTTTACAAGTATCATATTGCATATAAGACAATGCTTTATGATATGGAAGACGCAGGAATGTTTTCGGATTGTAATGCTGGATACATTTATATAAAAAAATTATATTCTACAATAGGATTAATTGGTTACTGTGAAGCAGCTAAATTTCTTGGAATGAAAGTATCTAATAATGAAGAATATAAAGACTTTCTTAAAATTATATTTGGTACTGTTAAAGAACAAAATAAGCTACACTCTATTAAAGATGAAAAACGTCCTTTCCTGATGAACAGTGAAGCTATCCCTGGAGAAGGATTGGGTGTAAAGTTATATAATTGGGATAAGAAAGATGGCTATATTGTTCCAGAAGATCAAAATCTATATAATTGTTATTTCTATAATCCGTGGGATAATACATCTGTATTAGATAAATTTATTTTACATGGAAAAGAAATTTCTAAATATTGTGATGGAGGTCAAGCTCTTCATGCTAATCTTGACACACATTTAAGTAAAGAACAATATCTAAAGCTATTGGATTTTGCTAGAGAGCAAGGAACTAATTACTTTACTTTTAATATTCCTATTTCTGAATGTAGGGATTGCCATCATGTAGTTAATGCTCCTATAACAGAATGTCCTATGTGTCATAGCAAGAATATTAGATATTATACAAGAATTATTGGATATTTAGTAGCTGTAGACAATTGGAGTACAGATAGGCAGGAGGAATTTAAACATAGAGTTTACTCTAAAGTATTAAAATAATAGAACAGAAAACTAGAATTTATTCTAAAGATGAGAATTAAAAATTTAGAATTTAGAAAGGCTTCATATTTATGTAAGCCTCCTGACCATATAGGATATCATATAGATAAATGGGAACCTAATGGTTATTATCAGAGAGAATCCGAGTTTACGAAAGTAGATTCAGATTTTTATTGTTATCCAGATCACCCTAACTGTAAAGTACATAAAAATTGTTTTAAGCATCCAGAAACATCTTACGCAGTAGCTACTTTTAATTATAATGAATACGAAGGATGTTATGAATTAGAATTTGTAGGTGATAGACCCATGAATTTAAATGCAGAAGAAAGGGAAGTATTCTGGCAATTATTAGAATATGGTTTTAATTATTTAGGATATGGAAATAAAGAATAGAAAATCAATTTTTGATGATTTGAATAAATATGATTATCCTTCTAAAGAACATGATTTTATTCAAATTACAGAATGGACTAATGGAGAAGGGTGGGATATTACTATAAATGAAACAGTAATTTCTTTAACATTCGGCCAACTTGAAGCAATTAATTATTTAACTCAAGCATTAAGGTATGAAAAATGAAATCTTAATTATCCCGGATGTACACGGTCGTGATTTCTGGAAGGAACCTTGCAGAGAATGGAAGGGGAGAGTAGTCTTTTTAGGAGATTACCATGACCCCTATCCTCAACAAGTAAGTAAAGATGATTCTCTAGAAAACCTAAAAGCTCTTGTGAAGTTCTATGAGAATAATAAATCTAGAGTAGTTTGTCTCTTAGGGAATCACGATGGTAATTACCTTATAAATAAGGGATTTGCTGATAGAGTTGATTGTAACAATTACAACGAAGTTACTTCCCTTCTAAAGAAGCTAGATCTTAAGGCTGCTTATCATATTAATGATATTCTATTTAGCCATGCTGGAGTCCTTCCTAAGTGGTTAAAGGTTAATAATCTCTCTATAGAAGATATTCCAAACCTGAAATTTGATCATAAAGCCTTAACTGATATATCTCCTTGGAGGGGAGGATTTTCAGAAGTTGGTGGAATCCTTTGGGGAGACATTAGAGAGTATGCATTAGAGGATCATATACCTAATCTCTATCAAGTCTTTGGACATACTCAAATGAAGAAAGAAATAATTCAACCTGACTTTGCTTGTCTAGACTGTAGGAAGTGTTTCATTATGGACTTGGATTCTAAGGAAATAAGAGAATATTAAATGTGAATGCATGCTTAAATACGTTAATTATGAAGTAGTATTCGCGGAAATTCCAGATGAGATTTCCTTAGCAATAAACATTTCTAATTGTCCTTGTAAATGTCCTGGTTGTCATTCCTCTTATTTAGCGGAGGATATTGGTGAAAGGCTTAGATACGATAACTTAATCTCCCTTATACATAAGAATAAAGGTATCACTTGTGTAGCATTTATGGGAGGAGATGCTGACCCTTTATCAGTAAATGCCTATGCAAGTATAATTAAAGAGCAATTCCCAAATCTTAAAGTAGCTTGGTATAGCGGCAGACAAGAACTTAGTAAAGATATTGAACTTAGTAATTTTGATTTTATTAAGATTGGACCATATGTTGAGCAATCCGGACCTCTAAACAATCCTAATACTAATCAGATTATGTATAAGGTAGTTCATAAAAGTGGTAAAAACGCGCTGATTAACATTACAAATAAATTTTGGAAGGAATCATGAAGATATGGGCAATTATTTTAATCATACTTAGCCTAAGTAAGCTATGTATAATAGGAAGTCAGGAGAAACATGAGCTTGTACGAGATCTATTTTATCAAATAAGAGATAATTTAGAGGAGTTTCAGAAGAAAGCTATGTTTGTTCTGATTATCGACAGTATCATTGGATTAGTCTGTGGTGCTGCTATATTATTTATTTTATGACAGACATTATTGTTGTTTACAGTGACAAGAGTCAGCTTGATAGAATCGGAGATACTTCTAAGTATACTCCGATTTTTCATTTTGTTGATTCTTTAGCTAAGAAGGGTAAAAAGGAAGCATGGAGGATTAAATCCTACTATGGAGCCAAGTTAGATCCATTTGCAGTCATATTAGATGATGAAAAGCCAATTAAAGCTTTTTACACAGAAGCAGAAGATGTAATTGATTCTCTTATTAAATACTTAAACAACAATGGAAAATAAAATAGTAGTAAACGTAATTAACAAGTCTAACAACCCTCTTCCTAAGTACGAAACAGCAGATGCTGCTGGTTTTGACATTAGAGTTGATTTAAGTCGTGTTACTCCAGACACTCCTATTAAGGGTTTCGGGGATGCCGAAGTTATTTGGTCTGGTGAAGGACATACAGTTCCGATGATTCGAATTGCTCCAAGATCTAGAGCCTTACTTCCTACTGGTATATTTACTGCTCTTCCTGAAGGATGGCAGGTAAGCTGCCGTCCGAGAAGTGGTATGTCTATAAAGAAGGGATTGACCCTTGTAAATACCCCTGGCACTATAGATGCAGATTACCGTGGAGAATGGCATCTTCCTGTAATTAATTTTGGTCTGGAGGATGTATACATTGAAGATGGGGAGCGTATTTGTCAAGGTATTTTAGAGCCTGTTTACCACATTGAGTGGAACGAAGTAACATCTTTAGATGAAACTGAGAGAGGAAATGGGGGTTTTAATTCAACTGGATCAAAATAAGCTATGGGGCTCGATATTTATCTTACTAAAAAGAAATGTTCAGAAATTGGTTACTTTAGAAAAGTTAACTTTCTAGTAAAATTCTTTGAGAAGAAGGGGTTTGATGTTTCAAATCAGACTCCTCTGGCAATCAAGAGAAAAGATGTAGAAGAATTACTTTCTAAGTGCGAGGAAGTTTTGGAGGATCACTCAAAAGGTCCAGAATTGCTACCTACCATGTCTGGATTCTTCTTTGGAAGTACAGACTATGATGATTACTACTATGATGACGTAGAAGCAGTTAGAAACTACGTTAAAGACAGGTTACTTCCTGAGTTCGATACCCTGAAGGAAGGAGAATACATATACTTTGAAACTTGGTTTTGATATATGGAGAGAAAATATATAGTATATAAATACACTTCTCCAAGTGGAAAAGTCTATATTGGTTAGACCTATAAGAGTTTATAGGAACGTGCAGGATTAAATGGTGTATTTTACAAATCTAAGAAGAATGGTAAGTATTGCCAACCTGCCTTTGCAAGAGCTATCGAAAAATACGGATGGGAATCCTTTAAATCCGAGATAATTGCAAGAGATTTAACTTTAGACGAGGCTAATTAGCTGGAATCAGATCTCATATAGACCTACAAGAATGGAGGGATATGTTACAATATTGCTGAGGGAGGTAGAAAGAATATTATTAAGTCCAGAAAGGTTCTTTAGTATTCTATAGACGGAGAATTAATTAAGGTATTTGAATCTATCTCAGACGCGGAATCAATGATAGGAAGTACTTCCGCCCATAGCAATATTATTGAGTGTTGTAATGGAAGAAGAAAAAGAGCATATGGCTTTATATGGAGATACGAGGACAGTTAGTTAAAGGTACTGCCAATAGAAAAATATAGAGTTCCAATATAGCAATTTACCAAAAGTGGATAGTATGTGAGAACTTTTAATACTGCAAAGGAGGCTAGTATAGCTGTAGGTGTAACTCCTGGAGCTATAACTAATTGCCTTAAAGGAAAGTCAAAAAGTTCTGGAGGGTATATTTGGAAATATTCATAATAGTATTAAATGAAAGGATTTATTAAAACAGAAGCAATAGAGGGATGGTTAGATAAAGGAAATGGTATAACAACCGTATACCTACGTAGTGGTATTGCAATTAATATCCCAACTAGTGATTTTATGACTGGATGGAACAGTAATAAGGAAATTGCTGAAACCATAACAAAAGATCAAATGATTTGTATTGGTGGTTTAAATAAAAATAGTTAAAATGATAACTAAGGAAGAATTTATTGATCTTATTTTGAAACAACAGGAGTGGTCTAATAGAGTTGATGAAGTTTCAGAAGCGCTTAATGTGCCTACACTCTTTGAGAGTGATTGGGTAGAGTATGCAGCTATCCTCTTTGATAAAACTTTAAATTTCTTGTTTAATGAGAATGGAGTAGACGACATAGACTGGTGGATGTATGAAAAATCTGGAAATCCAGAACTTAAGATGTGGGATGAAAGTGGAAAGGAAATTCCTACAGATACAGTAGAGGATCTTTGGAATTTGGTTAAGGATAATCAGAAATGATTAAGTATCTCCTTGGTAAAGCATCAACTGGAAAGTTTCGTTTCGCAGTAGTTGAATGCGACGAAGAATGGCATGAACCTGAACATGGCTACGTAATACAGCGTAGCTATGGTCAGGTAGGCGGTAAGACTACACTATCGCCTAAGATTATTGTAGATAGAACTAAACAGAAAAGAACTTGGAAAGAGCAATATACTCTTCAATTCAATTCTGAAACCAAAAAGTTCTTAGACAAGGGATATGTTGAAGTAGAAAAACATCCCGATGAATATACCCTTGATGATCTTCAGTCAATTTTTGGAGAGGTTAAGACTAATCAATATGGAGTAATTAAACCCCAACTTGCTAAACAAGCTGATAAGGTTACTAATCCTAAAATATTTGATAAAGAATGGCTTATCTCAAGAAAACTTGATGGTGTAAAAGCTTTATTCTATTATAAAGATGGAGAAATACATACTGCTTCACGTGGGGGTGAAGACTATGATGCTGCTACTACTCATTTGCGAGAAGATTCAAAACTTTTAAAGTTTTTTGAAGTACATCCTACTATAATTCTAGATGGAGAACTATTTGTTAGAGGCAAAACTCTTCAACAAATAAGTGGAGCTGCTAGAATGGAGAAAAATGCATATGATTGTGATTGGTTAGAGTATTGGGTATATGATTGCTATGATACAGCTAATCCAGATATGATTGCTATTGATCGATGGAAATTCTTAGTAGGTAATTTGGTTCAAAATAGTAATATTCCAATTTATAGTGTTGTTACTGATGATAATATAAAAGATCCTATTAGGTTACTATTTCATGAATATGTTTCTGGTTGGGATAATATGAAAGCTCTGCATGATAAATGGGTGGCTGAAGGATTTGAGGGTGCAGTAATTACTGATCCTTCTAAACCTTATAAGGTAGGATCTCGTTGCAACAATCTTATAAAGATTAAGCAATATAAGTCTGAGGACTTTACAGTCGTTGGATATAAGCTTGGTCTTAGGGGCTCTGAAGATATGACCTTTACATGTGCACTAGAAGATGGAAGAACCTTTGAGGCTATGCCGGTTGGAGACAGGGCTACTAAAGCTGAATATGTTAAGAACTTTGATAATAAGTATAGGGGACATAAAGCTGAGTGTACTTTCTTTAACTATTCTGATGATGGTATCCCAACTCAACCAAAATTAAGAATATTTAGATTCGACTTAGAAGATTAATTATGGATAAATGTACTATTGAAAACTTCAAGCTGTTAGCTCTTCCAGGAGCTACTCTTGGAGTTTTATTGTGGATAATTATGATGGCTTTAGATCCATTTGTTCTATCTTTAACACTTGGAACAGCCTTAGTACTTATAACAATTGATAAATTATATGAAGAAAGATAATTTAGGAGATAGAATGAAAGGGAACTACGAGAATAGAGCCAAGACTCAACTCCTTCGTAGAACTCCAGTAATTATAAGATTAGACGGAAAAGCTTTTCATACCTTTACAAGAGGTTTTAAGAAACCTTTTGATGATATTCTTACTGAAGCTATGCAGCAAACTATGTTAATTTTATGTAAAGAGATTCAGGGTTGTGTACTAGGATATACACAATCTGATGAAATTACACTAGTATTGACAGATTATACTAAACTAGGAACATCAGCATGGTTTGATTATGATATACAGAAAGTATGTAGTATATCTGCATCTATAGCAACATTAGCTTTCAATAGATGCTTTTTAAAGGAAATTCAGGATAAGTATGAAAGTAATTCTGGATTTGCAGAAAGTATATATTATCAAGCATGGTTAAAGGGGGCATTTTTTGATGCAAGATGCTTTAATGTACCTAAAGAAGAAGTAGCTAATTGTGTTTTATGGAGACAGCAAGATGCAACTAGAAATAGTATTAATGCTGTAGGGCAAGCTTATTTTTCCCATAAAGAGTTACAAGGGCTTTCTACAGATCAAATTCTGAAAAAACTTCTTGAGGAGAAGCAAACAGATTGGAATAAGTTACCAGTACACTTACAAAGGGGAAGTTGCTGCATTAGGAAAGAAGTAAACGGAGTAGATTCATGGTTTATTGACACTGAAATTCCTATCTTTAAGGGGGAAGATAGGGATTATATTGAGAAATTAATATGAAATTTAAGGGAACTATAATAATCACAGACCCTTGTTATGTTGTTAAACGCAAAGACTGGGATAAATGTGATTGTGGTCATGATATAAGAGTTCTAGATGAAGTAAGAAAATATAACCCAGACATATATGAATGGATTGCATCTCACGATTGGTGTGTAACCACTATACCTGACTTTGATTGGGAAGTAAATTACTATGTTGATAAGCAAAGCTCTGCTAACATAGTGGGAATTGGTAATGTTAATTTCTTTACAGATCAAACTGGGCTATGAGAATACCTGAGAAATTTACGATTAATAGTCAGGAAATAACCGTTGAATTATTGGATACACTTCCTGGTCAAAAATTTGGAGAATATTGTTGTATAACTGATAAGATTAAATTAGCGAGAAATGTTAAAGATGATGACGGGACAGTAATTCCTTTGAAAGAAGAACAAATGGAGAATACCTTTTGGCACGAGTTACTCCATGTTTTTCAATGGCATTCTAAGGGAGACTTTTCTGAGGAAGAGTCTAGTACCTACGCTGGATATTTATTAGAATTTTTTAAATCTAGTGGATTAATAATTAAATAAGATGGAATTAATTAAAAGTAAAAAAGCAAGTGAGAATTACCTTTCTAAGATTGTAAACATTACAAATTTCAGAAAGCATAATGATCCGGAGGTAACACGACTCAAGTGTTGTACTATTGATGGATTTAATATTATTACAGGAATAGATGCACAACCAGGCTTATATGTCTATTTTCCAGCCTTATCCTGTATCAATGGAGATTTTCTAAGATTTGCTAATCTCTATAGACACAAAGAATTAAACAATGACCCAGAGCAATCTGGGATGTTTGACGACAATGGACGAGTAAAGGCAATTAAGCTTAGAGGTGAATTGTCTGAAGGATTCATCTTACCAATAGTCATACTTCAGAATTATGTTGTATCTGTAACAAATCATGAAATTGATAAAATCAAAGAAGGTATCGAGTTCGACGCAGTGTCACATGGCGGTAAAGAGTTCTGGATTAGTAAGAAATATGTCGCAAAGAGACAAATTCCACAAGGCGGTGGCAAGAGCGGGGTCTCCAAGAAGGTCCCAAAGGGACTTGACAAGGTCATTGACACTCAATTTAGATTTCATTACGATAGTTGTGTCGCCTGAGACAGTAATGTTTCAGTGAAAATTGAGCAAAATCGGTGAATTCTAAAATTTCATCATATACATCACTTTTTATTTGGAGTAGTAAGACTATTTTTATATCTTTGCATATAATTAATAAAAGAAATAAAAATGATTAAAAAGTCCGAAAAAACAGAAAAAATGTTATAGACTCTTCGAGAAAACTTTACTGATAGTGACTATCAGGAATATATTCTCGGAAATCTTAAGATGAAAGATGTATATACTAAGTACGAATGTAACCAAAATGCAATGGATTATTTCTTTGCTGAGAGAGGTTATATAAAAAGAGGTAATTTACGAAATTCCAAGATTAAAAAGGATATATTTGATCCTGTTAATACTCCAGAAGCAGCCTATATTCTAGGGTTTTATATTGCTGACGGATGTATAAATGGTAATAAATTCGTAATTACTCTAAGCGAAAAAGATAAAGAAATACTTGAAAAAATAAGAGATTACATGTCTCCAGTAACTAAGCTCTGTTATAAAGCAGAAAGAGTTAACAAAGCTGGGATTACTACACATCCTATGTATTCATTTTCCTTTGCTTGTAAAGAAATAGTTTCTAGACTAGAAGAACTAGGGCTTGGGCAAAAGAAAACATATCTAGAAAAATCTATAAAAAACATAGTTCCTAAAGAATTTATGTGGGACTTTATTAGGGGATACTGGGATGGAGATGGGAACATTAATTCTTCTGAAGTAACTAAAAAAGTTATGTTAAAAAGTGGAAAAGAATCTACTTATCAATACAATAATATTGGCTTTACTATTATTTCTAAAGACCCTTTAATCTTAAAGGAGTTAAATGAGTTCTTTTTAGAATCTGGAATATCTACTTATGTATATCCGGATAATAAAGGAAATTATTTAGTTGGAACACATAGTAAATCGGAGGTAGAAAAAATATATAATCACTTATACACATCAAGTAATCTTTTTCTTAATCGAAAACGTATTAAGTTTGATGAAATCATGAAAATACCGAGGTAAATTAATGTTTAACAGCATTAGTCACCGTAACGCGTAGAAGTTGAAACTCTGTAAAGAGAATATAATACTTCCAAGAGTGCTCAACACCCTACATCTGAGGGTGAAAATGTACGCTGAACTTATAGGAAACTATAAGAACTATAGGATAAAAAGCCTATAGGATAACACAATTGACAACTCTTATTAAGAAATGTCCTTACGTAATTACTCCAGATGCATGGATTCAACTCTCTTATAAAATTCATGGAACTTCTGGTATTTCGGCATATGTACTTTGTAAGCAGGAACTAAATTGGCAGCAGAAGATTGCTAAATGGCTTACTGGCGAAGAGTTTAATAGGTATGATTACTTATATGCATCTAGGACAGTAATTAAGAACAGGGCCTATAATCCTGGTGTACGAGGAGGTTTCTATGGGGTTGATGTTTGGGCTGAGGCTGACAAGATTGTTCGTCCATGTCTTGCTAAGGGCCAGACTGCATATTATGAAATAGTGGGCTATCTCCCTAATGGCGGATTTATTCAGAAGAAATACGACTATGGGTGTGTTCCTCCTAATGAGGGAGAAGTATATACTCCTGAGAAACACTTTAAGGTTCGTATTTATAGAGTTACTTATACTAATATAGACGGTAAAGTATTTGAGTATACTCCTCGTCAAGTCCAGCAGTGGTGTGAACAAGTAGGCCTTATTCCGGTTGAGGAATGCTATTTTGGACAAGCAAAGAATTTATATCCTGACTTGGATGTTGCAAACCATTGGAATGAGAACTTTCTAGAAAGGTTAGCAAATGATCCTAAGTTCTATATGGAGAAAGATTCTCCACACTGTAGAAATAAGGTTCCACACGAGGGACTTGTAATTAAGTTAGAAGACGGTCTTAGTCATGCCTTTAAGCTTAAGTGTTTTAGATTCTTAAATAAAGAACAAGAGTTATTGGATAAAGGTGAAACTAATATTGAGGATGAAGCATGAAAAGTAATTTATTGCACATTTGTTTTGTACTAGACGAGAGTGGATCTATGTACAATTCCGTTGATGACGTTATTGGAGGTTTTCAGAAACTCATTGACGAACAAAAAGGAGAGAAGAATGGGGAATGTATTATTTCTCTATATAGGTTCTCAGATACAGTTAAGAAAGACTATATAGGCAAGCCAGTAAATGAAGTTCCTAGACTTACCTATTCTCCTGGTGGCTGTACAGCTATGAATGATGGTGTAGGAACTGCTATAGATGAGATAGGTAAATGGCTCTCTAATATGGACGAGTCTGAGCGTCCTTCTAAGAACATGGTAGTAATTATGACTGATGGTCAGGAAAATGCCTCTAAGGAATATGATTTTGATGCTGTTAAGGCAAAAATTAAACACCAGGAAGAGAAGTACAGCTGGACTTTCATCTATATGGGCATTAATCTTCAAGATCTCAAGGATGCTAACAGGCTTGATATCAAAATGAGATCTGTATCTGGTTCTAAAAATATTGCAGCTAACTATTCTCATATTGATACTTATGCTAAAGCATTAAGAAGTAGTACCAATGCTGCTTCAGTAGCTGTGGCCGATGCGTTCCTGACTAGACAACTTTGCGAAGATACTACTAGGTATCAAATAGAAAATAATATTACTCTTTAATGAAGAGTTTTAAAATCACTCAATCTATAACAGATAGAAAGGACGCATCCTTAGGAATTTATTTCAAGGATGTGTCCAAACTATCTATGATTACTCCAGAAAAAGAAGTAGAACTTACTAAGAGAATAAAACTTGGAGATAAGGCTGCCGCTAATGAATTAGTAACTGCCAATCTAAGATTTGTGATCTCTGTTGCAAAACAATATCAGAACAAAGGTCTTGACTTAGTTGATCTCATTCAGGAAGGGAATATTGGGATGCTTGAGGCTGCTTATAAGTTTGATGAAACCAGAGGATATAGATTTATTTCTTATGCCGTTTGGTGGATACGTCAATCTATTATGAGAGCTATATCTGAACAGTGTAGAACTGTTAGAGTTCCTATGAGTCAAATAGTTAATATGAGTAAGATAAATAAAATGTCTGAGAAGTTTGAGCAGAAGAATGGTAGGGCTCCTTCCCTAGAGGAAATAGAGGAAGAGACTAATCTTGATAGAAAGAAGATAGATATTCCGTTAATCTCAACCTACAGGTCTGTTTCTTTAGAAAGTCCTTTACGGGATGAAGATGTAAGTTGTTTGCTGGATGTACTTCCAAATGATAACTCAGAATCTACAGATACAACTGCTTTAAAGAGTGATTTAATCATTGAAATAGAACGGATTTTATCCAAACTCTCTTATAGAGAGCAGGATGTTCTCAGAATGTCCTTTGGAATTGGAGTACAAGCTATGTCTAATGACGAAATAGCAAATCGATTTGGAATTGGAGGAGAGCGGGTCCGTCAAATCCAGAATAGCGCTATTAATCATATTAGAAATAAATATAAAAATGAATTATCTGAATTGTTATGAAACATGAATTAATTATTTTACAGGGTATTCAAGGCTCTGGAAAAACTACATGGGCAAAAAACTGGGTCAAAGAAGATCCTAAACATAGGGTAAGATTTAACCAAGATGATATAAGAAATATGTTTGGGGTTTACTGGGTTCCTAGTAGGGAACCTCTCGTAAAGGCAATGCATAATATTTTCCTTAATGAAGCGATGTTAGAAGGATATGATATCGTATTAGATAACATGAATCTTAATCAGAAGACCCTTGACGAAATTAAGGAAATAGTTAAAGAATTTAATAAGTGGGTTTCACTAGCTCCAGTTGATTTACACTATGACATTAAGTATCAGACCTTCTTTGATACCCCTTTAGAAGAGTGTATTGCAAGGGATTCTAAAAGAGAGAATCCTGTTGGAGAGAATGTCATTAGAAGTACTTATAATAAGTATAAGGACGTTATAAATGGAAACTTATAGATTGAGTGTTGATCGTAAGTGTACTATCTGGGAAAGGGAATATTATATGATAAAGGCAGAGTCAGAGACAGAAGCTTTGGAAAAATGCTTAAGTCCAGATGTGGAATGCTATGACTCTGAATTTCTGTATGATACTGCTGACCATATGACTCCTAAGGATAATGATAATTATCCTACTCTGGAAGTCTTTAACAAAGACACAGACGAACAAATTTTTAGTAATAATCCAGTATCAAATGAAGATAGATAATCATAAAAATGATTCCGATTTATTCTATCATAGTGATATATTTAGTAAGTAAAAATAAGGAACTATTTAATCCAGAAAAGTATAAGCATGTAGATTTTCTTGATGCTATGAAGATTCTAGATCCCATAAGATTAGTTCAACTTGATACTGAAACATCAGGGTTAGATTGCCACACAAAGGCTTTACTGACTCTTCAACTAGGGAATAAGGAAAATCAGGTCGTTTTTGATTGGACTACTTTATCTGAGGAAGAGAAAAAGCAATTAAAAATTTTGCTAGAAAGTACTGATAAGATTTATCTTGGATGGAATCTTTCTTTTGATTTAACCTTTCTATACGTTCAGGGTATTTATCCTAAAAATATAATAGATGGAATGATAATTGAGAAATTAATATTTCTCGGTTATCCATCTATATTAAATACGGATTTATACGATGGACAATTCGGATATGATAAAGTCTTAGATGAGTCTGGACAGGTAAAATATTGGGAGATAAGCTATTCTCTTAAGGCATCTGCTAAGAGATGGTGCAATATAGATATAGATAAAACAGTACGAGGGCAAATTATAGATAAGGGATTAACTGAGGATGTGGTGGTATATGCCGCGCATGATGTCGAATATATCGAGGACATCTATAATAGACAATGTGAAGAACTCACCAAACAGGACCTACATAAAGCAGCTAAATTTGAATGCGAGTTCGTAAAATGTGTAGCATATACAAAATATTGTGGAATCCATCTTGATGCTCAAAAATGGAAAGATAAGATGAATAATGACAAGAAGGAAAAATTGAATGCAATAACTGATTTAAATAATTTCGTAGTTGAACAGTATCATAAAAATGAGCCTTTATTTAAGGAATTTGTGGAATATGTTCAGCCAGATTTATTTGGTTTTGTTAAACCAGGATTTTCCTGCAAAATAAACTGGGATAGCTCGAAGCAGGTTATTCCGCTATTTGAGACCCTTGGAATAAACGTAAAGACATTTGATAAAAAGACTAAACGTGAGAAGAAATCTATTGAGGAAAAACAAATAGCGCCTCAATCAGATAAATCCCCTATTATTAAAATGTTTCTTCGCTATCAAGGAGCATCAAAACTTGTATCTACATACGGAGAAAACTGGTTAAAGGCTATCAACCCAAAAACTGGTAGAATCCATCTAGAACTTCATTCTATCGGTACAGATACTTGTAGAATGAGTAGTGGAGGTGGAGTATACAAGTTAAACGCGCAAAACCTCCCACATGATGAGGGTACGAGGGCCTGTTTTACAGCAGAAGAAGGAAATGTTTGGATAAGCTGTGATTACTCTGGTCAGGAGAGTGCTATTACCGCATCAACTGCCAACGACAAGAAGATGATAGAAATTCTTAGTTCTGGAGGTGATCTTCATAGTGAAGTAGCACGAAGTTGCTGGCCAGATATTTTAGGACAATATTCTGATAAGGAAATAAAAGAAAAATTCAATAAAACCTATAGATTTAATGCTAAGGGAGTAGAATTTGGGGTTTTCTATGGAGGTGATGCACATACATTAATGGCTAACAAAGGATTTAAAAAAGAGGAAGCAGAACGCATTTATAATAACTTCATGGATTCATTTCCTGGAATAAAAGTGTATCAAGACTACTGCAGAAAGGAGGTAATGAGGAAGGGATATATCCTTATGAATCCGGTTCTAGGGCATCGGGCACATATATATGATGAGAAATGGATGAAAGCAATGCAAGAAAAAATGAATGATAGGGAGTTTATGTCTTACTACTGGCAGATGAAGCATGAATCACCTTACTGTGACACAGTTCGAGAGGTAAAGAGATTTAATCTTAGAAAATCCTCGTCTGAACGCCAGTCCATAAATTATCGTATACAGAATCGTGGAGCTTGTTGCTTTAAGCTGGCCTCTATCAAGCTATTTAATTGGATAATAAAGAACAACTATCAAGATAGGGTATTAATGTGCGTTCCAGCGCATGATGAATGGAATCTTGAATGTCCCAAAGAAATGGCAGATGAAGTTGCTGATATATTAGTTAAGTGTATGGTAGCAGGTGGGAAGCCATTTTGTCCAAATGTATTCTTAGGTGCAGATGTGTCCGTAGGAGACCATTGGATTCATTAATATTATGAAAAAGCATATTACATTATTTGAGAAAGAATTTTCGTTTGGTGACATTTGCCAAGAATTGTGGGATATTGATGATAGAAAGGAACTGTATGGAGTTTCTGATTTATCAGAGTGTCCTGAGGATGCTATAATTGGAAGGGCATTACTAAGTGGTGAAGAAGCTTTAGACCTAGTTGAGTTGGGTATGAATTATTCCAAAATGGGTTATGATGAAATTGAGTATGACTACTTAAAATGCCCTGAGGATGATGATTTAGATGAATTTATTCAAGATTATCTAAATAATATAAATAATGACAAACAGAATAAAAATTAATACCTCTCCGGTGTGTCAACAAACTATGGAGAGGTATATACTAGTAGAGTGGCCTGAAATTCAAATTTTCATGGACCACCCTAAGTGGAGTGAATGTATTTTTTGTATGGAGATTGAAGGGCATCCTTGTCCAGATCAATCTTATATGGTTCCAGAATCTTTATATAAGGAGGTTAATAATGGGATGGTCAACTGAATTATTTTGTAATATCTCTTACAATAGGGAAACATTTAATTCTAGATGGGAAGTAGAAGACAAAATTTCTGACTTGGACAAGAATATTGAGTCTTGTAAAAAGACCATTAGAGATATGGCTTTGATGACAGAGCCTTCTAAGTTTATGAGTAAGGACAGCGACAAAAGTCCATATTACTTTGTAACTGAACAAGTAGAAGACAATTTAGAACTTCTAGAAGAGTATACAATAGAGAGATGGAAACTCTCTTTGTTACTTGAGAATTGGGACAATTGTCACACTAAAGAAGGACTTGCTATTTATCCACCTGATAATGTGGATTGGAAAACAGCTTACCTTCATGGCGATTTTGTTCATAGCACAAAATACCCAACCAATAAAGACTTATTAGGATGAGAGGAATTAAAGCTAAAGTTACGATGGAGAGAACTCTCTATGTTGATTTACCAGACGATGCTACTGAGGCAGAGGTATTAGAGGCAGCAAATAAGGAAATTATCCTTCCCATTAATGCTCTCTGTACTGCTTCACAAGCTTTAAGAAATTTACACGTTAATATTCCACATCTGGACTTAACAGACTGGGATACAACAGACATTAATTATGAAGTAATACAATGAAAAAGATTTTATTTTTATTTATTATAGTACTGCTATGTTCTTGTAACGCTAAAAGTGATGGTTCTAATACAATACATGCCAAAGAGGGAACTATTCCATCTGGATATGTAGAAGTATTTAAGTATAAAGGACACTCTTATATTAATTTTGTAGGTAGGGGAGTAGTACATGATCCAGACTGCCAATATTGCTATGACAAATTTGACTAAAAGGATTGCTATCTTCGTGTCAATATCTAAGATAGTTGATATTAAAGTAAATGAAGGTCAATCCATAGAAGAGGCGGCTTATGATTGCATCAATGGTATTAAAGATGATTGGGAAATTGAAAACATTATAACAACTGAAGTATGAAAATAATTAAGTTCTATTCAGACACATGCGGTCCTTGTAAGGTTCTAGACTCTAATCTTAAGAAGGCTGGCATTAATTACGAGTCTGTTAATGCTAATAGTGATGAGAATGACACTCTTGTAGAAAAGTATAAAATACAATCAGTTCCTACTCTTATAAAGGAGGAGAATGGAGTAGAAGTTGCCCGTCATATAGGCATTATGACAGAGGAACAACTTAAACATTGGTGTAGTGATTAACTTTGAAAATAAAAAAGTACTGTTCATTGATTTGGACAGTACCTTAATTAAAACTATTTCAGGTAAAACATTTCCTGAAGATATTACAGATTTTAGAATACAGCTTCCTGTACTAGATAAGATTGTAGAAAAATTACCTAATCTTGAATATTTCTTTATAGTAACTAATCAAGGAGGCATTGGTAAGTTTATAACCAAAGAGGATTTCGATACAAAAATAATATCTATTTTTGTGTTCTGTGGTAACTATCTAAGAGATAGGTACTATCCAAGAACTATTACAGACAATTGGGAATACTGTGATTCTATTGACAAAGCTGATCCTATGAGAAAACCTAATACAGGAATGTTAAAACAGCTTTATGCGAATGCTTGTGTAAAGAATAAAGCAGAGTATATAATGATAGGTGATGCTTCTGGTAAGCCTGGAGATTTTTCAGACTCTGACAAGAAGTGTGCTGAGAATTTTGGAATTGATTACATTGACGTTAGAGACTTTTTAAATTTATGAAAATGATTAAAAACAACATAGTTATAGACATTAAAACTCTAGGTAGAAGAAATGATGCCACTATTACTCAAATTGGGATAGCTGTAGTAGAATAATCTAGTCTCTATAGCTGAAAATAAATAACATAATAGTATGAATTATATGTTAATTATATATTTAGTAGGTGTACTTATTAATAGTTATATTGCTATTTGTATGCTTAAAAATGAATACAATGCTGGTAAGGTAATAACAATAGGCAACCTTCTTGGACATATAGTGATATGTTTAACATCATGGATATTTCTATTATTTGCGTTGGTAGCTTGGTTATGCGTACATATTGGAATAATAGTTAATAAACCTTTATTTGAAAAATACAAATAATTATGGTTATTATATTAACAATTTATATACTGTTCGCTATAATTAATATAATTATATGTTCAATATTAACTTATATTGATTATAACAATGGTTATGAAATTACATTAGGTAATATATACACTATATTAGGTTTAGTAGTTTTTTCTCTTTTTGGAACAATATTGATTATAATAAATATTCTTAATAAATACAGTGACATTGTAATATTACAAAGGAAAAAATAAAATTATATGGAAACAAAAGAACTTAAAGTACAAGCACCTGAAGGCTACGAAATTGACAGAGAAAACTCTACATTAGAATGCATCAAGTTCAGACCTATAAAGAAAAATATTACATATAAAGATATATGCGAAAACATTTTCAATAATAAAAGATATTATTATATAAATTCATGTGAAAAAATTGAATGGAGTGAAAGTAATAACTATATAAAAGACATTAACAATGCTACAAATAGAAAACAACTTGAAAAAGTGTTAGCTTTAAACCAACTTCTTAATATTGCTGAATATTACAATAGAAATACTAAACAAAAAGAATTTTTATATGGAATAGCCTATTCTGAGTTTTATGGTGAATATTTTGTATCTACAAAAACATTTATTACTACAGGTGTAATGGTATGGTTCAACAGCAGAGAAGATGCTGAAGCAGTAATAAATAATCCTAACTTTAGAAAAATCCTTGATACTGTTTATAAAAATTAGTAATTATGGATAATGATATAAAAAAATGTGAAGTATTTAATATAGATATTGAAAATTGGAAAAATCATGCTTTTGTTAATATAAAAATAGAGGAAGGTTGTAGAGTTCTACTCTCTTCTTATGAAGATGGTAAAATAGCAAGAAGTCTATTCTATATGAATAAACGAGAATTAGGAATGTTAATAAAAGGATTATTAGCAGCAGATGCTTTACTTTAAGTAACTTATGACAGAATTAGAAATGTTTACAAAGTTTCCACAACTTAATGATAATTATAAGGAAACTAAATTTAGTTATATCCCTACTCTTAGCTCGATAAATAATATATCGGCAGATAATACTATACAAGTTCAATATATTGTATATTGGGTTCATACAGATATGCATGACATATTAGGCCCACATTTCATTGCAGACACTCCTGAAGAAGCTATTAAAAAAGCTTATGAATGGTGTAAATCAAATAATTTAATATAAATAGTAAAATTATGAATATAGCAGAAATATTAAAGTATTGCCCTGAGGGTACTAAATTATATAGCACTGTATACGGTGAAGTCGTACTAAAGAATGTATATATTAATGATACATATCCTATTGTGACAGCTATTTGCCATGATAAAAATATAGTAAAATTTACTGAAGAAGGATATTATTTGAAAGACTGCCCTGGAGAATGTGTCTTATTCCCATCTAAAGACCAAAGAAATTGGAAGAAGTTTAGACTTCCTGTTAAAAGAGGTGATATTATGATGAGTATAGATGGTCAATATCCCTTTATTGCTTCAGGTGAATGGTACAGTGATGTTTCACAAAAATATATATGTGGTATTAATACATTAGGTGAATTTGAAAAAGCCTCGGATGAAGTAGGTTGGATGTCAGCATTTTATATACCAGCTTCAGAAGAAGTTAAAAAAGAATTGTTTGATAAAATGGCAGAGGCAGGATATAAATGGAATGCTGATACTTTAGAGTTAGAGAAAATAGAATCTCAGTTTAAGAAAGGTGATGTTGTTGTGGATAAAAATGGTAACGTATGCTTAGTTTCAAAAGTTGAAGATTCTATTACTATTATAGTAATTGCTGTTCTATACACAGATAACACTCTAAAGATTTATAATAATATTATATACCGCCTTAGTAAAGAAACAACCTTAGCCTCCATAAAAGATAGAAATAAATTCTACTCTGCTTTAGTTAGAGAAGGTTATAAGTATGACGAACAGCAACATAAACTTATAAAACAAGAATATAAGCCTTTTGATAAAGTATTAGTAAAGGATGATTTTGAAGACCCTTGGAGAACAGACCTTTATTTGAATTATGTAGAAAATACTTATTATCGCTACCGATGTACTACTGGTCACTACGGAATATGTATTCCTTATGAAGGTAATGAGTATCTTGTAGGGAAAACAATTAATAACACATTAAAATGACAAAAAGAATTATACCAAATAATTAAAAAACTATGATAAAATTGAAATAAACTAAAAATGCGACATTATTAATGACTAAAATAGTATGGATAAAAAGCAATTACATTCAGCCTTACTTCTTCTAATGAGTAAGTTAGAAGATATTAAGAGCAATCCAATGCAAGACAAAACATTCGTTGTTGCATTAACGGAAGTGTTACGATACTTCCGTGACAATGGTGAATTGAAGGAGGCTTTTAAATTGCACAAAAGTATAATACAGGATATGGAGAAGCAACCTTTCTGTAAAGCTATTATGGATATGCTCTGCGCTAAGATTACTGCGGAACATCCAGAACTTCCTCCTCTTAATATAAAAGAAACTGTAGAGAAGTTATCCTCAGATGAGTTTATTGAAAGTAAAATTAAAAATGTTCTAGAATGAATAGATTGTTTAAGTCAATGGGAATTGCTATTGTGACTTTATTACTTATATCACTTATTCCCATAACAATACTTATAATTGCAGGAATATTGATATACTTTGGTATGAACTCTTTTCTTGCGTTACTTATTGGAGCAGTTGTAACTCTATTTATTATTATTACAATAGACGTATATCATCAGCAAGGTAACTAAAGAAAAAAAAAGAAAATGAAGAAAATTTTATTATTTTTGATGGCTGTAACGTGTTTAACACTTACATCTTGTAAGGAACATTTCTCTGATGGAGAACGTGTTGGTACTGTAACTAAGTTTAGAAAAACTGGAGTCTTTTGGGATTCCTGGGATGGTTTACTTAACGCTACTAGAACTGGTATGAACTCTAGTGGATGACCATTAGTCTTTTCAATGGATAATGATCGAGATGATCAACAAAAACTTATTGATACATTAATTAAAGCTCAAGCAGAAGGTTGGAAAGTTAAAATTAAATATCATCAAGTCTGGGGAGCAAGGAATGTCTTTTATAATCGTGGTGTAAGTGATTATTTTGTAGATGATGTAATTATTCTTGATAAGAACTTCTCAAAAATTGGAGATATTGTAAAGGGAGCTAATAAAACAGCTCCTCATGATACATTATACGTTAAAATGGTTAAACAATGAAACTTATAAAGCAATCTTACGAAATTTTAGAACAGAAAGATTTTACCTTAGTAGGTATTAAGAAATTTATTGAAAGATGTGGCAGAGTATGCTATAAGTCTGAAGATAAAATGACAGATACTTCCTACGAGAAATTTGTAGATATGCTTGTGAAAAGAAACCATACTAGACCACTTGAATTTGGCACAGTACATCTTAGAATACCAGAAGGTGTTTGGAATGATATGGTTCTTGCTTTAGCTACGAATTATCATTATAGTACTAACTGGGTACAAGTTAAACTACATTTTGGAGAATATTTTATAACTACTAATTACAGATATTATTTGTTTTTGACTAAAATATACCCAGAGATAGAGAAGTACTTTACAGAAGAAGATAATGAACTGTTTCCTAAAAGGCATACTATACACTTTGTATTAAGTCGTGGGATAATGGATGAATTTAGAACTCATGTAGGTTTAAGTCATTTAGCTGAAAGTACTAGATATTGTAATTATTCTAAAGATAAGTTTGATAATCAAGTAACTTTTGTTATTCCAAGTTGGTGTAACTCTCTTGTAGAAGGAGCTGAACAAAAATATTCACCATTTGAAATTAATGGGAATGAAGTAGAATTTATGGATGCTTTGCAAAATGCTCAAAATTCCTATCTATCTTTATTAAAACTTGGTTGGACACCTCAACAAGCAAGAGAAGTTCTTCCTTTATCAGTTAAGTCTGAACTTATTTCATGTGGCTTTAAAGATGCTTGGGAGAATTTCTTTTATAGACGATGTGCTAAAGATGCACATCCTATGGCTCAGGAGATTGCTCATCCAATGCATGAAGAATTTATTAAAAGAGGCTTTATAGATAAATAAGATCATATTCAAATACTTAAATAGACTTTAACACCAAAATTGCAGAAGATAATACTAAGTATAGTAATAAACTAAATGTGTAATAAAAAGAATATAATTAATTACGATAGGTGATAAAATGGAAAATATTATGTTAATTCTATTAATAGGCTCGATAGTGTTCCTAGTAGGCATGGTATACTGTGCCATACAAAGTATTAGATCTCTTAAAGAGTCAGAGCGTAATTATGATGTAGCTTCTTATCGTTTTGACCTTATGCGTAGATGTTTCCCAGATGTGGATCTCTTAGAGAAAATAGTGAATAAGTATACACACGAGGAAATGTTTCAATCATCTAAACCTTTAGAGGATGGATACTGGTTCACTCCGGAGGAAATTGGAGAGATTAATAATCATAAATCTCGTCTTATGAAAACATATATAGTTAAAGAGTAATGACTTTTAAAGAGTATTTTGGAGACTGGTCTAAGGTAATAGATGAGCAAGAGACATTAAAGATAATGCACTGGCTAAAGGGTGTAAATCCAGAAATACTATGTCCAGCTAAACAAAATATCTTTAAGGCATTCAAATTATGTCCTCTTAAAGACTGTAAGGTTGTTATGTTAGGGCTGGATCCATACCCTCAAAAGGGTGTGGCTACTGGAATACTCTTTGGTAACTCTGCAGATACACCCGAAGAAAGACTCTCTCCCTCACTCCAAGTAGTGAAAGAGTCTGTAATAAACTATGAGATGCCTCATAATAGAATAGAATTCGATAACACTATGGAATCTTGGGCAAAGCAAGGAGTATTAATGATTAATACTGCACTTACCTGTGAAGTAAATAGGGTGGGTTCTCATTTTAATATTTGGCAGCCCTTTATGTCCAAATTAATTCATAATTTAAGTACTTATGATGGAGGACTTATATATGTATTGTTTGGAAATCAAGCAAGTCTTTTTAAGAAAGACATAGTGCAATCCTTTGGAATATTTGAGATATATCATCCGGCTTTTTATGCTAGAAGGTGTGAGAAAATGCCATACGATTTCTTCCCTAGGATTAATAGAGCACTTCAAGAACATTATAACACTAAAATAAAGTTTTACAATGAAACAGAATATGGAACTTGTTAAACCTCTAAAGATTGACTCCTCTAAGCAGGGAATCTGGTTTACTTCCGATTTACATTTTGGTCACGCAAACATCTTAAAGTTTTGCAATAGACCTTGGGAAACAACAGATGAAATGAATGCTGATTTAATTAAGAATTGGAATTCGGTTGTTAAACCAGATGATCTTGTATTTGATCTAGGGGACTTTGCATTTGCCTCAAGTGCACGATGGAAGGAACTTTTAAGTCAGTTAAATGGACATCATTATTTGATACTCGGGAACCACGACGAAGTTAGGTGGCCTGGAGACAAAATAATGGAGCTCTTTGAAGGTGTATCCCATCAAATGATTCTTAAGATAGATGGAAGAACTGTATATCTTAATCATTATCCCTACTTATGTTTCGGAGGGGCATGGAGAGAGCCTGAGAATGCAGTATATCAACTATTTGGGCATGTTCACTCTGGTCCAAGTTGTGAGGGAGCTGACGCTGATAGATTAGTTAATCTATTTCCATATCAGTACGATGTTGGAGTAGATAACAATAATTATACTCCAGTATCTTGGCAGCAAGTGCAGGAAATTATAAATAAACAAGTAGAACATAATATAGAAGCTCAAAATAGAGTACATACTATCCCAGATGCTGCTTATAAAGAATGACAAGGAAACTATACAATTGGTTGCAGAGAGAATTTTATCTTTGCAACCATTCTAAGTATTGATATTTATTTGAGATGTGGGTAAGTAATATTACTCAAGATCAAAATAAAAGGGTTTAGTAAACAGATGTATAATAAAGAAAATAATATACTATAATTAATTAATGAAAGAAATATTAGCTGGTTCTTACTGGATGGTTGCTGATAGAAATGGTGATAGAGCTATTTGCCAGGGAGAGAAACCTAAGAAAATGGAGGGCTTAGATTGGTGGAAAGTCGAAAATCCAACTATGGAATGGATTACTCTAGATAATGATATTCATATTAGAGCAAGGCGCAAAGATAAAATTCTCAGTAGGAGTGATTTCCAGGATTTAATTTTCCCTAAAATCTCATATGAGGAAAGTCCGCTAGAGATTGAAATAGGAAAATCTGGAAGAGTATATACATATGAATCTAAGAAGTAAATATGATACACATAGTGCCAATATTTTGTTTAATAATCTTTGTTTTCTTCCTAGAGATTCGTATAAAGCACGAACTTATGGAAGTAGAGCAGAAATTTAAAATTCTAAAAGAAGAGATATTAAAAAATAGAGAGAAGATTAAGGAAAATAAGGAAGTAATATCTAAAATGAATGGCTAACATTTGTGAGAATACCCTTCGAGTATATTCCGAAGATTCGGAGAATCTGGAGTATATAGAAAATTTCTTTAAAGATTTAGGAGATGTAGAAAGAGTTGATGATGAAAACTTAGAAGTATATTTTAACTCAAGATGGAGATTTCCGGAAGAGAAAATGGATAAGCTATACGTGAACCTCCCAGATAAAAATAATATTAATATGACCTGTCTCTCAGTTGAATGGGGTTGCCTCTATTGTCAATTCCATAGTTGTGATGAAGATGGGTGGATAGCAGAAGATTAAAATTATGGTTATAAGAAATAGACTATGGGTTGTTAAACTTGAAAAGTTTGATACTTATTATATATTAGCGGATTCTTTTGAAAAAGCTGAACAGATAATTAAAAAATGGAGGCCAGATATAAACATAACAAGTATTTCTTTATATATAGATTATCCTATAATAACTGAAACTGATATATTATGAAAATAGAAAGTGTAACTGGGTGTACTTGCGATTCATTAACAGTTGATGATGTAGAAACTGTTGATATGGACAAGGAAGCTGTAAAGGATGTTATTAAGAAATTAATCGATAGAGAAAATGATCTCGGAACTCTTCAATCCATCCTAATGGATTTAGTGGAGACTCGAGGTGAATTTGAGGATTTAGGTCATTGTGATCAATGTGGTGATTGGATAACTAAGTATACATTAGAAATCTAAATGAATTATGTTTTCAATTAAAAGGTTAAAGGAAATAATTAATATGCTTCCAAAGGAAGTCAATCCTAGAATCGGTGGATCCTGTGCTCTCTATTTTTATGGGGCTGTAGATACATATAGAGACGTGGACATTATTGTAGATTCTATTGATGGTATTGATTTACCCTTTCCGAAAATAGAATTTATTCATCCTAAAAGATTAAACAGAGGTATCAAATATTGTATTGATGGTAAGGAAGTTGATATTTTAGAAAAACTCTCTTATGTATCAGTAATAGTGCATTCTACAATCTCTGGACTTACCTTCGAGGATATAAATGAAGTGTATAGAACGAAGAAATTAATAAATGATTTTGTAAACAATAAGCATGAAGAGACGAATAGTACGAGAAACCTATAAGGATAATACAGTAAAGTACCGAGTAGAAAAGTATAGAAAGTTTAGTGGTTGGTGTGCTGAAACAGAAATATTCTATGCATTCGGAGATAAGATAGATACACACAAACCGCTACGATTTAATACCTTAGAGGAGGCTAAAGAATACTGTGGTATACCTATTAATCCAATAATAAGTGAAGAAATTATAGAAATATGAAAATTTGTGCAATAAGCGACCTTCATGGTTATCTTCCGGAAATAGATAAGTGTGACTTGGTACTAATTTGCGGAGATATAGTATCTTTGCGTAGTCAACGATATCCTAAGAGTTGTAAGAAATGGTATACAAAAGTATTCCAGCCCTGGACAGACAGTTTACCATGTGACAAGGTTCTATTTATTCCTGGAAATCATGAGGTAGGAATGGAAGGTCATGAGGAAGAATATAAAAAGTTATTTGGACCTCGCGACAAGGCAACAGTCTTATTCCATGAATCCTACGAATATTTAGGAAGTGATGGAAAACCTTATAAAATCTTTGGAACTCCTTACTGTAAGATTTTTAACAATTGGGCTTATATGAGACCCAATAGTGATTTGAAGGAAAAGTTCTCAGAAATTCCAGAGGAGTTGGACATTTTACTTACACATGATGTAGCATATGGATATGCGGATCAATCTTTACAGGATATAGGATATGGAACAGATACACATTTTGGAACAGTTGAATTACGTGATGCTATTCTAAAGAAGAAGCCCAAACTTCACTTAAGTGGGCACATCCACTCTGCTGATCATAATCTAATAATGATTGGGGATACGAAACATTACAACGTAAGCTATGTAAACGAAAAGTATGCTCCAGCATTTAGACCCCTTTATTTGAACATAAATGAATACACAAATTAATAAATATGGATACGTAGTTGACTTAGAGTTAGCTAAAGACATTCTAATTGAATATTTCTCATCTGGGCGATATAAGTATTACAAGGAGTTAGAAGAACTCCGTAATAAAATACGTAATAACCTTATTGAGTGTTATGAAGGAGGTTATTCCTTTATAGATGAAGATGGTATATCCTTCGGAGGTCCAGATGGTATGAGTGGTTACGTTATATGTGAACTCTATGGTTGGCTTAAAGAAAATAATCCTCCGAGTATTTACGGAATAGCAAGAGATCTGAATGATGAGGAAAAAGTATTCTTTGAAATTAATGGAGAATTAAAATGTTTCATTTTACATGAACTTGATTAATGAAATATACTATGCTAGACATTAATGAACTTATAAAATCTTCAATGAAATCAGGTGATAAGGTAGCACTTCGTGCTTATAAGAACTTGAAGGCAGAAATACAAAAGGTTAAAACGGCAAAAAATGCCAAGCCTTATACCGATGCCTCTGAGATTCAACTTATCTCCAAAATGTGTAAGAAATTGGAAGATGCCATTTTAGACTTCTCTAAGGCTCATAGGGACGACTTAATAGCTGACTATACAAGTGAATTAGAAGTACTAAAAAAGTTGCTTCCAGAGCCTGTAAATGAGTCACAGATATGTTCTTTTATAGAGAAGTACTGTCTAAATAACAACTTTGTTGGGAATACAGAAGACCAAGAAAATATTATTCAAATCCCTAAAAAAGAAATGGGAAAGGTTATAAAAGTAGTAAAGGAGACATACCCACAGGCGGATGGTAAATTAATTTCATATATTGTTAAAAAATATGTTATATAAATATATAGGCAATAAGCTTAAAATAAATGGTGATACTATAGTGTCAAATGGAGATATTCTTACTGTTAGGCTTGATAAAGATACAAAAGTAATTGGATCAGCAACAGAAACCGTAATTAATTCTTGTAATATAATTAATAATATAACTGGAAAAGAAATTCCTGATGCTATGAATTTTTATCTAGAAAGAATTAAGGACCTAGAACCCTTAGATGTCGATGCTGGAGATATAGATGAAGTTGAAGAAACTATTAGTGCCGAAGACAAAGTTAATCACCCATCTCACTACACTTGGTTAAAGCAACTATGTGGTATAGAGGTAATTGATATTACTAGGCATATGGATTTTGATCTTGGAAATGCTATTAAGTATATCTTACGATGTGGACATAAAGAAGAACTCGGATACTCCGATAAAGAAAAAGCTATAGAAGATTTGAGAAAAGCAATATTTTATATTAATGATAAAGTAGGAATGCTGGAAAAACAATAAATAATAAGCCTCTGACGGTGTGAGTTAATTCTCATACTGCCAGAGGCTTTTTTTTTTAATGTGATATGTGATATTGATTGCAGTATCTACACTGATAGACTGTATATCCCATCAAATTCATTTTTCTAAGATACTTCTATGCAGATTCCTCTGAATAGAAAGCCTATTTTGCTTTACCTAATTTATTATAGTGGCATCTAGGGTATCTGCCCTTCAAATCACTCCTAGGAAGAAGGTTCATATTATATAATAAAAATCACTTCTGTTTAATATATCTAGAGATTCTGCAGGACATCTATAATCTCCATTATAAAATATCAGAGAATTAGAACCAAAGTCCCATTTAAAATATCCTATAAAGTTAGGTAATTTACCTAGCTTTCCATGTCTTGCGATTTCAATTATTTCACTATAAGTCATAATTATACAATAGCCCTAGGTAGTGGTTGAGCAATATGCCCAAATCATTATCTAGGGCTTTTTTTTTATTCTTTTTGTCCGAAGGTCCCTCCTTCTCGTTTAGTTCTAAACATATCTGGCTTAATTGCATCCAATGCAGGCTTAATTTGCTTTAAGCTTCCTGAGGTCTTGACAACCCCATCCCAGAAATCTTCATCTCCTGTCGCGACGTTCCATAGATTCTTCCATGTCCTAGCTCCCCATTCAAATGAGAAAGGGGTCCAAGAAGATAAAGCACCACCAACTGAGTCCCATGTATTAAAGTCTAGGAAGGAGTTTCTAACGGACATAACAGCTACATTTGCAGCTGCTACTCCTAAACCCTGAACAAAATCTTTATTTTTTGGATCCTTTAATTCATCTAGCCAATCTCCTAATAAAGCTGCCATAATACAACCTCCTATAACAAACATCATTAAATCGTATCCTCCCTACTTAATATTATTTCTATAGGCAAGTTGAAGATTAGCATCATCATTGTTCCATTTAGAGTCCCATCCTTCTTTCAAAGCACTTAGGTGGATTCCTTTACTATCTACTAGGCCAGCATTCCACATGTTCTTTGCCATATCAGCAAGGGTTAATATAATTCCTTCTTGCCATTGACCCTTCCACTGAATAACAGGTGCCGAAGTCTCAGTGGTTGTAGGAGGTTCATCAAACAAAACATTACCATTATTATCTACCTAATAATAGTATTTCTCTCCGTTTTCCTCATATTGTTCCCAATTGCCTCGCAAACGAACTCCTCCAGATTGAAGATATTGATTCTTTTTACCTGACCAATATGTCTTAAATTGTAACCAAAGGCTACCTATAGTAGTAGACATTATAAGAGACTTTTTTTCATGAGAATAGTATCCATAAATATCGTCTCCTAAAGATTTCATACTCTCCGCTTGTTTGTTAGTATATGCTCTTGGTAGAGGTAACGGATTTTTCATATTTAGTGTAAAGTCTGATCCATCTTTGTTCTTAGCGTGCTCTATAACAAATTGTCGGGCTATTGTATAATACCTAGATTTTTGTTCATTATATTTTGGATCAGTTACTCTTCCATTTGCAAAGGCGTCGAAACGTTTATCCTATTTCCAATCATATACTAACTCTCCTTTATCATTTATAGAGTGGGCATCCAAACAACCATCTCCCATCATCTAAGAAGTAAATATAGTCATACGGTTATAATAGTCAGGTCTAGATGCAAACTTAAACATAAAGTTATCAAAGTTCCAAATACCCTTCTTAGCTTGACTTATTCTTTCTACATAGGTATTCATATCCATATCGTTAATACCATATAGCTCATTTAAGGCAGAACATATTGTTGGCTTGTCTGAATAGTGAGAAAGATCAGAATATACCAATCTTAAAGCCTTTGTGAAATGACTAAAAGTAAAGGAATCTTTACCATCAGGTTTGCGAATCATTAGACTTATATCTGTCCAAAGACCCTACAATGGTTGATATAATGCTTGAACTGGAGAAAATGCCAAAGTAAACTTTGAGGCGGCCTATCTCAATAAACCAGCATATCCAGCAACTTTCTATAGTTTAGGATCTATGATAGACTAGTTGAAGATTTTATTTCTAATATAATTCTCCAAGTAATGAGTATCACTGTTAAAAGGCCTATTTTGTATAGCTCCTTGAGTACTTATATGTACCATTGCCGCTTTAATCATTGGAAAAACCCCATCCATATTATTTTTTACAGAATATGCAAATAAGTGCTTATACAAAAGTGTTTCCAAGTTTTGTTCGAGGTTCTCTTTTCCAATTGCTTGTATTTTATCTAATCTCTTACTAATATCTTCTCCCTAGTCAAACATATTAGTCATCTTATAAAGTATTTCAGATTTTTGCTGTTGTTCTACAGAATCGTCTGCATTAAAGATACCTTCCATTTTTTCTCTAGCTATTTGGAAGGCTTTTTTAGGGTTAAGATAATTTAATTTAGCTCTTAACGTTGCAAGAAGTCCACTAGTAGATGCTATAGAATCCTCAGAACCTCTTGCTAAGGGAACTCTATAGTACTCAACATCATTGTTATCTCGCATCTGCTATAGTTCTTCCTCGGTCTTTTTAGGGAATCTGTTCTTATTTATCCTATATAGTGCAAATTCAAGAAATTCTTTCTCTGCTCCATTTAATTGATTTGGATTCTTAAATAAGAAATCTCCACCTACCTAATAATCCTAGAACATATTTTTGTACAAAGATACCTAGTTGCCAATAGTATTTTCAGTAATTACTCCAAAGCCAGCTTCCTTTTTAAGGTTTTCTACAAGCTTATGGATAATAGTCTTGTCCTTCTAAATATCATCTCGGACATTTTGGTAAGCTTCAGTTACTAGTTTTGTAACTAAATTAAGTGTATCACTATCCATGTTGCCCGGATTGTCAATATATGTTCCAGAAATTCCATGCTTCCATATGGCAAGGTTTTCTACAAACATATCATGGTCTTTTAACTATTGCCTAAAATTAACTCCCTTTAACTAAGCTATTGCAGCAAGAATATCATTATGTAATGATACTTCCTTAGACTATATTTCAGCCTCAGTAGCATATACCTTATCAAGCTTTTTAGTAGTTGATGTTAGATTATCTAAGAGTTTCTTTAAAGCTCTTATTTTATCTTCAGCGCTACTATCTATATTCTCATCAAGGATAGTTTGACAATTTCTAAGTTTCCCAAACAATTGGTATCCATCTTTCCAATCTTTTCCAGCTCCTTCTCTCATGATATTTGCAAACTTATTACGAGCTAATTCATATTTAGTTGCAAATCTAACAGTGCTATTTTTAAAATTATCTTGTTTAACAGAATCGTGTTTATTTAATTCTTTCCAACAATATAATAATTCTTCATTACTTAATCCTAAACCATTTGCATATAATGGATTTACTACCTATACATTTCCTACAGTATAACCTTCAATACCTCTCATCTAATTTATAAGTAGCATTGTTTCCATTAATTCTACATTTCCCTAAACTGCTTCTGCTATTAGTGTGTTGGATTTAGATTTTTGTACAACGTCTGATTCATATGTACCTGTTATACCCCTTCTTTCTTGGAAAATTTTAGTATTCTTTTTACCAAAGTTTCTTCTATAATCAGTAGTTAAATTACTTGTACTAATTCTTATAAAATCTATTTGATTAGGAGAGTTCTTTGTTTTAACGGCAATAACTCCATAGGATTCTAAAAGTTCATTATCTATAATTTCCCAATTATCATTGCAGTATGGGCTAAGAATATCCTTTAGCCATGTAACAGAACCATCTGATTCTGTGATTATAGGAGAAGGAAATTCAACATTGTCTATACCGTTCTACATAGCCTCTTTTAAAGCAGACTTTACCTATCCTGTGATTCTAAGTCTTTTAGAAGGTAAACTTTCTTCATACTTTAGTACTTTATCAACAAATTCTGCTTCAGAAGTTGCAATTATAGGGGATTCTTTTCCATACTTTCTATATACATATTCCCCATTTTCATTAGGAACTAATTTGTTTAGTCTTCTAAGTCTTGCAATTATTCCTTCCCTTGTTATCTTTTTAGTAGAGGAATATTCTGGAAACCATTTACCCATCATATCTGAAATAGTCTAATTTGCCTCCTCAGTAGTAATTGATAGTTTGAAAGGTGCTGGCATAAATTCATCAATGTTTTCCCACATCTTGTTAGTATTTAGAGAGGTATTGATAGAGGTAAATGATTCAGGAGCGTTTATTCCATCGTATATATAAGTATTACCCTCTTTCCTAAAATTAGAAATCTATATAGGAGCAACAAGTAATTCTCCTTGATATATGTTAATTCCATATTTTTCAAGCATTCTCTAATAAGTTGCCAGCTGATAGCTATATGCATTCTTTTTAGCCTAATTAAAATCCATATAATCATGGATAGAAGTCTTATAATCTAGTATATGAGGTTTACCAGAACTATCTATTATTAATAAGTCAATTATACCCATTAATTTAGTAGGTGCCCCATTATGCATTACATTAGTGTCTTGAGTTACTGCAAATTCAGGATAATATGCACAACCTTCTCCAAATTTATTAGTTAAATCTTGATTCAGTTTTCTTGCGTATTCAATACTCTATTTAATAGCATTAGGTGTTAGAAAATCCTTATTTTTTGTTTCTATATTTGCTTCTAAATATGGCATTAAAGCATCATCATCTAATTCAAAATTATATTGACCATTTTGCTTCTAAAAACAAATCTGTAAAACGTTATGGATTGCTGAACCTGTTTTTGCCTAAATTTCCCACTTGTGTGTCATTTGTTCCCGTAAAGCTTTATGCTACGCAGGATCTGTTATTTTAGGAAGATTATTCTTATCTAATTCAAATTCTTCTATTTCTGCGTCTGTAAATTGTCCTACTTTCCAATTAGAATATCTTCTACTCCAATACTCTTCCTCCCTAAACTGGGGAAATAGAAGTTCCCCAGCAGCATTCTTTAATCCTGATAAGAACTTGTTAACACCTATATATGGAGGATCTTCTACTGCCATGTTACCATCTTCATCGTAGACTACCTTTCCTGCCTTAATTGCATCATACATAGTTTTCTTTACCTTATGGGCTTCTTTAGCAATCTAACTAAGTTGATTAGACACATTTAACTAGGCAGAAGACATACTAAATACTAAATCTCCTAGAGTAGGTTCAAATGGAGCCTTTTCAAGTAGAAAATCATCCAATTCTATCTCTGAATTAAATTGTTTTCCTTTATATATGTATTTACAAGCCATTAGTTACAGTATTCTTCTAGTTGTTTATTTTTAAACAAATCTGACTTTATATTATTTAATTTTCTATGTAATTCAGATCCTTTTACATTTATAAATCCTTTAAATTGATTATTTAAAGCTGCAGAATTAATCACCTAAGCTAACTATTTAAATGATTTAGTATATAATTGATCATCTGTTACAGTTTTAACACTATCTTGGCCCATTAAAATGGAATCTAAAACCCGTTTAGCATTATAATCAATTTCATGTAAAATTTTCTAATCAAATGAAGATATATTAGATGGGGTCCTCATTAAATATTTAGATACTTCAGTTACAAATATTTCTTCATTTATATCATTTCTAGATCTATTTTTATAATTTTTAGCAAGTACTTCATAATTTGGAAACTATTCAACAGAAGATACTATTTGCTAATATAATGCTGGATTTGTAAATCTCATAGAACCAATAAGTATGTGCATAAATTCATGCAATGGGGCATCAACCGAATTTCTATCAATGTTGACGTAAATTTCTCCATTATATACAAAAGCATTTGCAGAGGCCACTTCTGGTGCAACTTCCTACCATTCTGAGGTAGTTAATTCAGCATCTGTTATAGTATTAAAGGTTATTCCATATAGACTCGCAAGTTTCTCTAACGACTCATTAAATACCATGTAACTGTTGACAACTGAGTCTACTTCAATTGAATTCACATCAAAATTATCAGAAGTAGGTCTATGCACTACATCCACAATCGCCTCATTTATAATAGGAGTTATTTGAACTTCTAAGTCTCTATATTCATTATTTATATCTATTGTTGCTTCTTCAATAGTGCTTTTCCCAGTTTCAGAAAGAATATCCTCTATTTTTGCACTGTTATTATCCTTTATGTGTAATCTCTTCCTTAAATGTGGTTCAGAATTAGCTTTCGGAAGTTCGTCTAAATAGGGAAATCTCCCATATTTATTGAGATAATCTCTACATACAGCGTTTAGAATAAAGTCCTGAATACCAGACTTATCTTTCAAGTTCTGGTATTCAGGTGCTTTTTTATTTATACATGTTAACATGGGTTTAATTTGTCTTTAATAATACTTTCTAATAAGTTAGTATCTATTCTTCTGATTCCATCTATTTTTATTGTTGGAATGTCAGACAAGACAGTTTTAATTAATTCGGGTTTCGATTCAGTTATCTTTCCTGACTCAATATCATAAGTTATCTAATAGTGTATAGTATTTTCTCCATCCTTATACGATGCTTTTAGAACTCTTTCTGATTGCTAAATATTTCCAGTTGGAAAGTAGTTGGCATCAGATGAACCTATAAACTAATACTTATTTATGACTCCAGGTTTATTTCCATTTTCATCTTCTGAAATAGAATCTAATTCTTCATTATTAAGCTTCCTCATCATTTCATACTTATGGGTACTTGAATTTCTTGCCCATAAGTAGTTAGAATAAGAAGAATATGGGCTACCCTTTGGAGCTACATATGGAATAATATCATTTATATCCATATTATCTAAAGACAATGTATACTCTGATTTATCATAGGCCTTCTCAAAGTCATGAAAATCTCGTAATATTCCTACGTTTTGGAAGTTCTCTAATATTGGAACTAGAGAATTTTCCGATAACTTCCAGTTGTTAGCTATCATAGCGTAATACGTAAATAAGTCAACTAAAGGTACCGGAGTTGATAATGTTACCTATGCCTAACCATCAGAATTAAATGTTGTAACCTCATACTAATATGCATACTTCGCCAATTTATTAAATTCCGTCCTATAAGTATTAAGGATTGCTGTATCAGAATCAGTTCTAGGAAGCATATTTATTGGAAGGGTATATATAATACTCGCATTCCTAGAGACTGTATTAGTAGATAGGTCATTCATAAGATCTTTAATAAATCTATTGTCCTTTACCCCAGGGAAATCCTCCACTCCAGGTTTAATCTTTCCTGCTTTTAAGTCTGGAATAACCTAAGATTCCATAAACATTCTAAATGTGGCAGCTCCCCAATCAGTTCCCAAATGAATTGGAGTATCTTGTGCTAATATATACTTATTTCCCTATTTATCAAAAGCCTAATTGCCTTTTGGAATAATTATCTGTATATTGTTCTGAAGTAGCCATTGCTTCCTTAAGAAATCTCCAACATAATTTTCAATACCTTTTATGATTTTATTCTCATCATTATATTCAATCCTTTTGGATAACTCCAAACTCATACTCCTAGACGATCTAAATTTAAAAGATTCTGAGACTTCTCTAAGGGCTATTGCTAATGCTTGAACATATCCCATAAAGTGTGGAACAGTAGCTACTGCCTCTAATATATTAAATGAGTGTTTTACCTTCTCATAAGCATTTATAGCTCTTTGTCTATAAGCTTCATCAAAGGCAAACTTATTAATATCAATTATGTCTTTCTCATCTTCTGTAATATCATATACAGCACGTTCAATTAAATTGACCTACCTTAAAAGACCTTCTGGATCATTTTTGATTCCCTAATTAAGACTAAATATAGAACCAAGCCTTTTCATTTCTTTGGCACCCTATGCAAGGGTATAAAGATCACTTAAAACGTTTTCATCTATATTAGATAAGTTAATTACATACTCTTCAACAGAATCAATAAGTTGATTATACATTCTCTATGCGTATTTAGAAGGACTATTGTATTGATTTCTAAGAGATTCTAGACTATTCAGTTTCTCCTATATAGTGTATCTTGCCTTACCAAAAGCTGCAATAGCTCGCCTTAAATCATCATTCTTTCCCAACCTCTACTCCTATCTAAATAACTCTGAGAATTTTTGTAAAGGACTTATTGGGACAGTAATTCCTTCTGAATCTTGGTGTATATCATATTTGTTGAGCAACTCTTTTGGACACTACTCAAAATATTTAAATACATCTACAGGTTGGGAAATTTCTCTTTTTCCAGTAAACACATCTCCCTCTAATAAGGAAGTCACTATACTTCCAGTAGGGGACATTAATATTTTAGCAATGTCCTTGAAATCCATACCTATAGTGATTCCATAGATATACATTCCAATAGTCTTAGTACTAGCATTTAATTTTGAGAGTGCTAACTCTTTAGCATTATCTGTTGCTAATGATAGTAATGCGGATAAAGTTAATGCTGCATCATTATCGTTAGTTACCTAAGATAATGCTTCTAAGACATCCGAGTTAGTTATTGTATTAGGATCTTTGCTTCTAATGTTGGCAAGAGTTTTATACACCTTGTCTCCTATCAAATGTCCCTGATGATTATTATTGAGTAACAACCTGGATTGCTATTCTGTAGTTCCATAATTCAATACCCAGTTATTGTATTGAGTCAATCCAAAGAAAGCTTTCAATCCAACAGCACAGATTGCGATAGCTTCCTTACCTACCTAGTTCTCTACAATACTTTGATACTTATTTACAAAATTTCCAGGGGTTCTATTTTTAGCTTCCTTACCTTCGGATGATTTCTTTGTTTCAGCTTTTAGAGGTCCTGTAGTTCCATCGACTGAAGTCTAAGCCTATATTAGATTTACAGGATCAATAATAGTATTATACATGGACATCATAGTATAGTTATTAACTATGGTTGATAACTTATCTTTATCTATTCTATCCAAGTATAAATTATGATTATCTATTATTCCTTTAATTTTTTGGAAAAGACTATTGACTTGTCCACTGTTCTTAATGGTAAATAAATTACCTACTGAGTTTATGAACTAAGGGATATACCCATTAGAAGGAACATTGATAACTTTAACCTCTTTTAGCATCTTCCCAAATCTGCTTAACTGTTCTGGAGTATTAATATTTAGAGATATTGCTACATCAGTCTAACTTTGAGTATACTCTTTAGTTTCTTTATTATAATCCCCTGCTAATGTAATATTGAATAAATCTCCATACTCAGTAAATAAACGTGTGCAGTCATCAATTTTATCGGATTCCTAAATCTGTATTTCCTGCCCGGTTGGCATAGGTAAATTCTCTGACGCTTTTCTCATCTCAACATTTGTAAGATTAGAATATGGGGACCACAATTGTAATATACCATTAGAATCTATATCAAAGGTTGCTAAAGATACGGCGTCCACATCATAGTCAGAACCCTGTAATAATATCTGGTAAGTAGACACATATGCCGTATTAATATCTGGATTGTCGTAGGCAATAACTTTCATAGGCATATAAGACTACATAGATTGAGCAGGAATACGTGCGGCTAAAATATCCAGAGACCTTAAGAAAGAAGTATGTTTCTCCCTTCCAGCCCTGATTATTGGATTAGTATCAGGCTACTGTTGATAATTTTCTAGAGTAATAGTATGATACTCTGCATTATTTCTTAAAATATCATGAATAGTACTGCCAGTAGACATAATGTATCGTCCAAAACTTCTAGCATTTTTATTAACAGATTTTCTAAGAGCTTTACAAGTACCATATACAATAGATGGATAATCTATTAGATTTTCAGATAATTTAACCGAATCATATTTGAGCTCATTAATATAATGCTCTAAGTCATCAGAAACTATTACCTCGTTTCCAAGTGAGTCAGCATATATTTCAGTGTCTGGTGTTATCTTATATAGAGTGTTACCATTTGCATCTAATCTGTAGACATTCCCCTCTTCATCAGTAGAGGTCACTATTCCAGTAAGTTTCTTGAGCTAAGATCCCGGAACTCTTTTCTTATTAAGTACATAGAGATGACTGCCATCTGCCCTTTTAAATTCTATAGAATACTATTGTGGATTAACTTTAGTAGTCTAATTCCTTAAATACTATTTTATAAAATAATCTCTATCATTCTAAATAGAATTTAGGTCATCAAATTCTCTTAATCCGAATTTAGTTGCAAAGGTTTTAGGCATTATAACTTCATATGCCTATTCTCGTAAGGAGTTTTTATCAACTGTATGCCAGCTCCCATCTATTCTAACCTACTAAGATTTCTTTAATAAGTTTAGAACCTACATATGAACAGATCTAAAGTTAGTAGCATCTACAACAATATTTACTCCTTTCAGTTTTATTGAGCTTCCATCATTTCTTTCTAACTTTACATTAACCCATTGAGCATATTTGTTAAACCATTCTCTAGTTACTTTCCTATGTGTAACTAATTCTTTATACTACTAAATTGTATCTGGGGTAGTTTTAGATAGATTTTTTAAATCACTTTGCAGCTATCTTCTAAGTCTAATCTTGATAAGATCTAAATAAATTTTAGCATTTTCTAAAGTAATATCTGGAGCAGATCCATAGGCCTCAATTATTACTTGCTTTAAAGTATTCACCTCCTACTAGGTTCCTGCCCAATTCTCTTCTAATTCGTTCACATCAAATAATGCAGAAGCAGAATCCAAATCCCAAATCTAAAAAGACCCTTTGTCTGTTTTAAATCGAACATTATATCCTGCTAAATTACGTCCAACTCTAACATCCTCTACAACCTATGTAACTTTTCCAGACTGTATATCTTTCTTTAACTATCTATACTCTCTAGGAGTTCTTATAAGTCTAGATTCTGTTGCAGGGACAAAAATAGTCTATAGATTGCCGTCTACGTCCTTTACTTCAGAATCCACCTTAGAAGTAACTAAGTATGTTCTACCTAATTCAAGATTAGTTATATCAGAATCTGGGTTGTTTATATCATACACAGGAACTTGCTGAGTTTGTAGCGCTTCAAGTTCTTCCTTAGGATTAGTAAAAGACTCATACTTTCTTCCTGCATACACTTTCATAATATCATGCGATGGGGTTAGCACAGATAGTACTCCAGGAATTTTTTGTTTAATTCCACTTCTAGTTAAAAAGACAGATATGGTAGAAAATATTTTACGGTAAATATTATTATCTGAAAGGGGAATATTAGCATCTGCATAGGATATTTTCTTTCCTGCTTTAGCCTACTCCATTAGGTCTAAGGATATAGTTTTGGCAAAATTATCGCCATTAGATGTAGCTATTGCTTTTACTATAGATTGCATTAAAACTTCCTAGAAGTTTTGAATAGAGTTCTCACTCCCATCTGCAAATAATGCCTATACTGCCTATAAATGCTCCTTCATATTAATATCAGTACTCTTTCTAAGAGCATCATACAATCCAATGGCAGTATCAATGGTATATCCCCTAGCAGCACACGCAGAAATTACCTAAGTTATCAAGGATAGTTTAGCATTGTCTGCATTGTGTTCTTTATCAAGTTGTATTCCTGATTGATACATGTGTATTCTCTATGTATCATATGGGATATCATCATTATACCTACTAGCAGAATTAATATTAGCAGCTCCTTGCTTTACAGCACCTGCTGTAGCAAGATAATGAACATCAGACATTTTCAATGCCTACCATATGTCATCCTATGTTTGAATATTATTATTTCTAGGAGTTCCTATGCTATTCATTGCTAATACAACATTTTCTACAGAGGTATTAGATGGAAGGAGCTTTCCATTTTTTAATTCCATAGAATCTTTTCCACCAAAGAAATTCCATAACTTATAGTTAGAATCAATTACAATTCTATTATCCTATAACGCTTTCCCTATAGGGTTTCCATCAGAAGTAACCTCCTGAATAATTCTCCTATAAGTATTATTTCCTAAGCTTTCTATATTGGTAATCTAATAAGTTTTTCCATTTCTCTTAAAGAAAAATTTCTTGTAATTTATTTTATCTCCCTTCCAGTTCTTAGTAATATCAGTGATAAAGGGTGTATTATCCTCATTTAACCAGATATGATCAGTCATTTTTCTCATCATTCTTTCTAAGAATGGAGAGTTCCTAATCCAGTCATTAGTTAATCCAAATCCAGCCGTTTTAATGATTCCTCCCGTTCCAGTAGTTTCATTCTTAAAGTGAACGAACTATTTTTTACTAATTCCAGCATGTGCTCCACCTAGGGAGTTATTTTCCAAAATAACTATAAAAGGATTAACGAAAGTAGCACCATCAAAAGGCTTTATATCATTATCTAAACCTATTATGGTTCCCTGTGTGTTGTGAATATCCTCAATTACAGCAAGATTATACTATTCTGGAATACCATTAAGCAAATTTAACTAAAATTCATGCATTGCTGCAGTAAATGACACATTACGTTTGTGCTGTGCCTAGAAGTGAGCAGCTTCCTGTTGCAAAACATCTGCAGACTTACTCTTCTCTGGATGAGCAATGAATGAACCAACAGTTAAATCCATAAACTCCTGAGAGATTAGATAATCTAAATAGTTGTATTGTTCTAATATAGGATTTAATTGTAATGTATCTGCCACATTGTCTATAACATCATTAATATTTCCCTAAATTCCTAATTTTAAAAGGTCTTTGTTAGATGCAATATCAATTAATTTGCCGTTAACATTTGCTTTAGCTAAAATTACATCTCCCGAAGTATTAATCCATCCATTGTAATTATCCTCTATAAACTTTAGTTCTGGCTAAGAAGATTTTGTAACATTTATTTTAAAGTCGGTCTTTAGAAGACCTTTTAATACTTCTGCCTTCTTTTTCTCCCAAAACTATTCACTAGATGGATACATTAATTGTTTGTTATTCCCCTAGAATATAGAGCTCTAAGGTTTAAATCTTGCTACCTATGCAATAATTGCAGGATTGATTGCTAAATTTCCTTTATCATTTTTATAGTGAACCTGATCAACTAACTCCCATGGATGAAGTCTAAACATACTATTATGATCTAGTACAACAGACTTTACAAATTCAACTGGATTTTTAAACCCAGTATTCAAAGAAGGAAATATCTAATTGAAATTCCTAAATCCATTTATAAAATCAGATGCCAGTAATCCTTTAACTGGATATCCGATATGTACCATATAATCTTCTAAAGTATCCCAATCAGATACTACTTTATAATACATATTTTCATAAAATTCTCCAAACTCCAAAGAAATCAATCTTTCTAATTCTGAAGAAGTAAAGTCTTTAAGGGGTTTCTGAATTCCATCAAGGTAAACTGGAGTATTCAGATCTATTTTGAGCCTTCCAATAGTTCCCTTATCTGAGTTTACAGAGGGAAGAATCATAATATGTCCATTTCCTACCACATTAATATCAGAACGTTCCATAAGACCTCCTATAAAGTCATACACTACTTGTGAATATGTCATTTCATTTACATTCATGGCAGTTGTAGCTTTACTTTTATCGGAAGGATTATAGAACTCTTTTGCAGTATAAATACCTTCTAATAAGCCTGGAGTAGTTAATAACTGGAAAGAATTAGAGATAGAGTCCTTCTATCGCTCTTGAAGTTCCCACTGTGAAGTTAGCGAACCTAGAAGACGACTAAGAGTTTGATTACTTTGCCCATTTCCTTCTCCATCTTTTACTTGAGTTGCAGTAGTTATTCCATCCATATTTGCCTTAGCAAGAGCCATTAGATTTAAAGTTCGGACATCATTACCATGAACCATTCCGAGTTCGTCTAATTCCCAATTATATGAGGGAGCATTTCTACCATATATCATAGAGATTAGATCCTACCTCATATTAGTAGGAGAATCTGCGAGTACTTCTTTAGATACATACTAGTTAAAGATAACTCTAGAAGCAAACTTCAATAGGTTAGATCCTACTTCGTAGGTGGATCCAAAAACTTCCTTTAATGAGTTAAGAAACTCTACATTATTCTAGAGATTCATCCTTAAAGTCTTATCTATAAATGGTAAAAACTTCTAAAAATCTTGGGCATAATTTATAACTCCGGAAAGCATTACATCTCCACTATTAGCAAGAACCTCAGCTACAACATCAGTTCCAGGAATTTTAAAAGTAATTGACTTCAGGTTATCATTTTCATAAGATGCCTTAAGATTCATAGAATCTTTATATGATTCCCAGTCTCCTATTAGTTTTATACTATTAGATAGATTAATAGTCTATTCCAACTTACGTTTTATATTATTAATACCCTAATCAAGAAGAGTTCTTACCTAAATCTTTCCATCCTCATCTTGGTAATATTGTATATATCGTACATTAAATATAGAGTCTGCAGATTGAGTTATAAAAGCATAATAATTAATATCTGGATTTCCAGATACTAAATTCCTAAGACTATTTGGACCATTAAATATATCCTTAGATAGGGAATATAATTTGTTTAACTCATCTTGTGTAAAGTTCTTATATATTCTAGGATTATCCTTTTTAAAATTATCATTAGATAAAATATTAAATATACCATGCAAATATTTCCTAGGATTTCTTCTAATTACATTTATAAGAGTCCTAAGAGACTTGTCCCTTATTTCCTATGGAAGTTCTTTATATAAATCTTTATAGTTTTTACTAAAATTCTTATTAAAAATAATATTACTAGTATCTGTATTGTATACAAGATCCTTAACCTTTGCAATTATATGTTGAAAATCAGAGGAGTTTAAGAAGTATCCCTCTTTTGGAACAGTAGATCCCCAGTTATACAGTGGAGAAGTATTTATTGCTAGCTTAGTGATAGCGTCAGCCTCTTCTTCCACAAAAATGTTTTCGGACACTCTCCATGTAGTAGCTAACTTAGCTGTTTTATCTGAAATCTAATATTTATCTTCTCCAGTCTTCTGATTGAAATCCTTTATTTGAATGGCTTTGCCGAGCATAACACTTAAATAGGTGTCAAAATTTCTAAGTAGAACCATAGAATTAAAAGCATTCAGTTTCTATTTAGATAACTTATTATCCGGGTTATTACTGTCCCTGGATGCATTATATATTTCTCTGATAATATCTGTTTTTCCTAATAAAGGACCTTTAATATACGTGTCAATTAATGGCTATAGAATTTCTAAAACTCCTGTGTACTTATTATTTTCATCATACATTACAGGCTTAGCAATAGCTTTCTTTATATCTTCTCCTATTTTTAAATTTCTAGCATTTCTTAAAATACTTCTGAGATATATCGTTATATTCTTTAGAAGCTATGTTTGATAACTTCTAATGTTATCATTTAATTCTTTAGTGTTCTAAACTATTCCAGACTTTTGATTAATAGAACCTCTATTGATAAATAAACAATCAAATAAGTTCTAATTTGTAATATTCTAAAACTATACCTCTGCTTCTTTTGCAAGTCCAAAAGATTTATCCATAAAATCTCTAGAAGCTTCTAGCTTAGATCTTATCTGGGGAACATCTGTGAGCTAATCAGCACTAGCCTCCAATGGATCAACCTACTAAATATCCTAATCACTTGCAATTAGAATATTATTAATATTCTCTGCATTAAAGTAATCTGGTATCTATTCATTTACACCGTATCTAGTTGCAGCATCACTAATAGCCTAAGCTATTGTCATGCTGTTAGTTAGCTCAAACTATTCAGAAATATCCTGAATTAGTTGTTTCATATTACTTTTTAAAGCAGAGGCAGTCCCATGTTCCTTGAGATGAGCTCTTAGAACACGGGCTGTCATATTTTTAATCTACTTTAATGAAGTATCATCAATACTACATTTTATCATATTAGAAAATTATTTTAATACTTAAAGGACACTTATTGATTCCCTCTTGATTATCCAGTGATCTCTTAAATTCTAGTAATTTATTTAATATCTCCTTCTACTCTGGTGTAGCTTCATCTAATAATTCCTGTAATTCCTATTCTATATAATCATCAGTCCTTAACTATTCTACAAATTCTGTATAATTTGTTTTTCCTAGTAGATCTGCAGTTGAAAAATATACATCTAAAGAGTTTCCTAAAGAAGTTTTGGCAGTATTAATAACATCCTAAAAGTTCTCCTCCGTTACTGTAATATTTCCAGATTTTTGAGAGCTCTATGTAGGAGTTAGGGTGAGCTCCTTTCCGTCATATTCTGCAATATAAGTAACCCCATCAGTTTCTAACATAAACTTATATTCTCCATTGTTATTAACAAGAGAAGTTATATCAGTAATAGGATTATTATTAGCATCAAATATTCTTACGTTATCTTTTAAGACTTCATTTTTGTTACTTATTTTTAACCTTCCTTCAACTATGAAAGCAATATGTCCCGGAACAGATTCATTAATCTAATTGGCAACTAGCCTATTTGCTTCCTCTATAGGATTGCTTTGATATATATCTATATATGATTTCCCTGTCTTATTAAGTACATAGTCAGATGCTTCCTTCATTTTAATTATATCTGGATTTGTTTCAGTGGTACTAGAATAACCTTTTAAATATTTATAAGTATCCTAGTTAGAAAAATGTTTTCCATCTTTAGACGGTCTTAAACTGTCTAAGAACTAAGATACTAGTCCCCCTACGTTTCCCTAGAAGGTATAGGAGTCTAACTTACCGTGTATTTTGAACGGTTTACCATCTATAGCATAATTCTAAACAGGACTATTAAAAGTTCCAATCTTAGGATCGTTCTTATGAATCTTTACATTATAATAAACACCGTCAATCCCAGATTGATTTAGTATTCTTTCTACTAACTGTAAAGCTCTATTGTCTAAGGTAAAAGTATTTTCTAATCCTATAAGAGAATTAAGGGTATTTTTATTGTAAAGGAAGGTCATTAGGACACCATCAAATAATCCAGCTAGTTTTACTGGTTTCTATGATAAACCAACATCAGACCAGTTCTGAGGTTCATAGAGTTTATTCTTTTTAGAGATGACATCTGGTAACGCATCAATTTCAGATATTGCTTTCTATACCTTCTATAATACTCCAGGATTTTTTCTTTCCAGTTCACTTCTAAAACTATCACTAGCCATTAAAGTTTTGATTAATTTATACGAGGTAAATAGTTGGCCAATACCCTTAACTCCTTGCTCCTTGTTCAAGATCTTTCTAAGGTTATCTACGTATTCTGCAATTGAAGCTTTTGGAGGTAGTACATACATCATCTTAACCTTTGGAGAGGATACCTCTCCAGAAAGCTACTTAATATAGTAATCAACAATTCTCTAAGGGCTACTCAAATCCAGATCATATGATACCAGAACAAACGGGTGCCCAGCATTTGCTACCTTGTATACAGTTCCATCTCCTGATTCAACTTGTCCAGTTAGTGATACTAGGACATCAGTCATACTAATTTGTGGATTTTTCTTTAAATCAGCTACATTTATCCATTCCTCCTATGGTTTGGCATCCTAATCAAAATATAACCCAGGAGCTCCCTAATATAATCCTCTATTAGTTACAAACTGAGGTCCAAGCAATTGAAATCCATTGGCTATTGTCCACTAGGGATCTTTTACAAAGGAAATTGCTCTATCTGTAAAGTTGAATAATCTAAAGAGATTTGATAAAGCGGGATATTGTTCTTTAAATTCAGAGGCGAGTGCTTCAGAGATTTCGTGTAAAGACAATCCCTAGGTCTTTAAAGCCTCAAAACGCTTATAAACCTCCGGGTATACAAGACCGTCATCTTTAATCTACATTAGAGTAAAGGGAGAGGATAATGCTAATAATGGTAATTCTAATACATTATTTCCATTTGTGCTTATTATAGCTACTAATGATTTAGAATGCCATTCATGGCTCCTAGTATCAGAAGAACCATTAAATAGGGTTGTTTCACTTATCCCTTTACTAAAAGGAGTAGGTTTCTATTCTACAAACTCTCTTCCTTCAGCCCTGTTTCCTTCCCCAGGTCTTGGAGAACTCTTTAAAGCAAAAGTAACATTAATTCCTGATAACTCCAAAGAATCCTGCAATTTTTCAACTAGCTCCGATTTATCCTTAGTATTAAACAGAATACTTCTAAGTTCACCAATCTTATTGATATACTCATCAATAGACTAAACATCTCTTCCTAGGATCTAGTCTACTTTCATCAATCCATTAATACTATCTATCCTAGCTGCTCCCCACTCAGGACCACCATTTGGAATAGGGTAGCCTTTATCATCAACTTGTACTCCTAACTCAAAAGTGTTGAAGGAATGTAGTAGCATATTAATCCCATTAGAGTTAGCAACTGACTATGGAAGGTTGTCTCCTTGATTTGTTTTATCAATCTACTGTTCATATTCCGTTTCTGAAACTGTATCAGTATTAGTGATTGGCTGTAGTTCATCTTCGTAATGGAGTTTCTCTACTGGTGCAGGAGACTCCTCTGGAAGTAAGTTATTAACAGCAGAGTCTATTTTAGCTAAAACATTTTCTACATTATTATTAAAATTTTCTAATGTGTCTGCTTTATTATTAGCCGTAGGATTCATATCCTAATTTATAAAGTCTATTTGAGGATATTCTCCTTTATAAGAAGGATCTAAGGTAATAGGACCTTTAATATCATCTACATATCCCGTTCCAAGAGTCGCATTTAGCTACCCGGCAATTGCCTATAATATGGAACTCCCGTAGAATGAGTTAATTTGTTCCTATGTTCCTTTATTAAGCCATCCATCTTTTATTCCAAAGAAAGGATACCACAAACCAGGCTATATATTTTTTTCATCGCCTTCTCCAGTACTCATATAGAAAGGCATATGAATACCATTAATATTAACTACAACTATGTTTCTTTGACCATAGTTTATTATATTATTAGTACCCGTTTCATTTTCACTATTTAGGAATGGAATCTAACAAAGAGGTAATTGTATTTGTTGAGCTCCTAAGGAAATAGTTATATCCTCCACATTAGCAATTTCCCCAAATTTACTTACCATTTCTTCATGAGATAGTACTACATTCTATTTAACCTATGTAGAAACAAGTGCAGTGATATTATCAGAAGATATTAACTCAGGACTAGCCGAAACATTGAGACCTACTCTAGTTATAGCATACTCATGTTTACCGTTCTCATGAGACTTAACTCCTACTATAACTCCAAAGGCAAGGTTACTTGGATCTCCTATACGAACTATCTATCCATACTTTAAATCAGTATTTGAGTCATCTATATCTAATCCATTATCAGTTTTAGGATTTTTAATAGCATTTTCCTAAACCTTTAAAAGATTATCCCTAAAAGACTCTGGGCAATCACTCAGAGATAGTTTATCATACTGATGACTTGATTTAACATCAGGGGGAGTATCTACAACTACAATCGGCTTCGGAGCAGGTTCTGGAGTTGGCGGTGGAGTACTACTCGTTCCATCCTCTAGTCCTCCTTCAACATCATCTTTAGGCTTTACTTCTGTAATTGTTTCAGCTACTCTTGGAATATAGGGTACCTGTGTACTAGTAGATGATACTACCTAATCTAGTAACTACTTCCTCTTATTTGCATAGTTTGCAATAACGTTGTTACTTAAAGATTCGTTGATCTTATCATGTAATTGAGTAGAATTAAACTTTGGACCAATATCTATAGGAGCAATTATAAGACTTCCCTATTGAGCTCTAGTAATACCAGTATATATATCACGGAGATACTAAGAAATTGCGGTCTTCTTAGTATCAGAAGAAGTCATATACGAATTAGGAGAAGCTTCAATAATATAATATCTTCCTTCTAATCCTTGTGCCGATCCTCCTTCTTTTAAATCTATAAAATCTGAGTATTCATCAGATGATAATAACTTATAGATAGGTGAACTAGTGTCCGTATAAATATATCCTATTTTCTCCCCTTTCTATAAAGTCTATATCAGCTTATTAACTTCTATCTTGACCTCTTCTATTATTGTGTTCTTTCCAAGGTTGAGTTCATCCTATGGAACCTAAGCATTACCTATACTGTAGGCAATTAATTTATCTCCATAAAGTCCAGATTCATCCTGAAAATATTCAAAATCAACGATCTAGTCATTAGGATTCTACATAAAGACCTATAGCCTCTATTGATTATGTGTCTTTAAGGAATTATCAGTTCTCATAGACACCCCAAGTTTAGGAGTCCTTATAAAGTTAGTTCTAGTAAGATTTACTTTCCATATAAGATCCTCTCCTTTTATATTAATAGGATGTTGCCCTACTACTCCAGACTAATCAAAATCCCCAGCAACCAAAACAGTAATTCCATACTTTTTAGCAAACTTATCAATTAAGTCAAAATCATAAGAGGAGAATTTTGATATTTCATCTATAATTATTAGACTAGGAGGTGAAGAAATCTCTTTTATACCCAATGCTGATTTGATTTCATTCTCACTTGTAATCTAATAATCCTATTTCGGAACCAACTGACCACCAGAAACTGGATCTATAGGGTACTCTTTCCACTCAGGGCTTATTTCTTTCATAAACTAGGTACCACCATAAGCCTTTGAGTTTTTGTCATCTAATCCTAGATCTCCCTAAAGTTTCATTGCACTATCAGAACTAGCACCATGTACTACTGCAACACTTTTTAGAAGTTCTGGATTAAATTTTCTAAGCATAGCTATAGTTTGCCTGAATACACTTGAGGTTTTACCACTTCCAGCTATACCTTCTATTAAAACAGCATTAGAATATCTAGGAATTGGAAGAAAATTTATAGCATAATCACTAAGGGATTCATCTGTTAAGTCATCTTCTCTCTTCATCAATTTAAGAACTTTCTACCTATCACTTACAGATTTAGATTTCCAATCCGCTGTTAGTGCTTTTCTAAAGGCTTTATAGAAACTAGTAAAAACATTTCCGTTTACTGCTGCTGCATAACTGGTATAAACAGCTAACTCCTGCGTTGCTATAGGTGCTAGTGGATGTTCTGAAGTAGGATCAATTATCTGCTTATATTGATTATAAAAGTTAGAACTTTTAACAGCAGCTCTACTTGCAAGCCACCATATCATAGAATTATCATCTAAGTTATTTAAATCCTCATTCAGTAGCTCATTAGCTTCAGTATATAATTGAAATCTTTTAGGATTAATAAATTCAACGAGCTTAGATGGATCTTCCAGTTTGTCTTTATTTTTCTAGAAGAAATCATATATTGCATCCTCTGCAGCAATCTTCTCTTTTTCAAAATCCTATCTATCCTTCTCATTGACGTTATCAGAATTAGCACGAAGTAACTCCTCATGCTTATTCATGCCATTTATAATATTTTGTAACTCTAAAAATCCATCCCACTTCAACAAAGGATCTTTATCAGGAACTGAAACGATACTCTTAAGGTTCTTATAAATTAAGAGATCCTTTTTAGTACTTACTCTATCTTGCTTAGATAATTTCTAACCCTAGTTTATTTGGTATAGTTGCTTTAGGAATTTTAACTTGTTTAAGTTTACATTAATATCCGCTATAAAGGCATCAGCAGTCTTACTATCAATTTCAGCAAGCTCTGGACGTTTATCTTCCATTTTCTAGTTGATTTCATTCAAGGTAGCATTATATCCGAAGTAATTGCCTAGCTAAGTACTATCTGTTCTAGCCCCCTTTATAGCTGCCTCATAAAGTTCCATGGTATTAATAGCATTATCCAAATCTCTATAAAGCTATTCATCCATGTTAAATTTTGTGAGGTTGTTTGAAACATCATTAAAAGATGCATTAAGTCTAGTGATTAAAGTACTAATATTTATAGGTTTTTTACCAATAGATATAGAGAACTCATCAAGATTCTTTTCAAAAGCAGTACCTTTTAAAGACTAAATATCCTTCTAAAGGTTCTATATTTCTACCTCTTTGCTGACCCATTTTTTAATTTCGGCAGTACTATTAGAATCAAATGGATTCTCATTTTCCTCTGCTTCTGCTGCTTTATAATGGGCTATCTATTTTAGATTCTCTAGTACTGAATCTAACTAGTTTTTCGTTTCTGAATTAGCAATACCAGTATCTAATAAGGGTTTTAGGTAAGCTGATACATTATTAAGTAATATTTCTGATTGCTTTCTTACAAGCTAAGTCGCAAGATCTTTCTTCTATTCTTCTATATTAGGAGATTGTAAGTCAAGAGTACTTATCTGATTAAGTATTGTCTATATTTCAGCCTTATCCTAATCTGATCCAAATTGTTCTATTAAATTCTATTTTAATTGTGCAGCTATAGCATTTTGTGCGGTTTGAGCTCCTTCTAACCAGTCAGATTCATCCCTGCCGATGATGTTATTATATAGGTTGGATACTATAGTTTCAAGGTTCTTAACCTCTTCTGGAGTCTTTGCATATTCAGCACCATGTTTCTTTATGGTTTCACTAGCCTACTATGCTACCTGTCTATATATTGAGGATATATCTCTAATTTTATCCCGTCCTTCTCCAGTTTTCCATTCGTTGTATTCATTCCAAGTAACTGCCTTTTCGTTCTCTGTAAGTTCAGAGAATTTCTTCCCATATTTATTCTCTGCATACAATGGGAAAGTTGTAGTAGTAAATCTTCCACTTAAATCGGTGGTCATTTCAAACAAGGAATCTGCTATAAATTCATAAGAACGCTTTCCTTCTACTAGTTCTGATAGCCATTTCTTGGTGTCTTTTATTTGAGATTCAAGGTTTTTAATAATCTATTTATCCTGAGCAGATGGCTCATTCTAACGTTTTTCCTTATCAGTTACGGACCCATCCTAATTGGTATCAACAGCAGAAGCCTGTTTTGCCTATAGCTAAGACTATAACTTTACAAGTTTAGAACTAAGTGTATTAAATTCATTAAGATATGCTCCAGCAGTAGTGGAATTATGTAGTGCATTAAATCTTAAGTCCCCTAGAGTTTGTTTATCCAAGAAGGATTTATCAGATAAAGCTGCACCATTAGCTTCTAGTATATTTTGAATTATCTATGCCTATTGCTTTATAGCTTGTTTTGCATATAGGTCCTAGTTATTAGTTTCAGTACCAGGGGCAAATAAAACTTGACCGTCCTTCACTTCAAAGTCAGTAGCGGAAATATTAGGATTTGCAACCTGAGTTTTATCTACCTATTTTATAAAGTCTTGTAATCCACCATTTCTAGCCATATACACCATTTCCTAAATAGCTTGTTGAGAAGTCATGTTATCAAGCTATTTGAAACTTTTATAACTAGTAAATGCATTAGTTAAACTACCGCCAACAGCACCTCCTACTAAAGACATTCCATATCTATCTAGAATATCTTTACCACTCCATTCTCCTTTGTCAAAATCATATCCAAAGGCATTAAGTCTAGTGTTATCACCCTACAACCACTTTACTACATCATAACAGCCTTTTGAGAAGTCAGCAAGTAATTCCTCTGATACTTCTTCTACTCCTTCTCCAGCTCCTGCTGCAAGAGTAGCTTTTAAAGTTCTACTGCCGTTGGCATACTCAGCGTTAGCAATGTTCTTACCAATATTGAATAGTCTCTTAACATATTCCTTCTTTCCCTCTTTAGGAATATTAGTTAAAGCTGCACCAAATTCCTTTCTTAAGTTGGATGTTTCATTATCAAGCTGGGTAAGTGCTTTAGTCATAGCTTTAAATTTGTATTTATCTGCTCTAAGTTCGGGCAAAATCCACTCTCCAAGTCCAGTATTTAATAATGCATATTCTCCTGCAGCATATCCTAAAGTTAAAAGAGTTGCATCTAAATCTGAGGCTCCTGCCTATTTTGCTTCACCATAGGTATCAGCAACAGTAATTCCAGTCATATATCCTTTGCTAAGTATTTCCCCTATTTTCTGGTAACTTTTTAAGAAAGAATCCATATCAGCCTAAGCTTTCAGAGCAGCTACTGTATTGAGTTCTTGACCCGCCTTAACTAACTACTCGCCAGTAGCTCCTGATTTCTATAAGGTGCTGAACTTCTCAGAAGCTTGTTTTAGATAAGTTCCTTCTAGTTCTTTTAGTTTAGCCGCATAGTTTGATTCAATAGTTGGATCAAGACCTTTGACAGCTGCTGGTATTTTTTCGAAGATAAACCTCTATTCTTTTAGCTATCCTGCAACATCCCCAATCAGATCAATAAAGTTTTCCCAACACCACGTATTCTATTGGGCATATTCAGTTTTAGCAGTTTGCCTATTTAATGATTTGGACCACCCTTCTATAGCAGAGAGTGTGGGACTATCACTTCCAACTAGCATCTTACCAAAAGTAGCTCCGAGACCTGCCATTTGAGTAGCAACACTAAGACCAGTAATCCAGGGGCCGACATAAGGAATAAACATAGATCCTACTAAAGCAAGGTTCTTCATGACCGTGCCACCTATACTTTTTTGCTAAATATCATCAGAGTCAAAGAAGTCATACTTATTCCAGAAAGAACCATCCGTAGTAAGGACGTTCATTTTATTTAAAACCCTTCTACCATATACATCACGACCATCAAGTTTTTCATAATAGAACTCTCCATCCTAATTCGTTTTAAGATCTCCTTTACGATGTTCTACTTTTTCTCCAGTAATAGGATCGATATGAGTACCATCCTCATCATACTAAGCCATAACGAGGGTGTCAAAAAAGTTCCCAAAGAAATTATCGTTTGGAGAATCCTCCCACTATGCATTCTCTAAGTTAGCTCCGGCAGTTGTTGGATTAGCAAGAACCTTATGAGATTGAGCTAGCTCATCTGCAGACTTAGTAGGGTCATCTACCCTACCAAGCTTTGTTAGATTAAATACCTATTCATAAGGATTTGCCATAGTTATTTCTTTAAACATAGGTCCAGACATCCTTTGACCTTCTGGAGCTATAATACTATCTCTATGATATACTGTTTGCCTCTTCATAGATTCCCCAAAGTTAGCATTTGCTAAATTATTATAATATAGCTTAGCTGTATCATAAGCCTTATTAAATGCAACCTTGTCAAAATCTCCATCAGAATTTGTAAACTACTCTTGTACATATTTGTTATTTGCATATGTACTCCTATCCTGCAATGATGTATTTGCAGCAGTTAATCCTACAGTTACTATGTTATCAAAAGATGCTTGAGGATTAGCAAGCATACTCATGAATATATCATTTTGCCTTCTTTCCATAATTAAATTTGAGGAGCAGGTTTCCAATTAGCCCTTACGTCTCTTTCCTACTAAGCTTCTTCTAATGATCTCGCTTCACCAACAGTCATCTTAGATGTAGTAGAGGCATGATAATTGACATCTAAAGGAATCCATAATGTTCCCTCATAAAATCTATTGTAGCCTCCTGTAAGAGAATTGAAGAATCCCTTTTTGTTAAATTTGTTATCCTTAGTAATCTGTATAAGGTTATCAATCACAGAATCATTTGTAACCTCCTTAAGTAGCGGATTATCATCCATCTCATCCATACCAAGTGCTTTATCACTTGCAGTAACATTAACTACCCCAAATCTTCTCCAACTTCCAGTTGGCTCTCCCTAGTCATTGTAGGCATCAGATAAACCATACTTCTTGTATGCAGCGTTAATTGCTCTCCAATATTTCTTAATATCCTCTGGTTTTCTAACATCTACTCCTTTTGACCTAAGTAGCTATTCTGCCTCTTGTTTAGCTTTTATAACCTTAGGAGAAGTATTAGGAATTATTTCACCATTGTTTTTAATAGTACAAGGATAGTCAATTGAGCTAATTTTTCCATCATTCAATATAATACTTCCAAAGGCTGCAGAATTAATAGTGTGTCCTCCCATAGTGGCATGGGTTGTATCAAGTATTCCTGCATATTCTCCGCTAACTGCGTCCTATAAAGTAGAATTAGTTCCTATTGGCTTTCCTTCCGCATCAGTAAGGGGCATAGTATTAGCAATTACTTGTACTGCCCTACTTGTTCCAGGGTTAAGAACATAAGTGCTCTAAACGCCTAGACCGTTTAAGAACCTCTAAGAAGTATTCATTTCCATTTTATCTAATTCAGAAGAACCTTCTGACTTACTATTACCTTTGCCCTCAGATGGGCTATCTATTTTGAGAGAGTTAGTCTGCTTTATACTACTAGTAAGATAGGCTCCTACTAATGCAGTAACTGCTTCGCTTTCTGATTTTCCTGTCTTAAGAGCTGCCCAAACCCTTGCACGTTTCGGCAACGTTGCACTAAGATAGGTAATAAGGGATTTAACATTCTCTACATTTGAGTCCTATGAGGTAGTATACTCCACAGTATCCCCAGTAGCCTAATTGATTAATTTCTATTTCTCTACATCAGATTTTCCCTATAAAGCACGAAGCCCAGCTAAAGCTTCCTTTCCATCTATTCCCTATTCTTCATATTTATAACCTCCTAATAATAATACTTTAGCCTAGCCAAGGAGCTTCTAAAATGATTCATACCCCATCCCATTACTAATAATTTCAAAAGCATTGTCGTTTTTTGAGAATGCCATCTTAGGAGAATATTTTCTAAGCCAAGCTAGATTAGAGTTAGTAAGTAAATTATATTGATCAGGATTACTTTGATATTGCTGCAAGGATACTTCCTGTATGTTTCCGTTTCTATCAGACGCTAAAAGGTTACCCCCTAAGGTAATCGCGACCTCTCCAATACTACCATTCTATTTAGCATCCTTAACAGATTCTTCGTATCTTGTTTTATTATAATTAGCTACCTTTAACTTATATAAGCTACTCAAATAAGTATTAGCTAATTCTCCAGTATCTACTCCAACTAAACTTTCAGTTGCTAAAGTTCTTTTAAGGTTAGTAATGATAGACTTCATTTCATTTGGAAGTCCATCCACATCCTTAATCATATTAAATAGATCTTTCTCTGTAAGTTTTCCCTTTGTGTCCTCCTTATCTTCATCCTTAGAAGAACTCTTTATTGAAAGAGATTCCTTATCAGAATTTGATAATTTAACACTCTATGGAGCCTAAACCTATGGAGTCTGAACTGGTCTATATGTTGTAAAAAGGGAGGAGATGTTTCCTCCCTCTTGTAATTTAGGTACAATGTTCATTACTTCATTACTTTGTGTAGTAAATTTATAGTAGATGGACTCAGTTTACCTCCCTTTCTAAAGAGTGTACTCTAATTCATCTTGGTTCTAAGTCCTTCTATATACTATCTAGTTCCTCTTGATTGTTCTTCTGCAAGGGCATCAGAATCAGTATAATATTTATCCCTAAGAGCTCTTGCTTTAGCTATATAGTCCTTGTAGAATGGCTAAGTAGTGTAGTCAGCATCTTCTCCATTGACTGCCTACCATGCAGCTAATTTAGCATTAAACTCTTGTGACATGTCATTAACAGAATCTTGATATTGCTACTTAAGATTTCTTGCCTTTATCTCATAAGGGCGATTCATATCTTGCATATCAAGAGATAATGAACGCTATTTATTCTCAGCTAATTCTACTCTTCTATCATAGTCTCGCTGAGCATTTCTCTACTTAAGGTCAGCCTCTACTCCAGACAAGAAATTATCCCTAGACTGCCAATTACTTTTAAGTCTTCCTGCCTCAACTTGTGCAAGTTCTCTATTAGCCTAATTAATAGAAGCCCTATTGAAGTTAGCAGTATCAGTTCTTCTAGCTATATTATCCTCCTATCTCTTAAGAGCTTCCTATTTAGTTCTAAGAATTTCCTTATCATCAGCTAAGAATCCTTGATATTGCAAATCAGCTGCTTGCCTATTAGCATCTAATGATCTTGCTGCATTTAGGGACGCGTCTGATGTATATGGCTAAGCTGCTTGTCTCCTTACATCGGCTGCCTACCTATTTCTAAGCTACATTTCACTAAATGCTCCAGTTACGGGAGAATATAATTCATAGGTATTTTTTAGAACAGGCTTTATAGATCTCCTAACAACATCTGCAACCTTATTGTTAGTATGCAGAGAATCAAATAATCTTCCGGCTCCTACTGCTAGAGGTGCAATATCTTGTGCCAATTTTAATCCATTCTATTGGAACCAGTTTGGTTTGCTTTCTGGTTGCTAGGTAGGATTTATAGCAGATCCGTTATTCTAGTTAGGAGTGTCTGAATTAGGGTTATTTGGAGTAACTCCGGTTAATTCATAATCAGTCCAGTTAGTTATACCGTCTACACTTTTAATACCATTAGAACTTACTTGATACTTTCCAGATTTAGCAATTTCTGGATTTACCCAGTGCTTTACACCATTTACATCAGTATAGAAGTAACGTGTTCCTTCCTTCATTAAGTCATTGTGTCTATTAGCAAGAAGTTGGTCATTTCTGATACTATTAATATAATCAGATAGATTAGTTATAGCTTCACTCGGACCTCTCATATAGGAATCCTTATTAGTAACTCTCCAAGAGGTTCTAAGATTTCCATTCTAATCAAAGAACGTAGAAGTAGAATTGGAAGGTAATCCTTTGTCTACTAAATGTGCCCATTTAAGAAAAACATTATTATCATCATTAAAGGAACTTTTATCCGGAGCATTAACATATTTCTAAGCTGATGATAAAAGGCTATTTGTAAAGTCCTTATAATATGGTTGCCCTTCTACTTCTGAGGCATACGATCGACCTTTCTAAGTATAGTCAGAATAATTTGAATCTGTTTTGTATCTGGAATCATTCATACCTCTCCCACTATTTCCATAAGAAGATCCATATACTCCTTTATTATTGATTCCATATAGAGTATTTCCCCAATTAGAAGAGAATTTATTTACATCAAAATCGTTAATTCCGTTGTACCATGGAAGTTTAGTACCTTGTTGAGCTTTCAATATACCTCCAAGTTTGTGTGAATTAACATATGTAGTAAAGTTATCCTACTAAGGTTGTATATGGTCTTTAGCATATGGAATATCCTATAAGGGTAATTCAGTAACAGTGTTGTTTGCTTTATCCCAAACCCATCCAGTACCTTTTTTAGTTCTAAGACCTGGAATATAATAAAGATTTGGATTATTAGGATCGGCATTCTGTAGCACACCCTAAGCCTAGAGGGCATTAAGAGTAGCAGTTACGCCCGCCTTACTACTAATATCAGAAGATCCAAAGATCTATGAAACTCTTGGATCAGATCCAAATCTATAATGTCTGTTATAGAAGCTATTTCTTAGAATATTAATTAAGCCTTTAGATGGGATTTTTACCATGACAGAAGTCATTCTACTCATTGTATTAGCATCATAGGATTTATCAAATAAAGAGGCATGTTTAGTTTTTATTTGGGGCTACTATACAGGAGCATCCTATAACTACTGTGTAGGCTATTCCTGTACAGTAGGAGTCCCAGTTGCCATCATCTCTCTAAAATCCATTCCTCCAACTGCCTTACTTAAAGCTAAATAATCTCCTGGGTCAATAGTTCCATCACGTAAGGCTTTTGCAGCATTAACTAAAAGAGGAACATACCTTAATTTATCAGCATCCTAATATCCTTGGAAGGTATTGTCCCAATTATCTGCAACAGATTGAAGAGCATTTGATAAGTAAGTAGACCTATTTGCTATACTTCTTACACCATTTTTCTCTGCATCAAGCTCAAGGAAATCTTTAACATTTCCATTGTCGCTGTTGAATAGCTATCTCATTAGAGCTGTCTTGACACTTCCATCTCCCCATTCGATTTTAGATGGATCTTTTGGAGCCTAATAAACATTAGACTTTCCCATTTTCCCATATATGTAGTTGGCTATCAAACCATAATAATCTTTATTCTTTTTGTCAGAATTTGTATATCTACCCTTTGAATCGTGGAATTGTCCGTTATCGAATGTAATAGACCCATCCTTAATTCCTGCCATAATGTTAGTATATGCTGTTCGAAAATTATCAGAATCCTTTTCACCCCTTTTCAAGGTTGCTAAATATTCATTTAATCCCTAGTCAGCAGTCTATGCTAAATCATTGTAATCATATTGCTTTCCATAGAAGCTATATAGATTAGGAGTAGTTCCTCCTTGCTACATTTTCCTTGCTAGTGACATTATAATATGTATAAAAAAAAAGAGGAAGAGGAGTTGATTATCTCCACTTCCTCTCAATGAGTAATAGATTATTTCTCAATTCTATAGGCTAAGCGGCCTCCTTTACGGAAAACAGGTTCACCCTGTGGTTCTTCGGCGCCTCCACCCTATGACTGTTCTATAAGCTGCAAGAACATTTGAGCACCCTGTGCAAGCATTTGACAATCTTGATTCTGCAATCCCTGGGCAAATAATTGTGCTAATTGCATCATAGGATCTTCTTGACCTCCTTCTTCAGGAGCTGGTTCTTCAGGAGCTCCTTCCTGAGATACTGGAGCTTCTGCACCCTCAGCAGGAGCACCAACTGGACCGCCTTGCTGAAATTTCTTAGTCTGTTTTACTGCGTTTTTATAAGTAATTTTCATAATTATATATAATTAAATTAAATGATTCTGTAAGTAAATATACAGTATATTTTTAGCTAACCAAAATTATCAGAAGATATTAAGCGTTTTTGTTATCAACATACTCTGCAGGTCTAGTATCTTGTCCTTTGATTACCTTGAAGATATACTTTCCAAGTGATTTACATTTGTTATCAAACTATGGAGAGCCCTTAGCAGCCTCTGCTGCCTTAGCTTTCTTTATGAGAATTTTAGTTTCCCTACGGCTAACAATTCTTTCTCCTCCCCATAATTCCATCTACGTACTACCATCTGGAGCTAAAACCTTCATAACTGGATCAGAATTATCCTCAATATCTAACTCATCTCCAATCTTTATACCAGATTTCTCATTTACTTCTAATACGTATGCAGTCTCTGGGGCCGATATTAAAGTTTCATCATTTGGTTTTCCATGATGAACCTTCGTAACTTCCTAATCCTCATTTATGAATATAATATCAAGAGGAATCTTCGTATCCTTCATCCACATGGAAATTTTCTGATCAGGGTCAAAATAAAATAACATTCCTTCATCTTTAGGAAGTTTTTCTACATTCTAAAGTCCCTTTATTTTTTCTTGTTCGGTTTTAGCTTCTGTTACTTTATACTCTCTACTACCTATTTTTATTAATCCCATTGGTCATCTGGAAATAAATCATTAATCATTTGCTAATTCTAATCACTTATTGTAACATTCTGACTGGGATCACTTGAGATAGGCTTACTTGGAGTAGTAGATGTTGCTTTTGCAGCATCGATTAGAGAGTCTATGTCATCTTCAGGAGTTGTTTTAGGTTTTTTACTACCTGTAGTATCCACAACAAATTTACCATTATTTCCCATAGTTATTGGTATATCAACTCCATCTATTGTTACCACACTTTTTTGTTTTTTCTCTTTAGAATCTGAACTGAAAGGATGACTATTATATACAGACCAAGCTCCTCCTAATATATCTCTACCTGTACCAGAAGCAGCAAATACCGGTGCCCCTACTGCTAGTGCTGGATGATTATTCATCCAATTTTTAAACTACTTCCACCTTCCAGATAAGGTAGTACCAGGAACTGGATTCGGCTATTCTCCTGGTTTGACAGGAGCTGCCTAAGAGGAATTTTGAGGCATTTTAGGCTATTTCCTTCTAGCAGATATCTATTCGTTTATCTTATTTCTTCTATTCTGATAATGTATATTACTTCTCCTATAATTCTAGGCTAATGTTGCCAGCTTTTTTGCCTCCTCATCAGAAAGTTTAGGTCCACCCTATTGAGATTTAGCTAGTTTACTAAGTAGCTTAGACAGTTCCGGCTACTCTTTACTTAATAAATTTGCATGTCCCTAAATCTTAGCTCTTCCAGCTGCCTTAGCTATTTTTGCTATCAATCCTCCAATACCAAAGGCTGGTATTGTATTATAATAATCCTGCATTGTCTTTAGTATTATGTAATAATTCTTCTGTAATTAGTTTTCCTGCTTCTAGAGCATATTCATCTTTTTCTTTCTAAGAAGTCTCTTCACTATAGTATTTCTTTTCAAGTTCTTCTAGTTTCTGAGTTACTTCTAGTCTAAAGATTACCTCTTCCTTTTCTATCTCCGCTTGCTATTCTATTTTTCCATTATCTTTTTCACTTACTACTGGAATCCCTTTTTCTGTTATTCCGTCTAAGTTCATATTGTGCTTCCTAGCATGTAGAGCTCCATCAGGAATTACATTTATAGAACCTCCATTTTGAAACTCAGGAACATTAAGAGGATCTACTAAGCTTATAGTAGTTTCAGAAATAAGTTCTATAATAGAACCTCCATTCTTATGTTGTGGAGTACCTTGTTTAGATTTCTTTTTACGGTAGTAATAGCGGTCTTTTTCATAGATTAAATCATGCGTATCTTTAAGGCCATTTTCACCATTGTAATAGGTATCTGTTTCCCAATGAACTTCTGGGTTAGTATCTTCCTTACCTTTCTTTAAGAAAATGTAATCTTCGGTTCCCTATAAAGGGGCTACAGATCTAAGATGGAATGGATAGTAACCATTATCATCGTGATATTTGAGATAATAATCCTAATCTCTTCTAGTTTTTTGGTTAACTGCAAATTTATGTCTTTGCAACTATTCATAAGGAAGATTATTATAAGCAGTTTCCAAATCGTAATCTGGACTTATAAAATCGGGATTAAAATCTTTAATCCACTCCTAATAAGAAGGTTTACCTGAATCGGGAATTATTTCCCAGTCTTTTGGAGCCAAGTTTTTATAAGCACTCATCGGATCTAATTTAGACCTTTTCTATGCTTTTAATATAGATCTAGCTTTTTCAAGTAATTCTATAGACATTCCTCTCCGTCCTACTCTAATGGATGCCTGGTCATAGCCTCCTTGCATATTAAATCGTCTTAAATTACCACGAATTGCAGACATACCAGCAAGTAAATTAGATCTATCTAAAGAATTATCGGAAATATCTGTTATAATATCTTGCTATCTTCTAGCTTCATTTATTTGCTTGTTTGCTTTATTTCTAGCTCCACTACTAAATAATCCGTATTTCTTTCCGCTCTTTTCTAAAGCTCTATCAACTAAATAATTACTACCAGTGTAGGAAGATCCTACCTAAGCAAAGGCCTCATTATCTTTAGTAATAGTATCGGCTTTTTTACCTCCGAAACCATTTACAAGACCTAGTGGAGTAAGACTTAAAAAGGAACTACCTAAGATGGAATCAGTATTTGTCATTCCATCAGTGCCTCCACCTAAGGCATTTAGCCCCTTACTAAGAAGAGCTCCCCCTTTCATTATACCTCCCACTAGCATTCCAAGAGGTCCAAAAGACATAGCGGCATCTGATATTCCATCATATATGGAATCCATAGTCTAGGTTATATCTCCCTTGGCTCCATCATATTCTGTTTTCTATGGCATAAAGGATCCTACTAAATCTGAAGCAGCTCCTATTGTTGCTCCTATACCTCCCATTTTAGCAGACTTAGCTCCTTCCAAACCAGCCTTTACTCCTTTATTGGCCTAACTTATCATCTTAATGCTGGATCCTATCTTTCCAGCACCATTTAGTACATTTCCAGCTTGACCTCCAATCCTACTACCTATTTGACTTAATGCATTAAATCCCTAATCCCAGTTAAAACTAACTCCTCCAGAGTCATTCCTCTGAAGAAGCTAGCTATCTGGAGAACTAGGATTTATAGCATCATTCGTCATGTTTTTGCCATTTAATGCTATTAATGGATCGGATGAATTAGATATAGCTAAACCAACTTTAGATTTCAAGTTGTTCATCCATGGCTATATATTCATTCTGAATGCATTAGCATAGTCCGGCATCTAATATGGAGATGATTGAGGCATTAAACTAGATAACGGAGAACTCGATTGATTAAATATTCCCATATTATGAATAACTTATACTATATAAAGTTCTTATAGCTGTTATAATTGCTAGTTTATTACCATTGTATCTTATACGAACTTTTAACCATTTATCCTTAATTTTTGCTTCCTTAATCTAGGATTCCTGCCAGTTCCAAATAACATATCCACGTCCCTAGTTCTTTTCGTCCTTTTTAAAACTACTTGGAACTTGCATAGTTGTAGGATCAAGAACATCACTAGGTAAAGGATTCTATTTTAATTCAACTGGAACACAATTAGTAGGGTTTCCATCTAAGTTAGTCCACTGAGATTCATTCTTCTATACAATGTTTAGAGGATTTATTTGTACATGCCATTTATCCTCTTTATATTGCATATTTCCTCTCATACGTCCTTTAGTTGGGTCTAATACATCAACTGCCTTAGTATGATTCCAGATATGATATTCATTTAAGGTATCATATTGTATTATTTCTCCTCCTGCAAGAGCAGAGTAATCCTTAGAAGGTGCAGTAGCTCCTGCATAATAATCCTCTATTTCATTTATACTATCTCTCCTCTAATAATATAGTGGAAGTAAAGTAGACTTGTCATATCCTTTCAATTCTATTCTCTATCCTTCTTCTATTCTATAGTTCTTCCTATGTTCAGAATCTAAATTAACATAATTAGAATTAAATAGAATATTACTACCGTTATACTGGTATAATTCTTTTGTAGCTTCCTATCTGATGTACATATTTTTCTTATCTTTAGAGAAATCATAACAATCACCTACAACCTCATAATGGAATGATTCTGGCTCTGCGTTATTACTAATGATTTCCAAATTGTCAAATATTTTATGCATATCGGGATGGTCATTTACTATAAACTCAAACTCAAACGGATGCTGTTTATCATACCAATAACAAGGCTTTAATTCTTCTGTCTAATTTATAATACCAGTAACACCGTGTCTATAGAATGATGTTGTAAGATTTTGATATTGTTCCTTAGTGGTTACAGATATAGGACATGCGTAGTTTTTAGATGGAGAACCTATAGTTAGTTTTAAATTCAAATGAATTGTATGTTTTGATTCGACTTGTTTGTTAAAATCGTCTTTTTTTGTAACTTCTAACTAATAATAATATTTCTTTCCATCTATTTCCTTATACTTTATATTCTTAGTAACTTCTTTACCGTCTTCTATTACTGTTTTAGTTTCTAGTACTTGATTTAATTCAAACAAAGATTTATTACCATAAGGATCTGTTTCAACTTCTAGTGTAAAATTAGTACCATACAACTTTTCTAAATCATCACTAAGTTTTATATAAATAGGATTGTAATTGTCATTGTCTTTAGTAAATTTATAATCACTAAGTTCTAATTTACCATTTTTGCAAAGCCATAACTCAGAAATTTGTTTGGTTGTTTCTCTATCGAAAGTAAAGAAAGTATTATATATATTTTCAGAAGTACTCGGAACCCAACTATAAAAAGTTATCCATTTAGATAATTTTTCATTAAAGCATAAATTCCATACTTTTTCCTAAAAGGTATCTAAATTATCATAAAATGTAAAAAGAATATCTCCTTTATTTTTATAGTAATGAGTTTTTACGTTTCTAATACCTATTATAGGAGTAAGTTCTCTTTCTGTTAAAGACATATTATTATTAAGGAACTTTTCTACACTTTTATCAGATATGATATACAAATTGTTACCATCAGTCATCCATATCTTCTTAGCAACTGTATCAAATCCGTATATTCCAGATTCTGTTTTAATTACAGAATCTTGCCATTGACTTCCTATAGAATCTGATATTATATATGGATTTTCTGGCAATACATTAGATGTATTTATATAAGCAAATCCTCCTGAACCCTCTGCTGCAACAGCTCTTTCATTTACAGGTATTTTAGCAATTCCATGTTCAAATACACATATAAGATTTCCACTAAGTTCTATTAACTTAATAATCTATCCGTAAGTTTTAGGATAATCTCTATAATGAGTTGCTTGAAATACTCTAAATCCATTTCTAAAAGCATCAGTAACATGTATATCAGAATAACTTATTCTATTTGTAAAATCATTTTTAATAGCTGGAACATCAGGTGCTTCTATATTATATCTTTCTGATAATGATTTAGAATATCCTTTATTAATACATAATGCTTCTGGAATTTTGTAAGAACCATCTGGTAATATTCCAGTATATGGATAAAATCCTCTCGCGTGACCAAAAGACCCTATTTCATCAGGATAAGAATCATCTAAGGATCTAATATTTAAATTTGTAGAAGATATTACAGGAATTGTTACCCACATTCCTAATTTTACAGCATTTACATCACCTAAATTAATTTTAGAAAACTTTTCTATGTTAATAACTCCGTCAGAAACTTTGAAATTGTTTGCCCAACATTTATCATCTACTATTTTATCGTTAGTGGGGGCAGACGGGTCTTGAAAATTCCTATTTAATCTATGTGTAAAATAACATATATAACTATCTCCTCTATATAGCTAGTTTGTCAGTTTTTTATCTTCAAAATAATTATCAAACTCATTAAGACTATAGCGTTCTGAAATAGCATAGAAAGGAGATTTATCATTATATCTCATCTATATGAGATCATTTTTATTTACAGTTACCTTATCTTGTATATAAATATTTATTATAGTAGCTGGTTTATTGTAACCATCCATAGCAAGATATGGACCAAAAGAACCTCGAACTAAGTTTGTACATTCGTCTTTCTTGTTTTCATACTTTAAAAACTCAAATTTATGAGCTTCTTCAGCTTCCCCAGCTCTTGCGGCAAATAGTTTATTATTGACTTCAACTAGTTTAACATTATCCTCAACACCTACAATTTTAGTATTATACTAGTCACTAGTATCAGAAGGTTTAATATCCTTTAAAACAAAGTTTCTGCCATTAGAAGTTAATACTTTAGTATCAGAATTTTCTTCTACAATATAATTACTTCCATTAAATATGGAATTAAAGTAAGGATAGTTTACATCATATTCGGGACATATAGCTGCATACTATGTAATTTCACTACCTTTAAACAAGTACTTTCTACTCTCAAAGTCCTGGGTTAATTGCTACTTATTGTCTAAGAAACGTTCTGCTGTGTAGGTAATTTCTGAACTAGACGTTCCTGTAGGTATAACAGGACATCTAGATTCTTTATCAATACCTATAACATAACCCTAACAAAGTCTTAATGGTATTCTTTTTTGCCTAACAAAGAAAAATCCTTTAATATTATTACGTTTTAAGACTTCTTTAAAATTATTAATATTGCCAGTATCTATGATTATTTGTACTCCTATAATTTTATTAAATTCATTATTACAATCAAACTAAGATACTCCAAAAGCATTTTCTCCATTATTTCCTTCTTCTATAATACCTGTATCTTCATCGAATTTAACTATTTCCTTCTATATGTATTCATCATAATTGTTATAATTAGTCTTGAATAACGTAGTATATTTATTTTTCAATGAACCACGTATATTAAATACAGGCGATAAATTACCATCATTTAGTATATAAACAATGCCGAATCTATAATATTCATCTTTCTAATATCCTGTAAATTCATATATAAATTTAGGATCGTAATATGTATCATTTGTAGATTCTGGATAACCATCACTTCCTACAGTTTTTGTATATTCTTTCTCACTAGCAGATGCACAGAACTTTAACGATATATTACTTAATGTATCATAATCAATACTTTGTTCTTGAATATTACCAAAGAATAACATATTCTAACATTCTGCCTATGTTTTTACATTTTCTGCAATCTAGTATCTAAGATTTATTTCAGTAGTAGTAATTTCATTTACTTCTTCATTTCCTGTTATAAAAATACTACAAACATTAGAAGAGTTTACTAAAAACTTCTAATCTATTTTATATGCTTTTACTACTTGATTCTGATTAATATCAGAAGTAGCTCGTGTGTAATAAACGTTAAGATACTAATAAGCTGGATCTATATCGGTAATTAAGAACCTTACAGACTTACAAGAGTTTTCATCTCTGAACCCCCCATTAATTCCATTAATTGTAGTTCCTTTAAAAATGGAAACCAATCCACTTTCTCCTACAAAGTCAGTTTCATTACCGTCAGCATCCAAGTATCTAAAATAGAAATGATAGTTACCAATCTTTAAATTACCAGAAGAAAATACTCCTCTAAAATTTATTTTAGGAATACCATTATAAGTTTTGTATAAAGAAGTATCGGAATCAAACTAAGTACCCTAATCATATATATTAGTATCATTTACACCTTTTCTATCAACTATCTAATATTTTTGCATTCCTAAAGGAGAAAATCTAGAATTTATAAGCCTTGGCTTATTTTTACCATCATTTATGATTAGATTTACAGAACCGTCATATGAATGTTGCGCCAGTACATTAACAGGATGGTTTATATCAAATTTTAGTTCTTTTGTTTGAAAATCTATGAGCTATCCTTTCTAAAATAGCTCTACATCTGAAGGTAAATTATTTTCGTCAATCTAACCTTTAATTTTTGTTATTT
>ERZ1034925.37-NODE-37-length-84085-cov-28.924110_pt1 | contig 84085 bp, 49 predicted proteins | sample MGYA00520687_ERZ1034925 | MGnify/ENA primary metagenome ERZ1034925 (study PRJEB33766, sample SAMN09781758) | gut metagenome | biome: gut microbiome | host: Homo sapiens | place: Madagascar | study: EMG produced TPA metagenomics assembly of the PRJNA485056 data set... | reverse complement strand
GTATGCTCCTTGTTTTTCTGCTGTTAAATGGTCATATACGGATTTTGTAATAGAAGCCGAGCTATGCCCGACCTGCGCTATAATATATTTTTCCGGCAAACCCATATCAAACAATTCCGAAACATAAAAATGCCGCAATGCATGGAAGTTAAACGGAGTTAACCCGTTATTTATCAGAAGCTTGCGAAAACCCGTAGATAAAGAGTGTGGATTGTATTTTACAATTTTACCGTCTATGTTTTTTATTTCATTTTTTACCGCTTCGGGCATATCGATATTTCTGTATCCTGCGTAGCTTTTAGGCTGTTTTATCAGCCATTGACCTTTATCGTTGCAAACGAGTGATTTATTAACATTGATTTTACTGCCGTGGATATCGTCTGAGGTGAGGGCACATATTTCGCCCGCCCTCATTCCGCAGGTCGCGGCGAGGAGTATCGGCAAATAGTAACCTGTGCCTTTGGATTTTTCAAGAAGCATTTTAAGCTCGGTTTTGGTCGGAATGTATATGTCTTTCTTTTCTCTTTGCGGTAACTGTATGTTCGGCGAAAATTTAGGTCTAAACATTCCGAGAACAGCCGTAAGCAAACCATAATTATTTCTTACTGTTTTCGGGGAACGCCGCGCCGAAAGCTCATTAACCGCTCGTTGTATTTGTTCTTCGGTAAGCCTGTCAACGCGTATACCCATAATGCTTTGAAAATTATTACACTGCATTTTTTTATAATTGCGTATTGTCGACGGCGAAAGAACCTTTTCTTTCGAAGAAATATATCTGTTATATGCCTCGGAAACGGTTATATCAATGTTGTCGTCAAAGGCTGCCGTTCCCGCTTGCCACGCTTTAGCCTCTGCCTCGACTGTTTTGCGGTCGGAGCCGGTGAAAGACTTAACCTGACCGTTTGCCTTTGCCTGCACTCTCCAGCTCCCGCTGGGGAGCTTTTTTGCTTTTGCCATATTTTCACCGCCTGTTATTATATATTTGCCCCTTGATTTATGGCAGCCAGCCATAGGCATGGGACATCTCATTGCCCAAGCTGTTAGAATAGAGAGGTAGTGGTCTGACATTCACCGCCAAGGGTTTTTACATCCGTGAGAAAGTCAGTCAGCCGACCTCCTATTCACAGCGTTCGATTTTAGTAGGTAGAACCGTGCGTTCGTATCAAAAAACAGATTGAATCGGTGGTGGGTAAAGGTCGTTGTCAACCGTTACAAATACAATACAAGGAGTTTTAAGATGAACGCAGTAGGAATTGACATTTCCAGAGGTAAAAGTACGGTAGCTGTTTTAAGACCGTTTGGCGAAGTTGTTATGCTTCCTTTTGAAGTGAAACACAGTAACGCCGAACTGCTTGCACTTGCCGAACAATTAAAATCCATTGACGGAGAAACCCGTGTTACAATGGAACATACAGGACGGTACTATGAGCCTGTAGCCAATGCTCTGCACAATTCCGGTCTTTTTGTAAGCACCGTTAATCCGTTGTTAATCAAAGAATACGGCGGTAATTCACTCCGTAAAGTGAAAACGGACAAAGCAGACGCACAGAAAATTGCACGGTATACTCTTGACAATTGGGCGGAATTGAGAGATTATACTCCTATGGATACAGTTCGTTATGATTTAAAAACGCTTAACCGCCAGTTTAATTTGGCATCAAAGCAGAAAACCGCAAGTGCTAACAATTTAATTGCTTTACTTGAACAAACCTTTCCCGGCATTCGCAAATGCTTTGAAAGTCCGGTGCGGAATGACGGCTCACAAAAATGGGTGGACTTTGCCATTACCTTTTGGCACGCCGATTGTGTGCGGAAGTACAGCAAGGAGGCTTTCGCAGAGCGTTACCGAAAGTGGTGTAAGCGGCACGGATATTTAGTGCGTTCAAATACCGTCCAAGAAGTATATACCCTTGCTCAAAATGCCGTTGTTTTAGTTTCGAAATCTCAAACCGCAAAGGTTATTATTGTGGAAGCGGCAAAACAGCTTACAGCTATTTCCCGTTCTGTAGAGCTATACCGTTCTGAAATGAACCGTCTTGCCGAAATGCTGCCGGAATATCCGGTTGTTATGCAGATGTTCGGCGTCGGAAGTACCTTCGGACCTCAGCTTATAGCAGAAATTGGTGATGTCCTCCGTTTCGCCCGTAAGCAATCTCTTGTTGCTTTTGCCGGCATTGACCCTGCACCGAACGATTCCGGAGACAAATACGGCAGAAACTCCGGCACCACCAAGCGAGGTTCTCCATACCTACGCAAAACTTTGTTTAACATAATGAAATGCTATCTTCAAAACGCCCCCGAAGATGAACCCGTTTACCAATTTATTGATAAAAAGCGTTCCGAGGGCAAGCCGTACTTTGTATATATGACTGCTGCCGCTAACAAATTTCTTCGCCGTTATTATGCTAAAGTAAACGAATATTTAGTTTCCTCTGAAAATACAATTTCGGAATGAGGCGGCTTTGCCACCCTTATTTACCGTACAGCACTGTTTCGGCAGGCTGTCAAGGACGCCTTTGGCGCAGCATAGCTGTTTATCCTTGACTGACTGACAAAACTGTGCTACTGATTTTTTGACCGGCTTTCAGGGCGGTCTTTTTGTCATGTTCATTTTTTCCTCCTACTTTGCCTGCAAAAATTTTTGTCATTTTTATGATTTTCTCCTTGACTTTTTATTTGTAGGCTTTAATTATTCCTGCTCGGATCTTCCGAACGGAAGCTTTTTTATTTCCAAAACTTACCTGCTGATTTTTTATATATCGCGCCCTACAATTAAATAGGGTGATTATATATGAATTATAAAGATTACAAAAACACACGCGACCTTGTATGGGAAATACTTATACGGGAGCGGATTACTGAGTTGCCCGTGCGGGTGAGCGAACTGTGCCGCAATATGGGTATACCCATACTTCTGCACGAATTTGAGGACGGGAACTCAGGCGTCAGCGCAATGGTGAACGGCAACCCGATTATACTTGTAAACAAAGGCGACAGCCCTGAACGTCAGCGCTTTACCGCCGCCCACGAATTAGGACACATTATGCTTGGACACGTAGGTAAATACAAGCTGGTAAACCGTGAACCTTCGCCAAATGACAACCCGATAGAACAAGAGGCGAATGTATTCGCCTCCCGTTTACTTGCCCCGGCGTGCGTGCTTTGGGGCTGCAATATACACACGGCTGACGAAATTGCAGTCAACTGCAAAATAAGCAGGCAAGCCGCCGAATACCGCGCCGCGCGTATGGAAATACTCTATAAACGCAACGCCTTTTTAACATCTTCACTTGAACGCGAAGTATACGAGAATTTCAGACAGTACATAGAAACGCATAAATTATAAGACGCCTATTTTCCCCACTCGGTGTACTTTAAAGTGATTTCAAGAAATCTTCGCGTTACCTCTTTGCGGTCCTCATTGGAAAGCTCACGCAGCTGCTTCAGCATTTTCTGCTCCTTGTGGGCTACAATAAAACATGGGTCGGTTTCGTCTCCGTTGAACATTGTGATTACTTCCCTTGATAAATTACATATACCGCTTTAAGGCGTCTATAAGCTCGTTTTTATAATTTTTTATGTCATATACGTTTTGTATATCGTGACGTACCGACTTTTTATCCTTATCGGGTATTAGAATATATTTCAAAGTATCAGTAAACACAAAGCGACATATCCACTTGTTTCTGTTATCCTTGTAAAGAACGCTCATATATGATTCGGTATCGCGGTAGAATATATCACTCATAGGCGCAGTGTCTTTTAAAATATTCTTTACGATGAAATAACCCTCAAGCTCTTCGTCGGTAGTAATGATGTTTTTCTCGCGTTTTTGCTCTTCGGGAGCGGTTTCTTCGGTTTCGTCCGTTGCGTCGTTTTTATCCAATACGGTCTTGATTTTATCATTCATTGTTTCCGTTATACACTGATTAAGCGACTTTTTAAGTATTGGACGGAATTTATCGATTACATTCTGCGTTTTTACGCCCGAATATATATCGTTTAAAAACAGCTTTGTAAAATCATCAGAGGGATTTTGCAATTGCTCTAAAAACAGATTTTTAAACGCGTTGACATACTTAAGTTCGGACGCAATGTCAAATATCGCGTCTATATCAAAAGATGATTTACAGAACTTCTTTAATTCTGCAACCTGCGGTTCTTTAACATCTAATATGTCGATAGTTAAAAATGGCTTTTCATCCATTTTGTTAGGCTCTTCAAGGTCGGTATAAAAGTTGTATATCTGACCGTTCGTAAGTATTGCAAATTTCGCTTTGCTCGTTCCGAAATATCTGAACAGCTGAGAATCGTGCTTTTGGAGTTTTTCGCCTATCCATTTAGCTTCGATTAGAATTATAGGCAACCCGTCTTTTAAAATCGCGTAATCTACTTTTTCGCCTTTTTTAATTCCTACATCGGCAGTAAACTCCGGGCAAAATTCGGTCGGGTTAAAAACATCATAGCCGAGCATGGCAAAGAATGGCATAATTATAGAGGTTTTTGTAGCCTCTTCGGTCTGTATGCCGTCTTTGATAGTTTCTACGCGCTTTGAAAATTGTTTTAATTCGTCGATAAAATCCATTTTTCAAACTCCTTAAAATTATTTTAATTATCCCTTAGATAAATATTTACATTGATATTACGGTAAATATAAATACGACAATTGCCAATGTCGCTAATATCTGGATTAAACATCCGGTTGACATAGCCGCTCCGACCTTGCGCTGCCTTCCTGATTTTGTAGTAGGAATTCCGGTTGTCCGCGAAAGATTCCCCTTCGCTTTTGAAACCCCCGTCGCTCTTTTCCAAGAATATCCGCCTCTGTTGGCCATAATAACCTCCTAAATTGAATTTGTTTTTTGTTTATTATAAATCCGTAGCTTCGGGTAATGCAGCTATCATCTTTTTAAATAATTCCACTTGTTCGTCGGTAAGGGCGCGCTCCTCGTATGAGCCGTCCCTGCCGGCGATTTTTATTGTGTTTATATGTTCGTGCGGTTCGCTTGTATTCGAACCGGCTTTGCCGAGCAAATAATCTACAGAGACGTTAAAATAATCAGCTATTTTTAGCAACACATCTTGCTTCGGGATAACCGTGTTATTAGCTCGCCAATATGCAACGGTAGACTTAGCAATGCCAAGTTCGGCGGCTACTCCTGTAGTAGTCTTTTTTTTGGATTTGCACAAGTTTTCGTATCTTGTGAAAAACATACAAAATCACTCCTGTAATTTATTATTGTTCACAAAGTTCGAAAAATCGCTCTTTTACCATTGACAAGTTCTAATATTAGGAATATAATAACAGTAAACGGTTCGAATTTTCGCTCTTAAAACTTTTACATGTTATTTAAATTTATTTACCACAACAATAATAACACACTAGTGCGAAAAATACAACTATTTTTTTAAAAATAACTGACAGGAGGTTTGAAATTTGGAACAATGGATAGCAAATGCCGTTGGCAAAATGCACATCAACAAGGTGTCGCAGACTGACATTGCAAAAAAAATGGGCGTAACCAACGATTACATTTGGATGATTTTAAATGGCAAAAAGAAACCCGCCAACGCCGAAACCCGAATTATGACGGCAATATCCGATATAATCCGGGAGCGGGAAAGCAAAAATAATGCGTAATTCGGAATGCGAAATGCGGAATTAAAGGTGGTGAGAATATGTGCAAAGACACTTCCTTACAATTATGTGTTCCGTCACTTGACGGATTAGGCGAGAAACTCGAAGAACTTAAAAAGCTCAGCACGCAGCTATACGAGCTTGCGGATGAAATCGAAGGTCAATGTCACAGAACGCGAATTATAGTAAAACAGTCGCCCGCTGCAACAGACGACTGTAATGCTTAATCTACCGAAATGTCAAAAGTAACATTTACTTTTGAAGAGTTCGGAATGCGGTCAACTGTAATACCTATGTCTTGCAAAGACAAAATGCCGTTGGTTGAGCAGTAATTATTTAGGTCAAAATGCTTGCTGCAATCCGGGCATTTTATTCTGTTTTCATCATTGACGCGCGTTTCTTTCAATGTGAAGACACATCCGCATTTACATTTAACTAAAAACATTATAGTCACCTCCCTCGAAGTGACTATACCACAAAAGCCGCCGAAAATCAACGGCGACTAAAAAAACGAATAAAGATATGGGGGGTGAAAAAATGGACGCTACGACCTTTTACGCAGCCGGCACTCCTCAGTCAGTAGAGCTTTCAGTGACTTTATCTTACCGCGATTGGTGTATAGTTCGAAAATCACGTGAGTTTCATTGTTTTCGAAACCTTTTGGACACTTTGGAAAAGCAACGTAACCGCTCGCGCAGCCAAGAGAGCCCAAATAAATAGGGAATGGCAGGGTTTCGAGGCGATTATAACACAAAAGGAGGTATAAATCAATGGGCGACAAATTAAAAACCGTGCTCGAACAAAAGGGAATACAGCAAAAAGACCTCGCTAGCTAGGTCGGGGTGTCCGAGGCGTTTATGAGCTACATAATAAAAGGTCATAAACAGCCGTCCGTGGCATTGCTCAAACGTATGTCGGAGTATTTGGGCGTGCCTATGGACGACCTTGTTTAACCGATATAATCCGGGAGCGGGAAAGCAAAAATAATGCGTAATGAAGTAAAAGCAATAAACGGGAGGTGAGAATATGCCGAGAGAAAAGGAAAATTTCCGCGAACAGTATATAGTCATAAGTGAGGCTTTTAACGGAAAACCGCTGTTGAACGTAAGTGAGGTTGCGCGTTGGTTACGTATGGACAGGCACGCTGTGGTAAAACGCTTTAAATTTAAAGACGGTCGCATATCTGCTGTTCAGCTTGCGTCAGATATGCTGCCATAAAAAACCGCCGCCCCCGAAACGTCACAAACGGGAGCGGCACAAAATAAAATCAAGAAAGGATTTGCTTAAATTATAACACGGCGAATCCGAATTGTCAAGATTTAGAAAGGAAAGATATAACATTATGGTGAGTATGGAACGCATGCACAAAAGCGCATTTGCAGAAAAGAATTAACAGCACTTTTGAAAGCTATAGACCACGATATTGAAAAAGCAGAGTACGAGCTGTGCGACAATGGCGAGGAATATGTGCATATTCTTTACGCCACAACAGGCGGCGTAACAACCATTTGCGTAACGGCGGACAGTTTACTTGCCTTGACACGCGATGTTTTAAAGAAATTAGATTAAATGGAAAAGAAGATAAAAATGCAAAAGATTAAAGTGTGTTGGTTATCTGCCGGAGTGTCTTCATTTATTGCCGGTTACTTAGTCCGTGATACGGTTGATGAGTTTATTTACATAGACATTGCAGATCAACACCCCGATAGTATGCGGTTTATAAAAGATTGCGAAAAGGCGTTAGACAAAGAAGTGAAAATTCTTAAATCTTCCGAATATAACAGCGTTGAAGATTGCGTTTTAACCTTTGGTACCTTTCGCAACGGAAAAACTTTCTTTGCACCGTGTACTAATTGGCTTAAAAAGCGTGTTAGAAAACAATGGGAATATGAGCATAAAGATTATGATATTACCTATGTTTGGGGAATGGACGAAAACGAAAAGAGCCGTGCTGAAAAGCTCATTGACGGTATGCCGAAGTTCACACACGAATTTCCGCTTATAGATAACGGCTTGACTAAAGAGGAAGCGCACGGCATATGCAACCGATTAGGCATTAAACGCCCTGCAATGTACGACTTAGGATATAACAACAATAATTGTATAGGCTGTGTAAAAGGCGGTATCGGCTATTGGAATAAAATCCGCTTAGATTTCCCTAAAGTGTTTGAAAGCCGTGCAAAATTGGAGCGTAAAGTCGGGACTACTATTTTAAAAGATGGCAACGGAATGCCGATATATCTTGATGAATTAGACCCGAACAAAGGCAGAATGAGCAAGGAAATAATGGGAGATTGCGATATTTTCTGCTCAATTACTTTTCAGAATTTAAAGGAGAGATAAAAAATGTATTTAGATGAAACCACAACAAAAATATTTGTATTTTTCATAGCAGCCCTTATAGTCATAGTTTTTTTAGAATTTGCATTTCTTTATGAAACAAACAAGGAGTGCAAAGAGCTGCGGCAGGAAAACCGCAAGCTGCTGCAAGAAAAGAACGAAATTTTTCACGCGGTCGACGAGGCAATTACCGCAGCAAGAGCAGCCCGACGTGAAACATACCGCGCAGCATTTGAGCGGAATATGAAACGTAACACCGCCGACCCGGCAAGGCACGTGAAGGAGGATATAACAGAATGATTTTCACTTCAAACAGAGACGCCTTAATTGAGGCGCTTGTTCTTGCGAGCAAGGCAACCTCGCCAAAGCAAATGGCAATTCTCGGGAATGTATATATAACCCCCAAAAAAGGCACGGTCGAAATATTGGGGTACAATCTTTCAACGGCAGTTTTTACCTCGGTGCCCGCCGCAATAGAAAACCCGAACGCCGCCTGCATACCGGGCGCGGCTGTGGCGTTGTTTTTGGAAAAGTGCAGCGACCCCGCCGTGACTGTTATTGCGGAGGACAACAAGCTGACAATAAAATGCGGGCGTGCAAAAACAAGCTTTGTTTGCGCAGACCCGACAGAATACCCGCAGATTGAACGCCTGGGCGCTGACGCATCTTCTACAACCATAAACACAGATGAGTTTTTCACGGCGGTAAAGTCGGTATTATACGCCTGTGCCGAACGTTCGGTTAAACCGGCACTGCAATGCCTTAATATTGAGATAAGCAACAAAAAGCTGACTATAACCGCCTGTGACGGCTACCGTGCCGCAACGATTGAAAAGGACGTTTCGGCAACCGGCAAGGGAACGTTCAATATTTTTAAGAACGATATAAAAACCGCTATGGCCGTGCTATCCGGCGAAAACCTCGAGTTGAGATATAACACGAAAACCCTTGAATTTGTAGGCGCGGATTCGGTATGCAAGGTCAATTTATGCGCGGACGAATACCCGAACGTGAAAGGGCAAATTCAAAAGAGTTTGAACGGTGTTGCGCAGCATATCGCGCTTAAAACAGCACAGTTAAAATCTGCTTTAGCCAGAGTTACAGCACTGCCGAACCAAAGCTCGGATTATCCGCTGCGGCTGGATGTTTCCGAAAGCATTGTGCTTTCCTACAATTTCGGCACCGGCACATATACCGATGAGGTGGAATGTAAACTTGATGGCGACCCGTTTACAGTAGGTGTTAAAACTTCTTTTCTCGCCGATGCACTGAGGGCCGCGGGAGATAATGTGATTATGGATTGCTCGGGCGAGAAGGGCGCTATTATTGTTAATTCCGGAAATATGCAGCAAATGCTGATGCCTGTGAGGTTGAAAAAATGACATATACGGAGTTTTTAAATTCAAAGGTTTGCGTAGCACCCGACAGCGGCTTTGAAGTATCAAAAGAGGATATACACCCCGCGTTAAAGCCGCACCAGCGCGACGCGGTAATATGGGCGCTCAAAGGCGGCAGGCGCGCACTGTTTGAGTCTTTCGGTCTCGGCAAGACGGTGCAGGAGCTTGAATTTTGCCGTCAGGTTATAAATCACGAGGGCGGACGGGCTTTAATTGTTTTGCCGCTTGGCGTTAAACAGGAATTTGCGCGCGATGCTGTGGAGCTGCTCGGAATGAAAAAGCCGGAGTACATACGCAATATGGAAGAAGCGGCGAATGCTGAAAGCGATATACTTCTCACCAATTATGAAAGAGTACGCGACGGCAATATAGACCCGAAAAGTTTTACCGCCGTTTGTCTTGATGAAGCTTCGGTTTTAAGGTCGTTCGGCAGTAAGACATACCAAACATTTTTACCTAAATTCAAAGGTATAAAATACAAGCTTGTTGCGACCGCAACGCCCGACCCGAACAAATATAAAGAAATAATCCATTATGCAGGATATCTTGAAGTAATGGACACTGGGCAGGGGTTGACCCGTTTTTTCAAGCGTGACAGCACAAAGGCGAATAATTTAACGCTCTACCCTCACAAAGAAAATGAATTTTGGCTATGGGTATCATCTTGGGCGTTATTTTTATCCTCTCCGGCAGATTTAGGCTACGATGCCACAGGCTATGACCTGCCGCCTATGAAGATAAATTACCACAAGCTGCCCGCACCTGCCGAGCTAACGGTTGACCGCAAAACGGGACAGGTAAAGCTAATAAATGATGCTGCCGAGGGCTTGACCGAAGCCGCAAGAGAAAAGCGGGAGAGCATACAGGAGCGCATTGCAAAGGCAAAGGAAATAGTGGACGTGCACCCCGAAGATAATTTCATACTTTGGCACGACCTTGAGGCTGAGCGCCACGAGATAAAGCACCAAATGCCCGAGGCTGTGGAAATATACGGTTCGCAGGACTTAGATTTGCGCGAGCAGCGCACAATAGACTTTTCCGAGGGTAAAATACGTCTTTTTGCGACGAAGAAAGAAATATCCGGCAGCGGGTGCAATTTTCAGCGCTACTGCCACAGGGCTATATTCTGCGGCATAGATTACAAATTCAACGATTTTATTCAGGCGGTGCACCGTATATATCGATTTTTGCAAACAAATGAGGTTGTAATAGATATTATTTACACCGAAAGCGAACAATCGGTACTTGATGAGCTGCTTGCGAAGTGGGAGCGTTACAAGCACCAAGCCGCAAAAATGCAGGCTATCGTTAAGGAATACGGTCTCGGCAACAGACAAATAATCGCTCAAATGGAGCGGAGCATAGGAGTGAGACGCACGGAAGTTAAAGGAAAGAATTTCACGGCGGTATTAAACGACTGCTGCGAAGAAACGAAAAATATGCCGGCTGATTCGGTTGACTTAATACATACCTCGATACCGTTTTCAAATCATTACGAATACACACCGTCATATAACGATTTCGGTCATAACGATAACAACGACCGATTTTTTGAACAAATGGACTTTTTAACGCCGGAGCTTTTAAGAATATTAAAGCCCGGGCGCATAGCGGCAATACACGTTAAGGACAGAATACTGTTCGGCAACGCAACCGGCGACGGTATGCCGACGCTCGACCCCTTTTCGGATATGACGGTAATGCACTTTATGAAGCACGGCTTCAGGTATATGGGGCGCATTGTGGTTTTAACCGACGTTGTAAGGGAAAACAATCAAACCTACCGCCTCGGATGGTCGGAGCAATGCAAGGACGGCTCAAAGATGGGTGTAGGCTGCCCCGAATACGTTTTGCTTTTCAGAAAGCTGCCGACAGATACCACCAAAGCATATGCGGACAACCCTGTGAGCAAATCAAAGGAAGAATATACCCGGGCACAGTGGCAGCTCGACGCTAACGCTTTTTACCGTTCGAGCGGCAACAGATTTTTAAGTAAGGATGAAATTAAAAATCTTTCCATTTCTCAGTTGCAAAAGGCTTACAAGAAATTTTCCGTTTCTCACGTATACGATTACGAAGAACACGTTGAGCAGGCAAAGCAGCTTGATAAGGACGGCAGACTGCCGGCAACCTTTGCGCTTATGCCGCCCGCTTCCTGGTCGGATAAAGTGTGGGATGATATAAACCGAATGAAGACGCTTAACACAACACAATCTCACAGACAGCAGGTTTTACACGTTTGCCCCTTGCAGATAGATATAGTAGAGCGGATTATAAACCGATACTCAAACCCCGGTGAGCTTGTGCTTGACCCGTTCGGCGGGCTTATGACGGTGCCGCTCACGGCAATTAAGCTTGGGCGAAAGGGTTACGGCATAGAGCTCAACCCCGATTATTTCCGCGACGGCGTGGGCTACCTTAAGCAATACGAAGAAACAAACGAGCAAATGACTATGTTTGATTTTGATATAGGAGAGGGAGCGTAACGATATGAACGATTTACTTATACATAATGTTGAAGAAAAGCTGAACAAGGAATCCGCAGAGGTCGGCGGCAACAAAGAAAAGGTAATGCTTTCGGCGGTAAAATCCGCGCTCATCAGCTTTTGCAAACAAGAAAGCGAATTTGCACAGGCAATACTTGAAAGCAAGAAAAGTCTTAAAGAGTGTATGACCGCCGTCGCAAAGGATTCGGGAAACGCTTTAAGCGATTTGGAAGCATACCGCCGGGCGGTGCAGTTTTATTTCCCCGGCGCGGATATTGAATTTAAAATGACAATAGATCTATGTGCTTCTGTTAAAGGCAAGGAAAAAGAACCCGTAAGCATTTCGCTTATGGATCTTTTGTAAGGCGGGTGTATGTATATGAAATCACCCGAATTTGAAGAGCTTACCGAAAGAGAAAAAGAACTGATAGACAACCTTTTCCTTCATTATCTGTTTTATGATACCCTGCCGAACGGCGACCGCGAATTTCAGTGTTCGCACTGCCGGCAGAGGTTTGTAGAATCCCGCCTGAAAAGGATAATCAGTTATGAGGACAGAGAATTTATGCATGTCGGTCACGGCGATTTAAGATGTTGCCCGCTTTGCGGCGCTGTTACGACCGTTAAAAACCTCGGCAAATCAAAGCAGCGTAAAAACCTATGGTGCAGAGAAAAGGTTGTTGTAATTCATGCGGTAAATCACGACCGTGTAGAAGCAAGGTGCTATTTTGCCGAAAAGGATTATGAATACAGTCCCGCTCCGAAAACAGAGCTCATAGAAAAAAGCCGTTATCTTCTGACCCCGGGCGAAGCGATAAGATTTAAAGTCGGATATGACAACTGTTTTTACAGCGCGAAGACTATCGGTGAACCATTCCCGAACACGGCAATGTTTTACGGCACGGACGAGGGGTATACGATTTTCGGGCTTAACAGGTTAGAAAACACTTTTTTGAAATACAATCAGCTTGACAGCTTCATATCCTACGACGCACAGCATTTTTCCAGCTGTGTATATAACGGTCCGATGCTGACATATCTTTCATACTTCGCAATGTACCCGCAGCTTGAAATGCTGCAAAAATTAGGACATTGTGATGTTGTGCGGGAGCTTATAAACCGGGGCAAAAAATCTTTTCCTTATACGAATTGGAAAGCAAAGAATATAACCGATTTTTTTAAAATGAGCAAGCAGGAATACAATGCCTTTAAAGAAAACGGCAGCACACTCAGACTTTTGCGTGCGGCGCACAGCATTCGCTTCGGTGAAGAACGGCTTGACTTTGCAAAAGCAAAAAAATGTCTTGACTGCTTCGGAAACGAGTATAATATCAAACGCTTTGCGGGCGAGGTGAAAAAAGCCGGTATTTCGTTTGACGAAGCTTTTAAATATGTGCTTAAAAATGAAGATTACTCCGAATACACGGATTACCTGCAAATGGCGGATGCTCTCGGCTACGATTTAAAAGTTCACAATGTGGCTTTTCCGAAAAATCTTAAGGAAGCGCACGATAACGCGGCAGCAGCCGAACGCGTTATGCTCGAAGAAAAGAGAGTGGCGGAGAACAGAAAAAAGGAAATCGCCGCTGAAAAATACCTTAAAAAATACGAAAAGCAATACAGCTTTACCGACGGCACATATTCGATTATTATTCCTCACACAATTAAAGAAATTGTAGACGAGGGAAAAGCTATGAAACATTGTGTCGGAGGTTATGCCGGCAGACATATGGAAGGTGCGCTTGCGATTTTGTTTTTGCGGCTTACTGCCGAGCCGGAAAAGTCGCTTTACACAATCGAAATGCACGGCAAAGCTTTAACGCAGGTACAGGGATATAATAATCGAACGCCGCTTACGCCCGAGGCAAAAGCCTTTTTTGATATGTGGCTTGCCTGGGTAAACGGCGGCAGTAAAAGAACAAAATCGGGCGAACCGATATCAGCATCGAAAACTACAACCAAAACAGCTTAAAGGAGCAAATATATATGAATGAAATAACAAAAACGAATAAAGATAAAGCTTATGAATTAAACAGCAGAATATTAGCCTGCGCAAACGCAGCATATTCAAGCCTTATGGAATCGGCAAAGCTTTTAAAGGAAATGCGGGACACAAAGCTGTACCTTGAAATGGGATACGAAAGCTTTGAGGATTACACCGTGGCGGAACTCGGCATTCACGAACGGCAGGCATATACATATATAAAGCCTTACGAGGAACTCGGGGAGCGGTTTTTGCAGTCAAATGCAAACCTCGGCATAACAAAGCTGGCTCTTATAGCGCAGCTGCCGAGCGTAGACCGCGAGGAATTTACCGAGAATAACGACCTTGCCGGAATGACGGTAGAGCAGGTAAAACAGCTTGTAAAGGAAAACGATGCCAAGGGAGAACAATTGGAGCTTCTTGCGGATGAGCGCAACGCCGCCAAGGAAGAGCGCGACGAAGCTATACAGGACGCCGAAAAAGCCGAAAAGCGTATAGCCGAGCTTGAAAAAGAGCTTGAAGCCGAGAGAAACAAGCCCGTACCCGTAGCCGTTGCCGAGCCCGACCCCGCCGAAATGCAGAAAATAAAGGACAAAGCTGCCGAAAGCGCCAAAAAAGCAGCTGATAAGGAATTAAGAGCCGCCAAAAAAGAGCTTGAAGAAAAGCATAAAAAGGAGCTTGCCGAAGCTGCCGAAAAAGCAAAAGCCGACGCCGAAAAGACTCTTTCTGAATACGAACAGAAGCTCGCCGATATAGACAGCGAAAAAGCCAAAGCTTTAGAACGGGCAAAGCAGCTTGAAAAGCAGCTTGCAGTCTCATCCTCGGCAGAAACGGTCAAATTTAAGTTTTATTTCGACGCGCTCGACGGGGACTTTAAAAAGATAACCGAAAGCCTTAAAAAGCAGTTCGAAGAAAACCCCGAAACGGCCGCAAAGTTTAAAAACGCTTGTTACGGCGCATTGGATATTATGAAAAAACGGCTTGACGAAATCGGGAAATAATTCAGAATTCGGAATGCGTAATTCGGAATTAAGGGAGAGGTTTATATGATGAATTTTACAATCGGACTAATAATCGGCGCGATAGTCGGCTACGGCGTATGCGCAATACTGAGCGCTAACGGGAGGGATTGAATTGAGTGACTACAACGAAGAATTTGACCGCCTGCGACGAAACCGTGTAGAGATGTCTTTTTACAAATACGGACCTGCAAGAGATAATTTTGGCGGTGGGCGGGTAGACGCGTTAGCAACAGCCGAGCGCTGCATCGAAGCATTTAAAAAAGACAAAAACAGTGAGCATTTGGTAGATGCCGCGAATTATTTAATGTTTCGGTACGCGTACCCTTATCCAGGCGATTATTTCAATGCAACTGACAGTTCCGGTTCGGTAGGCACGGTTGGTACGCCAATAAATATGGAGAGTTGAAAAATGAAATTTACAGATCATTTGATATTTTGGGTTAGAAGCTTTACATTGTTTCTTTTAGTAGCAGTCATAGTGCTTGCCGCTCTCGGGGCTTTTTGTTCGCTCGCGGCAGCGGTTGAGTATGGTTGGAAATTTATATTACTAACTGCGGTTTTTGTCTTAGTAACCTTATTTTTCGGAGCGTTATTGAGCTATTTAACAGAGATGTGGGAACAATTTTGAAAAGCGTACTTATAAGCATTAAACCACAATGGTGTGGACTGATAGCGAACGGCAAGAAAACAATAGAGGTCAGAAAAACAAGACCGAAATGCGCCGTGCCGTTTAAGTGTTATATTTACTGCACAAAGGACAAAGGTATTTCGTTTTGGACGGGCAAACGATATGCCTATGCTGATGATAGAAGTCACAATTTGTTTGATGTATGCGGCAACGGCAAAGTCATAGGCGAATTTATATGTAACAAAATAGACCGCCTGGAGGTTTGTGGTTATGACAATCGTAATACGGAATTACGGCGAGTAGATGATAATTTGACGGCTTATGATTTGGATTATGATTATCTGAATAGATGCCAATTATCGTTGGATAACCTTAAAAAATACTCAAACGGCGGTGGTCTGTATGGTTGGCATATATCCGACCTTGTGATTTATGATAAGCCGAAAGAATTAAGTGAGTTCGGAAAGCCTGTAATTTGTCACCGAGGCATACAGAAAGACAACTGTAACGGGTGCTGGGATTGCGAAATCAAAAGACCGCCGCAATCGTGGTGTTACTGTGAGGAGTTAGAAAATGAACCCACCCTGCAATAACTGCTCCGACAGACACATAGGTTGTCACGGCAGTTGCGAACGGTATCTCGCATATAAATCCGAGCGGGACAGGCTCTTAGCCGAACAGCATAAAAACTCACAGGTAAATCAGGACATAGAACGGACGAGGGATAATTTCTTTAAACAAAGAGGGAGAGGAAAGTAATATGCCGAACAAAACAACACAAACCTCTTCGGGAGCGGCGCGGCGTAAGCCTATACCGCACGAAGCAAACGAGCAGGAGGCGCTTTTCGATTGGGCGCGGCTTATGCGCGGCAAATATCCCGAGCTTGACCTGCTCTACCACATACCGAACGGCGGAAGCAGAAACAGGCTTGAAGCCGCAAACCTTAAACGTCAGGGTGTAAAGGCGGGCGTGCCGGACCTGTGCTTGCCGGTTACGCGCGGAAGATACCACGGCTTATACATAGAAATGAAATACGGTAAAAACAAGACTTCCGAAGAACAGAACAAATGGCTTGACGCGCTGGCGTGGCAGGGCTACGCGGTTGCGGTATGCTACGGATGGGAAAAGGCGCAGGAGCTTATAGTCAAATATCTTAGTCTTAAAGGAGACATAAAAGTATGAAAAACGCATTTTGTAAATTCTGCGGGCAGATATCCGCAAACGAATACCCGGACAAAACAACCGAAAAGGAGCTTTCCGAGCTCGGCACTATGGATTGCAAATGTTATGAGGCACAGCAATACCAAAAAAGAAAGCTGCAAGCCGAAAAAGCAAAGCTTGAGCTTAAAGCGGTGTGCTGCGCGCCGGATGAAAACCACAACATAGCCGCGTGCGACGAAAACATACTGCCGATACTTGAAAATGCCGTCGACCTTATGAGCGAGCAGAAGATATATAAAATATCTCTCGGTGTAGCCTCGGGCGGCGTTGTGGATATAAAAGCCACCTCGTCCGGTAAGATATCCATTGAGCGCCGCGTTGCTCTTAAGCAAAAGCGGGAAATAGAATAATGGATATTAACCAAGCCTTAACCGCGCAGCGACTGAAACGCCCCGTTATTTTAAACGTCCCGCTGCTCGGCGATATTGAGTATGAACGCATATTAAGTATTCACAGTCATTTACCGAAATACAAAATAAACACCGCAGTTGCAATACTTAAAGATAAGTGCGGCCACAGCGTGACTGCGGCAGGTCTCGATAAAATAAGACTGAAAGAGCCTGCAAAAACAATCGACCTGCCGAAGGTCTGATTTTGCAGTCAACTGCAATCCTATATACATATATATAATACACATAAAAAGAAAGTCCCTCCCGGCGGCAACCGAGAGGGACAGCAGAGCGATTTTTACGCCCCGAACCTTACATATATATAATACCACTTCGGGAGCGGAAAATCAAGTATTTTTGAAACGGGCGGACAAGCCCTATTTCGTCCTTGTATGCTATAGTAACAAGTCGACCAAAAATAAACCGCGGGAGCGGATGATAAAGGAGTTTTCCGAAATGAATAATAAAAATTCCGAAGTGTGTGAAAAAAGTCAGGGTCATGTCAAAGTCGGGTTTAAGGAAGCCTTGAATACCGCAATGGCTCAAATCGATTTGCAGGAGTTTGACCGCTGCGACCGCGACTTCGCTTACGAGCTGATTATGATAATTGCGGAAATATATTCGCTTTATCCTCTTTCGTCTGTAAAAATAAACGGCGAAAAGCTCACTGCCGAAACGGTGAGCGAGGTGTACTCCCAGCTCAACTCCGATCACCTCAAATTTTGCATAGGAAAATTCCGTGAAGTGAAATACGAAATCAAATACCGAAAGTCATATTTCCGCACGGCACTTTACAATTCGGCTTTTGAAACCGAGAGCTATTACGACAACGCGGTGCGAAAGGACGGCTTAGTGTAATGGAACGGGAAAAGAAGACAATATCGGGCAGGCTGCTTGAGGCGGATTTTTACCCGGTGTGGGAAAACGGCAGCAGAATGCCCGTTCGCCCGCGCGGCACAAAGCCTTCAAGCGAAGCACAGAAAAAATACAACAACAATATGGCGATAAAGCAAGCCGTCCGCCTTATAAATGCGAATTTTGATAACGGTGATTTATTACTCACCTACACATACGAGCAGAAATTCGCCCCGCTGAATATTGACGGCGCCTCGCGGGATATAAACAACTACAAGCGCAGAATTAAAACCAAAAGAGCCGCAGAGTTGAAACGAATAGAAAAGCTTTTAAAAACAGACCCGCAAAACAAAAAATACCGTGCGCTTTTAAGAAAGCTTAAAGCGCCGTTTAAATATTATTACACAATCGAAGAAGTCACCTACAAAACAGGAGCGCTTAAAGGTCAGAAGAATTACCATGTGCATTTGTTTATGACGGGCGGTATAGACCGCGATACGGTCGAGGCTATGTGGGGCAAGGGTATAAGAGTTAATGCACAGAGATTTCGCCCCGAGGTATTCGGGCCCGAGGCTGCCGCGAGGTATATATCCAAAGACCCGCAGGGACGCAAGCGTTTCCGTCACTCGCAAAACCTCACACAGCCGGAGACCCGCGCAAAGGACGGACACATTTCGCCGCGCACGGTTGAGCTTATGGCGAAGCAGCGTGTAGACGATAAAGACTACTGGGAGCGCAGATATAAAGGCTACAGGTTTTTACGGTGCTTTTCACGGTTTAATAAATACAACGGGCATTGGTATGTCTCGGTGGTGATGTATAAAGCCGACACCGACGGACTGCTGCCCGACTGGAAGATTGAGGGAGATGATTGGATGGACGCGTCATAAGCTTTAATGCAGAATTCGGAATGCGTAATGCGGAATAAAAGGAGTTTTTAAATTGAAATATTTACCGTACATAATCACAATTCTTTCCATAACCGGCACGGTTGCGAACAGTCTGCAAAAGCGGTGGTGTTTTTACATATGGCTATGCACCAATGCTTTTTGGTGCATATACAACGCGGTGTACGGCAGCTATGCGCAGGCACTTTTGTATGCGTTTAATTTTGCTATGGCCGTGCTCGGTTTATGGAAATGGGAAAGGAAACCGAAATGAGAGAAAATAACGCGCCGCCTAAAAAGAAAACAAAGAAAGCTACACCGACGTATGATATTCCGCTTGGGAAGTTTTGCCGCGCGCTGTGTAGGTACAACGACTGCCACGGCACCTGCTACTCTTACGGGCAGATGACCTATGCAATAGACAGCGGGCGTATATCCCGCAAAGAATTTTTAAAGCACTGAAAGGAGCAATACCGGTATGACGCTTAAAGAGCTTTCACAGCTTTACTACCTCAACCGAGAAATAGAAGATTTGAAAATTAAAATATCCGAGCTGGAAGACAAAGCTACCGACACCTCGGCAAAAATAACGGGTATGCCGCACGGCGCGGGTCCCGGGGATAAAATAGGGCGGGCTGTGGCGGAGCTGGATTATTACAAGGCAAAGCTTACGAATCGGCTCGAACAGTGCCGCATAGAGCTGATCCGGCTCAACGATTACATATCCGCTTGCCCCGACAGCCTTACGCGGCAGATACTCACCTACCGTTTTGTGAACGGGCTTTCGTGGAATCGGGTGGCGGCGAGCGTAGGAGGCTCAATGACCTGTGAGGCGGCAAAGAAAATTGCTTACAGATATATACGCGATAATTAAATTTGTCCCCAATGTCCCGAATTACTCTGTTATACTGGTATTGTAAAATATTGCGAAAAGCAAAGCGTCTCTTTGAGGCGCTTTTATTATACCCGAACGGAGAGGAGACAAATGGAGAATGAGACAAACATAGATTTAAAGCCGCGGGAGCGGAAATTCTGCGAGGAATATTTGATACTCGGAAAAAAAGAAGCCGCGGCGATTGCGGCGGGATATACCGAAAAAAGCGCACGGAACGCGGCAACAAGGCTGATGAAAAAAGAGGAGTGCCTTGCGTACATACGCGCGATACAAAAACGCGCACGCGAGGAGCTGAACATAGACGATAACTGGGCGGTGCTTAAAGCTATAGATGTTTACAATCGCTGTATGCAGGCAGAGCCGGTTATGAAATGGGACTACGACAGCCACGAAATGGTGGAAACGGGGGAGTATGTTTTTGACAGCAAGGGTGCTATGAAGGCGCTTGAATTTTTGCGGACAATGCTGGGGCTTGGCGCGGACGATACGGATAAATTAAAACTCGCAATAACCTTTGTGGATGATTTAAAGGACGATAACAATGCCGGCGGAAAAGAAAAGTCTTAGTGAAACCGTGGGAGCGGGTTACGGCGTCTTTTGGCACGACAAAAGCCGATACCGTGTATTAAAGGGCGGCAAAGGCTCTAAAAAATCCACCACGACGGCGCTTAATTTAATTTACCGCATTATGAAATATCCGTACAGTAATTTGCTTGTGGTGCGACAGGTTATGAATACGCACAGAGACAGCACATTTGCACAGCTTAAATGGGCGCAGGCAAAGCTCGGGGTCTCGCATTTGTGGCGAAACAATGTATCACCTATGGAAATGACCTACATACCTACGGGTCAGAAAATACTATTCCGCGGCTTTGATGATGTTTTAAAGCTTGCCTCTACTACCGTATCAACCGGTTTTCTGTGCTGGGTATGGATTGAGGAAGCTTTTGAAATAGCGGATGAGAACGATTTTGACAAATTGGATATGTCGGTGCCGAGGGGCGCCATACCTGGTACGCTTTTCAAGCAGACCACGCTCACGTTTAACCCGTGGAGCGCGGAACACTGGCTGAAAAAGCGCTTTTTTGATAAACCGGACAAAAACATATCGACGTATTCCACGAATTACTTAATAAACGAGTGGTTAGACAAAACAGACCGCGCGGTATTTGAGCGAATGAAGCAGGAAAACCCGCGGAAATACGACGTTGCGGGGCTTGGAAACTGGGGCATAGCGGAGGGGCTTGTGTTTGATAACTGGCGCATAGGAATACCGGATATACCGGATAGCGACAAATGGAAATGGCGGAGTTTTTTCGGGCTTGATTACGGCTACACAAACGACCCGACAGCCTTTATAGCATTTAAAGCAAACCCGATTGACAGGCTTGTATATATCTACGACGAATTTTACTCCACGGGAATGTTGAACAGCGATATTGCGGCGGAAATAAAGCGCAAGGGCTATTCAAAGGAGCGGATACGCGCCGACTGCGCAGAGCCTAAATCAAACGATGATTTAAGGCGTCTCGGAATATCGAGAGTGCTGCCGAGCGAAAAGGGGCGGGACAGCATACTCAACGGAATTGACCGAATAAACGACTACAAAATAACGGTCGACCCGCGCTGCAAGAATACCGCCGCCGAGCTTTCGGCTTATATTTATGACGAAAAGCACCTGTTTAACGGGCACAAAATGCCGATAGATACAAACAACCACCTAATGGACGCTTTCAGATACGGGTTTTACGATGTGCGGTTCTTTAAACCTACAGACCCGAAAGCGCCGAGGGCAAGACCTACCGTTGCGGAGCTTGAAACAAAAAGGCTCAATGTGGGAGCGGAGGATATGCGCGGCGGCTGGAGCTGAAATATGAATTATTAACCGAAGGGAAAGCAAAAAAATGATTGAAATTTTAATACTTGTTATTCTGTGGGCGCTGACGTGCATTTTATCGTGCATCGTCGGTGCGATTATTTCAAAGAAGCTTGAATATAAGCCGAGGGCGCGGGAACGCCCCGAAATAACCGAAGTACAGCAGCGAATGGCAGAAAAAGCGCGCGCCGAATGGCGCAATATGTTGACCTATGACGGCGACGAGCAACCCGATATCGGCACGGACAGACCGTGATTGATATATAACATCCCGCAAGGGAAAGGAGACCTAACAAATGGAAAATGAAATTGTAAATCCCGAGACAGCCATATCAACGGAGGAGCAGAGCGTTACTGCAACGGAAGAAACGGCAGAAAATGCCGAGACAACCGCTGACGCTACACAAGAGGGCACGGCAGAGACAGCCATATCAGAAGCCGAGCCGAGCGATAACGAAGGCACAGCAGAGCCCGAATTCAGCCTTGATGTTAAATACAATAAGGCAACACGGTCATTAAGCCGTGACGAAGCGGTAGACTTTGCCGAACAGGGCATTTTCTACAATGACACCGTAAAACCGCTTTACAACAAGCTTGATTACATAGCAGCGCAGCGCGGCTGTTCTATACCTGAGCTTGTGGACGGTCTGCTTGCGGGGGATGAAGATAACCACCGCAAGGAACTTGCCGAAACCTTGGGAGCGGATAACCCGGTTATTGAAGAGCTTATGAAGGTTTACCGCAACGAGCAAAAGGAAAAATACGAGAAAGTATTATCCGACCGTAAATCGGCGGAGGAAAACGCCGAAAAAGAAAAACAGATAAGTCTTGAAAAAAGACTTGCCGAGGAATTTGCGGAATTAAAAGCCGAGTTCCCCGAAATAGCCGAGTTTTCCGCACTTCCGAAAGAGGTAAAGGCGGAGGCGGCGAAGGGGCGCGATTTATTGAGCGCTTATTTGCGTTATACGCACAAAGAAAATAAAAAAGCAGCCGCAGCAGAGCAGGCGGAAAAGGCAGCAGCAAAGGCGAGCACGGGGCAGGCGGCAACTCCGCCGGCAGAGACCGAGGACAGCGTTGTTTCAGCCTTTTTGCGCGGTTTCAGCGGCTCATAAAAAAAGGAGTTAAATTATAATGGCAATAAACAGTTTGGAAACCGCAAAAAGATATACAAGCGAGCTGGATAAGGCTATTGTTCAGAAGGCTGCTACCGGCTTTTTTGCGGACAATGTATTCAGGGCAAAGTTTGTAGGAGCTAAAACGGTAATAATACCGGATATCGAGTTCGTAGGGCTTGCGGATTATGACCGTGACGGTGGATTTTCACTTGCGGGCACTACAATCAGCAACACCTCTTACGCCCTTGCAAAGGACAGAGGAAGAAAGCTGCAGATTGACCGCGAGGATATGGACGAAACAGGCGTTGCAAACCTTGCCGGGCAGATACTCAAGGAATATATCCGCACAAAGGTTGCGCCTGAGATGGACGCATATGTGCTTTCAAAGCTTGCAAAGGTGGCAAGCGACAAAAGCCATAAGACCACATACACCGCGGCAAAGGCTGCAAGTCAGCTTGCGACCGCTATTAACAACGTGCAGAGCCGCATAGGCTATGACGAGGAACTGGTTGCTTTCTGTGACCCCACATTCTATTCGCAGCTTATGAACTCAACCGAGTTCAGCCGCAATATAGTTGTTTCGGACTTTGAGAAGGGCGGAATAAACATTCGCGTCAAATTCTTTAACGACGTTGCGCTTATTCCGGTAACGGATGACCGTATGCGTGAAGAATACGACTTTAAAGCCGGCACGGAGGCTACATCCTCGGCGGTAGCTACGGGCGGTTTTGCACCTAAAGCGAACACAGGCTACACAAGAGCGCTGGTTATTCCGAAAAAAGGCGCAAGCCTTGTTAAGAAGACCGAAACTCTGCGTATATTCACGCCCGAGCAGAATATAAATGCAGACGCATATGCCTTTAACTACAGGCTTTACTATGATGTGCTTGTTAAGAAATCGAACCTTAACAGCATTGAAACCATTGTTACGGCAGGCACTACTCCTACCGGGCAGGGCGGCTGATTACGTGTAAATTAAGAGCCGGAGCAGAATATGCCCCGGCTCGATTTTGAGGTGAAATGAAAATGACGGTCAAACCGACAACAGCTCCGGCAGAAATAAAAAACGAATACAAGAAAGGCACCGATTTTAAGGCAAGTATAGGTGATAAGGGCATTTTCGACCAAACGAAGCGCAATGAGCGCTTTTACATCGGCGACCAGTGGCACGGAGCAAAGGCAGGAAACGAGAGACCGCTTGTAAGGCGGAATATAATAAAGCGAATAGGCGAATACAAAATGTCGGTCGTGGCGGCAGCGCCGATAACCGTTAATTACTCAGCCGACGGCATACCGAACACGGTAGATATGCAGGATGATATAACGGCGGTAAAGCGGGATATGCTGGGCGGGGATGTTCCGAACGGCGCACCCGAAGCGCCTGAAATATCCGCAATAACGGCGGCAATGTCGGATTATTTCAGAGTGACAGCCGAAAGGCTTAAATTTGATAACAAAAAGGAGCAGGTGCTGAGGAACGCATATATATCCGGCACCGGCATACTTTTCACATATTGGGACGACAGTATTGAAACGGGACTGTACGCCGATAACAGCCGCACCAAAGCTATTAAGGGCGATATAGCCTGCGAGGTGTTGGATGTTGAAAACGTGGTATTCGGCGACCCGAACAGCGACGATATACAAAGTCAGCCGTATATAATAATAGCGCAGCGCCGCGATTATGAGGAAGTAAAGCGGGAAGCGCGCAAAAACGGGCTTTCCGACGCTGATATAAAATCGGATAAAGCAGAGGAGGACGGATATAATTCGGGGGATATGGGCGAAAACGAGCCCGAGGAGAGCCGCAGAGTCACGGTATATACCAAAATCTATAAGGAATGGGATAAGGACGATAAATCGTTTCACGTTATGGCGGTGCGAGCGACCGAAAAAACATATGTCCGCAAGCCGTGGGATTTAAAGCTTAAGTGTTACCCTATGGCAAAATTCTGCTGGGAGCGGCGCAGGTCAAGCGCTTACGGTGAAAGCGAGATAACATATCTTATTCCTAATCAGATAGCAATAAACCGCGCGCTTACAGCTGCGGTGTGGGGGCTTATGGCTAACGGTATGCCGATAATGCTTGTAAACGGTGATGTTGTGGCAGCCCCGGTAACAAATGACCCCGGGCAGATAATAAAGGTTTATGGTGAAAGCACCGATGTGGCAAACGCGGTGAAATACATTCAGCCGCCGACTGCTATACCGCAATATCAGAACGTGGTAAACGATTTGTGCAGCAATACGCTTTCGGATTCGGGAGCGAATGACGCGGCGCTCGGTAACCTGCGACCGGACAACGCGGCGGCAATAATACAAATGCGCGAGGCGGCAACGGCACCTATGCAGGTGTATATGAACCGCTTTTATGATTTTATAGAGGACGTTGCGCGGATATGGGCGGATTTCTGGCTTAACCTTTACGGAGACAGGCAGCTGCGGCTTGAAGACAGAAACGGAACGCAGTATATACCGTTTAAAGCCGAGCGCTACCGCAGCCTGCTTATAACGGCGCGTGTAGACGTAGGCGCCGCTACAATGTACAGCGAAGCGGTAGTGGTTGAAACGCTTAACAATTTGCTCTCGGCAGGGCTTATAAGCTTCGACCAATTCTTAGAGCGTATACCGAGTGGGCTTATACCTGATGTTACGGGGCTGCGTGAAGATATAAAGGCAGCGCAGCAGGCACAGACAGGCGGCGGGGATATAACCGACGAGGAGCTTTTAGCTACATTACAGCAGCAGTACCCCGAGCATTATAACGCGCTTATGAATATGCCGGAGCAGCAGCGTGCGGCAACACTTGCACAGATACGCGGTCAGGCAGGCGGGCAAGGCGGAGAATTTGAAACACTGGAGGTCGGCGATATATGACGGCGGCAGATATGGAAAAGAAGATAATAAATCTTCTCGGTTACACCGACGGGAGCGGAAGCATAGCGCCGAACGCACACTTAAGGCAAAGAACGCTTACTGCAATCAATGCCGTGTATGCGGATTTGTATTATTCTCTCGGCAAGACAGATTTTTCTCCTGCGATGTCGCCGGAAAGCGAAATAGACTTGCCCGAACGTGTACTGAATGATGTTATGCCCTACGGTGCGGCGGCGTTTTTAGCGCAGAGCGAGAATGACGGGGACCAACAGCAATATTATATAATGCTTTATAATCAAAAAAGGGCGGCGCTCACACGGAGCGAAAGCGTAGAAGACAGTATGCCCACGCCGGAATAAAAAAGCCCCCCCGGCAGATAAATGTTGCAAAATCTGTCGAGGGCTGTTATAATAGATTTCGTGATAAGGTGAGCCAATAACGGATAGGCGGTTAAGTCTTGCCCCTGCAAGGGGGTGTTGCCGATGGAGTACATAATTATAATTTTGGTTATAGTTTTATATTCAATCATTGCAATAAGCAAGAAATAAGCCGCCCTGCTCCGCTAAAAGTAGGCGACTGATTTCTTTAGTTAACTATTTCGGGGGCTAACCGTCTATCGGTTCGCCTTATCCACCCTTATTATAACAACAAGAATACGATTTGTCAAGCGTTCCTTCGGGGGCGCTTTTATTATACTCAAAAAGCCGTTTTGCAGTTAAGTGCAGAGCGGTTTTTTAATGATGAAAATACGGAGTGATGACTGAAATGAAATTTCCGAGTATAAACAAACAGCCGATACGGTCAATAAACATACCTGAGCTTTCGGGCGGATTGAATTTGCGCGACGGTATATCTGCCGTTAATGATAACCAGCTGACCGACTGCAAAAACATTTGGTTTAAGGACGCTATTTTAAAAACGCGCCCAGGAACGGTGCAGGACGCAACGCTCGAATTTGACGAATTTCAATCATTAAACGCGGGGCAAGTGTTTCCGGAATACCCAAAGACCGAAAATGCAACAAGAGTTGTGAGAGGCAAGCGGTACACGCTTATTTCTCAACGCACCGATTATTATCATTTAGTTGAAACGGGCGGAGATTTATTACCTTCAAATTCGCATGTACAGTTCTTTTGGGTGGGGAGCGGCCGGAACGGAGTAGGCTATAGCACCGTTTCTGAACGGCTGCCCTCAATTTCCACCGAATACGGCACAGTATTTGAAAATCATTTTGTGATACAGAATAAGAAAACGCTTTACTGCTTTGCGGAGCTTAAGGACGGCGGAGAGATATACAGACTTGAAGACGGCGGGGACAGCTGGGTAAAGCTTGCGGATGAGGATATGTATATACCTACTGTTGTTACGCATTGTAAGGCGGGTGGTTTTGCGTCTGTCCGTGAGGAAGACATTTTCAGCTCCGGCGGCGTACTTTTCGAGGGGTATAATTTCCTCGGTTCATATTACAAAATTGTAGGTTCGACATATTGCGGCGAAAAGGGCGGGGACAACCACATTATGACGTATGCGGTATTGAGATCCACGCCCGGCGACAGCGAAATAATCGGTAAAAAAGTCAAAGTTGAGATAACGAATACATACGGTAAAAAATATGTTCATCAAGTCACAGTGAGTGATAACGGCTGGTCTAAAGAAACTGTTTCCCCGGGAGACGGTTTGTATATGTTTTATGCAGGCGGACAGATACAATTCAAAAAGACGACCGATGATAGAGGAGAAGTGGCAACAATAACAAGCTCTGAATATGTTGAAGATAATATGGTTATAACTGCGCCTTGTTCCAATACAAAAGAAAATCTTAAAAAAGTATTCGCCATGACGCGGCAGATGTGGTTCGGCGGCGACGCTGCCGGCATAAGCGGCGGCTCAAGAGTATTTTTGGGTGCCAATACCGACGAAAAGGAAAAAAGCCTTGTTATATGGTCGGGACTTAATAATCCGCTTTACTTCCCGGAAAACTGCTATGCTTATGTCGGGAACAACTCACAGAGCGTTACGGCGTTCGGCAGGCAATCGGATATGCTTGTTATTTTTAAAGAGCGCGAGACCTACCTCACGCAGTATGTAAGGAACAGCAATATAACCGCCTCGGACCTTATAAATCAAAATGTTGTGGATTATACCGCTTCAAGCGTTTATTTCCCGATAATACTGTTACATTCCGGCATAGGCTGCGACTGCCCCGACAGCATAGAGCTTTGCCGCAACCGCCTTGTATGGGCATGTACAGACGGAAATGTTTACACGCTTTGCAATGAAAATCAATACAGCGAAAGAACGATATTCAAGGTATCGGATATGATAAGCCGCAGGCTTAAAAACGAAAGCCTGCGCCGCGCTATGTCGGCGGATATTGACGGCAGATATTTTCTTTTTGCGGATAAGCACGTTTATGTTATGGAGTATGAAAGCTACGGCTATACCTATGTTGCTTCGTACAGCAAGGCAGAGGATGCGCAGCTACGTATACCGTGGTGGTATTGGGAACTGCCCGAAACCGCCGTGTGCGCCTTTACAGACGGCACGGAGCTTATAATGCTAACAGAGAAAAGCAACGAATATTACACAAATGACTACCCGGTTTATCGGTTTGAAGACGGCAGAGCAACCGACGGGGACGGCAGCGCGATTGTTTCAGCGCTGCAAACAAAAATATTCGACTTCGGCGCGCCTGCATACACAAAGAATGTTCCGCTGGTAAACATAGCTTTCGGAAACAACGGCGGTGAGCCGGTGACGGTAAGCTTTGTAAGCGAGAGCGGAAGCTGCGGTGACGAGGAGGTAACGCTTTCGGAAAGCGCGGAAGATGAATATTCGCCCGAATTTGTTCACAACAGGCAGTTAAGACCGGTAGCCCACACGGTGACAAGGTTCGGTGTAAGGCTTGAATGTAACGGCATTATGTCTGTTGACGCAATATCGCTTAATTACAGACTTTTAGGGGGCGCGAGATAATGAGCAGGCTTACAGAGCTTTACGATATATACAAAAAACAGGGAGCGGCGCAGCAGAAGGCTGATGTAGCCGCCTCGGATAAAATGTACGATACCCAGCGGCAGCAAACGCAGAATACGTACAACCGGCAGATAAAGGACACGAATAACTCCTACGAGGATATGTACCGCGAAAACGCCGTGCAGAAGCTCATAAGCGAGCGGGAAATTGCCGAGGATATGGCGGGTTTAGGTCTTACCGATTCGGGGCTTAACAGAACGCAGCAGACGGCGGTGCAGCTTTCTTATGCGAACGGCAAGAATAAAATAGATGTGAACAGGCAAAAGGCGGTAGACACCCCTGCCGCTTCGCTCGCCGACGCCATAAGCAGCATTGACGCGAACAAGCTTGCCGCTGCCGAGAAGATACGCAGCTCATATGAAAGCAGCTGGAACTCCGCCGCGCAGAGTACATATGCTAAGGAGCTGGAGGAGCAAACAAAACAACAAAAGCAGTATTACGATTATTCACTTAAAGCTCTGAAAAGCCAACAAAAAGCAGCAAAAGAAGCAAGCTATATCATTCAGACTAATGGCGGAACGCTGCGCCGTAACTTTACCGGCTCATTAAAAGATAATAATGTATCGGTTATTTACGATAAAACCAACAAGACCACAACGTATATTGATAACAATTCGGGGAAGAAAACCACAGTTTCCTCGTCTGTAAATCCTTACACGGGAAGTGATAATTCCGAACTGATAGAGGAATTCGGCGCTTTTGATAACGGTTATCAGCCGCGAGGCGTGCGCGGTCACGGAAAACTGCTGCGTTCCGTCGGCAAAGACGTAATAAACGGAAATATGCAAAATATATTTGAGGCTGCCGACGCTTCTTTGTGGATATGGGACGGAAGTATAAACGAATATCGAATGGTAGATATAAACGGCGACGGTGAAAGTAATATAAAAGACTTAATTGTGTTAAGAAAGAAAAATGCGCAGTAAACGAGGTGACAATATGGCTGAAAAATTCAAGCTGACAGAAAATTTTACACCTAATACCGAAAAAAGAGCGATTTTCAGACCGACAGAGAATTTTCAATTTTCGGATGAAATAAAAAAGAAATGGGCAACAGCGGACGCGGAAAGCCGCGCTAAAAAAGCCCTCTCGGGTATTGCCGAAAACGTTTCTACAGAATTAAAGAGCGGCGTTGCGAACAGTAAAGCGATTGCAAAATCAAAGCAATTTAACGCTTATGTGAGCGGTAATCCCATACCGCACATAAACCCGCAGGGCGGCGTTATAGGGACTAAAAAGGAAGCCGAGGAATACGCCAAAAAAGCCACTGCCGGTGACGGCTTTGAGGGGCTTTCTCTCGAGGAACTGAAAAAGCGCCTTGACAGCGAAAAAGAAGTCCACGAAAGAACAAAGGGCAATGCGGTAACAAATGTTTTGGATTTTATAGGCTCGGACTGGTTTTCTAAAAACGGCAGCTTTAATAAAACCGAAGAATATAAAAATCAATACAAAGCGCTGAAAAACGCCTACGAGAACAGAAAAGCTGCATATACCGATTACACGGTATCAAAAAAATACGGCGTAGGTAGTGCCGAGGAAGCTATAGAGCTGCTTAAAAAGCGGCAGAAAGAAACGAAATCGGATACTGTTAAAAGGAATTTGGACGAAGAAATAAAAACCATAAGGGAAGGCTTATACGGCAAAGGCAGTATTGTAAAAGCCAACGTAAAGGGCTTGACGGATACCGGATTTAAACAGTTCCTTTCGCTGCAGGCGAAGACAATGGATGCCACGCTCGGAAATGTGGCACGCGCTTTCGGTTTTAAAAACAATGTTTTCAGTCAGACCAACGATTATTACAGAAATCTTTACGAACAAAGCCACAGGGAGCAGGAAAGGCTCGCAAAGGGCGCCGGCGACAAATACAATATAAGCGGAAGTCTCGGCGAGGGCATTTCGGCGGCGTTGCCGGACGCTGCGGCAAGCAGTGTAATAGCAATTCTTACGGGCGGCGCGAGCGTTGCACCGCAATTAGGAAAAGCCGCAACAGGCATAAGGGCAGCATTGCAGACCTCAATTAAAAGTATGGCGAAAAACCCTTTTTACTGGAGTTCTTTTGTTCAAACATACGGCTCGGATTTTGAAGACGCAAAATCAAGCGGAGCGAACGACGCGGTAGCCTCGCTTTACGCAGTGCTTAATTCAAGTTTAAACGCCGCCGTAGAAGTGGGCGGCGGCACAGGAAACGCCGGCATACAAAGCCTGCCCGAAGCTCTTAAAAACGCCGTGGGCAATAAAAGCGCTGTTATGGAATGGGTTAAATCAGCTCTTGACGAAGGCAAAGAGGAAGTTATTCAAGGTGTTATAACCCAGCTTAACACCGGGCTGTTTTTTGACAGAAGCAAAGCGATATATTCCAATACCGACGAAAACGCAGTTTTTAATCCGTCAAGAATGCTGCAGGAGGGAGCTATGGGAGCGGCGGTCGGTGCGGTTTTGGGCGCGGGACAAATGACAATATCCGCTATATCAAACGCCGCCGTGAGCGGCGAGTGGCGCGCAATCGGCGAAACGGTGGAAAAAAGCGGCATAAAGGCTGATGAGCTTGCCGAGTTTGCCGCGAAATCTCTTGATACAGAGACGCGGGCGCTCGGAATAAATTCGCTGAACAGCAAAAGCATATCTACCGAGACGATAGGAAAGCTTTACAGCTATGCTTGCAGGAGCATAAGCACGGATATTCTTTTGCCGGAGAATATAAACGAGGTTTCCGAAAACTTCAATAAAATAATGGACGGCACCGATTCTAAGAGCATACAAGATATTGCCTCGGCGTGTTTTGTAACAAAGCTTATGCAGCTCGGTATAGATGAAGAATCGGCGGAGTATATGGCAACCGGCGGTATAACGGACACCGCGGAAAATTCCGATTTGCAGTCAACTGCAAAAGCGGAGGACCACAGCGAGGTTTTACACGAGCCGGAGACAAAGGATATTGCGGAAAAGTACGATTTTTATGATACGGTCAATGCGAAGCTTAGCGGAAAGCCGGCAAAAACCAGCCAACACCGCCATATTGAAAAGGTTTCAAACACGGTAGGCTTAAATGTTTCATGGAATGAAAAGGTATCGCGCGGGAAATACATACCGAGCGAACGCAGAATAGTGCTCAACCCGAACCTTAAAACCTCGGAAATGTATAACTTTGTGTTTAAGCACGAATTTACACACTCGCTTGAGACTAAAAAAGGATATGACGGTTTTAAGGACTATGTGTTTAAAAACAGCTCGCTTTTTGAACAGTGGGCGCGGGAGCGGCTCGAAAAGAGCGGCTTTGACAGCAAGGGCAGCAGAGAGGAAATTATAAAGCGGCTGACGCAAGCGGAGTTTGAGGCTTACAGAAATTCCGACGAATTATCAAAGATAATGCGCGACCGCTTTACAATGCAAAACGCCGAGGCAGAGGTGCTGGCGGACTTTGTGGGCGAAAATCTTTTAGGCACGGGCGACAGGCTTGATATGACGATTGCAGAGCTTGAGCGCATTAAAGCAAGAAACCCCGGCATTATTCAGCGCATACACGATTTTATACGCGATATGATAAACCGCTTTAAGGGCAATAAGAAATTCGGCAGCCTTGTAAACGACCTTGAATATCTTAACAGCAGGCTTGAAAAGGTTATGAGGTCAAAGGATAAAAAAACCTCCGACAATCAGACGGAGAAATACAGTATAAACAATGTTGAATTTTCGCAATCTGATTTCGACAAAAATATTGAAACGATTTCAAATATGCAATCTGTAGCAAACTTGACCGGAAACGAATTTGCAAAAGGCGAAAAAAATCTCGTCACACAAGTTAATGAATTTTTTGAAAAATATGGAAATTCAGTTGAAAACAGCATTTTGGGCGATGTGGATATAACTTCTCGTGGTGTTAAAGACTCTATGGCGCACGGATTGGGAAGAAATAAAGCTATTGCTTTTGCGGCGGTTCCGGACGTTATTCGCGATGGAAAGATAATTGATTATCAAAAGAATTGGAAAGGCAGAGGATATGACACTGTTATATTAGCTGCTCCGATATCCATTTCGGGAAAAGCGTATTACGAGGGCGTAATAGTTACTCGAAACGCCAATACACAGCGTTTTTATGTTCATGAGGTAATAACAGAAGAAAGGACCGAAATGCCGTTCAAGACCGGGAACGCTAATTTAAGCGCAAAGCCCGGCGGCAATTCAAGTCCTTCTGTTATTAGTTTACTCGATAAAATCAGAAATGTCAAGGAAAATTCAAACAAAAAAAGAGTTAGTAATTGGGAAATGCGTACTGGGCTCCAATTGCCGGTCGGCAGTTCTCTCACTAACTCTAATAACAGTATATCAAATAATGATACATCTGTCAACACTAATATATCCGAAAATCCACAAAATGATACCGAAGAACATTCAATTGCCGCGCTGCCGGCGGACGAGCTGCTTGATTTATACGATAAGGGCGAAATTTCACGTGATGAATATTTGGTTGCGACCGATACCCATTCAAAGCACCTCGCTATGCAATACATAAAAAAGTGGGATAAGGAAACGGGGAATATTCTGCAAAATAAAAATAAGCTCGAAGAAGAACGGGCAAAGGCTGTTGAGGCGGAGCGGGAGGCTCAGGCAGAAAAGAAAGACCGACAAAGCAATATCAATAATATCCGCCGCACGGTAAGGAAAATAGACCACGCGCTGAGAGCCAATGCGCACTCAAAGCATATTCCCGAGGCGTACCGAAAAGCAGCTACGGAGTTCTGCAAGATTTTTGTAGATAACGATCAAGCCACTTTTACACATAAAGAACTGGCGGATATACGCGCATATTACAATGAGTTGAAAGGTAAGGCTGAAAACGCAGACGCTCCGCAGTATGACCCTATGGTTGACGAATGGTTGAAGGCGCTGCTTGAAACCGTTGACGGCAAAAAGCTCACCGAGCTTGATACAGATGAGCTTTTTATTGTAAAAAATCTGACCGACGCGTTCAACTACCAGCTAGACCACGAAGCAGAGGTGTTTTTGGAAAACAAAAAGGTTACATATACTGAAATCGGAAACGCAGCGGTTGAGGATTTAAGTAAAATAAAGACCGTATTTTTCGGCAAAGCGTGGAATAACAAGGATTTAGAAAAGTGGCGCGGCTTTTTGTATGAGGGCAATATGACGCCCGCATACTTTATGAAGCGTATGGGACCGACCTTTGAAAAAATCTACAATATGCTTGTAGAGGGTCAGGGGCGCTGGGCACGGAATATGCAGACTTCAAAAGAGTTTGTTACCGGGAGAATGGAAGCTTATGAATATGATAAGTGGAAAGACAAAACGGTTGAATTCCGCACGGAATCGGGAAGAACTCTTACGCTTTCGGTAAATCAGGCTATGCAGCTTGTGGCGACGGCGCAGCGTGAGCAGAGCAACAACGGGCAGACCTCGAAGCATTTATGCCTGGGCGGTGTTGTAATAGACACTGAGGTTATGAAAAACGCCCTTAAAGAGAACGGCAAAAAGAACGCGGAGGTTGATAAAATTCTCGATTCTTTAAGAAGCCGTGCGGTTCAAATAACCTTTGAGGACGTAAAGGTGGTTGAAAGCCTGCTTACCGAGCAGCAAAAGGCATATATGAAGGATATGGTAGATTATCTTTCTACGCAATGCGCTGCATGGGGCAACGAGGTTACTATGGAGCTCTACGGCTACAGGCAGTTTCTTGAAACGAATTATTTTCCTTATGTTTCATCGGACGTATTTCTTGCAAAAGACCCCGCGAGAGCGGATAACACCATACTTAAAAGCGCGAGCTTTACAAAGTCTTTGCAGAAAAATGCGAGTAATCCGCTTATGCTAAGCTCGTTTACGGATGTAGCATTGCAGCATATAGAAAGTATGTGCAATTACAACGCGGTAACCGTTCCGCTTGATACCTTAAACAAGATGTTCAATTATCAGGTTAAGGGCGCGGACGGTCAGGCGATAACCTCGGTTAAATCTGAAATAACGAATAAATTCGGCAATGAGGCTGTTAAGTATATGCAGAATTTCATAACCGACCTCAATACCGGAATACGCGGCGACCAGCGCGACAGCGTTTTAAACAGCCTGAGTTCAAAATTCAAGAAAAGCGCCGTGCTTGCCAACATTTCGGTAGTTTTACAGCAGCCTTCGGCAATATTCAGGGGTTTAAGGGATATTGACGGAAAATATTACCTTAAAGCCTCTAAGTATTACTCAAAGAATAATTACGAGGAGTGCAAGCAATATGCCGGAGTTGCGGTAATTAAGGAAATGGGTCGGTTTGATACGGGTATGGGTGTTAAAAATACCTCGTGGCTATCAAATGAAAGTACATTTCGGGAAAAGCTTGATGACAAGCTTGGAGCGGCCGCGGGCAAAGCGGACGAGGTGGCGTGGTCTTTCCTTTGGAGCGCGGTAAAGGCGGAAATAGCCGACACAACCGATTTAAAGGTGGGCAGCGATGAATTTTTAACCAAAGCGGGTGAGCGGTTTACACAGCTTGTAAACGAAACTCAGGTATATGATTCTGTTTTGGTTAAGAGCCAGAATATGCGCAGCAAGAGTTTATTGGGCGCAATAACCTCTTTTGCGGCAGAGCCTACGCTTGCGGTTAATATGCTTGTAAATTCGTATGTTGATTTTAAAGAGGGTAAAAAGGGGAGCGGCAAACGGCTTGCCCGCACGGTTATGTCGCTGTTGGTTACAAACATAGTGAACTCGGCGCTGAAATCGCTTGTAACCGCCGCGAGGGATGATGACGAGGATAAAAGCTATATTGAAAAATATCTCGGTGACCTTGTATCAAATTCACTCAGCGAGCTTAGCCTTTTTGCAAAAATTCCTTATTTGCGCGACCTTAAATCATTATATGACGGCTACGATATAGAGCGGCAGGACACAGCTGTGTTTGCCGACCTTATTGAGGCTATAAAGGCCACGGGCAGCGAAAGCAAAACGCCGATGGAAAAAATAAGGAAGTTAGCCGAGGCGGCAGCGAATATTTTCGGTGTGCCGCTTAAAAATGTTTTACGTGACGCCGAGGCAATAGCGAGAACGCTTTGGAACTTCGCTTTCGATGATATAACGGACGAAAACGGAAAGAAAAAGCCGGTGTTTCATTTTGGCGAGGAAACCACTGCGGACGGCATTAAGGTGAGTATGCTTGAGGGAATAAGCGAAAACAACATTTTAAAGCCGTGGCATATAGACGGGTTTGATTATTCAAAATCGGGCGAATATAACCGTATGGCAAAAGCGCTTGAAAGGGGCGATGAAAAAACATACCAAAAAAGCTATAACAGGCTGACAAAAGACGGCGCTGAGGATTCGGATATACGCACCGGGGTTCTTAAACAATTCAAGGATGATAAATCTGTTAAAAAGCAGGCTGACGGCTATTTAAAAGAAATCAAAAAAAGCGGTACATATAAATCTCTTTCGGCAGATGATAAAGAAAAGCTCGGAAAAGATATAACAACCGCGCTTGCTAAAGAAAAAATGGTTAATGCGCAAGAGCATAAGCCAACCGAATATGAACGGCTATACAAGCTTTTTTGTACCGACAAAGCCGGATATAAGGCGCTTAGAGCCGAAATGCTTAAAAGCGGGAAAACCGAAAAGCAAATAAAGGACGGCTTCGAGATAGCGCAATATGCCTATTTGCAATCTATCGGAATTGATTTACACGAATATCTGCTGTATAAATTATCTGCTTCGGCGAAGTACGCCGATACAGACGGATCAGGCGGCGTTTCAAAAACAGAGAAAAAGGAAGCACTTAACAATATGGATATTGACGAAAAAACGCGGCGGCAGATAAGGCAATATTTGCTTGAGAACAATTATTAAAAGGAGGTCCATATAATGGCGGTCAGAAAATTTGAATTTACGGTAAAGGAGGACGGAATAACGCCGGCAACCGAGCAGCGGGCAGGCATACAGAGTGAGCACGGCGCAACGCAGCTTGTTTTCAATATCGATGACAAGCTGTATGCAAAGCTGCTGACCGAAAAAGGCGAAAACAGCCTTGTGTACCGCTTTGATTGCTATGACAGTGTTGGCGGCACGGTGCGGAGCGATACGAAGACGCTTGAAAGCTCTGTTGTGAGCTTTGACATCGGCGAAAATCTCACACGGCACGGCGGCAAAGCGGCGGTATACCTGATTATTTCGGTATACAACAGCGACGATAAAACCGAGCTTGAATTGCTTTCATACCCAGCAAAGCTGCGGTTTGAGAACATTCCGCCCGCAGGGAGTGACAACGGTGAAGAACGGGAAAGCCTTTCAACGCTTGCGGAGGTCGCGAAGAATTCGGCGGAAAGCGCTGCGGCTTCGGCTTCGGCGGCAAAAACAGCGCAGGGCAAAACCGAAGTGGCACAGCGGGCACTCGAAAGCGGTAGCGAGTTCTTTTTTAACGGAGGTAATTCATCCGGGCACGCAAAGGTTGAGCTTGTGGTTGACAGTGAATTATCAGAAACCAGCGAAAACCCGATTGAGAATAAAGCGGTGGCTTTGAAGCTCGAGGAGTTAAGCACTCTTATCTCTACGGCAGTCACCGCCGCTATTGCCGAGAAAAACGAAAGAGACCACCCGGTAGGCAGTTTTTTTGCAAGCACCGAGAACGTAGATCCGGCAACGCTTTACGGTGGCACATGGGAACGAATAAAAGGTGCGTTTATATGGGGCATTGACGACGACGAAACAGCAGGCGTTACAGGCGGCGAAAAAACGCACACATTGACAGAAAGCGAGTTACCAAAAATTGATGGTAGGATTGCGACTGCGGTTGTTGGTGAACACGGCGCAAATGGCGTAACCGGTCACGCATACGGCACAAATTTTGGGTCGGTAACAAAACCAATAGTAGGCGCAGAAGGTAAGGCTGGCGACGTCCAATACGGATACGGCTATAAATTCGGCGGCGGTCAAGCCCACAACAATATGCCGCCTTATTACGGTGCATATGCGTGGCGCAGAACGGCATAAGGAGGAACGATAAATGTCAAAAATATACCTTGAAGATTTCCATTTTCAAGTACGGAGAGATACTGCCGAAAACTGGAATACAAACAACCCTATACTGTGCGACGGCGAATTCGGCATAATAGCCGACAGTACAGACGAAAACTGGCTTAAAGTTGGTGACGGGGTTACGCCGTGGAAATTGTTACCGTTTAAAAAAGGTCCAAAGGGCAACAAAGGTGATAAAGGCGAAACCGGAGCCACCGGCGCCACAGGCGCGACAGGAGCCAAGGGTGACAAGGGCGATAAAGGTGACGCTTTCACCTACGAGGATTTCACTGCCGAACAGCTCGCGGCGCTTAAAGGTGCTAAAGGGGATAAAGGCGAGAAGGGAGATAAAGGCGACACGGGGGATGTAAATACCCTGCAAATGAATACCGCCTGCGCCAATGCCCTGCGCGGTACCGCCTCGGGTTCATCCGTAAGCCTTTCCGATATCTCACCGAACGAGCACACGCTTGGGGTTAAGGTGAGAAGTAAGAACTTAATCCCTTACCCTTATTTTACTACTACTAAAACAGTAGATGGTATTACTTTTACGGTTAATACAGACGGTAGTATAAATGTTAGCGGTACTTCTACAAAAGCCCCAGGAGAAGCTCCTACTACGTTTTTCTTAATCCCAACTACTAAGGCACTAAATTTAAGTATAGGTTCTTTATATACTCTAAGTGGATTTGTTGAAGGAACTGATAACTGCGGTTTATCGTTACAGACTACCAATTACACTACTGTATATAAGATAGATAATAAAACCTCTTCAAGAACATTTACTGTTAAATTTGCTACTTGGTACATGTGGATATATGTCAATGCTGGAACTACTGTTAATGCGGTATTTAAACCTCAACTTGAAGAAGGCTCTGTTGCCACTCCTTATAGTCCTTATGTGTCAGATTTAACAACTGTTACTGTAACAAGGTGTAGGAAGAATTTAATCCCTTACCCTTACTCTGATACTACTAAAACACTCAACGGAATTACTTTTACGGTTAATTTTGATGGTAGTGTTACAGCAAGTGGTACAGCAACTGCACAAGCATATTTTAAATTACAACAATCTTTTTCTCTTAAAAAAGGACAATACTTTTTTAGTGGGTGTCCCACAGGCGGTGCAGGCGGAACATACTCGTTATATCTTAGCACTGCTGATTATGCATTTTATAAAGCTGATATCGGCAATGGTATATCTATAAATGCAGAAAATGATAAAACAGTTTCAATAACTATCAATATTGCAAACGGTACTACGGTAGATAATTTAGTCTTTAAACCACAGCTTGAACTCGGCTCAACTGCAACCGCTTACGAACCGTACACCGCAGCCGAATACACCCCCGCCGCCGACGGTACAGTGTCGGGCGTAAAAAGTATTTATCCCACCACAACACTTATAACCGATACCAAGGGAGTAATAATCGAAGCGGAATATAACAGAGATATAAACAAGGCTTTTGCCGAATTACAGCAAGCAATATTATCTATGGGAGGAAATACATAATATGTTCAGTTTAAGGAATTTTGTTAAAACAGGCTTTTTAAGAGCGGTCGGAAAAATGTCGGATTATCAGATAATCCTAAATGCCGCAGGGTGGAACGAAAAGGGCGTACTTACTGAGGATGACCTTGCCGAGATACAGACTGCCATTGAAGCGCAATACCCAACAGAAAACGAAACAACGCCGAATGAAAGCGAGGCGAAATAATGAACAGTACAGTAATAGTTTCGCTTGTATCTCTCACCGGAACGCTTATAGGCACGTTCGGGGGCATAATGGCGGCAAACCGCCTTACTACATATCGCCTTTCACAGCTTGAAAAAAAGGTTGAAAAGCACAACAGCGTAATGGAGCGCACATATAAGCTTGAGGGCAGAATGACCGAAGCGGAGCACGACATACGCGATATTAAAAACAAAATATGACGGAGGTAACAAAATGTCAGCAAAAGGAATCGACGTATCACACTATCAGGGAAATGTAAATTGGGAGAAGGTAAAACCGCAAATAGATTTTGCCATACTGCGCATGGGGCTGGGTGACGACATACCCTCGCAGGACGATAAGCAGTTTGAGCGGAACTATGCCGAGTGCGTGAGGCTGGGTATACCGTTCGCAGTATATTTCTTCTCATATGCCGTGAATAAGGCAAAGGTCGCAAAGGAAATTGCGCATATAAAAAGGCTGCTTAACGGCAAGAAAATAAACGCGCCCATATACATAGACGTAGAAAATACAAGGGGGCTTGACTGGCGCACAATTTCAAACGCGGATATGCTCAGCATTATGCAGGAGTTTAATAAGCAGCTTAATGCCCTCGGCTATAAAATGGGTATATACTCAAGTCGCTCGGCGTTTTGGAACGAGAAGATGACCGACAAATGGTATGACAGTATCAGCAAGTGGGTAGCCGAATACGGCGCCAAGGTAAATAATTTCAACCGCACCTATGATATATGGCAGCATACCTCAAAAGGGCGCATAGACGGCATAAGCGGCAATGTGGATATGAATATAATGTATAACAGCATATTCACCGCCGAGCAGCCTAAGCCCGCACCGAAACCGAAACCCGCACCTAAGCCGAGCAATAAAAACACCGCCGTTAAGGAATGGCAGACCGCCGCTATTGCGGACGGCTTTAAATTCCCGAAATTCGGTGCCGACGGCGTATGGGGCGCAGAGTGCGAGAGCGTGGCAAAAGCCGCCGTATGCAAAAAGAGGCTTACATACACAAACCGCAGCCTTACAAAAATAGTGCAGCGCAAGGTAGGTGTAAAGGCTGACGGAATGTTCGGCAAGGATACCGACAGGTCAGTGCGCAATTATCAAAAGGCTAACAGGCTTGCCGTTGACGGCTGCGTGGGTATAAACACCTGGAAAAAGATTTTGGGAATATAGGGGGGTGAGATTATGGATAAGAAGGAAACTATAGATAAAAAGTTTGAAAAGTGGGCGAAGGCTGCCGGCATACGCGCGGTTAAGACCGTAGCGCAGACCGCCGCCGCCACAATAGGCACGTCGGCAATGCTTTCGCAGGTCGATTGGAAGGTAGTCATATCTGCTTCTCTGCTTGCAGGTCTGCTTTCAATTTTAACATCGGTTGCGGGTCTGCCGGAGGTTAAGGAATAAAAAACAGAAGTCCCTCGCAGAGCGATCTGTGAGGGATATTTTTTTGACTGATTTTTGACTGACTTAATCACTTAAATTTAAACCAAAACGCACCAATTTACACCGCAGGTTTTTAAAAAATAAAAATACCGCAAACCCGCATAAACAGCGGAAATTTGCGGTATTCTGTGGCGGAGATGGAGAGATTCGAACTCTCGAACTCGTTTCCGAGTTACACGATTTCCAATCGCAAAAGAAACGCTTTATAATGCTTGTTTCAAGATTTTTGACTGATTTTAGACTGCGAAATATAATTATTCAACTGTTCTTTAGCGCTGTTAGCTACGTTCTTTGATATGTGCGTATACACATCCAAAGTGACAGAAACGGAGCTGTGCCCTAAAAGGCTTTGAGCGGTTTTAGCGTCGATTTTAGCATTGTATAGCGTAGTTGCATATGCGTGTCTGAATTGGTGCGGGGTAGAGGAGAAGCCGAGACTTTTCCAGCCGTCGCGAAATTGCTTGCTTGTGAGTAAATTGCGATTCACGGAAAAAACATAACCGCTGTTCTTTTTGAATGGCAACAAAGCTGCCCGTAAGTTTTCAAGCATAGGCACGGTTCTTATTCCGGCTTTTGATTTTGTAAAGTTTTCAATTACAGGTTTGTTCGATTGAAATTGCAGCTGCTTATTTATATATATCAGGTTGTTATCAAAGTCAATATCATCCCACGTCAGGGCAAGTGCTTCTCCACGCCGGCAACCGGTATAAAGCAAAAGATATGCAAACAGTTGAAACATGTTTTCGGGCTGCTTTTCCGCTTTTTTAATATCTTCCTCGAGCGGCATTTCTCTTTTTGATTTTTTCAGAGTACGCGGAACGGATATGTCTGCAGCGGGATTGAGGGTAAGATAACCGGCACCGATTGAATACTTGAAAATCCTGTTTAAAACAATCAGCCGCAGCTTTACAGTTTGGTGGGCTAATTTTCTTTCGGCAAGATAAAGCAAATACACATTTATTTCATGCGGCAATATTTCTTTTATATACCTTTCGCCGAAACGCTCTAATACATCCGACAGCGGTTTTCTGTAGCACTCATAGGTATTGTATGTTAATGATGTCTCGGAGCTTGCACGCCATTCTTCGGCAGCGGTTTTGAATTTGATACCTTTTTCTTTTTGAGTGTCGAAGTTTAATATTTTGCTGTAAACTTCTTTTTCTGTTTCCCCATAGAAGTCCTTAATTGTTCCGTCCTCTAAAGTTATACGTTTTACATATCTGCCATCTTTGCGTTTTTTCATTGTACCACCGTTTTGATATATCCATTTTGCTATTGTTAATCTTTATACTCCCCACTCGGCGTATTTCAATGCAATTTCGAGAAATCTTCTCGTTACCTCTGCGCGGTCCTCGTCGGAAAGCTCACGAAGCTGCATTAGCATTTCTTGCTCCTTGTGGGTTACAATAAAATATGGGTCTTCTTCATCTCCGTTGTACATTGTGATTACTCCTTTGATAAATAATAATTTGTATTTTTAGTTGCCGTGCCATTTATACGCGCGCCTAAAGCCTAATGCCTCAGCTTCCGCAACTGTTGCGCAGTAGCGTTCTTCTTTTTTGGATATTTGAACTTTATCATATAACTGATCCATAGGTAAATGATAAATATAAGTTTTTCCGTATTCGTCATGACCGATATTACATTTTATCCTCGGAAATTCCTTTAACGGAAAATTTTCGAGTACAGTTATTTTTAGCATATCGGCAAATTTCTTAGCCTGCTCAGACAGCACTGTACTCGTTATAAACACTGGTTCGACCTCGGAAGTTTTCAAATTGTTTTCAATGCAATAACAAATCACTGTCCCGAAAAGTTGACAAATGTGATTTTCGTGTATTACTTTTTGAGAAGACCAATATTTGCATTGTACAACCTTTATTTTTTTATCTTTTTTCGCAATTAAATCTCTGCCAAGATCGTTTAATTTCATATAAGAGCCGAAAGTATCAACCTTATAGCCGCGTCTTTCAAATCTGTAAGCAACATACAATTCATAATCGCGACCGATTTCCCAATTGCTCTTATTGCGACTTATATATCTGTCAAGTGCTAACTGGTTTCTCTCGGTAGGGGAAAGATTATCCCATTCCTCGCGTGAAATATACGAGCTTACCGGGTCATCGTTGTATATTTCTTTATTTTTCTTAATTTCATCTAATGGTGGGGAAAAGTTTTCTTGATAGTTTATTACTTCATTTAATTCAGGATAAAGCTGTAATAAATAGTCGAGCTGATACTGCGCCTCTTTTAGAGGAATTATAATTTTTTCGGTTTCTTCGCGAATTTCACGTATTTTAACCGCCCGCTGGCGTTCGTGATATTTTGGTGAGGTTTTTAGGGACAATTCTTCTATGTGTATGTTATAAGTCAAGTAATCTGACATCAAAGATGAAACGTAAGAAAAAGTATCCGAATGTTCTTTAGTCAGACCATTATATAACAACTGGATGTTTTCTTGTGATTTTAGAGTTGAGAGCAGGCAATTATTTAAATCACTTTTGAGAGCTTTACATTTTTTGTTAAGCTCCTGAAATTCGTCGGCATATTTTTGCTCAATTTGGGTTCGCTCGTTTTTTAAGTCTATTTCATTCTTGTATTTCAGTCTTATTATTTCTTCATCTTTAGATTTTAATTGCCTTTTTTTCAAAAAATTGCACAAATAATAAATTACGAGTAATAATGATAAAATTATAATAATAAACCAGTATTCGTCATTACTCATAATAGCGCCTGCCTAAAATAATAATCTGCTGCCATTTATTATGCACTTTTAATCAAGCTCTCTTATAAGCAGTCTCGGCACGCCTAAAACACGGCAATGCTCCAATGCCTCGCCCTCAATCCGAACAGGTTCGTAATTCGGATTTATCGGTATGAGGTTGAGCCAATCCTCACCCTCTTTGTATTCCACTTTTTTAAGCGTTCCGCAATCATCGTTGTAAAGAATAGCACCTATTTCTCCCGAATAATTCAGTGTGCTTTGCTTTAATATCAAGACTTTGTCACCGTCGTGGTACATCGGGAACATACTGTTGCCTTTTACTCTTAACACAAAGAACTCCGATTTATCGTGCCCCTTTAAATATGTATCGGGTATTTCAATAGTATCACCCGTCCAATCCTCATATGCGGGGAAGTCATAGCCGGCTGCAATATCACCGATAACGGGGAATGTGGTTGCATTATCGGTTATGGCAGGTTCTGATAAAGAAGAATAGGGAGTTTTGTTTTTTCCGTGTAAATAATCCATAGAAACATTAAAATAATCGGCTATCGATTCCATAGTTTCAAAATCCGGCTCGCGTTTACCTGATTCGTACATTCCAATGGCGCTACGTGAAACGCCTATCGCTCTTGCTAGTTCAAGCTGGTTAATATTATCTCTTTTACGCAAATTTCTGAGAATGTTCGGAAAACTCATTATTTTCACTTCCTTATCGGTATTTTACCACACTTTGTGAAATAAATCAAGAAAAATGTCACGAAAAGTGTTGACACGATACGTGACATATGCTATAATGCTAAATGTAGGAGGTGAAAAACAATAAATGAATGCTGTTTTAATTGGAAAAAAATTAGCGGAATTACGGGGGAAACGCTCTCAGGAAACGGTAGCCAATGCTGTGGGGATAAGTGTTTCGGCGCTTTCAATGTATGAAACAGGCAACAGAATTCCTCGCGACGAGGTTAAAATGAAGTTGGCGGAATATTATCAAACAAGTGTTCAAAAAATTTTTTTTGCCTCGTAACGTCACATAACGTGACAGAACTCGAAAAATAAATTTTCGGAGGTGAGAATATGCCGAGAGAAAAGGAAAATTTCCGCGAACAGTATATAGTCATAAGTGAGGCTTTTAACGGAAAACCGCTGTTGAACGTAAGTGAGGTTGCGCGTTGGTTACGTATGGACAGGCACGCTGTGGTAAAACGCTTTAAATTTAAAGACGGTCGCATATCTGCTGTTCAGCTTGCGTCAGATATGCTGCCATAAAAAACCGCCGCCCCCGAAACGTCACAAACGGGAGCGGCACAAAATAAAATCAAGAAAGGATTTGCTTAAATTATAACACGGCGAATCCGAATTGTCAAGATTTAGAAAGGAAAGATATAACATTATGGTGAGTATGGAACGCATGCACAAAAGCGCATTTGCAGAAAAGAATTAACAGCACTTTTGAAAGCTATAGACCACGATATTGAAAAAGCAGAGTACGAGCTGTGCGACAATGGCGAGGAATATGTGCATATTCTTTACGCCACAACAGGCGGCGTAACAACCATTTGCGTAACGGCGGACAGTTTACTTGCCTTGACACGCGATGTTTTAAAGAAATTAGATTAAATGGAAAAGAAGATAAAAATGCAAAAGATTAAAGTGTGTTGGTTATCTGCCGGAGTGTCTTCATTTATTGCCGGTTACTTAGTCCGTGATACGGTTGATGAGTTTATTTACATAGACATTGCAGATCAACACCCCGATAGTATGCGGTTTATAAAAGATTGCGAAAAGGCGTTAGACAAAGAAGTGAAAATTCTTAAATCTTCCGAATATAACAGCGTTGAAGATTGCGTTTTAACCTTTGGTACCTTTCGCAACGGAAAAACTTTCTTTGCACCGTGTACTAATTGGCTTAAAAAGCGTGTTAGAAAACAATGGGAATATGAGCATAAAGATTATGATATTACCTATGTTTGGGGAATGGACGAAAACGAAAAGAGCCGTGCTGAAAAGCTCATTGACGGTATGCCGAAGTTCACACACGAATTTCCGCTTATAGATAACGGCTTGACTAAAGAGGAAGCGCACGGCATATGCAACCGATTAGGCATTAAACGCCCTGCAATGTACGACTTAGGATATAACAACAATAATTGTATAGGCTGTGTAAAAGGCGGTATCGGCTATTGGAATAAAATCCGCTTAGATTTCCCTAAAGTGTTTGAAAGCCGTGCAAAATTGGAGCGTAAAGTCGGGACTACTATTTTAAAAGATGGCAACGGAATGCCGATATATCTTGATGAATTAGACCCGAACAAAGGCAGAATGAGCAAGGAAATAATGGGAGATTGCGATATTTTCTGCTCAATTACTTTTCAGAATTTAAAGGAGAGATAAAAAATGTATTTAGATGAAACCACAACAAAAATATTTGTATTTTTCATAGCAGCCCTTATAGTCATAGTTTTTTTAGAATTTGCATTTCTTTATGAAACAAACAAGGAGTGCAAAGAGCTGCGGCAGGAAAACCGCAAGCTGCTGCAAGAAAAGAACGAAATTTTTCACGCGGTCGACGAGGCAATTACCGCAGCAAGAGCAGCCCGACGTGAAACATACCGCGCAGCATTTGAGCGGAATATGAAACGTAACACCGCCGACCCGGCAAGGCACGTGAAGGAGGATATAACAGAATGATTTTCACTTCAAACAGAGACGCCTTAATTGAGGCGCTTGTTCTTGCGAGCAAGGCAACCTCGCCAAAGCAAATGGCAATTCTCGGGAATGTATATATAACCCCCAAAAAAGGCACGGTCGAAATATTGGGGTACAATCTTTCAACGGCAGTTTTTACCTCGGTGCCCGCCGCAATAGAAAACCCGAACGCCGCCTGCATACCGGGCGCGGCTGTGGCGTTGTTTTTGGAAAAGTGCAGCGACCCCGCCGTGACTGTTATTGCGGAGGACAACAAGCTGACAATAAAATGCGGGCGTGCAAAAACAAGCTTTGTTTGCGCAGACCCGACAGAATACCCGCAGATTGAACGCCTGGGCGCTGACGCATCTTCTACAACCATAAACACAGATGAGTTTTTCACGGCGGTAAAGTCGGTATTATACGCCTGTGCCGAACGTTCGGTTAAACCGGCACTGCAATGCCTTAATATTGAGATAAGCAACAAAAAGCTGACTATAACCGCCTGTGACGGCTACCGTGCCGCAACGATTGAAAAGGACGTTTCGGCAACCGGCAAGGGAACGTTCAATATTTTTAAGAACGATATAAAAACCGCTATGGCCGTGCTATCCGGCGAAAACCTCGAGTTGAGATATAACACGAAAACCCTTGAATTTGTAGGCGCGGATTCGGTATGCAAGGTCAATTTATGCGCGGACGAATACCCGAACGTGAAAGGGCAAATTCAAAAGAGTTTGAACGGTGTTGCGCAGCATATCGCGCTTAAAACAGCACAGTTAAAATCTGCTTTAGCCAGAGTTACAGCACTGCCGAACCAAAGCTCGGATTATCCGCTGCGGCTGGATGTTTCCGAAAGCATTGTGCTTTCCTACAATTTCGGCACCGGCACATATACCGATGAGGTGGAATGTAAACTTGATGGCGACCCGTTTACAGTAGGTGTTAAAACTTCTTTTCTCGCCGATGCACTGAGGGCCGCGGGAGATAATGTGATTATGGATTGCTCGGGCGAGAAGGGCGCTATTATTGTTAATTCCGGAAATATGCAGCAAATGCTGATGCCTGTGAGGTTGAAAAAATGACATATACGGAGTTTTTAAATTCAAAGGTTTGCGTAGCACCCGACAGCGGCTTTGAAGTATCAAAAGAGGATATACACCCCGCGTTAAAGCCGCACCAGCGCGACGCGGTAATATGGGCGCTCAAAGGCGGCAGGCGCGCACTGTTTGAGTCTTTCGGTCTCGGCAAGACGGTGCAGGAGCTTGAATTTTGCCGTCAGGTTATAAATCACGAGGGCGGACGGGCTTTAATTGTTTTGCCGCTTGGCGTTAAACAGGAATTTGCGCGCGATGCTGTGGAGCTGCTCGGAATGAAAAAGCCGGAGTACATACGCAATATGGAAGAAGCGGCGAATGCTGAAAGCGATATACTTCTCACCAATTATGAAAGAGTACGCGACGGCAATATAGACCCGAAAAGTTTTACCGCCGTTTGTCTTGATGAAGCTTCGGTTTTAAGGTCGTTCGGCAGTAAGACATACCAAACATTTTTACCTAAATTCAAAGGTATAAAATACAAGCTTGTTGCGACCGCAACGCCCGACCCGAACAAATATAAAGAAATAATCCATTATGCAGGATATCTTGAAGTAATGGACACTGGGCAGGGGTTGACCCGTTTTTTCAAGCGTGACAGCACAAAGGCGAATAATTTAACGCTCTACCCTCACAAAGAAAATGAATTTTGGCTATGGGTATCATCTTGGGCGTTATTTTTATCCTCTCCGGCAGATTTAGGCTACGATGCCACAGGCTATGACCTGCCGCCTATGAAGATAAATTACCACAAGCTGCCCGCACCTGCCGAGCTAACGGTTGACCGCAAAACGGGACAGGTAAAGCTAATAAATGATGCTGCCGAGGGCTTGACCGAAGCCGCAAGAGAAAAGCGGGAGAGCATACAGGAGCGCATTGCAAAGGCAAAGGAAATAGTGGACGTGCACCCCGAAGATAATTTCATACTTTGGCACGACCTTGAGGCTGAGCGCCACGAGATAAAGCACCAAATGCCCGAGGCTGTGGAAATATACGGTTCGCAGGACTTAGATTTGCGCGAGCAGCGCACAATAGACTTTTCCGAGGGTAAAATACGTCTTTTTGCGACGAAGAAAGAAATATCCGGCAGCGGGTGCAATTTTCAGCGCTACTGCCACAGGGCTATATTCTGCGGCATAGATTACAAATTCAACGATTTTATTCAGGCGGTGCACCGTATATATCGATTTTTGCAAACAAATGAGGTTGTAATAGATATTATTTACACCGAAAGCGAACAATCGGTACTTGATGAGCTGCTTGCGAAGTGGGAGCGTTACAAGCACCAAGCCGCAAAAATGCAGGCTATCGTTAAGGAATACGGTCTCGGCAACAGACAAATAATCGCTCAAATGGAGCGGAGCATAGGAGTGAGACGCACGGAAGTTAAAGGAAAGAATTTCACGGCGGTATTAAACGACTGCTGCGAAGAAACGAAAAATATGCCGGCTGATTCGGTTGACTTAATACATACCTCGATACCGTTTTCAAATCATTACGAATACACACCGTCATATAACGATTTCGGTCATAACGATAACAACGACCGATTTTTTGAACAAATGGACTTTTTAACGCCGGAGCTTTTAAGAATATTAAAGCCCGGGCGCATAGCGGCAATACACGTTAAGGACAGAATACTGTTCGGCAACGCAACCGGCGACGGTATGCCGACGCTCGACCCCTTTTCGGATATGACGGTAATGCACTTTATGAAGCACGGCTTCAGGTATATGGGGCGCATTGTGGTTTTAACCGACGTTGTAAGGGAAAACAATCAAACCTACCGCCTCGGATGGTCGGAGCAATGCAAGGACGGCTCAAAGATGGGTGTAGGCTGCCCCGAATACGTTTTGCTTTTCAGAAAGCTGCCGACAGATACCACCAAAGCATATGCGGACAACCCTGTGAGCAAATCAAAGGAAGAATATACCCGGGCACAGTGGCAGCTCGACGCTAACGCTTTTTACCGTTCGAGCGGCAACAGATTTTTAAGTAAGGATGAAATTAAAAATCTTTCCATTTCTCAGTTGCAAAAGGCTTACAAGAAATTTTCCGTTTCTCACGTATACGATTACGAAGAACACGTTGAGCAGGCAAAGCAGCTTGATAAGGACGGCAGACTGCCGGCAACCTTTGCGCTTATGCCGCCCGCTTCCTGGTCGGATAAAGTGTGGGATGATATAAACCGAATGAAGACGCTTAACACAACACAATCTCACAGACAGCAGGTTTTACACGTTTGCCCCTTGCAGATAGATATAGTAGAGCGGATTATAAACCGATACTCAAACCCCGGTGAGCTTGTGCTTGACCCGTTCGGCGGGCTTATGACGGTGCCGCTCACGGCAATTAAGCTTGGGCGAAAGGGTTACGGCATAGAGCTCAACCCCGATTATTTCCGCGACGGCGTGGGCTACCTTAAGCAATACGAAGAAACAAACGAGCAAATGACTATGTTTGATTTTGATATAGGAGAGGGAGCGTAACGATATGAACGATTTACTTATACATAATGTTGAAGAAAAGCTGAACAAGGAATCCGCAGAGGTCGGCGGCAACAAAGAAAAGGTAATGCTTTCGGCGGTAAAATCCGCGCTCATCAGCTTTTGCAAACAAGAAAGCGAATTTGCACAGGCAATACTTGAAAGCAAGAAAAGTCTTAAAGAGTGTATGACCGCCGTCGCAAAGGATTCGGGAAACGCTTTAAGCGATTTGGAAGCATACCGCCGGGCGGTGCAGTTTTATTTCCCCGGCGCGGATATTGAATTTAAAATGACAATAGATCTATGTGCTTCTGTTAAAGGCAAGGAAAAAGAACCCGTAAGCATTTCGCTTATGGATCTTTTGTAAGGCGGGTGTATGTATATGAAATCACCCGAATTTGAAGAGCTTACCGAAAGAGAAAAAGAACTGATAGACAACCTTTTCCTTCATTATCTGTTTTATGATACCCTGCCGAACGGCGACCGCGAATTTCAGTGTTCGCACTGCCGGCAGAGGTTTGTAGAATCCCGCCTGAAAAGGATAATCAGTTATGAGGACAGAGAATTTATGCATGTCGGTCACGGCGATTTAAGATGTTGCCCGCTTTGCGGCGCTGTTACGACCGTTAAAAACCTCGGCAAATCAAAGCAGCGTAAAAACCTATGGTGCAGAGAAAAGGTTGTTGTAATTCATGCGGTAAATCACGACCGTGTAGAAGCAAGGTGCTATTTTGCCGAAAAGGATTATGAATACAGTCCCGCTCCGAAAACAGAGCTCATAGAAAAAAGCCGTTATCTTCTGACCCCGGGCGAAGCGATAAGATTTAAAGTCGGATATGACAACTGTTTTTACAGCGCGAAGACTATCGGTGAACCATTCCCGAACACGGCAATGTTTTACGGCACGGACGAGGGGTATACGATTTTCGGGCTTAACAGGTTAGAAAACACTTTTTTGAAATACAATCAGCTTGACAGCTTCATATCCTACGACGCACAGCATTTTTCCAGCTGTGTATATAACGGTCCGATGCTGACATATCTTTCATACTTCGCAATGTACCCGCAGCTTGAAATGCTGCAAAAATTAGGACATTGTGATGTTGTGCGGGAGCTTATAAACCGGGGCAAAAAATCTTTTCCTTATACGAATTGGAAAGCAAAGAATATAACCGATTTTTTTAAAATGAGCAAGCAGGAATACAATGCCTTTAAAGAAAACGGCAGCACACTCAGACTTTTGCGTGCGGCGCACAGCATTCGCTTCGGTGAAGAACGGCTTGACTTTGCAAAAGCAAAAAAATGTCTTGACTGCTTCGGAAACGAGTATAATATCAAACGCTTTGCGGGCGAGGTGAAAAAAGCCGGTATTTCGTTTGACGAAGCTTTTAAATATGTGCTTAAAAATGAAGATTACTCCGAATACACGGATTACCTGCAAATGGCGGATGCTCTCGGCTACGATTTAAAAGTTCACAATGTGGCTTTTCCGAAAAATCTTAAGGAAGCGCACGATAACGCGGCAGCAGCCGAACGCGTTATGCTCGAAGAAAAGAGAGTGGCGGAGAACAGAAAAAAGGAAATCGCCGCTGAAAAATACCTTAAAAAATACGAAAAGCAATACAGCTTTACCGACGGCACATATTCGATTATTATTCCTCACACAATTAAAGAAATTGTAGACGAGGGAAAAGCTATGAAACATTGTGTCGGAGGTTATGCCGGCAGACATATGGAAGGTGCGCTTGCGATTTTGTTTTTGCGGCTTACTGCCGAGCCGGAAAAGTCGCTTTACACAATCGAAATGCACGGCAAAGCTTTAACGCAGGTACAGGGATATAATAATCGAACGCCGCTTACGCCCGAGGCAAAAGCCTTTTTTGATATGTGGCTTGCCTGGGTAAACGGCGGCAGTAAAAGAACAAAATCGGGCGAACCGATATCAGCATCGAAAACTACAACCAAAACAGCTTAAAGGAGCAAATATATATGAATGAAATAACAAAAACGAATAAAGATAAAGCTTATGAATTAAACAGCAGAATATTAGCCTGCGCAAACGCAGCATATTCAAGCCTTATGGAATCGGCAAAGCTTTTAAAGGAAATGCGGGACACAAAGCTGTACCTTGAAATGGGATACGAAAGCTTTGAGGATTACACCGTGGCGGAACTCGGCATTCACGAACGGCAGGCATATACATATATAAAGCCTTACGAGGAACTCGGGGAGCGGTTTTTGCAGTCAAATGCAAACCTCGGCATAACAAAGCTGGCTCTTATAGCGCAGCTGCCGAGCGTAGACCGCGAGGAATTTACCGAGAATAACGACCTTGCCGGAATGACGGTAGAGCAGGTAAAACAGCTTGTAAAGGAAAACGATGCCAAGGGAGAACAATTGGAGCTTCTTGCGGATGAGCGCAACGCCGCCAAGGAAGAGCGCGACGAAGCTATACAGGACGCCGAAAAAGCCGAAAAGCGTATAGCCGAGCTTGAAAAAGAGCTTGAAGCCGAGAGAAACAAGCCCGTACCCGTAGCCGTTGCCGAGCCCGACCCCGCCGAAATGCAGAAAATAAAGGACAAAGCTGCCGAAAGCGCCAAAAAAGCAGCTGATAAGGAATTAAGAGCCGCCAAAAAAGAGCTTGAAGAAAAGCATAAAAAGGAGCTTGCCGAAGCTGCCGAAAAAGCAAAAGCCGACGCCGAAAAGACTCTTTCTGAATACGAACAGAAGCTCGCCGATATAGACAGCGAAAAAGCCAAAGCTTTAGAACGGGCAAAGCAGCTTGAAAAGCAGCTTGCAGTCTCATCCTCGGCAGAAACGGTCAAATTTAAGTTTTATTTCGACGCGCTCGACGGGGACTTTAAAAAGATAACCGAAAGCCTTAAAAAGCAGTTCGAAGAAAACCCCGAAACGGCCGCAAAGTTTAAAAACGCTTGTTACGGCGCATTGGATATTATGAAAAAACGGCTTGACGAAATCGGGAAATAATTCAGAATTCGGAATGCGTAATTCGGAATTAAGGGAGAGGTTTATATGATGAATTTTACAATCGGACTAATAATCGGCGCGATAGTCGGCTACGGCGTATGCGCAATACTGAGCGCTAACGGGAGGGATTGAATTGAGTGACTACAACGAAGAATTTGACCGCCTGCGACGAAACCGTGTAGAGATGTCTTTTTACAAATACGGACCTGCAAGAGATAATTTTGGCGGTGGGCGGGTAGACGCGTTAGCAACAGCCGAGCGCTGCATCGAAGCATTTAAAAAAGACAAAAACAGTGAGCATTTGGTAGATGCCGCGAATTATTTAATGTTTCGGTACGCGTACCCTTATCCAGGCGATTATTTCAATGCAACTGACAGTTCCGGTTCGGTAGGCACGGTTGGTACGCCAATAAATATGGAGAGTTGAAAAATGAAATTTACAGATCATTTGATATTTTGGGTTAGAAGCTTTACATTGTTTCTTTTAGTAGCAGTCATAGTGCTTGCCGCTCTCGGGGCTTTTTGTTCGCTCGCGGCAGCGGTTGAGTATGGTTGGAAATTTATATTACTAACTGCGGTTTTTGTCTTAGTAACCTTATTTTTCGGAGCGTTATTGAGCTATTTAACAGAGATGTGGGAACAATTTTGAAAAGCGTACTTATAAGCATTAAACCACAATGGTGTGGACTGATAGCGAACGGCAAGAAAACAATAGAGGTCAGAAAAACAAGACCGAAATGCGCCGTGCCGTTTAAGTGTTATATTTACTGCACAAAGGACAAAGGTATTTCGTTTTGGACGGGCAAACGATATGCCTATGCTGATGATAGAAGTCACAATTTGTTTGATGTATGCGGCAACGGCAAAGTCATAGGCGAATTTATATGTAACAAAATAGACCGCCTGGAGGTTTGTGGTTATGACAATCGTAATACGGAATTACGGCGAGTAGATGATAATTTGACGGCTTATGATTTGGATTATGATTATCTGAATAGATGCCAATTATCGTTGGATAACCTTAAAAAATACTCAAACGGCGGTGGTCTGTATGGTTGGCATATATCCGACCTTGTGATTTATGATAAGCCGAAAGAATTAAGTGAGTTCGGAAAGCCTGTAATTTGTCACCGAGGCATACAGAAAGACAACTGTAACGGGTGCTGGGATTGCGAAATCAAAAGACCGCCGCAATCGTGGTGTTACTGTGAGGAGTTAGAAAATGAACCCACCCTGCAATAACTGCTCCGACAGACACATAGGTTGTCACGGCAGTTGCGAACGGTATCTCGCATATAAATCCGAGCGGGACAGGCTCTTAGCCGAACAGCATAAAAACTCACAGGTAAATCAGGACATAGAACGGACGAGGGATAATTTCTTTAAACAAAGAGGGAGAGGAAAGTAATATGCCGAACAAAACAACACAAACCTCTTCGGGAGCGGCGCGGCGTAAGCCTATACCGCACGAAGCAAACGAGCAGGAGGCGCTTTTCGATTGGGCGCGGCTTATGCGCGGCAAATATCCCGAGCTTGACCTGCTCTACCACATACCGAACGGCGGAAGCAGAAACAGGCTTGAAGCCGCAAACCTTAAACGTCAGGGTGTAAAGGCGGGCGTGCCGGACCTGTGCTTGCCGGTTACGCGCGGAAGATACCACGGCTTATACATAGAAATGAAATACGGTAAAAACAAGACTTCCGAAGAACAGAACAAATGGCTTGACGCGCTGGCGTGGCAGGGCTACGCGGTTGCGGTATGCTACGGATGGGAAAAGGCGCAGGAGCTTATAGTCAAATATCTTAGTCTTAAAGGAGACATAAAAGTATGAAAAACGCATTTTGTAAATTCTGCGGGCAGATATCCGCAAACGAATACCCGGACAAAACAACCGAAAAGGAGCTTTCCGAGCTCGGCACTATGGATTGCAAATGTTATGAGGCACAGCAATACCAAAAAAGAAAGCTGCAAGCCGAAAAAGCAAAGCTTGAGCTTAAAGCGGTGTGCTGCGCGCCGGATGAAAACCACAACATAGCCGCGTGCGACGAAAACATACTGCCGATACTTGAAAATGCCGTCGACCTTATGAGCGAGCAGAAGATATATAAAATATCTCTCGGTGTAGCCTCGGGCGGCGTTGTGGATATAAAAGCCACCTCGTCCGGTAAGATATCCATTGAGCGCCGCGTTGCTCTTAAGCAAAAGCGGGAAATAGAATAATGGATATTAACCAAGCCTTAACCGCGCAGCGACTGAAACGCCCCGTTATTTTAAACGTCCCGCTGCTCGGCGATATTGAGTATGAACGCATATTAAGTATTCACAGTCATTTACCGAAATACAAAATAAACACCGCAGTTGCAATACTTAAAGATAAGTGCGGCCACAGCGTGACTGCGGCAGGTCTCGATAAAATAAGACTGAAAGAGCCTGCAAAAACAATCGACCTGCCGAAGGTCTGATTTTGCAGTCAACTGCAATCCTATATACATATATATAATACACATAAAAAGAAAGTCCCTCCCGGCGGCAACCGAGAGGGACAGCAGAGCGATTTTTACGCCCCGAACCTTACATATATATAATACCACTTCGGGAGCGGAAAATCAAGTATTTTTGAAACGGGCGGACAAGCCCTATTTCGTCCTTGTATGCTATAGTAACAAGTCGACCAAAAATAAACCGCGGGAGCGGATGATAAAGGAGTTTTCCGAAATGAATAATAAAAATTCCGAAGTGTGTGAAAAAAGTCAGGGTCATGTCAAAGTCGGGTTTAAGGAAGCCTTGAATACCGCAATGGCTCAAATCGATTTGCAGGAGTTTGACCGCTGCGACCGCGACTTCGCTTACGAGCTGATTATGATAATTGCGGAAATATATTCGCTTTATCCTCTTTCGTCTGTAAAAATAAACGGCGAAAAGCTCACTGCCGAAACGGTGAGCGAGGTGTACTCCCAGCTCAACTCCGATCACCTCAAATTTTGCATAGGAAAATTCCGTGAAGTGAAATACGAAATCAAATACCGAAAGTCATATTTCCGCACGGCACTTTACAATTCGGCTTTTGAAACCGAGAGCTATTACGACAACGCGGTGCGAAAGGACGGCTTAGTGTAATGGAACGGGAAAAGAAGACAATATCGGGCAGGCTGCTTGAGGCGGATTTTTACCCGGTGTGGGAAAACGGCAGCAGAATGCCCGTTCGCCCGCGCGGCACAAAGCCTTCAAGCGAAGCACAGAAAAAATACAACAACAATATGGCGATAAAGCAAGCCGTCCGCCTTATAAATGCGAATTTTGATAACGGTGATTTATTACTCACCTACACATACGAGCAGAAATTCGCCCCGCTGAATATTGACGGCGCCTCGCGGGATATAAACAACTACAAGCGCAGAATTAAAACCAAAAGAGCCGCAGAGTTGAAACGAATAGAAAAGCTTTTAAAAACAGACCCGCAAAACAAAAAATACCGTGCGCTTTTAAGAAAGCTTAAAGCGCCGTTTAAATATTATTACACAATCGAAGAAGTCACCTACAAAACAGGAGCGCTTAAAGGTCAGAAGAATTACCATGTGCATTTGTTTATGACGGGCGGTATAGACCGCGATACGGTCGAGGCTATGTGGGGCAAGGGTATAAGAGTTAATGCACAGAGATTTCGCCCCGAGGTATTCGGGCCCGAGGCTGCCGCGAGGTATATATCCAAAGACCCGCAGGGACGCAAGCGTTTCCGTCACTCGCAAAACCTCACACAGCCGGAGACCCGCGCAAAGGACGGACACATTTCGCCGCGCACGGTTGAGCTTATGGCGAAGCAGCGTGTAGACGATAAAGACTACTGGGAGCGCAGATATAAAGGCTACAGGTTTTTACGGTGCTTTTCACGGTTTAATAAATACAACGGGCATTGGTATGTCTCGGTGGTGATGTATAAAGCCGACACCGACGGACTGCTGCCCGACTGGAAGATTGAGGGAGATGATTGGATGGACGCGTCATAAGCTTTAATGCAGAATTCGGAATGCGTAATGCGGAATAAAAGGAGTTTTTAAATTGAAATATTTACCGTACATAATCACAATTCTTTCCATAACCGGCACGGTTGCGAACAGTCTGCAAAAGCGGTGGTGTTTTTACATATGGCTATGCACCAATGCTTTTTGGTGCATATACAACGCGGTGTACGGCAGCTATGCGCAGGCACTTTTGTATGCGTTTAATTTTGCTATGGCCGTGCTCGGTTTATGGAAATGGGAAAGGAAACCGAAATGAGAGAAAATAACGCGCCGCCTAAAAAGAAAACAAAGAAAGCTACACCGACGTATGATATTCCGCTTGGGAAGTTTTGCCGCGCGCTGTGTAGGTACAACGACTGCCACGGCACCTGCTACTCTTACGGGCAGATGACCTATGCAATAGACAGCGGGCGTATATCCCGCAAAGAATTTTTAAAGCACTGAAAGGAGCAATACCGGTATGACGCTTAAAGAGCTTTCACAGCTTTACTACCTCAACCGAGAAATAGAAGATTTGAAAATTAAAATATCCGAGCTGGAAGACAAAGCTACCGACACCTCGGCAAAAATAACGGGTATGCCGCACGGCGCGGGTCCCGGGGATAAAATAGGGCGGGCTGTGGCGGAGCTGGATTATTACAAGGCAAAGCTTACGAATCGGCTCGAACAGTGCCGCATAGAGCTGATCCGGCTCAACGATTACATATCCGCTTGCCCCGACAGCCTTACGCGGCAGATACTCACCTACCGTTTTGTGAACGGGCTTTCGTGGAATCGGGTGGCGGCGAGCGTAGGAGGCTCAATGACCTGTGAGGCGGCAAAGAAAATTGCTTACAGATATATACGCGATAATTAAATTTGTCCCCAATGTCCCGAATTACTCTGTTATACTGGTATTGTAAAATATTGCGAAAAGCAAAGCGTCTCTTTGAGGCGCTTTTATTATACCCGAACGGAGAGGAGACAAATGGAGAATGAGACAAACATAGATTTAAAGCCGCGGGAGCGGAAATTCTGCGAGGAATATTTGATACTCGGAAAAAAAGAAGCCGCGGCGATTGCGGCGGGATATACCGAAAAAAGCGCACGGAACGCGGCAACAAGGCTGATGAAAAAAGAGGAGTGCCTTGCGTACATACGCGCGATACAAAAACGCGCACGCGAGGAGCTGAACATAGACGATAACTGGGCGGTGCTTAAAGCTATAGATGTTTACAATCGCTGTATGCAGGCAGAGCCGGTTATGAAATGGGACTACGACAGCCACGAAATGGTGGAAACGGGGGAGTATGTTTTTGACAGCAAGGGTGCTATGAAGGCGCTTGAATTTTTGCGGACAATGCTGGGGCTTGGCGCGGACGATACGGATAAATTAAAACTCGCAATAACCTTTGTGGATGATTTAAAGGACGATAACAATGCCGGCGGAAAAGAAAAGTCTTAGTGAAACCGTGGGAGCGGGTTACGGCGTCTTTTGGCACGACAAAAGCCGATACCGTGTATTAAAGGGCGGCAAAGGCTCTAAAAAATCCACCACGACGGCGCTTAATTTAATTTACCGCATTATGAAATATCCGTACAGTAATTTGCTTGTGGTGCGACAGGTTATGAATACGCACAGAGACAGCACATTTGCACAGCTTAAATGGGCGCAGGCAAAGCTCGGGGTCTCGCATTTGTGGCGAAACAATGTATCACCTATGGAAATGACCTACATACCTACGGGTCAGAAAATACTATTCCGCGGCTTTGATGATGTTTTAAAGCTTGCCTCTACTACCGTATCAACCGGTTTTCTGTGCTGGGTATGGATTGAGGAAGCTTTTGAAATAGCGGATGAGAACGATTTTGACAAATTGGATATGTCGGTGCCGAGGGGCGCCATACCTGGTACGCTTTTCAAGCAGACCACGCTCACGTTTAACCCGTGGAGCGCGGAACACTGGCTGAAAAAGCGCTTTTTTGATAAACCGGACAAAAACATATCGACGTATTCCACGAATTACTTAATAAACGAGTGGTTAGACAAAACAGACCGCGCGGTATTTGAGCGAATGAAGCAGGAAAACCCGCGGAAATACGACGTTGCGGGGCTTGGAAACTGGGGCATAGCGGAGGGGCTTGTGTTTGATAACTGGCGCATAGGAATACCGGATATACCGGATAGCGACAAATGGAAATGGCGGAGTTTTTTCGGGCTTGATTACGGCTACACAAACGACCCGACAGCCTTTATAGCATTTAAAGCAAACCCGATTGACAGGCTTGTATATATCTACGACGAATTTTACTCCACGGGAATGTTGAACAGCGATATTGCGGCGGAAATAAAGCGCAAGGGCTATTCAAAGGAGCGGATACGCGCCGACTGCGCAGAGCCTAAATCAAACGATGATTTAAGGCGTCTCGGAATATCGAGAGTGCTGCCGAGCGAAAAGGGGCGGGACAGCATACTCAACGGAATTGACCGAATAAACGACTACAAAATAACGGTCGACCCGCGCTGCAAGAATACCGCCGCCGAGCTTTCGGCTTATATTTATGACGAAAAGCACCTGTTTAACGGGCACAAAATGCCGATAGATACAAACAACCACCTAATGGACGCTTTCAGATACGGGTTTTACGATGTGCGGTTCTTTAAACCTACAGACCCGAAAGCGCCGAGGGCAAGACCTACCGTTGCGGAGCTTGAAACAAAAAGGCTCAATGTGGGAGCGGAGGATATGCGCGGCGGCTGGAGCTGAAATATGAATTATTAACCGAAGGGAAAGCAAAAAAATGATTGAAATTTTAATACTTGTTATTCTGTGGGCGCTGACGTGCATTTTATCGTGCATCGTCGGTGCGATTATTTCAAAGAAGCTTGAATATAAGCCGAGGGCGCGGGAACGCCCCGAAATAACCGAAGTACAGCAGCGAATGGCAGAAAAAGCGCGCGCCGAATGGCGCAATATGTTGACCTATGACGGCGACGAGCAACCCGATATCGGCACGGACAGACCGTGATTGATATATAACATCCCGCAAGGGAAAGGAGACCTAACAAATGGAAAATGAAATTGTAAATCCCGAGACAGCCATATCAACGGAGGAGCAGAGCGTTACTGCAACGGAAGAAACGGCAGAAAATGCCGAGACAACCGCTGACGCTACACAAGAGGGCACGGCAGAGACAGCCATATCAGAAGCCGAGCCGAGCGATAACGAAGGCACAGCAGAGCCCGAATTCAGCCTTGATGTTAAATACAATAAGGCAACACGGTCATTAAGCCGTGACGAAGCGGTAGACTTTGCCGAACAGGGCATTTTCTACAATGACACCGTAAAACCGCTTTACAACAAGCTTGATTACATAGCAGCGCAGCGCGGCTGTTCTATACCTGAGCTTGTGGACGGTCTGCTTGCGGGGGATGAAGATAACCACCGCAAGGAACTTGCCGAAACCTTGGGAGCGGATAACCCGGTTATTGAAGAGCTTATGAAGGTTTACCGCAACGAGCAAAAGGAAAAATACGAGAAAGTATTATCCGACCGTAAATCGGCGGAGGAAAACGCCGAAAAAGAAAAACAGATAAGTCTTGAAAAAAGACTTGCCGAGGAATTTGCGGAATTAAAAGCCGAGTTCCCCGAAATAGCCGAGTTTTCCGCACTTCCGAAAGAGGTAAAGGCGGAGGCGGCGAAGGGGCGCGATTTATTGAGCGCTTATTTGCGTTATACGCACAAAGAAAATAAAAAAGCAGCCGCAGCAGAGCAGGCGGAAAAGGCAGCAGCAAAGGCGAGCACGGGGCAGGCGGCAACTCCGCCGGCAGAGACCGAGGACAGCGTTGTTTCAGCCTTTTTGCGCGGTTTCAGCGGCTCATAAAAAAAGGAGTTAAATTATAATGGCAATAAACAGTTTGGAAACCGCAAAAAGATATACAAGCGAGCTGGATAAGGCTATTGTTCAGAAGGCTGCTACCGGCTTTTTTGCGGACAATGTATTCAGGGCAAAGTTTGTAGGAGCTAAAACGGTAATAATACCGGATATCGAGTTCGTAGGGCTTGCGGATTATGACCGTGACGGTGGATTTTCACTTGCGGGCACTACAATCAGCAACACCTCTTACGCCCTTGCAAAGGACAGAGGAAGAAAGCTGCAGATTGACCGCGAGGATATGGACGAAACAGGCGTTGCAAACCTTGCCGGGCAGATACTCAAGGAATATATCCGCACAAAGGTTGCGCCTGAGATGGACGCATATGTGCTTTCAAAGCTTGCAAAGGTGGCAAGCGACAAAAGCCATAAGACCACATACACCGCGGCAAAGGCTGCAAGTCAGCTTGCGACCGCTATTAACAACGTGCAGAGCCGCATAGGCTATGACGAGGAACTGGTTGCTTTCTGTGACCCCACATTCTATTCGCAGCTTATGAACTCAACCGAGTTCAGCCGCAATATAGTTGTTTCGGACTTTGAGAAGGGCGGAATAAACATTCGCGTCAAATTCTTTAACGACGTTGCGCTTATTCCGGTAACGGATGACCGTATGCGTGAAGAATACGACTTTAAAGCCGGCACGGAGGCTACATCCTCGGCGGTAGCTACGGGCGGTTTTGCACCTAAAGCGAACACAGGCTACACAAGAGCGCTGGTTATTCCGAAAAAAGGCGCAAGCCTTGTTAAGAAGACCGAAACTCTGCGTATATTCACGCCCGAGCAGAATATAAATGCAGACGCATATGCCTTTAACTACAGGCTTTACTATGATGTGCTTGTTAAGAAATCGAACCTTAACAGCATTGAAACCATTGTTACGGCAGGCACTACTCCTACCGGGCAGGGCGGCTGATTACGTGTAAATTAAGAGCCGGAGCAGAATATGCCCCGGCTCGATTTTGAGGTGAAATGAAAATGACGGTCAAACCGACAACAGCTCCGGCAGAAATAAAAAACGAATACAAGAAAGGCACCGATTTTAAGGCAAGTATAGGTGATAAGGGCATTTTCGACCAAACGAAGCGCAATGAGCGCTTTTACATCGGCGACCAGTGGCACGGAGCAAAGGCAGGAAACGAGAGACCGCTTGTAAGGCGGAATATAATAAAGCGAATAGGCGAATACAAAATGTCGGTCGTGGCGGCAGCGCCGATAACCGTTAATTACTCAGCCGACGGCATACCGAACACGGTAGATATGCAGGATGATATAACGGCGGTAAAGCGGGATATGCTGGGCGGGGATGTTCCGAACGGCGCACCCGAAGCGCCTGAAATATCCGCAATAACGGCGGCAATGTCGGATTATTTCAGAGTGACAGCCGAAAGGCTTAAATTTGATAACAAAAAGGAGCAGGTGCTGAGGAACGCATATATATCCGGCACCGGCATACTTTTCACATATTGGGACGACAGTATTGAAACGGGACTGTACGCCGATAACAGCCGCACCAAAGCTATTAAGGGCGATATAGCCTGCGAGGTGTTGGATGTTGAAAACGTGGTATTCGGCGACCCGAACAGCGACGATATACAAAGTCAGCCGTATATAATAATAGCGCAGCGCCGCGATTATGAGGAAGTAAAGCGGGAAGCGCGCAAAAACGGGCTTTCCGACGCTGATATAAAATCGGATAAAGCAGAGGAGGACGGATATAATTCGGGGGATATGGGCGAAAACGAGCCCGAGGAGAGCCGCAGAGTCACGGTATATACCAAAATCTATAAGGAATGGGATAAGGACGATAAATCGTTTCACGTTATGGCGGTGCGAGCGACCGAAAAAACATATGTCCGCAAGCCGTGGGATTTAAAGCTTAAGTGTTACCCTATGGCAAAATTCTGCTGGGAGCGGCGCAGGTCAAGCGCTTACGGTGAAAGCGAGATAACATATCTTATTCCTAATCAGATAGCAATAAACCGCGCGCTTACAGCTGCGGTGTGGGGGCTTATGGCTAACGGTATGCCGATAATGCTTGTAAACGGTGATGTTGTGGCAGCCCCGGTAACAAATGACCCCGGGCAGATAATAAAGGTTTATGGTGAAAGCACCGATGTGGCAAACGCGGTGAAATACATTCAGCCGCCGACTGCTATACCGCAATATCAGAACGTGGTAAACGATTTGTGCAGCAATACGCTTTCGGATTCGGGAGCGAATGACGCGGCGCTCGGTAACCTGCGACCGGACAACGCGGCGGCAATAATACAAATGCGCGAGGCGGCAACGGCACCTATGCAGGTGTATATGAACCGCTTTTATGATTTTATAGAGGACGTTGCGCGGATATGGGCGGATTTCTGGCTTAACCTTTACGGAGACAGGCAGCTGCGGCTTGAAGACAGAAACGGAACGCAGTATATACCGTTTAAAGCCGAGCGCTACCGCAGCCTGCTTATAACGGCGCGTGTAGACGTAGGCGCCGCTACAATGTACAGCGAAGCGGTAGTGGTTGAAACGCTTAACAATTTGCTCTCGGCAGGGCTTATAAGCTTCGACCAATTCTTAGAGCGTATACCGAGTGGGCTTATACCTGATGTTACGGGGCTGCGTGAAGATATAAAGGCAGCGCAGCAGGCACAGACAGGCGGCGGGGATATAACCGACGAGGAGCTTTTAGCTACATTACAGCAGCAGTACCCCGAGCATTATAACGCGCTTATGAATATGCCGGAGCAGCAGCGTGCGGCAACACTTGCACAGATACGCGGTCAGGCAGGCGGGCAAGGCGGAGAATTTGAAACACTGGAGGTCGGCGATATATGACGGCGGCAGATATGGAAAAGAAGATAATAAATCTTCTCGGTTACACCGACGGGAGCGGAAGCATAGCGCCGAACGCACACTTAAGGCAAAGAACGCTTACTGCAATCAATGCCGTGTATGCGGATTTGTATTATTCTCTCGGCAAGACAGATTTTTCTCCTGCGATGTCGCCGGAAAGCGAAATAGACTTGCCCGAACGTGTACTGAATGATGTTATGCCCTACGGTGCGGCGGCGTTTTTAGCGCAGAGCGAGAATGACGGGGACCAACAGCAATATTATATAATGCTTTATAATCAAAAAAGGGCGGCGCTCACACGGAGCGAAAGCGTAGAAGACAGTATGCCCACGCCGGAATAAAAAAGCCCCCCCGGCAGATAAATGTTGCAAAATCTGTCGAGGGCTGTTATAATAGATTTCGTGATAAGGTGAGCCAATAACGGATAGGCGGTTAAGTCTTGCCCCTGCAAGGGGGTGTTGCCGATGGAGTACATAATTATAATTTTGGTTATAGTTTTATATTCAATCATTGCAATAAGCAAGAAATAAGCCGCCCTGCTCCGCTAAAAGTAGGCGACTGATTTCTTTAGTTAACTATTTCGGGGGCTAACCGTCTATCGGTTCGCCTTATCCACCCTTATTATAACAACAAGAATACGATTTGTCAAGCGTTCCTTCGGGGGCGCTTTTATTATACTCAAAAAGCCGTTTTGCAGTTAAGTGCAGAGCGGTTTTTTAATGATGAAAATACGGAGTGATGACTGAAATGAAATTTCCGAGTATAAACAAACAGCCGATACGGTCAATAAACATACCTGAGCTTTCGGGCGGATTGAATTTGCGCGACGGTATATCTGCCGTTAATGATAACCAGCTGACCGACTGCAAAAACATTTGGTTTAAGGACGCTATTTTAAAAACGCGCCCAGGAACGGTGCAGGACGCAACGCTCGAATTTGACGAATTTCAATCATTAAACGCGGGGCAAGTGTTTCCGGAATACCCAAAGACCGAAAATGCAACAAGAGTTGTGAGAGGCAAGCGGTACACGCTTATTTCTCAACGCACCGATTATTATCATTTAGTTGAAACGGGCGGAGATTTATTACCTTCAAATTCGCATGTACAGTTCTTTTGGGTGGGGAGCGGCCGGAACGGAGTAGGCTATAGCACCGTTTCTGAACGGCTGCCCTCAATTTCCACCGAATACGGCACAGTATTTGAAAATCATTTTGTGATACAGAATAAGAAAACGCTTTACTGCTTTGCGGAGCTTAAGGACGGCGGAGAGATATACAGACTTGAAGACGGCGGGGACAGCTGGGTAAAGCTTGCGGATGAGGATATGTATATACCTACTGTTGTTACGCATTGTAAGGCGGGTGGTTTTGCGTCTGTCCGTGAGGAAGACATTTTCAGCTCCGGCGGCGTACTTTTCGAGGGGTATAATTTCCTCGGTTCATATTACAAAATTGTAGGTTCGACATATTGCGGCGAAAAGGGCGGGGACAACCACATTATGACGTATGCGGTATTGAGATCCACGCCCGGCGACAGCGAAATAATCGGTAAAAAAGTCAAAGTTGAGATAACGAATACATACGGTAAAAAATATGTTCATCAAGTCACAGTGAGTGATAACGGCTGGTCTAAAGAAACTGTTTCCCCGGGAGACGGTTTGTATATGTTTTATGCAGGCGGACAGATACAATTCAAAAAGACGACCGATGATAGAGGAGAAGTGGCAACAATAACAAGCTCTGAATATGTTGAAGATAATATGGTTATAACTGCGCCTTGTTCCAATACAAAAGAAAATCTTAAAAAAGTATTCGCCATGACGCGGCAGATGTGGTTCGGCGGCGACGCTGCCGGCATAAGCGGCGGCTCAAGAGTATTTTTGGGTGCCAATACCGACGAAAAGGAAAAAAGCCTTGTTATATGGTCGGGACTTAATAATCCGCTTTACTTCCCGGAAAACTGCTATGCTTATGTCGGGAACAACTCACAGAGCGTTACGGCGTTCGGCAGGCAATCGGATATGCTTGTTATTTTTAAAGAGCGCGAGACCTACCTCACGCAGTATGTAAGGAACAGCAATATAACCGCCTCGGACCTTATAAATCAAAATGTTGTGGATTATACCGCTTCAAGCGTTTATTTCCCGATAATACTGTTACATTCCGGCATAGGCTGCGACTGCCCCGACAGCATAGAGCTTTGCCGCAACCGCCTTGTATGGGCATGTACAGACGGAAATGTTTACACGCTTTGCAATGAAAATCAATACAGCGAAAGAACGATATTCAAGGTATCGGATATGATAAGCCGCAGGCTTAAAAACGAAAGCCTGCGCCGCGCTATGTCGGCGGATATTGACGGCAGATATTTTCTTTTTGCGGATAAGCACGTTTATGTTATGGAGTATGAAAGCTACGGCTATACCTATGTTGCTTCGTACAGCAAGGCAGAGGATGCGCAGCTACGTATACCGTGGTGGTATTGGGAACTGCCCGAAACCGCCGTGTGCGCCTTTACAGACGGCACGGAGCTTATAATGCTAACAGAGAAAAGCAACGAATATTACACAAATGACTACCCGGTTTATCGGTTTGAAGACGGCAGAGCAACCGACGGGGACGGCAGCGCGATTGTTTCAGCGCTGCAAACAAAAATATTCGACTTCGGCGCGCCTGCATACACAAAGAATGTTCCGCTGGTAAACATAGCTTTCGGAAACAACGGCGGTGAGCCGGTGACGGTAAGCTTTGTAAGCGAGAGCGGAAGCTGCGGTGACGAGGAGGTAACGCTTTCGGAAAGCGCGGAAGATGAATATTCGCCCGAATTTGTTCACAACAGGCAGTTAAGACCGGTAGCCCACACGGTGACAAGGTTCGGTGTAAGGCTTGAATGTAACGGCATTATGTCTGTTGACGCAATATCGCTTAATTACAGACTTTTAGGGGGCGCGAGATAATGAGCAGGCTTACAGAGCTTTACGATATATACAAAAAACAGGGAGCGGCGCAGCAGAAGGCTGATGTAGCCGCCTCGGATAAAATGTACGATACCCAGCGGCAGCAAACGCAGAATACGTACAACCGGCAGATAAAGGACACGAATAACTCCTACGAGGATATGTACCGCGAAAACGCCGTGCAGAAGCTCATAAGCGAGCGGGAAATTGCCGAGGATATGGCGGGTTTAGGTCTTACCGATTCGGGGCTTAACAGAACGCAGCAGACGGCGGTGCAGCTTTCTTATGCGAACGGCAAGAATAAAATAGATGTGAACAGGCAAAAGGCGGTAGACACCCCTGCCGCTTCGCTCGCCGACGCCATAAGCAGCATTGACGCGAACAAGCTTGCCGCTGCCGAGAAGATACGCAGCTCATATGAAAGCAGCTGGAACTCCGCCGCGCAGAGTACATATGCTAAGGAGCTGGAGGAGCAAACAAAACAACAAAAGCAGTATTACGATTATTCACTTAAAGCTCTGAAAAGCCAACAAAAAGCAGCAAAAGAAGCAAGCTATATCATTCAGACTAATGGCGGAACGCTGCGCCGTAACTTTACCGGCTCATTAAAAGATAATAATGTATCGGTTATTTACGATAAAACCAACAAGACCACAACGTATATTGATAACAATTCGGGGAAGAAAACCACAGTTTCCTCGTCTGTAAATCCTTACACGGGAAGTGATAATTCCGAACTGATAGAGGAATTCGGCGCTTTTGATAACGGTTATCAGCCGCGAGGCGTGCGCGGTCACGGAAAACTGCTGCGTTCCGTCGGCAAAGACGTAATAAACGGAAATATGCAAAATATATTTGAGGCTGCCGACGCTTCTTTGTGGATATGGGACGGAAGTATAAACGAATATCGAATGGTAGATATAAACGGCGACGGTGAAAGTAATATAAAAGACTTAATTGTGTTAAGAAAGAAAAATGCGCAGTAAACGAGGTGACAATATGGCTGAAAAATTCAAGCTGACAGAAAATTTTACACCTAATACCGAAAAAAGAGCGATTTTCAGACCGACAGAGAATTTTCAATTTTCGGATGAAATAAAAAAGAAATGGGCAACAGCGGACGCGGAAAGCCGCGCTAAAAAAGCCCTCTCGGGTATTGCCGAAAACGTTTCTACAGAATTAAAGAGCGGCGTTGCGAACAGTAAAGCGATTGCAAAATCAAAGCAATTTAACGCTTATGTGAGCGGTAATCCCATACCGCACATAAACCCGCAGGGCGGCGTTATAGGGACTAAAAAGGAAGCCGAGGAATACGCCAAAAAAGCCACTGCCGGTGACGGCTTTGAGGGGCTTTCTCTCGAGGAACTGAAAAAGCGCCTTGACAGCGAAAAAGAAGTCCACGAAAGAACAAAGGGCAATGCGGTAACAAATGTTTTGGATTTTATAGGCTCGGACTGGTTTTCTAAAAACGGCAGCTTTAATAAAACCGAAGAATATAAAAATCAATACAAAGCGCTGAAAAACGCCTACGAGAACAGAAAAGCTGCATATACCGATTACACGGTATCAAAAAAATACGGCGTAGGTAGTGCCGAGGAAGCTATAGAGCTGCTTAAAAAGCGGCAGAAAGAAACGAAATCGGATACTGTTAAAAGGAATTTGGACGAAGAAATAAAAACCATAAGGGAAGGCTTATACGGCAAAGGCAGTATTGTAAAAGCCAACGTAAAGGGCTTGACGGATACCGGATTTAAACAGTTCCTTTCGCTGCAGGCGAAGACAATGGATGCCACGCTCGGAAATGTGGCACGCGCTTTCGGTTTTAAAAACAATGTTTTCAGTCAGACCAACGATTATTACAGAAATCTTTACGAACAAAGCCACAGGGAGCAGGAAAGGCTCGCAAAGGGCGCCGGCGACAAATACAATATAAGCGGAAGTCTCGGCGAGGGCATTTCGGCGGCGTTGCCGGACGCTGCGGCAAGCAGTGTAATAGCAATTCTTACGGGCGGCGCGAGCGTTGCACCGCAATTAGGAAAAGCCGCAACAGGCATAAGGGCAGCATTGCAGACCTCAATTAAAAGTATGGCGAAAAACCCTTTTTACTGGAGTTCTTTTGTTCAAACATACGGCTCGGATTTTGAAGACGCAAAATCAAGCGGAGCGAACGACGCGGTAGCCTCGCTTTACGCAGTGCTTAATTCAAGTTTAAACGCCGCCGTAGAAGTGGGCGGCGGCACAGGAAACGCCGGCATACAAAGCCTGCCCGAAGCTCTTAAAAACGCCGTGGGCAATAAAAGCGCTGTTATGGAATGGGTTAAATCAGCTCTTGACGAAGGCAAAGAGGAAGTTATTCAAGGTGTTATAACCCAGCTTAACACCGGGCTGTTTTTTGACAGAAGCAAAGCGATATATTCCAATACCGACGAAAACGCAGTTTTTAATCCGTCAAGAATGCTGCAGGAGGGAGCTATGGGAGCGGCGGTCGGTGCGGTTTTGGGCGCGGGACAAATGACAATATCCGCTATATCAAACGCCGCCGTGAGCGGCGAGTGGCGCGCAATCGGCGAAACGGTGGAAAAAAGCGGCATAAAGGCTGATGAGCTTGCCGAGTTTGCCGCGAAATCTCTTGATACAGAGACGCGGGCGCTCGGAATAAATTCGCTGAACAGCAAAAGCATATCTACCGAGACGATAGGAAAGCTTTACAGCTATGCTTGCAGGAGCATAAGCACGGATATTCTTTTGCCGGAGAATATAAACGAGGTTTCCGAAAACTTCAATAAAATAATGGACGGCACCGATTCTAAGAGCATACAAGATATTGCCTCGGCGTGTTTTGTAACAAAGCTTATGCAGCTCGGTATAGATGAAGAATCGGCGGAGTATATGGCAACCGGCGGTATAACGGACACCGCGGAAAATTCCGATTTGCAGTCAACTGCAAAAGCGGAGGACCACAGCGAGGTTTTACACGAGCCGGAGACAAAGGATATTGCGGAAAAGTACGATTTTTATGATACGGTCAATGCGAAGCTTAGCGGAAAGCCGGCAAAAACCAGCCAACACCGCCATATTGAAAAGGTTTCAAACACGGTAGGCTTAAATGTTTCATGGAATGAAAAGGTATCGCGCGGGAAATACATACCGAGCGAACGCAGAATAGTGCTCAACCCGAACCTTAAAACCTCGGAAATGTATAACTTTGTGTTTAAGCACGAATTTACACACTCGCTTGAGACTAAAAAAGGATATGACGGTTTTAAGGACTATGTGTTTAAAAACAGCTCGCTTTTTGAACAGTGGGCGCGGGAGCGGCTCGAAAAGAGCGGCTTTGACAGCAAGGGCAGCAGAGAGGAAATTATAAAGCGGCTGACGCAAGCGGAGTTTGAGGCTTACAGAAATTCCGACGAATTATCAAAGATAATGCGCGACCGCTTTACAATGCAAAACGCCGAGGCAGAGGTGCTGGCGGACTTTGTGGGCGAAAATCTTTTAGGCACGGGCGACAGGCTTGATATGACGATTGCAGAGCTTGAGCGCATTAAAGCAAGAAACCCCGGCATTATTCAGCGCATACACGATTTTATACGCGATATGATAAACCGCTTTAAGGGCAATAAGAAATTCGGCAGCCTTGTAAACGACCTTGAATATCTTAACAGCAGGCTTGAAAAGGTTATGAGGTCAAAGGATAAAAAAACCTCCGACAATCAGACGGAGAAATACAGTATAAACAATGTTGAATTTTCGCAATCTGATTTCGACAAAAATATTGAAACGATTTCAAATATGCAATCTGTAGCAAACTTGACCGGAAACGAATTTGCAAAAGGCGAAAAAAATCTCGTCACACAAGTTAATGAATTTTTTGAAAAATATGGAAATTCAGTTGAAAACAGCATTTTGGGCGATGTGGATATAACTTCTCGTGGTGTTAAAGACTCTATGGCGCACGGATTGGGAAGAAATAAAGCTATTGCTTTTGCGGCGGTTCCGGACGTTATTCGCGATGGAAAGATAATTGATTATCAAAAGAATTGGAAAGGCAGAGGATATGACACTGTTATATTAGCTGCTCCGATATCCATTTCGGGAAAAGCGTATTACGAGGGCGTAATAGTTACTCGAAACGCCAATACACAGCGTTTTTATGTTCATGAGGTAATAACAGAAGAAAGGACCGAAATGCCGTTCAAGACCGGGAACGCTAATTTAAGCGCAAAGCCCGGCGGCAATTCAAGTCCTTCTGTTATTAGTTTACTCGATAAAATCAGAAATGTCAAGGAAAATTCAAACAAAAAAAGAGTTAGTAATTGGGAAATGCGTACTGGGCTCCAATTGCCGGTCGGCAGTTCTCTCACTAACTCTAATAACAGTATATCAAATAATGATACATCTGTCAACACTAATATATCCGAAAATCCACAAAATGATACCGAAGAACATTCAATTGCCGCGCTGCCGGCGGACGAGCTGCTTGATTTATACGATAAGGGCGAAATTTCACGTGATGAATATTTGGTTGCGACCGATACCCATTCAAAGCACCTCGCTATGCAATACATAAAAAAGTGGGATAAGGAAACGGGGAATATTCTGCAAAATAAAAATAAGCTCGAAGAAGAACGGGCAAAGGCTGTTGAGGCGGAGCGGGAGGCTCAGGCAGAAAAGAAAGACCGACAAAGCAATATCAATAATATCCGCCGCACGGTAAGGAAAATAGACCACGCGCTGAGAGCCAATGCGCACTCAAAGCATATTCCCGAGGCGTACCGAAAAGCAGCTACGGAGTTCTGCAAGATTTTTGTAGATAACGATCAAGCCACTTTTACACATAAAGAACTGGCGGATATACGCGCATATTACAATGAGTTGAAAGGTAAGGCTGAAAACGCAGACGCTCCGCAGTATGACCCTATGGTTGACGAATGGTTGAAGGCGCTGCTTGAAACCGTTGACGGCAAAAAGCTCACCGAGCTTGATACAGATGAGCTTTTTATTGTAAAAAATCTGACCGACGCGTTCAACTACCAGCTAGACCACGAAGCAGAGGTGTTTTTGGAAAACAAAAAGGTTACATATACTGAAATCGGAAACGCAGCGGTTGAGGATTTAAGTAAAATAAAGACCGTATTTTTCGGCAAAGCGTGGAATAACAAGGATTTAGAAAAGTGGCGCGGCTTTTTGTATGAGGGCAATATGACGCCCGCATACTTTATGAAGCGTATGGGACCGACCTTTGAAAAAATCTACAATATGCTTGTAGAGGGTCAGGGGCGCTGGGCACGGAATATGCAGACTTCAAAAGAGTTTGTTACCGGGAGAATGGAAGCTTATGAATATGATAAGTGGAAAGACAAAACGGTTGAATTCCGCACGGAATCGGGAAGAACTCTTACGCTTTCGGTAAATCAGGCTATGCAGCTTGTGGCGACGGCGCAGCGTGAGCAGAGCAACAACGGGCAGACCTCGAAGCATTTATGCCTGGGCGGTGTTGTAATAGACACTGAGGTTATGAAAAACGCCCTTAAAGAGAACGGCAAAAAGAACGCGGAGGTTGATAAAATTCTCGATTCTTTAAGAAGCCGTGCGGTTCAAATAACCTTTGAGGACGTAAAGGTGGTTGAAAGCCTGCTTACCGAGCAGCAAAAGGCATATATGAAGGATATGGTAGATTATCTTTCTACGCAATGCGCTGCATGGGGCAACGAGGTTACTATGGAGCTCTACGGCTACAGGCAGTTTCTTGAAACGAATTATTTTCCTTATGTTTCATCGGACGTATTTCTTGCAAAAGACCCCGCGAGAGCGGATAACACCATACTTAAAAGCGCGAGCTTTACAAAGTCTTTGCAGAAAAATGCGAGTAATCCGCTTATGCTAAGCTCGTTTACGGATGTAGCATTGCAGCATATAGAAAGTATGTGCAATTACAACGCGGTAACCGTTCCGCTTGATACCTTAAACAAGATGTTCAATTATCAGGTTAAGGGCGCGGACGGTCAGGCGATAACCTCGGTTAAATCTGAAATAACGAATAAATTCGGCAATGAGGCTGTTAAGTATATGCAGAATTTCATAACCGACCTCAATACCGGAATACGCGGCGACCAGCGCGACAGCGTTTTAAACAGCCTGAGTTCAAAATTCAAGAAAAGCGCCGTGCTTGCCAACATTTCGGTAGTTTTACAGCAGCCTTCGGCAATATTCAGGGGTTTAAGGGATATTGACGGAAAATATTACCTTAAAGCCTCTAAGTATTACTCAAAGAATAATTACGAGGAGTGCAAGCAATATGCCGGAGTTGCGGTAATTAAGGAAATGGGTCGGTTTGATACGGGTATGGGTGTTAAAAATACCTCGTGGCTATCAAATGAAAGTACATTTCGGGAAAAGCTTGATGACAAGCTTGGAGCGGCCGCGGGCAAAGCGGACGAGGTGGCGTGGTCTTTCCTTTGGAGCGCGGTAAAGGCGGAAATAGCCGACACAACCGATTTAAAGGTGGGCAGCGATGAATTTTTAACCAAAGCGGGTGAGCGGTTTACACAGCTTGTAAACGAAACTCAGGTATATGATTCTGTTTTGGTTAAGAGCCAGAATATGCGCAGCAAGAGTTTATTGGGCGCAATAACCTCTTTTGCGGCAGAGCCTACGCTTGCGGTTAATATGCTTGTAAATTCGTATGTTGATTTTAAAGAGGGTAAAAAGGGGAGCGGCAAACGGCTTGCCCGCACGGTTATGTCGCTGTTGGTTACAAACATAGTGAACTCGGCGCTGAAATCGCTTGTAACCGCCGCGAGGGATGATGACGAGGATAAAAGCTATATTGAAAAATATCTCGGTGACCTTGTATCAAATTCACTCAGCGAGCTTAGCCTTTTTGCAAAAATTCCTTATTTGCGCGACCTTAAATCATTATATGACGGCTACGATATAGAGCGGCAGGACACAGCTGTGTTTGCCGACCTTATTGAGGCTATAAAGGCCACGGGCAGCGAAAGCAAAACGCCGATGGAAAAAATAAGGAAGTTAGCCGAGGCGGCAGCGAATATTTTCGGTGTGCCGCTTAAAAATGTTTTACGTGACGCCGAGGCAATAGCGAGAACGCTTTGGAACTTCGCTTTCGATGATATAACGGACGAAAACGGAAAGAAAAAGCCGGTGTTTCATTTTGGCGAGGAAACCACTGCGGACGGCATTAAGGTGAGTATGCTTGAGGGAATAAGCGAAAACAACATTTTAAAGCCGTGGCATATAGACGGGTTTGATTATTCAAAATCGGGCGAATATAACCGTATGGCAAAAGCGCTTGAAAGGGGCGATGAAAAAACATACCAAAAAAGCTATAACAGGCTGACAAAAGACGGCGCTGAGGATTCGGATATACGCACCGGGGTTCTTAAACAATTCAAGGATGATAAATCTGTTAAAAAGCAGGCTGACGGCTATTTAAAAGAAATCAAAAAAAGCGGTACATATAAATCTCTTTCGGCAGATGATAAAGAAAAGCTCGGAAAAGATATAACAACCGCGCTTGCTAAAGAAAAAATGGTTAATGCGCAAGAGCATAAGCCAACCGAATATGAACGGCTATACAAGCTTTTTTGTACCGACAAAGCCGGATATAAGGCGCTTAGAGCCGAAATGCTTAAAAGCGGGAAAACCGAAAAGCAAATAAAGGACGGCTTCGAGATAGCGCAATATGCCTATTTGCAATCTATCGGAATTGATTTACACGAATATCTGCTGTATAAATTATCTGCTTCGGCGAAGTACGCCGATACAGACGGATCAGGCGGCGTTTCAAAAACAGAGAAAAAGGAAGCACTTAACAATATGGATATTGACGAAAAAACGCGGCGGCAGATAAGGCAATATTTGCTTGAGAACAATTATTAAAAGGAGGTCCATATAATGGCGGTCAGAAAATTTGAATTTACGGTAAAGGAGGACGGAATAACGCCGGCAACCGAGCAGCGGGCAGGCATACAGAGTGAGCACGGCGCAACGCAGCTTGTTTTCAATATCGATGACAAGCTGTATGCAAAGCTGCTGACCGAAAAAGGCGAAAACAGCCTTGTGTACCGCTTTGATTGCTATGACAGTGTTGGCGGCACGGTGCGGAGCGATACGAAGACGCTTGAAAGCTCTGTTGTGAGCTTTGACATCGGCGAAAATCTCACACGGCACGGCGGCAAAGCGGCGGTATACCTGATTATTTCGGTATACAACAGCGACGATAAAACCGAGCTTGAATTGCTTTCATACCCAGCAAAGCTGCGGTTTGAGAACATTCCGCCCGCAGGGAGTGACAACGGTGAAGAACGGGAAAGCCTTTCAACGCTTGCGGAGGTCGCGAAGAATTCGGCGGAAAGCGCTGCGGCTTCGGCTTCGGCGGCAAAAACAGCGCAGGGCAAAACCGAAGTGGCACAGCGGGCACTCGAAAGCGGTAGCGAGTTCTTTTTTAACGGAGGTAATTCATCCGGGCACGCAAAGGTTGAGCTTGTGGTTGACAGTGAATTATCAGAAACCAGCGAAAACCCGATTGAGAATAAAGCGGTGGCTTTGAAGCTCGAGGAGTTAAGCACTCTTATCTCTACGGCAGTCACCGCCGCTATTGCCGAGAAAAACGAAAGAGACCACCCGGTAGGCAGTTTTTTTGCAAGCACCGAGAACGTAGATCCGGCAACGCTTTACGGTGGCACATGGGAACGAATAAAAGGTGCGTTTATATGGGGCATTGACGACGACGAAACAGCAGGCGTTACAGGCGGCGAAAAAACGCACACATTGACAGAAAGCGAGTTACCAAAAATTGATGGTAGGATTGCGACTGCGGTTGTTGGTGAACACGGCGCAAATGGCGTAACCGGTCACGCATACGGCACAAATTTTGGGTCGGTAACAAAACCAATAGTAGGCGCAGAAGGTAAGGCTGGCGACGTCCAATACGGATACGGCTATAAATTCGGCGGCGGTCAAGCCCACAACAATATGCCGCCTTATTACGGTGCATATGCGTGGCGCAGAACGGCATAAGGAGGAACGATAAATGTCAAAAATATACCTTGAAGATTTCCATTTTCAAGTACGGAGAGATACTGCCGAAAACTGGAATACAAACAACCCTATACTGTGCGACGGCGAATTCGGCATAATAGCCGACAGTACAGACGAAAACTGGCTTAAAGTTGGTGACGGGGTTACGCCGTGGAAATTGTTACCGTTTAAAAAAGGTCCAAAGGGCAACAAAGGTGATAAAGGCGAAACCGGAGCCACCGGCGCCACAGGCGCGACAGGAGCCAAGGGTGACAAGGGCGATAAAGGTGACGCTTTCACCTACGAGGATTTCACTGCCGAACAGCTCGCGGCGCTTAAAGGTGCTAAAGGGGATAAAGGCGAGAAGGGAGATAAAGGCGACACGGGGGATGTAAATACCCTGCAAATGAATACCGCCTGCGCCAATGCCCTGCGCGGTACCGCCTCGGGTTCATCCGTAAGCCTTTCCGATATCTCACCGAACGAGCACACGCTTGGGGTTAAGGTGAGAAGTAAGAACTTAATCCCTTACCCTTATTTTACTACTACTAAAACAGTAGATGGTATTACTTTTACGGTTAATACAGACGGTAGTATAAATGTTAGCGGTACTTCTACAAAAGCCCCAGGAGAAGCTCCTACTACGTTTTTCTTAATCCCAACTACTAAGGCACTAAATTTAAGTATAGGTTCTTTATATACTCTAAGTGGATTTGTTGAAGGAACTGATAACTGCGGTTTATCGTTACAGACTACCAATTACACTACTGTATATAAGATAGATAATAAAACCTCTTCAAGAACATTTACTGTTAAATTTGCTACTTGGTACATGTGGATATATGTCAATGCTGGAACTACTGTTAATGCGGTATTTAAACCTCAACTTGAAGAAGGCTCTGTTGCCACTCCTTATAGTCCTTATGTGTCAGATTTAACAACTGTTACTGTAACAAGGTGTAGGAAGAATTTAATCCCTTACCCTTACTCTGATACTACTAAAACACTCAACGGAATTACTTTTACGGTTAATTTTGATGGTAGTGTTACAGCAAGTGGTACAGCAACTGCACAAGCATATTTTAAATTACAACAATCTTTTTCTCTTAAAAAAGGACAATACTTTTTTAGTGGGTGTCCCACAGGCGGTGCAGGCGGAACATACTCGTTATATCTTAGCACTGCTGATTATGCATTTTATAAAGCTGATATCGGCAATGGTATATCTATAAATGCAGAAAATGATAAAACAGTTTCAATAACTATCAATATTGCAAACGGTACTACGGTAGATAATTTAGTCTTTAAACCACAGCTTGAACTCGGCTCAACTGCAACCGCTTACGAACCGTACACCGCAGCCGAATACACCCCCGCCGCCGACGGTACAGTGTCGGGCGTAAAAAGTATTTATCCCACCACAACACTTATAACCGATACCAAGGGAGTAATAATCGAAGCGGAATATAACAGAGATATAAACAAGGCTTTTGCCGAATTACAGCAAGCAATATTATCTATGGGAGGAAATACATAATATGTTCAGTTTAAGGAATTTTGTTAAAACAGGCTTTTTAAGAGCGGTCGGAAAAATGTCGGATTATCAGATAATCCTAAATGCCGCAGGGTGGAACGAAAAGGGCGTACTTACTGAGGATGACCTTGCCGAGATACAGACTGCCATTGAAGCGCAATACCCAACAGAAAACGAAACAACGCCGAATGAAAGCGAGGCGAAATAATGAACAGTACAGTAATAGTTTCGCTTGTATCTCTCACCGGAACGCTTATAGGCACGTTCGGGGGCATAATGGCGGCAAACCGCCTTACTACATATCGCCTTTCACAGCTTGAAAAAAAGGTTGAAAAGCACAACAGCGTAATGGAGCGCACATATAAGCTTGAGGGCAGAATGACCGAAGCGGAGCACGACATACGCGATATTAAAAACAAAATATGACGGAGGTAACAAAATGTCAGCAAAAGGAATCGACGTATCACACTATCAGGGAAATGTAAATTGGGAGAAGGTAAAACCGCAAATAGATTTTGCCATACTGCGCATGGGGCTGGGTGACGACATACCCTCGCAGGACGATAAGCAGTTTGAGCGGAACTATGCCGAGTGCGTGAGGCTGGGTATACCGTTCGCAGTATATTTCTTCTCATATGCCGTGAATAAGGCAAAGGTCGCAAAGGAAATTGCGCATATAAAAAGGCTGCTTAACGGCAAGAAAATAAACGCGCCCATATACATAGACGTAGAAAATACAAGGGGGCTTGACTGGCGCACAATTTCAAACGCGGATATGCTCAGCATTATGCAGGAGTTTAATAAGCAGCTTAATGCCCTCGGCTATAAAATGGGTATATACTCAAGTCGCTCGGCGTTTTGGAACGAGAAGATGACCGACAAATGGTATGACAGTATCAGCAAGTGGGTAGCCGAATACGGCGCCAAGGTAAATAATTTCAACCGCACCTATGATATATGGCAGCATACCTCAAAAGGGCGCATAGACGGCATAAGCGGCAATGTGGATATGAATATAATGTATAACAGCATATTCACCGCCGAGCAGCCTAAGCCCGCACCGAAACCGAAACCCGCACCTAAGCCGAGCAATAAAAACACCGCCGTTAAGGAATGGCAGACCGCCGCTATTGCGGACGGCTTTAAATTCCCGAAATTCGGTGCCGACGGCGTATGGGGCGCAGAGTGCGAGAGCGTGGCAAAAGCCGCCGTATGCAAAAAGAGGCTTACATACACAAACCGCAGCCTTACAAAAATAGTGCAGCGCAAGGTAGGTGTAAAGGCTGACGGAATGTTCGGCAAGGATACCGACAGGTCAGTGCGCAATTATCAAAAGGCTAACAGGCTTGCCGTTGACGGCTGCGTGGGTATAAACACCTGGAAAAAGATTTTGGGAATATAGGGGGGTGAGATTATGGATAAGAAGGAAACTATAGATAAAAAGTTTGAAAAGTGGGCGAAGGCTGCCGGCATACGCGCGGTTAAGACCGTAGCGCAGACCGCCGCCGCCACAATAGGCACGTCGGCAATGCTTTCGCAGGTCGATTGGAAGGTAGTCATATCTGCTTCTCTGCTTGCAGGTCTGCTTTCAATTTTAACATCGGTTGCGGGTCTGCCGGAGGTTAAGGAATAAAAAACAGAAGTCCCTCGCAGAGCGATCTGTGAGGGATATTTTTTTGACTGATTTTTGACTGACTTAATCACTTAAATTTAAACCAAAACGCACCAATTTACACCGCAGGTTTTTAAAAAATAAAAATACCGCAAACCCGCATAAACAGCGGAAATTTGCGGTATTCTGTGGCGGAGATGGAGAGATTCGAACTCTCGAACTCGTTTCCGAGTTACACGATTTCCAATCGCAAAAGAAACGCTTTATAATGCTTGTTTCAAGATTTTTGACTGATTTTAGACTGCGAAATATAATTATTCAACTGTTCTTTAGCGCTGTTAGCTACGTTCTTTGATATGTGCGTATACACATCCAAAGTGACAGAAACGGAGCTGTGCCCTAAAAGGCTTTGAGCGGTTTTAGCGTCGATTTTAGCATTGTATAGCGTAGTTGCATATGCGTGTCTGAATTGGTGCGGGGTAGAGGAGAAGCCGAGACTTTTCCAGCCGTCGCGAAATTGCTTGCTTGTGAGTAAATTGCGATTCACGGAAAAAACATAACCGCTGTTCTTTTTGAATGGCAACAAAGCTGCCCGTAAGTTTTCAAGCATAGGCACGGTTCTTATTCCGGCTTTTGATTTTGTAAAGTTTTCAATTACAGGTTTGTTCGATTGAAATTGCAGCTGCTTATTTATATATATCAGGTTGTTATCAAAGTCAATATCATCCCACGTCAGGGCAAGTGCTTCTCCACGCCGGCAACCGGTATAAAGCAAAAGATATGCAAACAGTTGAAACATGTTTTCGGGCTGCTTTTCCGCTTTTTTAATATCTTCCTCGAGCGGCATTTCTCTTTTTGATTTTTTCAGAGTACGCGGAACGGATATGTCTGCAGCGGGATTGAGGGTAAGATAACCGGCACCGATTGAATACTTGAAAATCCTGTTTAAAACAATCAGCCGCAGCTTTACAGTTTGGTGGGCTAATTTTCTTTCGGCAAGATAAAGCAAATACACATTTATTTCATGCGGCAATATTTCTTTTATATACCTTTCGCCGAAACGCTCTAATACATCCGACAGCGGTTTTCTGTAGCACTCATAGGTATTGTATGTTAATGATGTCTCGGAGCTTGCACGCCATTCTTCGGCAGCGGTTTTGAATTTGATACCTTTTTCTCTTTGAGTGTCAAAGTTTAATATTTTGCCGTAAACTTCTTTTTCTGTTTCTCCATAGAAGTCTTTAATTGTGCCGTCCTCTAAAGTTATGCGTTTTACATATCTGCCGTCTTTGCGTTTTTTCATTGTACCACCGCTTTAATTATTCCCGCTCGGGTTTACCGAACGGGAGCTTTTTTATTTCCAAAACTTACCTGCTGATTTTTTATATATCGCGCCCTACAATTAAATAGGGTGATTATATATGAATTATAAAGATTACAAAAACACACGCGACCTTGTATGGGAAATACTTATACGGGAGCGGATTACTGAGTTGCCCGTGCGGGTGAGCGAACTGTGCCGCAATATGGGTATACCCATACTTCTGCACGAATTTGAGGACGGGAACTCAGGCGTCAGCGCAATGGTGAACGGCAACCCGATTATACTTGTAAACAAAGGCGACAGCCCTGAACGTCAGCGCTTTACCGCCGCCCACGAATTAGGACACATTATGCTTGGACACGTAGGTAAATACAAGCTGGTAAACCGTGAACCTTCGCCAAATGACAACCCGATAGAACAAGAGGCGAATGTATTCGCCTCCCGTTTACTTGCCCCGGCGTGCGTGCTTTGGGGCTGCAATATACACACGGCTGACGAAATTGCAGTCAACTGCAAAATAAGCAGGCAAGCCGCCGAATACCGCGCCGCGCGTATGGAAATACTCTATAAACGCAACGCCTTTTTAACATCTTCACTTGAACGCGAAGTATACGAGAATTTCAGACAGTACATAGAAACGCATAAATTATAAGACGCCTATTTTCCCCACTCGGTGTACTTTAAAGTGATTTCAAGAAATCTTCGCGTTACCTCTTTGCGGTCCTCATTGGAAAGCTCACGCAGCTGCTTCAGCATTTTCTGCTCCTTGTGGGCTACAATAAAACATGGGTCGGTTTCGTCTCCGTTGAACATTGTGATTACTTCCCTTGATAAATTACATATACCGCTTTAAGGCGTCTATAAGCTCGTTTTTATAATTTTTTATGTCATATACGTTTTGTATATCGTGACGTACCGACTTTTTATCCTTATCGGGTATTAGAATATATTTCAAAGTATCAGTAAACACAAAGCGACATATCCACTTGTTTCTGTTATCCTTGTAAAGAACGCTCATATATGATTCGGTATCGCGGTAGAATATATCACTCATAGGCGCAGTGTCTTTTAAAATATTCTTTACGATGAAATAACCCTCAAGCTCTTCGTCGGTAGTAATGATGTTTTTCTCGCGTTTTTGCTCTTCGGGAGCGGTTTCTTCGGTTTCGTCCGTTGCGTCGTTTTTATCCAATACGGTCTTGATTTTATCATTCATTGTTTCCGTTATACACTGATTAAGCGACTTTTTAAGTATTGGACGGAATTTATCGATTACATTCTGCGTTTTTACGCCCGAATATATATCGTTTAAAAACAGCTTTGTAAAATCATCAGAGGGATTTTGCAATTGCTCTAAAAACAGATTTTTAAACGCGTTGACATACTTAAGTTCGGACGCAATGTCAAATATCGCGTCTATATCAAAAGATGATTTACAGAACTTCTTTAATTCTGCAACCTGCGGTTCTTTAACATCTAATATGTCGATAGTTAAAAATGGCTTTTCATCCATTTTGTTAGGCTCTTCAAGGTCGGTATAAAAGTTGTATATCTGACCGTTCGTAAGTATTGCAAATTTCGCTTTGCTCGTTCCGAAATATCTGAACAGCTGAGAATCGTGCTTTTGGAGTTTTTCGCCTATCCATTTAGCTTCGATTAGAATTATAGGCAACCCGTCTTTTAAAATCGCGTAATCTACTTTTTCGCCTTTTTTAATTCCTACATCGGCAGTAAACTCCGGGCAAAATTCGGTCGGGTTAAAAACATCATAGCCGAGCATGGCAAAGAATGGCATAATTATAGAGGTTTTTGTAGCCTCTTCGGTCTGTATGCCGTCTTTGATAGTTTCTACGCGCTTTGAAAATTGTTTTAATTCGTCGATAAAATCCATTTTTCAAACTCCTTAAAATTATTTTAATTATCCCTTAGATAAATATTTACATTGATATTACGGTAAATATAAATACGACAATTGCCAATGTCGCTAATATCTGGATTAAACATCCGGTTGACATAGCCGCTCCGACCTTGCGCTGCCTTCCTGATTTTGTAGTAGGAATTCCGGTTGTCCGCGAAAGATTCCCCTTCGCTTTTGAAACCCCCGTCGCTCTTTTCCAAGAATATCCGCCTCTGTTGGCCATAATAACCTCCTAAATTGAATTTGTTTTTTGTTTATTATAAATCCGTAGCTTCGGGTAATGCAGCTATCATCTTTTTAAATAATTCCACTTGTTCGTCGGTAAGGGCGCGCTCCTCGTATGAGCCGTCCCTGCCGGCGATTTTTATTGTGTTTATATGTTCGTGCGGTTCGCTTGTATTCGAACCGGCTTTGCCGAGCAAATAATCTACAGAGACGTTAAAATAATCAGCTATTTTTAGCAACACATCTTGCTTCGGGATAACCGTGTTATTAGCTCGCCAATATGCAACGGTAGACTTAGCAATGCCAAGTTCGGCGGCTACTCCTGTAGTAGTCTTTTTTTTGGATTTGCACAAGTTTTCGTATCTTGTGAAAAACATACAAAATCACTCCTGTAATTTATTATTGTTCACAAAGTTCGAAAAATCGCTCTTTTACCATTGACAAGTTCTAATATTAGGAATATAATAACAGTAAACGGTTCGAATTTTCGCTCTTAAAACTTTTACATGTTATTTAAATTTATTTACCACAACAATAATAACACACTAGTGCGAAAAATACAACTATTTTTTTAAAAATAACTGACAGGAGGTTTGAAATTTGGAACAATGGATAGCAAATGCCGTTGGCAAAATGCACATCAACAAGGTGTCGCAGACTGACATTGCAAAAAAAATGGGCGTAACCAACGATTACATTTGGATGATTTTAAATGGCAAAAAGAAACCCGCCAACGCCGAAACCCGAATTATGACGGCAATATCCGATATAATCCGGGAGCGGGAAAGCAAAAATAATGCGTAATTCGGAATGCGAAATGCGGAATTAAAGGTGGTGAGAATATGTGCAAAGACACTTCCTTACAATTATGTGTTCCGTCACTTGACGGATTAGGCGAGAAACTCGAAGAACTTAAAAAGCTCAGCACGCAGCTATACGAGCTTGCGGATGAAATCGAAGGTCAATGTCACAGAACGCGAATTATAGTAAAACAGTCGCCCGCTGCAACAGACGACTGTAATGCTTAATCTACCGAAATGTCAAAAGTAACATTTACTTTTGAAGAGTTCGGAATGCGGTCAACTGTAATACCTATGTCTTGCAAAGACAAAATGCCGTTGGTTGAGCAGTAATTATTTAGGTCAAAATGCTTGCTGCAATCCGGGCATTTTATTCTGTTTTCATCATTGACGCGCGTTTCTTTCAATGTGAAGACACATCCGCATTTACATTTAACTAAAAACATTATAGTCACCTCCCTCGAAGTGACTATACCACAAAAGCCGCCGAAAATCAACGGCGACTAAAAAAACGAATAAAGATATGGGGGGTGAAAAAATGGACGCTACGACCTTTTACGCAGCCGGCACTCCTCAGTCAGTAGAGCTTTCAGTGACTTTATCTTACCGCGATTGGTGTATAGTTCGAAAATCACGTGAGTTTCATTGTTTTCGAAACCTTTTGGACACTTTGGAAAAGCAACGTAACCGCTCGCGCAGCCAAGAGAGCCCAAATAAATAGGGAATGGCAGGGTTTCGAGGCGATTATAACACAAAAGGAGGTATAAATCAATGGGCGACAAATTAAAAACCGTGCTCGAACAAAAGGGAATACAGCAAAAAGACCTCGCTAGCTAGGTCGGGGTGTCCGAGGCGTTTATGAGCTACATAATAAAAGGTCATAAACAGCCGTCCGTGGCATTGCTCAAACGTATGTCGGAGTATTTGGGCGTGCCTATGGACGACCTTGTTTAACCGATATAATCCGGGAGCGGGAAAGCAAAAATAATGCGTAATGAAGTAAAAGCAATAAACGGGAGGTGAGAATATGCCGAGAGAAAAGGAAAATTTCCGCGAACAGTATATAGTCA